>Ga0123353_10005572_pt1 | contig 16563 bp, 15 predicted proteins | sample TergutLab28metaG_3_FD_92763 | JGI IMG/M metagenome (GOLD analysis project Ga0123353, IMG submission 92763) | Labiotermes labralis P3 segment gut microbial communities from Petit-Saut dam, French Guiana - Lab288 P3 | ecosystem: Host-associated > Arthropoda: Insects > Digestive system > Gut ...
GACGAGATCGACCGCCTGAGCGAATTCCATGTCCTGACCGGAAAAGTACGTAACAACCTCTCCCATGCGGCGGTTTACCCGGCCTCCCACTATGTGATTTCCCGGGAGAAGATGGAGCGCTCCATTCAGGACATCTACACGGAGATGCTGCAGCGCGTAGAGGATTTCACCGCCCAGGGCAAGTTGCTGGAGGCCCAGCGCATCCGGCAGCGCACGGAGTACGACATCGAAATGCTGCGGGAAACCGGCATCTGCAAGGGCATCGAAAACTATTCCCGCGTGATGTCCGGCCGGCCTGCGGGTTCGGCGCCCTACACGCTGCTGAACTATTTTCCGGAGGATTTTCTGCTGTTTGTGGACGAGTCCCACGTCATGCTGCCGCAGGTGCGGGGCATGTACGGCGGAGACCGTTCCCGCAAGGAAAACCTGATCGAATACGGCTTCCGCCTGCCCTCCGCCTACGACAACCGCCCCCTGACCTTCGACGAGTTTTATTCGCGCGTCGGGCAGCGGATCTTCGTCAGCGCGACGCCGAGCCCCTTCGAACGCGGCTGCAGCGCCGTCATCGCGGAGCAGGTCATCCGGCCCACCGGATTGCTGGACCCGCTGGTTTCTGTCCGGCCCACGGAGGGGCAGATAGACGATTTGATCTCCGAAATCAACCGGCGTACCGCGCGGCAGGAACGCGTACTGATTACCACCCTGACCAAAAAGATGGCGGAGGATTTGACGGAATATCTGGAAAACCTGGACATCAAGGTGCGCTATATGCACTTCGGTGTGGAGACCATCGAGCGCATGGAGATCATCCGTTCCCTGCGCCTGGGCGAATTCGACGTGCTGGTGGGCATCAACCTCCTGCGGGAGGGTTTAGACCTGCCGGAAGTCTCCCTCGTGGTGATTCTGGACGCGGACAAGGAAGGCTTCCTGCGCAGCGAGACCTCCCTGATTCAAACCATAGGCCGCGCCGCGCGCAACGCCGGAGGCGAGGTCATCATGTACGCGGACAGCGTCACGAACTCCATGGAACAGGCTTTGCGGGAGACCAACCGCCGCCGGGAGAAGCAGATTGCTTACAACGAGGCCCACGGCATCCAGCCGAAGACCATCCATAAAGATATCCACGACATTCTGGAAATCAGCAGCAAAGCGGAGGATTTGGAGCGGCCCGTCTCCAAAATGACCCGCAAGGAACGCGAGGAGCAGATTGAAGCGCTGACCAAGGAGATGAAGGCCGCCGCGAAGCTGCTGGAGTTCGAACACGCGGCTTTCTTGCGGGATAGGATTACGAAGCTGCGCGAGGGCCGGTAAACGTTCTCGGCCCCCTTGCAAAAGGGGGCCAGGAAACGAACAGCCTGAATTGACGATAGTTTATATTTTAAATATGACATGCTGTTGTCCTATTTTGTGTGTCATAATCGTTTTATCACAACTACAAGGAGAATAAATATGAACAAAAAAATCATCACCCGGGCAGAAGAAATCCTGGCGAACAGAGCAAAAAGAGAGCAAGGCTGCTGCGTCTTGGCGTTAATCGACACCGACGCTTACCCCACTGCCGCCACGATTTCCCCGTCAAAGATAGAGGGCATCCGGTGTGTCACCTTTTGTACCGGAATCGGCAGCAACTGGACAAAACGCATCGAGAAATGCGACCGTGCCAGCGTATGTTTCAACTCTGAAGCAGAGCAATACAACATCACACTGGTTGGCACCATTGAGGTGTCGACTGATTTGGCCACAAAAAAAGAGATGTGGTATGAGGGTATGGGGTATTATTTCAGCGGGCCGGAAGACCCCGAGTTTTGCGTGCTGCGGTTCCATACACAGCGTTACAGCCTGATGCTGAATGAGGCGGAAGGCACCGCCAGAGGAACGCTATAGGTGTTTTCGTATATCTTAGACGGCGTGCCGAGGGCGTCACGCCCTGCAACATAATTATTTCGAAAGGCGTGAATGCGGTTTTGAGCCAAAAAAATCTGATCGTCCGGGGCGCGCGGGAACACAATTTAAAAAATATCGACCTGGAAATCCCCCGGGACAAGCTGGTGGTCTTCACCGGCCTCTCGGGCTCCGGGAAGTCCTCCCTGGCCTTCGACACCATCTACGCGGAGGGCCAGCGGCGCTATGTGGAATCCCTCTCCGCCTACGCGCGGCAGTTTTTGGGGCAGATGGAGAAGCCAAACGTAGACGCCATCGAGGGCCTCTCCCCCGCGATTTCCATCGACCAGAAAGGCACCTCCAAGAACCCGCGCTCCACGGTGGGCACGGTGACGGAAATTTACGACTACCTGCGCCTGCTCTACGCCCGCGTGGGCATCCCCCACTGCACGGAATGCGGGCGGGAAATCGCGCGGCAGACCGTGGACAACATCGTGGACAACGTTTTGGCGCTGCCGGAGGGCACACGGATCCAGCTGCTCTCGCCCATCATCCGGGGCCGCAAGGGGGAGCACAGCAAGGAGCTGGACAGTGCCCGCCGCGGCGGCTACGTGCGCGCGCGCATAGACGGCAGCATCTACGACCTCTCGGAGTCCATTGCGCTGGACAAAAATAAAAAGCACTCTATCGAAATCATCATCGACCGCCTGGTGATCAAGCCGGACATCCGCAGCCGCCTGGCGGATTCCATCGAGACGGCCACCAGCCTCTCCAACGGCCTGCTGCTGCTGGACGTGGTGGGGCAGGAGGAGCAGCTCTTCTCCATGAACTACGCCTGCCCGGACCACGGCCTGAGCATAGAGGAGCTGACACCCCGCATGTTCTCCTTCAACAGCCCCTTCGGCGCCTGCATGGCCTGCGCGGGCCTGAGCACCTTCATGAAGGCGGACCCGAACCTGATTATCCCGAACAGGCGGCTGAGCATCCGGGAAGGGGCCATCCGCGCCTCCGGCTGGACGACGGCGGACGGTGGCACCATCGCGCAGATGTATCTGGAGGGTCTGGCCTCCCACTATGGCTTTTCGCTGGACGTGCCGGTGCAGGAGCTGAGCGAGAAGGCCGTCAACGTCATTTTATACGGCACGCGCGGCCGGAAAATCAAGCTGCTGCGCAAACACGAATACGGCTCCGGCACCTACATCACCTCCTTCGAGGGCGTGGCCAGCAACATTGAGCGCCGCCACAAGGAGACCGGCAGCGACTGGGCCCGCGCGGAGCTGGAACAGTTCATGACCACCACCCAGTGCCCGGAATGCCACGGCGCCAGGCTAAAGGAGGAATCCCTGAGTGTCACTGTGGGCGGTATCAACATCGACGTTTTTTCCCGCAAGACCATTAAGCAGGCCCTGGAATTCCTGGAGACGATTCAACTCACGGAACGGGAACTATTGATTGCTGACCTGATTCTGAAGGAAATCCGGGAACGCATGAGCTTTTTAGTCAGCGTCGGCCTGGAATATTTGACCCTCTCGCGGGCCTCCGGCAGCCTTTCCGGGGGCGAGAGCCAGCGCATCCGCCTCGCGACGCAGATCGGCTCCTCCCTGATGGGGGTGCTGTATATCTTGGACGAGCCCTCCATCGGCCTGCACCAGTGCGACAACGCCAAACTGCTGGCGACGCTCCAGCGCCTGCGGGATTTGGGCAATACGCTCATTGTGGTCGAACACGACGAGGAGACCATGCACGCGGCGGACTACATCGTGGACATCGGCCCGGGGGCGGGCATCCACGGCGGCGAAATCGTCTGCGCGGGGGATGTGGAGGCCATCAAGGCCTGCGAGGACTCACTGACAGGCCAGTACCTGAGCGGAAAAAAGCAGATTCCCATTCCCTACAAGCGGCGGAAAGGCAACGGGAAGCTGCTGGAAATCCTCGGCGCACGGGAGAACAACCTGGCGGACCTCGATGTGCAAATCCCGCTGGGGGAATTTGTCTGCGTGACGGGCGTCTCCGGTTCGGGAAAATCTTCGCTCATCAATGAAATCCTGTATAAACGCCTGGCCACGGATTTAAACGGCGCCCGGCGGCATGCGGGCCTGCACCGGGAAATCCGCGGCATGGAGGCTTTGGATAAAGTCATCGCCATCGACCAGTCCCCCATCGGCCGGACGCCGCGCTCCAACCCGGCCACCTACACGGGCGTGTTTACGGATATCCGCGAGCTCTTCGCCCAGACCCGGGACGCGAAGGTGAAGGGCTACAAATCCAACCGCTTTTCCTTCAACGTAAAGGGCGGCCGCTGCGAGGCCTGTTCGGGCGACGGCATCCTCAAAATCGAGATGCACTTTCTGGCCGACATCTATGTCCCCTGCGAGGTCTGCAAAGGCGCGCGCTACAACCGGGAGACCCTGGAGGTGCGCTACAAAGAGAAAAACATCCACGACGTGCTGGAAATGACTGTGGAGGAGGCCATGTACTTCTTCGAGAGTGTGCCCAAAATCCACCGCAAGCTGAAGACGATCTACGACGTCGGGCTGGGTTACATCAAGGTCGGCCAGCCCGCCACCACCCTGTCCGGCGGCGAGGCACAGCGGGTCAAGCTCTCCACGGAGCTCTCCAAGCGCTCCACGGGCAAGACCATCTATATTCTCGACGAGCCGACCACCGGCCTGCACATGGCGGATGTCCACCGCTTGGTGGAGGTTTTGCAGCGCCTGGTGGACAACGGCAACTCCGTCCTTGTGATTGAGCACAATCTGGACGTCATCAAGACGGCGGACTACATCATCGACCTCGGCCCCCACGGCGGCGACCGCGGCGGGCAAATCGTCGCCCAGGGGACGCCGGAACAGGTGGCAGAGATTCCGGAATCCTTCACGGGGCAGTATTTAAAGAAGGTTTTAGGCGGATAGGAACATTGTGGGCGGGTTTTCATAACTCGCCTTTTATCCCGAAAATTTCATCTATCCGTAGGGGCGGACGCCCCTGTTCGCCCGCAGCCATAATTACCCAGGGCAAACAGAGTCGTCCGCTCCTACGTTTTTTTGCAATTCTGCAACCAATAAGTGCTTTTCATTTTCATAAAAAAGTGCTATACTATATTGTAATTAGCCAATCGAGAGGAGGTCTCTTATGGCCACCCCACAAAACCGCAACATCCACATTGATTTGACCAGCCTCCCAAAGAACCCCCAACCTCCCCAAGGCTCCCAACCTCCTCAGAATCCCCAGTCTCCTCAGGTCCCTTCGGCCCGCGTTCCGGCAAAACCGCGAAGCGGCCGCCGCCCTTTGCAGATGGTTGCCGCAGGACTGATTGGTCTGCTGCTCCTGATGGGGCTGGAAAGCGCAAAGACAGCGAGCATTCTGGATAATACTCAGTTTTATTTGTCCCTTTTCTTTTTCCTTGTATCTCTGTATTTGCTGTTGCTCGCCTTTCAGGCCGGATTTATGCTGGTTGTCCGCCAGCGCTACGCGCGGCTGGAACAGACCGTAACGGCGCAGGGCCGCAGTTTTATTCCGGCGCTCTGCAGCGCGACAGGATTGTCACTGGAGGCCGTTTCCAAGGGCTTGGGTTACTTCATGCAGTGGAAGCTGCTGCCCAAGGACTGCCTGGACGAAGCGCGCATGGAAATCATGCTCTCCCCGCCGGGTTACGCTCCTCCGGGACCGGCTAAGATGCACAATCTGGTCTGCCGCCGGAAGTCCTCCGTTATTCCAATCTATACGGTCGCGGCGGTGTGGCTGCTCTATGCCGCCCGCCTGCCGCTCTATCGCATACAGGATTTTATCATAGCCGCCATCGTCTCCCTGCTGTTCTACTTTCTGGCCAAAAAGCGCTTCCCCGCCGAGCTGCAAATCGTGCCGCGGAACAATAAAGCGCTTCCGGAGAGCGCGGCGCCGACTGTGACTGAGCCGGAATTCACGCCCCTGGAGCTGTTCCTGCGCTCCGGTTCGGCCCAACTCAGGGCACTGCAGAACCTGGTCCCGGTCATCCGCAATGAGACCGTCCGCGCGGAGATGGCCTCCATGATCCGCATCGTGCAGGATATCTTCACTTTTGTCAAGACATCGCCGAAAAAAATCCCGCAGCTCTCCCAGTTTATGAACTACTATCTGCCGACGACGGTCAAGCTGCTAACGGAATACCGGCAGATGGAGACCTACAGCGAACAGGGCGAAACCATGCGGAAGTCCATGGGGCGGATCGAAAGCTACATGCAGACTGCCACCAAGGCCTTCCTGCGGGAGTTGGACGCCCTCCACGGCGACACGGCCCTGGACATTACGGCCGACATCGCAGTGCTGGAAAGTCTGATGAATCTACAGGGTGAAAGCAGTCCCTTCGAGTCGAATCAAACAAATTCAGATCAAAATAAAGGAGTAGACACAGATGGAGAATCAGAATCTCATGCAGAATCCAACTAGTATTCCCGTTCCGGAATTGACCCTGGACGGCATGATCCCCGCCTTTACGCCCGCGGAGGCCGCCCTGACAGAGGCGCATATTATCCGCCCGGCCACGCCTGTAGAGGACGTTTCCGCCATTCTGCAGGCCAAAAAGCCGGATACCAGCAGCCTGAACCCCCAGGAATTGGCGGCGGTCAGCAATTTCATGAAGCAGATCGACCTGAGCAATACCACGCAGATTCTGCAGTACGGCAACGCCGCGCAGGCGAAAATTTCCCGTTTTTCCGAGACTGCTCTGGAAAACATCCGTACCAAGGATATGGACTCCGTGGGAAAGATGATCTCAGATTTAGTCTTGGAACTCAAAGGCTTTTCCCCGGAGCAGCCCAAGAAGAAGGGCCTTGCCGGCGTGTTCCAAAAGGGCAGCAATCAGCTGGTGCAGATTAAGACGCAATACGATTCTGTGGAGAAAAACATCAACAAAATCTGTGCCTCTCTGGAGCAGCATAAGATCGTCCTATTGAAAGATATCGCCGTTCTGGATGAAATGTTCCAGATGAACCTCGCCTATTTCAAAGAGTTGACCATGTATATCTTTGCCGGGCGGGAACGCCTGGAGCAAATCATCACCCAGGACCTGCCCGCCCTGCAGACCAAGGCGCAGCAGAGCGGCAGCACGGAGGACGCGCAGGCCGCCCGGCATCTGGCGGACATGTGCAACCGCTTCGACAAAAAGCTGCACGACCTGGATTTGACCCGCACGGTCTGCCTACAGATGGGGCCGCAAATTCGTCTGGTGCAGAACAACGACAGCATCATGGTAGAAAAGATACAGTCCTCTCTGGTCAACACGATTCCCCTGTGGAAAAATCAAATGGTATTGGCGTTGGGGCTCGCGCACTCCAAGAGCGCCCTGGAAGCCCAAAAGGAAGTGACCGATATGACGAACAAATTGCTGCTGCAAAACGCGGAGACCTTGAAAATCGGAACCATCGAAGTGGCCCAGGAGGCGGAGCGCGGCGTCGTGGACGTGGAGACCCTCGTGCAGACCAACGAGTCCCTGATCACCACGCTGGACGAGGTCATGTGCATCCAGGCGGACGGCAAGCAGAAGCGCCGCGCGGCGGAGCAGGAGCTGGCGCGCATTGAGGGCGACCTCAAGGTAAAGCTGCTGGAAATCCAGGAGACGGCACCGCAATAATGCCGTTGGGTATAATAACTGTAGGGGATGGCATCCTCGACATCCCTTTGAACAAGTCTAACGTCATAAAATGGGACGCCCGGGTGTACAATCCCTACAATAATTTAGGACGCAGAGGACTGCGTCCCCTACAAAGGCAAGGTGATATTCCATGAAAAAATTCTTTTTTAAACCCTTTGGGGCTATCCTTCTGACCATACTGCTGATTTTCTCCGCGGTTTGGCTCGGCGCGCGCTCCTCCCTGTTGGCCCTGCAGAATACTGCCTTGACCTATTTCCATTCGGGCGATAAAAACGGCAAGGGCATCCAGTACGATTTGGATAGAATCCTGGAGGAAACCTACAATCTCAACAAGCTGCTCAGCCGCTACCTTCCGGAAAGCGATGAAAATCTGAAAGCCAGCGTCGCGGCCCGGGAAGCCTTGAAAAATGCCACGACGATCCCCGGAAAATATGAGCGTCTGCAGGAACTCTCTGCCGCCGTCGATAACCTCTACAACGCGACGGCGGATATCCAAATGCGCAACAAAAACGATGAAAACAACCGAAAGGGTTTTTACAGCAACATCCGGTCGGAGGGGCTCATCATCGGCAAAAGCCCCTATAACGAACAGGCGCGCAAGGTCAACCAGGCCATGGAAGATTTCCCGGCCAGCCTGCTGCGGCGCATTACTTTTGTGAAACCCATGGAGGTATTCCAATAGGGGGGATTTTAGCATGACGAATAAGAAACGTTTTTTCTGTGCCGGACTGATGGCGGTTCTGCTTCTGAGTTTTTTCTCTTTTGCTGCCGCGGCGGCGATTCCGGAGCCGACTGCTGACTTTTTTGTCAACGACTACGCGGACATCATCATCAGGGCGGACGCTTCCACGATGAATGAGATGGGTTGGAGGCTGGAACAGCAAAACGGCGCGCAGATTGTGCTCGTCACCGTGACCGCCACCGGCGGTGTGCCCCTGGAAGACTACGCCTACGAGCTGTTCACCGCCTGGGGCATTGGAGACGCGGTGAAAAACAACGGCGTGCTGATTCTGATGTCCGTCAACGATGACGACTACTGGGTCATGCCGGGCGAGGGCATTGAAAATACCCTAACGGCCCACAGAATATCCAACATTTTGGATACGTATATGGAGCCGGACTTCGACATACAGGACTACAGCGCGGCGGCGGTCAAGACCTACCGGGCCATCCAGGACGTGCTGAACAACGGTGCCTCCGGCGGCGGCTGGACGGATGACCCCTATTCGGACAATCCCTACTATTGGGGTGGAAATGAGTACGGAGAGCCAAACCACGGGACTACCTGGAGCGGTATCTTTAGCGGCATTTTGACGTTTATTTTTGTTTTCATGATACTGATTCCTCTTGTCGCACTTCTGGTCTTCACTTCCGTTTTCCGTAGGCCCTATTACCGCAGAACCTTCGGCGTACCCTTCAATCCCTATTCCCGGCGTTACATCCGCAGATACGGCCCCGGAGGCTATTGGAGGCACTACGGCGGGCCGCCTCCCGGCTTCCATCCCCCGCCCCCGTTTGGCTATCATAATAGGCCCCCCCGCCCCGACATAACAACCCGTTATGCTCCCCGTCCGGGTGGACCGTTTGGCCCCAACAGGCCCGGCGGACCTCCTCCACCCCCACCCAGGGGCGGTTCCGGGCGTCCTCCAAGCGGCGGCCCGCGGCCTCCCGCTTCCGGCGGCGGCGGTTTCACGTGGGGCGGCGGCTTCGGTGGAGGTTCTTCTTTTGGCGGTTCCCGCGGCGGCGGTTCTTTTGGCGGAGGCTCCCGCGGCGGTGGTGGCGGGGCTTCCCGTGGAGGCGGCGCCGGCAGGGGAAGATAGATGGGCACTCGGAACGACACAGGGGTCGTTCCCTACAGATTTATAAAAAGGGAGAAAGAAAGGTATGGCAAAAAAAGAAAACCAGATCCTATCCACAGGCCGCGCGGTAAATTACATGGTCGGCATATTCGGCGTACAGCTGTTTATCGGCTATGTGAACAGCTTCCAGACGGAATTTTACAACAAAATGTACTCCGGTTTTGATTCGAACATTTTTTACGCCTCTGCCGTCATCATCTTTGCCGCGAAGCTCATCAGCTGCGTGGCCGACCCGATTATCGGGGCGCTGATTGACCGCAGCAATTTCAAAGGCGGTAAAATCCGCCCCTGGATTTTGTTCAGCGCTTTTCCCATAGCGATTCTCACCACGGTGATCTTTCTCTACATACCCTTTGACGCCATCGGCGGCGGCTCCGGAAAAATACTGCTCTACGGCTACATCACCCTGACGAGCGTCCTGTGGAACATCGCCATGAGCTTCGCGGACATTCCTTCACAGGGTATGCTCTCCCGGCTCACCCCCAACGTCCAGGAGCGCAACTCCGCGGCGGCGCTCTCCAACATCGGCAGAGCCGGCGCACAGGTTATGCCCAGCATCTTCGTGACCGTCGTCATGCTGGTACTCAACGCGGTCAAGGGAGCGGGCTACCCGGCCAGGGAGTATTATCTCGCGACGGCGCTGCTGTTCTTTGTTATGGGCACCAGCTGTTACCTGCTGATTTATTTCCGCAACCGGGAAGCGGTCAAGGACACGCCCCCCGCCGCCATATCCATGAAGGATATGTTCACGGAGCTGAAGGAAAACAAGGAGATTCGCATTGTTTTCCTGATTTATATGCTCGGATTTGCCCGGACGATGACCCCCATCGTCTTCGTGCAGGCAAACGGTGCGCTGATCGGTAAAATCCTGCTGTTCGGCAGTGAGATGGACACCACGGCGGACGCCACCTGGCTGCCCGGCCTTCTTGGCGGACTCGCCGGCTTTGTCGGCGTCACCCTGGTGCCGCTGATCAACAAAAGGCTCGGAGAGAAAAAGACATACCTCCTGTTCTCCTTCGCGTCCTTTATCACCGCGATGACCAGTTGTACGATTTACTGGAGCCTGCCCGCCGACAGCCCCTTCCGCTACGGCAACTCTGCACTCTATATGATTATGCCCATGCAGATTTTGTCTTCCATATGCATTTCTTCGAACACCTTCATTCCGCTGATTATGACGACGGATATTGTCGATTACCGGGAGTGGACCACCGGGCAGCGCAAGGAGGGCGTCAACTTCGCCATTCTGAGCATGGCCATCAAGCTTAGCAACGCCCTGTGTGTGGTTGTGGGCCTGTTACTCGTCGCCGTTTCCGGCTACACCTACACCGTCTATGAGACGGGATCCATCCCCATCAGTACGCAGAATATTATGTTCTATGCCTTCCTCGGCTGCACGGGAACCGGGGCGCTCCTGAGCACCTTCCCCATGATGAAATACAAGATTGACGCGAAGGTCAAGGAGGCCATGCGGCAATCCAAGGATTCCGTCACTGAACCCTTGGTGACTGTCGAATAAACGGAGAAATCACCATGCGTTACGCGAAAAAACTCATCACCGGAATTATCATTGCGCTTCTTTTACCCTGCCTCCTCGCGGCGGGCGTTGCGGCTTATACCGGCGTACGGTATCTTTACACGCCTTGGTCGTTCCCTTGGGTGCTTGAGGAAGAAGGCGTACTACGGTTTGATGCATGTAAAAAACCAGTTCGTGTGTATGTGACTTATTGGGGTGACGGAGAAGACCTATACCCGGAAAACGAAAGGCTCTATGATGAATGCACGAAACAGTTAATCGGCTACTGCGAACGCATCGTAACGGAGCAGACTGCGCAATCCCCCTATAACTTCTTCAACTATGATGGGGACGCATACCGGATTTATCCGCAATCCGGATATGCGCCATTTATGCTTTGGATTTCCAAAGAACCCGGCTATGTCAGGATTAGCAATATAGAATATTCCATACCGGAAGCACTACACCGGGAAATCATTGAATATATTCAAAGCACATATACAGTATCCGAACTGTATGAATAGGGGGATTTGGTATGAAAAGAAATGGGCTTCTTTGGATTGCAATTGGAATGCTCCTCATGTTTTATAACTTCAATATCAACAATGTGCAGCTTATCCCGGACGCAGCCGGATGGCTGTTGATTCTCATCGGCCTTGCCCAACTGCAAAGCGAACGGCCTGCCTTTAAAACGGCCCTGCTCTGCGGACTTCCGCTGCTGCTCTCCAGCACTGCGGACTGGTTGCTGTTTTTCTTCTCCAGCGACTTCTCCTATCCCCTGCCCATCCGCATTATTCTTACCGGCCTGCATATTTTGTTCTATTTCTTCCTGGGCAAAGGGATTTATGAGCTCCTGGAACAGCAGCAGCGCAATACGCAAAAAGCAAAGCTCATCTTTTTGGGCTTTGGGATGAAAATAGCCACGCTTGCCTGGGGCTGGATTGCCCACATTCCATTGTTTGTTTCGCTTTTACTGATTCCCGCTCTGATGGTCGCCTTTGCCATAAGCAGCATGGCAATCCAAGTTTTCTTGATTGTTTGCATATTTGTGGCATGGAATGTTTTGCGTCAAAATGAAAAAATGGCCGCCGATGTAGGGGCGGACGACTCTGTCCGCCCATCTTTGTAACCTAAATAAGCCTTGGGCGGACAGAGTCGTCCGCTTCTACAAATAAATGATCGAAAGGAATATGTTTATGTTTTTTGATTCTATCGCACCCATCCGCTATGAAGGCCCGGACTGCCAAAACCCCTTCGCCTTCAAGTACTACGACCCGGATAAACTCGTGGCCGGAAAATCGATGAAATCACAGCTGAAATTCGCCATGAGCTGGTGGCACACCCTCTGCGCGGGCAACGCGGATATGTTCGGCGTGGAGACAACCGACAAAAGCTTCGGCGGCAAGACTCCGCTGGAAATCTTCCACAACCGGATTTTGGCCGGCTTTGAACTGATGGAGAAGCTGGGCATTGCATACTTCTGCTTCCACGACGCCGACATCGCGCCCGCCGGAAAGACCCTGAACGAGAGCAACGAATTCCTGGACGCCTCTGCCGCCCTGATGCAGAGCGAAATGAATCGCACGGGCATCCGCTGCCTCTGGGGCACAGCAAATCTGTTCAGCCACCCGCGCTACATGTGTGGAGCCGGCACCAGCCCGAACCCGGATTCCTTTGCCTACGCGGCGGCGCAGTTGAAAAAGGCGCTGGAGATTACCGTGGCTCTCGGCGGAACCGGCTATGTTTTCTGGGGCGGCCGCGAGGGCTACGATACCCTGCTGAACACAGACATGGGCCGGGAGCTCAACAACTTCGCCTACCTGCTGCGCCTCGCCGCGGACTACGGCAGAAGCATCGGCTTCGGCGGCGAGTACTGGATTGAACCCAAGCCCAAGGAGCCCACCAAGCACCAGTACGACTTCGACGCGGCCACCGTGCTCGCCTTCCTGCGCAAATACGGCCTGGACGCGGACTTCAAACTGAACATTGAGGCCAACCACGCCACACTGGCGGGCCACAGCTTCCAGCACGAGCTGCGCGTTGCCCGGGAAAATGGGGCCTTCGGCTCTATCGACGCAAACCTGGGCGACATGCTGCTCGGCTGGGACACGGACCAGTTCCCGACCAATTTGTACGACACGACGCTCTGCATGTACGAGGTGCTCAAGGCCGGCGGCTTCACCTGCGGCGGCCTGAACTTCGACGCCAAGACCCGGCGTGCCAGCAACAGCTTCGAGGATATTTTCCTGTCCTACATCGCGGGCATGGACAGTTTCGCTTTCGGTCTGCTGGCGGCGGAGCGCCTGATAGCCGAGGGCAGTCTGGATGAATTTGTTGGCACACGTTACAGCGGCTACGAGAGCGGCATCGGCCAAAAAATCACGGAACAGAGCACCAGCCTCGCGGAGCTCGCCGATTACATCGCCGCGAAAGAAAGTCCCGCCGCCGTGGAGAGCGGGCGGCAGGAATATTTGGAAGCGTTGCTCAACAGCTGCATCATCCGGACGGGCAGAAGCCTGTAGGAAATGGCCTCCGTAGGGAATGACCCCTGTGTCGTTCCATTGTGTCCGCGATTTTTACGTGTTTTGGAACGACACGGGGGTCGTTCCCTACACGTCATACAAACAACCCAGCAAATTTCTGGGTGGCCGCCATGGAGAAAACCTCCTGCTCCGCAACAATCAGGTGGTCCACCAGACGGATATTCACACTGGCCATCAGCGCGGCGACGCGTTTGGTGGCCTCTATATCGTTGTAGGACGGCGCGGCGACTCCGTTGGGGTGATTGTGCATCAGAATGACACTAGAGGCCGTGTTGCGCAGGGCTGTTTCCAGCAGGTGCCTCGCGTCGATACTGGCCGAGGTCAAGGAGCCTTCGGCCAGGCCGCAGCAGTTGTTGAGCCTTCCCCTGCCGTCCAGGCACAGCATGTAGACCAGCTCCTGCTTCTCCCCCACATATTTTGCGAGCGCGTACTCCCGCAGTTTTTCCGGCTGGTCCAGCCGGAGGCCGGATTCCGTCTTCGCGCTCAGGTAGCGGCGCGTCAGCTGGGGGATGAGGGTCAGCAGCGCCGCGGAGGTCTCCCCTATCCCCTGGATTTTCAGTAACTCGTCGTAGGGCGCCTCAAATACCGCCTCCAGTGAGCCGAAGGCTTCTATCAGGCGGTGGGCGATTTCGTTGGTGTCCGCCCGCGGGATGGCATAAAACAGCAGCAGTTCCAGGACCACGTGTTCCTCGAAACTAGCCAGTCCTTCTTTTCGCAGGCGCTCCCGCAGGCGTTCCCGGTGTTTTTCGTGCATCGGTATACTCCAGAGTGAAAATCGTCAAAATAATGTCAATTGTGTCTCCTGTGACTCGAATGCCCGCAGGTACGCGAAAATTTCATCCGTACCGCAGAGAATCCCGTGTTTCGCGCAGGTTTCCCGCAGGATAGACGTCAGCCGGGCATGGTTCGGGCTGTTACAGACATACGCATTGCCGAATTGGCGGATGTATGTTTCCTTCAGCCCGGGGAAAAACTCGTCCAGCTTGCCGTAAAAATACTCTCGGTTGCCCTCCCGCAGGGTCAGTCCGAAGCCGAAACACAGGATGCCCCGCACCCGTGCTCGGATACAGCAATCCAGCAGCCCGCGCAGATTCTCCTCCGTGTCGTTGAGGTAGGGCAAAATCGGGCCGAGCCAAACCACGGTGGGAATGCCCGCATCGCGCATAAGCTCCAGCGCACGGACGCGCTCGGCGGTACCGGAGACACGCGGCTCCAGGATGCGGCACAAGTCCTCGTCGTAGGTGGTGAGAGTCATCTCCACCACGCATTTTGTCTTTTTGTGAATCTCCCGCAAGAGATCCAAATCCCGCAGAACCCGGGCGGATTTCGTCAGGATGGAAAGCCCGAAACCATAGCGTTCTATGATGCGGAGGCACTGGCGGGTAAACTCCAATTCCTCTTCCAAGGGAATATACGGGGCGCACATGGCCCCCGTGCCGACCATGCAGGGCTTGCGTCTGCGGCGCAGCTGTTCCTCCAGGATGCGCGGCGCGTCCCGCTTGGCCTCAATGTCCTCGAAGTCGTGTTGCATCTGGTAGCATTTGCTGCGGCTGTCGCAGTAAATACAGCCGTGGCTGCAGCCGCGATAGAGGTTCATCCCGTTTTGCGGGGACAAAATGGTCTTGTAATCGGCGTAATGCATGGCGGTTCACACCAAATCGTCATAATCTTTCTTTTTATCTTGTTGCTTTCTTCTTTTGTCCTCAAACACGGACGCGCGGAACTTCACGCCGGAGGAAACCCGCTTCTTGCGCGCCTCCGGCGATTCTTTGGTGAGCTTGATCAACTTTGATTTTTTCTTTTTCATAATAATAAGAGAAACAATCGCGCGAACAGCCATGGACTTGAGTTCATGGCTGTTTGCCTTCAATCGCATGGGACCCGAAAGAGCGCTAATCCAGCGGTATGGAAACCTCTGCCAGAACCAGGTCATGGTCGGAATATCCCGTGGGAATACTGCGGACATTGCCCAGAGTCTTGGCGGTATCGCAGAGGATGTTGTCGCACTGTCTCAGACCCGGAGTCGCTGTGTCATGCGCAAGTATTACGTTATTTAACAGAGTATAATCGTCATAGGATGCTACGTTGAAATCACCGCCCATCAGGAATGAGTTGCCGGGAGCGGCATTGATTGCCCTGTCGAGCTCCACAAACTGTTCCGCGCGGGAAACTGCATCATCATGGCTCAAGTGGGTTACGAAAAGACGCACCGGCACGCCCTCAACGGTAATATCCGCCTGCCCGAGCGCCCGGGGTTCGATGGAATCAATTGCGGGCAACTGGGTTACCGCCACATCAGACAGTGGGAAAGCGCTGAGGATGGCAGTCCCGTAAAGCCCCCCAGCCGCGCGCATCGCGGGGAAAAACGCGTAGGAAAAGCCTAGTTCGGCGGCAAGACGCTTGGCTTCGTCAAACCAGAAGGAACGAATGATTCTGTAGTCAATCTCCTGCAAGAAGACGATTTGCGCGCCGGTGTCCGCGATTTCGGCGGCAATTTTCTTAATTGCCATGCCGTTCTGGCAATTCTTTACGTTATAGGTCAACAAGGTAAATTCTGCCAGATGTACGCCATCTTCTTCCACGATGCTGTAAACCGGCTCTGCGCTGCCCGCACCGGTTTTCGGCGAGAACTCCGGGAAAAAGAAGGGGAACAAGCACTGAAGAAGCACGAGCAACCAGGGGAGAATTCGCTGTGCAAAAAAGTTTGTGATAGCGTCCATGGGAAAGCTCCTTTCAAATATGAATATTAATCTAAAACGCGTATACTCTGGCTTCATAGGGCCGCAGGAAGATGCTGTTGCCGGTCTGCGCGTTTTCTGTGTAATTGCTGATCAACAGCCTGCCCTTGCGCAGTTCAAAGCCGGCGGGCGCCCGGAATTCCACGGAGCGCTCGGAGAAGGAGTTGATCACCAGCAGGCGCGTCCCCTCGTAGTTGCGCTCGTACACAAACATCTCGTCGCTCTCGGCATAGTGCTCTTTGTAGTCGCCGTACAGAAAGACGAGATTCTCCTGCCGAATTTTGATCAGTTTCCGATAATAATTTAAGATGGAGTTCTCGTCCTGTTCTGCCGCTTCGACATTGATTTCTTTGTAGTTCGGGTTGATGTAAAACCAGGCCTTATCCGCCGTGGTGAA
>Ga0123353_10005573_pt1 | contig 16559 bp, 7 predicted proteins | sample TergutLab28metaG_3_FD_92763 | JGI IMG/M metagenome (GOLD analysis project Ga0123353, IMG submission 92763) | Labiotermes labralis P3 segment gut microbial communities from Petit-Saut dam, French Guiana - Lab288 P3 | ecosystem: Host-associated > Arthropoda: Insects > Digestive system > Gut ...
GTACGCACACAATGCAGTATGCACACAATTCAGTATGCACACAATTTAGTATGCACACAATGCAGTATGCACACATTACAGTACGCACACAATGCAGTATGCACACAATGCAGTATGTACACAATGCAGTATGCACACAATGCAGTTTGCACACAATGCAGTATACACACAATAGAGTATGCACACAATACAGTATGCACACAATGTAGTATGCACACAATGCAGTATGCACACAATGCAGTATGCACACAATACAGTATGCACACAATACAGTATGCACACAATGCAGTATGTACACAATACAGTATGCACACAATACAGTACGCACACAATGCAGTATGCACACAATACAGTATGCACAAATACTGTATGCACACAATGCAGTATGTACACAATGCAGTATGCACGCAATACAGTATGCACACAATGCAGTTTCTTAACGTTAGATCAGGTGGTGCTATTTACAGTTGTACCAGTGGCACTCTGTAGAACTCCTGTCAGGTACGTAAACTTGGTGGTGTTAAGGGTTTAAATTTATGAGCTCAGTAGAAATACCAAGTATACGGGACCAGTTATGAATAAAACTGAATCGTTGAGTTCGGAATTTTTGGTTTCTCTCTTATAATTCTGGTTCTGAAATTTTTTCTCAGAGTTATGACGTCTTGTACTTTTGTGCCTTTGACCAATGCATTGGAAAAGCCTGATGTATTCATCTTGAATACAGAAGTGATTGACTGTGATTCTGGAGGTAGCAACGACGGAACTGTGATCAGGTGGCTGAAGCTCAGTATTGCGAAAATGTGGTAGGGTCTGAGTAACGTGGCTATCTTGAATTTCATTGGTTGCGATATTGCTTGCAGCGCCGGTTCGTCTGCTGGTTACGCAGTTGACACTTGCAGTTGCCACCTACCCTGCACAAGGAAACATCGCGTTCCTCCAATCCGTCAGTTGACCACAAATAAAACTCTTCTGTTTCGCAAACCAAAAGTACAAAATATTATTTTCACCACATTTGAAACCCCAAATCATACCTATAATTATAACTTCTGTCTACGCAGTTGTGAAATTTCATGTGTCACGAAGGGAAAAACACGGGTTCAGGGTTAATGCGAACAAAGTGTTAAGGGAAACATTTGGACTTACGAAGTAGGAGGTGGACCTGCATGACTATTATTCCTCGCCGAATATCGTTAGGTGATCAGACAGGGAGAAAGGGATGGGCGAAATGTGTAGCCGCATGCAGAGATGATAAATTAATTATTCCACTCGGTAAGTAAAGGTAAAAGTAAAGTTCACCCTAGAAGAGGCCACGAAGGCCCAGAGGGGGAGTAGGAGTATAGCTACTCTTTCTTTAACCTCGGCGCTAGATGAGGGTGGATGGTCAGCGCCACGTCCCGGCCGCTTTACCCTGGGAAAGAGACCCGGTACCCATTGTATAGGAGGCTGGGTGGGCCCCACGGCCGGTCTGGACGAATGCGGAAAATCTCGCCCCCACTGGCATTCGATTCTCGGACCGTCCAGCCCGTAGTGAGTCGCTCTACCGACTACGCCATCCCGGCCTCATTCCAATCGGTAAGACTTTGGCAAAGTGTTATAGGGGGCGTAGATGACAGGATAATATTCAGGTGAGTCCTCAAGGAGCAGGATGTGAGAGTGTGAAATGGGGTAAGGTCGAGCGGGATGGGATCCAGTGATGGGCTGTTGGGAATACAGTTTTGAAGCTCCGGGGTCCACGAATGGCATGGGATTTCTTAATCGAGTGCTTTAGGTCTGTTATTGACTGCTGAGGAAGAATTATATACATGGAGTTGGTTTTGTATTTGATTTCACACAAAACCTTATATCTATTATCTTAGGAATTATGCCTTAGGAATTATGGCCTGTCAGAATCCTTTAGGTATTTATTTCAATTAAGCTGAACATCAGCAGTGCGCTGACCTGCCATCTGCTGTCAAGTGACGACCCCTCGCTGCGAACACGCCGAGACCAAAAGAGGCGACCAAGCGAATCGAGCCAGCTTCTGACATGTAATAGCTACACCCCGAGTCTCAGCTACAAAGGCATTTCTTTCACACGAATTTAATATACAGCCACTTGCATTGTGCACTAAAGGGTCTTAAATAGACCGGCGTTCCCTTCTGACTCACTGACACTGCCCCACTCTCTGCTTCCGCATGAGATGTTACGAGAGGTACCGTTCTTAAATATTTATAATTATTAATGTGGGTTGGCAGTTGGGACGGAGGATAATTTATGAAGAGATGAAAATAAGTTCAAAGCCGTTACTATTTCAAAGGGAAGGAGTTTTGTTATTTAGTTCAGTGCAGTGGCTATGCTCTGAAATTTTCGATGTGTCGATACTTTCATAGCTAACTATACGAGACACAGTCACGCTTCAGAAGCTGACAGTCATTCAGCTGGTCAAGTCTTCTATGGGATTCGAAAGGCTGCTGCTGTGTTTAATCCTGCCTCTAGGTCGTATCCTGAATCAGCTGAATCCAGTCCATACCATCACAATCCGTAATCCAACAATAATTTTATTGTAACATCAGCCCCTGTCTTTAGGTTTGGCAGTTAAGATGCATGGCTGGCATTTCTTACTTCCCCAAATCGTGTTACATGTCCTGCCCATCTCTCTGTGTTTTTTTCATCGTAATAATCTTATAAAGATCATCAGTATTCAATTCAACGCTCTCAAATAAGGGTTTATAACTGGATCTGGCATTACAATTCGTAACGTCGCCCAGCGGTGACTATGTAAACCACCCACTTTAGCATTGTAAAACTACCTTGTACGTACAGTAGGCCTGTATGTAGGTGTTTCTTATGATTCTCGCAGTAAATTCCAATTATTTCCGCAAACCATTTACCGTTTGGTCTTTGTAATGGTGCCGGACTGTTCTCTGTGAGACAGGGCACCTTGAGCGGGCTGCATGAATAACGTTGCAAGAACGCCAGGCAGCAGTGGGCTGTGTTAACACACTTGGTGTGGGCAACAGCATTATTAATTGTGACGTCATCAGTCGAGTTGAAGGCTGCAACTGACAGTTGCGTTGTTAACGATGGTCCATCCCACACTCTTGTTCTATCGGACAGACGGACGGACAGTTTGTTTCACGTTTTCTGATCCGAAGTGTTTCTTCATGAAATAGTAAAGAACAAGCACAAAGTTCGTTAAACCCACAGCACTGTGGTAAATATGTGTGCCATCTGCATCCATCACAACGTTTTCATGCTTTTCGTATGATTCTCACAATATACAGCGATTACTTCCCCAAGCAGTTGCAGTTGGTATTTGCTGTAGAGACGCCATCTGTTGTCTTTGAGACACGGGTAAATTTTTGATCTTACGTACATAAAATATGTGCACATAGGCTGCAGTGAGTTCCATCATCCTAGGGGCTGAAATTATTGTGTGGGATTAGGCAAATGAAGGAGAGAGACATCTTGGAAGACGGAAACGTAGAAACGTTTATATTCATTTAGGGTGTGTTTAAAAACGTTACAGTGCCCAGAATATAAAGTGTCGAAATGTAAGATCACTTGTAAATACTGAACTTGAAATAGTGTGGAAAGATACAGTCGCAGCCCAATCTGATGCATGTCTTGACATCTTACTGCAAAAAATGATGACAGCCACAAAAGCCTCGGTTGTGTTAACGGGTCTGAGTGCTACAATTTGACCCCGGGACCTCCTGAATACAAAACAGGCGTGCTGACCGGCATACCACAACATTTAGTATCTTGTAAAGCATCCAGCTGGAAGATCGAGAAAGAGATGGGAGAACATCAAAATTGATCCAATGAAGGTTCGTTGTATGGAAGACAGATACGGCTGCAATAGAACCGCACATAAAGTGACTATGGGTGGTTGTATACTGTGCACCTCGTTGTAAAAGGCAGAGTTGTTTCTACACGTGACGTGAAGGCATACAGGGAAGTGGAGTTATGGCGCCACTGTTTTTAACCTTGGAATTATATGGAGATGAGTACTGTATGTGTATTTGTGTATGTAATAACGTATGAAATAGAATTTAGCCACTGAAATTTAGATTTTGTATCATGTTACTAATACATTAGAAACGCATTTGAAGGAGGACTATCCTCACCGTCTATGCATATTTGTGGTGACAGTGTAGCAGATAATCTGTCAGTTGCTTGCTTCACAAAATCCCAAACGCTTTGATATATCGGCACTTCATTATCGATACTAATACAGCCCCTCCTGCCTTATTGTCATTTTCTTCTATCGCCACGTGTGTTATGCGTTGTGGCTGTAGGCCGAGTTGCTAATGACGCACATACAGAGACTGCGCCACGCGTCGCTACAACGACCAGTTGTGTCAAGTTAATCCTAATGTCGTTAAGAGTTTGACTGATGCGTTAGGAAGCATGCAACTACATGGCTCTTGAGCATTACTGGTGTTCATTTCGTTATCAAGTGATTATTTTTTTGCCTCTTTCTTTGTATATAGCGTACAATGTACTGCATACGAGTGACGTCAGCGCCTCATCACCTGACTGTTTTTATTTAAACCTTTAAAGAGCAGTACTAACTGTTCGTACCATCTGCCTTACCATTCATAACATCACATTTGTACATGCTCTGTATTTGTGTATTTTGTCTGACTGTCACGATAAACAGCCCTTATGTCTCTGTGTAGTTTTAACCGTCTGCTTTTTGTCACGGAGACGGAGTGTTTTCTGTGAGGTAGGAACTGAAGTTTTATATATTATTTTGGTTAAACTGAGGCTTCAAGTCTTCAAGGCTAAGCCATGGCTGACGCAGTCTGTCACCGCGGAGGCCTGGGTTCGAATCCAGGTCAGGCTGTATGAGATTTGTGGTGGACGAAGTGGCAGTGGGACACAATTTGATCCGAGTACTTCGGTTTCCCCCTGCAGCATAATTCTACGAAAGCTCAATGCTCGCCATCAACTGCACAGTGCAGTTACCAGAGTGAAAGACGGAAGAAGCCTAAGAACCTTCAAAAAACAATAAATTTCGTAAATCGGGGATCATTTGGCGGTAAAATACATTCATATATTTTCAGGCTTCAAATGGTAAGGTAACTGTTGAAATATAGTATATTTTGTAGGTTTGGTATTAGAGTTGAACCTGTGGATTTGTGCGCCCAAGTTTAATTTTGAAGGCAAATTACACTTTTTTTTTTTTGTATTTCAGTCACTGACTCATAAATGTGGGTACTATCAATAGGGCTTCCTACCAAATAAAATTCCAGCTACTGAACAATGCACCAGCCTCGTAAGTGAGGTTACAGGATCACTGTATGCAAGCCTACGATAAATAAACAAATAACCTCACAGTGGAATACTTCTTGGGAACCTCACAGCCACTCAACTTTTGAAGAAATCCTCTGCCTTCCACGCAACCCGGAGGATTACTCTCGTGCTCACAACATCCCAGCACTGGCCACTATCCAGAGCCATATCAGTCCAACCCTGGCTCTTCCATTCTGTTGTTTTAAGTTTCCAATAGTATTTTCCTATCTTTCAGGTTCTAGTCTTCCACATATTAGGCCTACCTTCTCTTCATTTTCCGACTAATATTTTGCATTTTGACTTCTCATCTACCGTGCGTGCTACATGCCTATTTCCTAGGTACACATTATTGCCCTTAATCTGATCATTCTGCAAGAGTGGGTCTACAAATTAATAAATAAAAACAAATAAAATAGCTTTTTTGGATTTCCGCAACAGTGTACCCGAGAGTTTCCTTTCATCTTGGGTAGGCTATAAGAGAGCATAACCGGATAACCCATTTGTGACGTTTCGAGACAAAGTAATGGTACCGAAAGATCAGAAACCATTTACCCTGTGACGTGACTTAATGCCTGAGAAGAACGGAAACCGCAAATAAATAACATTATAAGTTCATCAACAGCGGCCATTCGATCAGCGATTTTTTGAGTCACGTTGTCGGGATATTTTTATACTAGATGGAGGCAGGCCTTAAGCAGTATATTCCTTTGCACCGTCAGTACGAAATAAGGTCTAAAGTCTATTTCGGTAGACTTCACTTTCTTGTGTGTATGAATCACACTCAACTCTCGGCAAGTCTGCAACTGTGTGACTGCTCCCTGTATCTCTTCGTGGTACGTCTGTCAATAACTGTCAGTAACTGTCAATGATCCCCACCAGATCGAAGGGGAGGTTGTTGTAGTTTGGTGCTTTTAATTAAAAGAATGAGCATCGTATGGTGCATCATGATGGCAGACGCTTACACCAATACCAATAGCTAGAATCGCCATCAATCATAATAAGGAGCCTTAGATAGTGGGTTGAGTTGTTGCACATTTGTAACTTATACAGGGTAGGAAACTAGAAACATTTAATAGAATGAAGGGAGTATTGGGGGTGTTGCAGAGCGGAAACCGCCTGATGGGCAAGTCACTTCTTTATTACGCTTTATTTAACGAAGTGTCAGTACATTTGAATATATATTTGATTAGTAGGATGAATGGTGAATAATGATTTGGAGGAAATGTTAAAGGAAGTTATTCTGTTGTAATTAGACATATCATCTGAGAATTTTCCTAAGAGAACGGAGCAACGCGACGTGAAACCTCAGTCAGCATAACCTCAGTCAGCATAACCTCAGTCAGCATAACCTCAGTCAGCATAACCTCAGTCAGCATAACCTGTGTACAGGCCCGAAATTTGAATTCGGCACTTTCGGAATATGAATCAACAGTGCTCTCCACTCCACTGACGGAAAGTGTTTGCTTCGGGAACCCGATAATCTGTACAAATTTTACACTTGTAAAATTTTTCCAAAATACAATCTGATTGACTCAGTGACATTAGATTCCACAAAGGTTAGAATAGAACGGACGTATACGTTAATAAGTGAAAAGCAATGGATATTAAAAATAAGAGTTAAGTAACAGAATGTGCAATGGAAAAGCTTCTTCAGAGATAACGTCAATAAAAAACAGGTGTCATATCTACAGGAACAGCTACCCGACTGCCTACATACTTAACTACGCATCTAAGTATCTAACAGACCAACCAAGCATCTAAGTAATTCCTTAGGCCTAACTGGCTAATTCTTCTACGGGAAGTCTTTTCTGGGATGTCTGTAGTCGAACCGACAGTCAAGAAATTCCCCAACGTTTATGAAAGTTAGTGTGTCAGTACCGAATCGTAAGAGGCCGCCACTGGAGGCTGTTTGTATGAGGTACGTAGTACTCATGGTACAGATAAGAAATGCATAAAAATTTTGGTTGAAGTACCCTAAAGGGAGAGACCGCTGGGGATACTTGGTCGTGTTTTGGAGGATAATATCGAATTAAATATTAAAGTGTGTTTTGACGGCGTGGACTGTATTACTTTGCTCATGATAAGGCTTAGTGGCGATTTATTTGAACCAGATAGTGAGCCTGTGGGTTCAATACAAAACGAGAAACTGAGCTGTCTGTCGCGGTCGGAAGTATGGAATTAGCTAAAGCTATTTGATGCTTAGAAACTTCACGTGTGACATGCTGTATGTTGTATATGCCGGAACACAATCAGATGTGAACAGCTTGTGAACACGGCGCCAGACAATGCAGGCTAGCTCCTCCCCAACAATGCAACACTCCTCATCTGTCTCCATTTCTGAGAGCTGGGGTGGCGGTATGGCTCCCATTGTTCTGCTGCTAAGTGGATTATATTGCACCCCTCCCTGCTCTTCTGTGCAGAAATTATTGTATAACTATGTAATGTTGTAATGTGAACTGGTAAGTTAATTAGGGGCTACATACTTTGTCAAGTGTAGCTCGTAGAACGCGAAGGTCTATTCTATACATTTTCCGTAATATCTTATGTATTCATTATTTAATCTCCATAAAACTAATCCATAAGCTTCGCATTACACTCAAGAAGAGAAATCTCCCGTCTTCATTACAATGCATATGAGGTAGTAAAACCTTTAAAGGATAAACGACACTCATTTAGCACATTAAAGTTCCAATAAAGATTAGGATTCGAAACGCCCCCAATAACTGCACCGCAGTAATTACACATCGCCTTAAGAGCCGCGGCCACCGTACATAATGGCAAGATTGCCCAGTAAATTTTGTAACACCCTGGGTATTTCTTTATTGGGTCCGCTGTACGAGAAGAGCAACATGAATATTCCGGTTTAGACTGCATTAAACTGTCAACTGTTGAACAGCTCTACAAGTAAAGTGAAGATGGAAACCGTGCAGGCAACAGACTGCTTGTAAGATCTTGAAGCAGATGGGGATAGTGTCAGTACTTCATTCTTTCTCATAACTGTTGCTAGTCACTTCCCGTCGCCTCGCTAAACTTATTTTAACTTACGGGCTCGTTTTCAAGCGAAGGTTGTTGGTCCGTTATCGGTCTTCTGGAGTCGCCATAAACATCTACACAATTACGAGAAAACGATGTATTTTTTCAACAAGACGATGCAACAACTTGCAATAGTATGATTTGCTTAGAGAATGTTGTGCGTGATAGATTAATAAACAGGGCATTGTGGCCTCTCTTGCCAGATCCGAACCCGCGCGATATTACCTGTGGATCATGTTAAAGGATTAAGTGTATGGTAATAATTCTTGCCCTGAACAAGATTTGGAAACAAAAAATCTTGACAATACTGTGGCTTCATTTTCACCAGAGGTACTGAGAAATGTAAAGAATATCTTTTGTGAGATGTGATGTGTCTGTGTGGGACGAAGGAAATAATTTCCAGCACCTTCTTGACCTGAGGTGTGTAGAACCTAATAACTCCAATGCATTGAACAAAAACGCGTGGACCCCGGCTCATGGCAAATTACGTGGATTAGAAGCGATGGCTGCACTGCCTGCCGTCATCCGAAAAGATTTGGCTAAAGAACGACGCAAGATGTCACATAAAATAATGCCCCTCTATTGGATAGATTGAAAAAAAAAAAAAAAGGACGCGGGAGTGTACGCTGAATTAATTTGTTTTGGGCCGGGCCAGTGGCGAAGTCGTGTAAGAAAGGTGATGAATCGTCTGATTCCATAAAAGACGGAATTCTTTGACTGCCTGAGAGACTCTCGGCCTCTCAAAAGTGGTTCGTTAAAAATAATAATAATTGTCCCTCACCAGAATCGAAGCAGTAGCACACGGAGGTATTTGTTGAATGACAAATATTAGGGCCTAGTTTTCCAGCAGTTGAATTTAGACGGTACAAATTTTGTACTGCAGCGTAACCTTTACCAAAAGAAACAATGAAATTTCTTTCCTCTCTGCATGTCTCCCATTTCCGAAAGGGCATCACTTTTTTTTCGGAAGGTTCCGCCCTTTGCCGTTTTCTTGAGGGTAGCTTGGAAGATGACGGTAAAGATGAACATGAAGATGAAAATGATTAAGATGAACGTGGAATACTGGTGTAATGATGCTGAGAGGGAAAACTTCAGATTGCCACTTTGTCCCCACAACCTAGCAGAAAGTGGCTCAGGATGGAACCCATTCTCCGCATAAAGAGGCCGGCGACAAATATCTGTAGCCATGACCCGAAATGCGAAGCCTCAGTTTCTTCTTGATTATTCATTATAACCTGGAGCCGACGGAACCCCAAAGGGTTCTTGGATAGATTTCAGGGGATCCGTGAAATTGGATGGAAAAAAATTAAAACATTATTTTCACTAACCTCTAAATGAAATTAAGCTTCTCGTTCAGTGATGAATGTAGGCAACGAAAACTCCAGATTCCGAAACGGTTTGTTAACTTCAATAAATATCATTATCTCTATTTTGTGCATTTAAATACTTTTTTTTTAAGAAGTGGTCCGTAGGTCCATGGCACAAATAAGGTTGAGAAACACTGGTCTAAATAATACATAAACATTCAGCTCACAAACAACACAGTGTCTCTCCATCATAAAAGTCAACCTCTTAATGGCGTTTACGGAAACAATCTCTGTCCATTTGGAGAATTGCAAAGGTCAATTTTACTCTATAACCTGTCCTGAAGGTACAGATGGAAAGTAGAGGTGTAAGTGTACTCTTTCTTCAACCTCGGCGCTAGAAGAGGGTGGGAAAAGAAACACGAAAATATTCTGTTTTGGCAAAATAGTGAGATTCTGAATATTAAAATTATTTTTGGATGATGTTTTTAGCCCATCTCGAGACTTAAAACTTTTAGTTTTTAGTGTATCTTGAGGGTAGGATATCTGTAAATACATGCTGTTCACATTGTCGTCATCATCATCATCATCACCATCATCATCTTCTTCTTCTTCTTCTTCATATAGCTTGCAGGGTTTTAGGCCTAATGACCTGTTCCGGTCCGTTTAACAGTCTTTTGAGTGGTCGTCCTTGTCTTCGTTGCCCACATCGTTAATATTTTAGAATTAATTACGTTAATCTGTCTCTGTCCATTCGCCGAACATGTTGTATCCATTTATTTCTTTAATTTTGAATTTTCTTTACAACTGGATCAGTTTTAAATTCTTATAAAATATCTTTATTGGTTTTGTAATCTTGCCATGTGTATTTTGCCGTTCTCCCCATAAATTCCATTTCCGCTGACGTTATCTTGGATTTACCCTGCCTATAATTGCCCAAGTTTTACATCCATATAATAAAGTAGGTAATGTCAAAACGTTATATCTTTTCAGTCTAGTGTGTATTTGGACTTGCGAAGGTTTTAAAGTTCTGTTAATAATTTTCGTTACCTGGAGAAATGTTGATATTTTAACAGTAATATATTTTTTCATTCTGGTGTGAAATAGAGCACCCTAGGTCATGGAAAATGTTTATTAGATCTATAACGTTATTGTTTATTATAACTCTACTTCTCACTAGTTCTGTTCCTTTAAAAGCCATTGTTTTAATTTTGCTTTTTGAAAGTTTTAGTCCATTTTTGGAGGTAACTATCCCCAGATTTTGTATAGAAATTTGTTGTGCATCTTCTGAATCCATTACTATAACTTGGTCGTGGGCGGACAAAGTGTCTTAATGTCTTTATTTCTCGAAATTTTGATTCCCTTTATCACCTTTTCTTTGCATTCAGTAATAATCTGACTTACAAGTACGTTAAAGTCGGTGAAAGGAGGTGGCCTTGTTGAAATCCTTAACTAATTTTAATTGGTTGTGTCAATGTGGCATCCAGTTATATTTTTATGTCGTTGTTTTCATGTTTTTTTTATAATTGCTGTAAGTAATGGATCAGAAATATTTCTATCTTTAAAATGCTAAATAGCGGCGGTCTTCGTACTTCATCAGAAGCCTTTTCATCATCGACAAAGGCATTGTGGCTAAGTCACATTATCTTTTTTCTCTAATAATACTTTTGCATTAAAAGCTGTATCAATGCCACATCATCCTTTTATAAAGCCAGATTGGGCTTCGTCTATAAATATTTTTGAACATCTTTTTAATTTTTCATTTAATATTTTTTGTAATTTTTTAGTACTAATTTAATAAATTTATTCCCGTAGTATTTTGGAATTTTTCCGATCTCCTTTTTTATGTAGATAGAAGTATCCATTCGGCTGGTTTTGTCCCTGATACATAAATTTCGTATAGAAATGTAAGTAACCTTGCTTTAAATTTTCCTGATCTGTTTATGTACAGTTCAGAAGGTATGTTATCGTCTGCTTAAGCTTTTCCATTTTCAATTTCCTTTAAAATTGTTTCAAGTTCTTCTCTTTTAATTTCGTATTCTTGACAATCATCCTTGCTATTTCAGTTCCATTTCTGTGTTCCATAGTTCGTGTAATTCCATAAGGTTTCATAATAAGATGTAAATTTGTCGACATCCAGATTCTCTGATGTCTTCATTCACATGTTGCAGAATTTTATAAGTGTTTGGTCTTGGCTTGCCTATGTCATATTCTATCTGTGATATAAATTTCTCCAATGAAAGCCGTTTTCTTTTCTTTGTTTCTCTTCTTGCTATGGCCTATAGTCTTTTGTAATTTATTTTACCGTGGATTGGTTTTGTGTTTAGCCGTCTTCTATAGGTTATATTCCTAGCTTCTGCTTTCCAGTTCTGTCATTTAACTGCCATTAACAGAATGTAATTATTTTTATTAATTTTATATTATATCTTATATGATTAAAAACTGCAAATTTATGAATATATGTGGTGAAAATGGGGCAATTTATATATTGGATCTCATGGTGCTCCTACATTTTAGTTTTTTTTATGTGGAAAGAGCTTGAATGACCACCAAGGGGCATTGCAGAAGGGGAGTCGGAAATTTCGTGTGGAAGTCATATTGGTGATCTTATGTCTGTCTGTCTGTCTCTCTGTATGTCCCTCTTTTACAAAAATAATAAAATACCTCAAACAGCCACTTAGCTTATGCAGTATATACAGCTTGGTTCAACCACATGGTGATAGCATGGGACCAGATGCCACTGTCCATAAGGATCATTTTCCTATTGTGTAAGCAAAGAATCACAACGCTACTAGACTCTTTATCTGCAAATATAAGCAATATAGTTTCTACATATGGGAGGACAGTCAGTGAGAAAGTAAAGTTGTTTATCTGAAATTTGAAATATTCTACGTGTGAATTTGAATATCGTATTCACGAAATGCTGTATCGTGTCTGTACAGTCGCACACTCGCAGTATTCGGTATCATGACTGCAGTACTCTATTATGTGACGCCCTCTTCTTTGTAGACTGGTATCGACGTTTCATAACAACCTACTTCGTCCATTTCAGGATATATACCAAATTATATGGGGGCACATTCGAAAATAGGTAATCTTAACATTCATCACCTTGCTAGCCTGAAGTCGCAAATTACCTCTTAACCAGTGTGAGATAAGTAAGAAGAACAACTACTTTGTGTTTTCGAAGAAGGAACAGCCCATTGTCACCTAATGACATTTAGCGACGTTTTGGCTGTGTTTGGTTGCTCGTGTGGGGAAACATGAATAGCTGATAATGTCATGTCAGTATTTTTAGATTTTAAATAATATAGAGACAAAGTTGTCCAGGCAAGTCAAAGAAAACTCTGCTTCTACATTCTGCTGCATCATGTAGATCTAAGACGGACTGCAACTAGTACTCCAGGCATTTCCGGTCTCGGGATTCCGTGAAGGTTAGGCTCACGACCCGACCCCATTAACCCCGAGAGGAGAGCTGCTGCCACCCGTAGACTAAGGAGCTGGATGGACCCCAGACATTGAAATTATTTCCCGGATCTAACAGATGTAATTTTTAAACTCCTTCCCCAAAATGAAATCATGGGTTCACAAACTGAATTGTCGCAGCCTCAGTGTTATGCAAAGGTTATGCATCTGACTGTTATTCTGAATCTCGCTTGGAGACAGACTACTGCACTTACATTTCTCTCCCCCCCCCCGCAACGCCGCCCAATTTCGATTATTGCGAGGATAATATTTTGAAAATTTTGTACAGTTAATGTGTCATGTCTATAAAACACAGCTATACTCACATACTTTAGTAAAATATCCGATCAGAACGGCTGAAAAGAAACCTAAAGTTCTAACGGAACTCCGACCATACTTGAACTGTCCACGACTGTACTGGAGCAGAGACCAGTGGTCATTCCATTTTTATATATTCCCCTCCGAGAAGACAGCTTCACGATATTAATAATATGAAAACTGGCCAAGATCGCATCTTCTATTGCATTCTGCCCCATTTTGATTCAATTTGAAACACGTGATAGCAGAAGCTTCTCTCCGGGGAAGTCCCTCAGGCGATTTGGGCGCCAGGTGCAATGTGCTTGTACTAACTTCGTAAAGAAAATTCAAACTGACCACAAGAAGAAAGAATGAAATCAATTTTCCTTGGAAAATGGCATATTGATACCCAATACCTTGGGACATAAGAGTCTTTTCGTTGGTAAGTGACATAACCACCACCTTGTAATATATCCACTTTCTGTTTGCTACAGTCAGCATATTTTTAGCGTTTCACGTAACGTTTTATGTCCGCAAATTCAAATGAATACATTATAAGGAAAATATCAACCTCTAGGCATGTAATTTCATACTTAAAGGCACAGTGGTAACTACGTTGACCTATACCACTGCAACATTCACAGACACAACGTGTTTATGTGTTTCTTACGGTTCTGACGATAAACATCAATTATTCCCAAATAATATGAACCGGTTGGACTTTGTATAGAAGAATCAGCCTGTTAATACGAGGTACAACTAAATTCTTCTGTATTGTTTAAATTGACTGGAGGCTGTGAGGGATGATTTATGTACACACTATAATGTATTGATGTCACCTATTAACACGAAACTTAATATCTCTACGAAGAAATTAGTTGATTAGGTTCAGTAGACTCTTTTGTCCATACTTGAACCTCGTCTGATACAACCAACCTCTCACTGGTCTTTCAGAATTCTTACATGTTAAGCCTAAAAACCGACTGCCACAGACAAACTATATATGGGTAGGTAATAGTTGCGTACAAAATCAAGAAATTCTTTATCTTGTACGAAATAATTGTTAATTACCATGTTATCTGTCCGGAACTAAATCTTCCAGTCCAGACTCTCGCATCTGTTTATTTAAACACAGAATTCATTCTATCCTTCCAAATAATCCTTGGCCTAAATGTACCCAAAATACGTGTAAATAATGAAAGTCAAATCTCTAGGCCTCCGATAAAACGAGCTTTAGATTTCAAATCTAGGCTCGCATCCGTACTCCGGAATGTAAACTATTTGTGGATGATTTATTATTTAACGTCTGTGTCAGTATGTTAGACTATGAACATCGAATATGGAATAATGAGTAACTAGGGAAGTGTAAAGAATATAGAAAGAAAAGTCTGTACATAATTTCAGATCTTATCTTGAAATTTGCCTAAAGGGCCTGAGTAAAACAGCGATAGACTTTATATCGGTGGATGTTTGAAGCCAGCACGTTTAGAGTAAAAAATCTGTAAGCATACCTTATCCATTCGCTACGTTTGAATAAGCTTTGGGTCGGATTCGTTGTTATTTAGATTCTAGTTTGGTTGCCATATTTGCATCTTATTCCATTATTGCAGGGTAAACACGATGTGACTGGCCGGAAATGCAGAAGGCAAAATGTAATGGTTTATATGAGGCTGAGTTATGGGCCACCCACAAGTTCAGTTAAAAATCTTCCGAGAGCTCATTCTGGTACACAAAACACGTTCACTTGATTCGACTTCCAGAATGGTGCGGGGAAGGATTAGGACGAGAGGCATTCTTCGTGAATTATTGTAATGTGGTCGTTCGTTATACGCAGATTCCTTTCTGTACAAACCTTCGATTTTATAATCTAGGAATTCCAAAAATTACACCTTCTCGGCACCCATCACAAATATTTGGCACGTAAGTTGAAGATGAGACACATAAAGCTTGCCATATAAAATATTTTATTCGGAAAACGTGAAGAGAAGAAGACCATTAGAGGAACTCGGGCGAAGGCTGATCTGAAAGATATAAGTTTCATTGTTACGAATTGGCAGAAAAAAAAGCCCAGCAAGGGCCTATGTAAATCTGTATCAAAACTTCGGAGGAGACTCTGTAATAACAAACACAGTGTAATTACAAACCGCAGTCGAGATTTAACGCTGCAGTCATGTGGAACCATATGAACTTTGAAATTCATGGTCATTATTATTGCGAATTAGCCTGTTCGTGTGATACAAAACATAAATGACCAAGAATACATAAAATCTATTATAGCTGAAGGTTCATAATTTGGTACCAAGTGGACAACGTGTAGTCTGTCGCGTCAACCCAAAGTAGAGACGCTATTTTGGTCCTCGAATTGAATTTACAAGAATATTACTTTATCTAACAGATGGCAGCACTCTTCGATCAGAACGCTACTCGTGGCGGCAGGTACAGAAGGGCTCGCCGCTGATGTTGTTTGCAGTGAATCGGGGTCCAAGCGTTATAATTCTATGCATGCCGATAATACCACCCTTTTACTCACCGTGTTAACAGAAGGCGCTGGGAATGTAGTTCAATGCTTGTCCTTAATTTTATTTCTGTACTCACCATATATAAAGAAAGGGCTTGAAGATTATGTCATCCGTCGGCATCCATGAATAAGTCTGAAAACCACGTTTTCATCTCACGTCGAAGTTTTAGAATTTAAACAATCCGACAGGAAATGGCTAGCGACAGTCTTCTTGTAAAATAATATGCTTATTCTGTATCAGAACTTAATTGGTATATTAATACTTGGTTGTGTATACGAGGTGTGGCAATAAAGAAACCGGATTCATGCTCTAACGCTTTATTGAAAAAAAATCAGACAATCGAAATGTTATCCCCTTCAATGTAGTCCCCTCCCCGATCCCTACACCGCTCCATGCGAATTTTCCACTGTTTGAAGCAGTGCTGCAGGTCATCTTGTGTTAATCTGTTCAAGAGTTGCGTCGCTTTTGCTTTCACTGAATCCACGGACTCGAACCTGGTTCCTTTGAGCGCAGACTTGATTTTCGGGAAGAGAAAAATGTCGCACGATGCTAGGTCCGGAGAGTACGGTGGATGTTCCATCACTGGAATGTTGTTTTTCGCCAAATACCTCTTCACAGATAGCGCGTTGTGTGCTGGCGCGTTGTCGTGATGAAGAATCCA
>Ga0123353_10005574_pt1 | contig 16556 bp, 14 predicted proteins | sample TergutLab28metaG_3_FD_92763 | JGI IMG/M metagenome (GOLD analysis project Ga0123353, IMG submission 92763) | Labiotermes labralis P3 segment gut microbial communities from Petit-Saut dam, French Guiana - Lab288 P3 | ecosystem: Host-associated > Arthropoda: Insects > Digestive system > Gut ...
CAACGTTTTAATACAGGGCTGTAACTACTCGTATATTCCCTACGGTGTGGAAAAAATCAGCGACTGGGCGTTCTATTATTGTGGTGATTTAACGTCTATATCGGTTCCCGACACTGTAACGAGCATCGGCATAATTCAAGATTACCCAAAACAAACGTGTTATTTGGAAAGTTGTACATAAAGACGGTACGGGTCAAAACCTCTGCCGTCTTTTTGTTTGGGCGCGCACCCTTACTTCGCCTCTTGCTTTTGTGTTTCTCGCTTCGTTCCTACCCTTATTCCTCCGTTTCTGCTTCGTATTTCACTCTCCACCCTCGCGCTCTTGCCGCTCCCGTGTCTACTTTCTGCGTTCTGCTTGGCAACCGCTCATCGACCGCAAAACAATACAGTTGTTCGAATGCTTGACTGCCAACCGTGCATAGGTAAAAAGCGCAGACAACAGCCACCGACAAAGGGGGAAAAATGATGAGAAGGAGATTCCAAAGAACCTTGAGGCTATGGTTCTTTGGACGGGATTTCAAAGGGACGTGTTCCTTTGACCGCCGGAGGCAAAGCGTCTCAACGCATAATTTCAATTAAACTTAAAAATTGGGGCAAAAGTTTTTCGCAAATTCTTCTTTTTTTTCCGAATTGCCATCAAAGAATAATACGCCATTGGCTAACCCGGAACACAAATATTTTTTCTTTCGACAACCCAAAGAAAGTCGGAGAAAGGCGGCGCTGTCAAGGGAAAAGGAAAAAGTATTGCATTCAAATAAAGTATTATTCAAAATTTTCCGTAATACTTCTTTCCCCTTGACGGCGACGGCTTTTCCCGATACACCACCCGGTCGAAAGAAAAAATGATCGTCGCGTTTGGCGAGCAGTCATTTTTTAGTTGCTATTCAGAGAATACTAACTTGTCCTCAATAGCCCTATTCCTCTTCGTCCTCTTCGTTATACCTATCCAGCACCTTTCCGACGGTGTAGATAGAATCGCTTAAAATCGGAATGTCTTTGTATCGGCTGTTTAAAGAATGCAGGTAATAAGTGCCGTCTTTATAACCCAATTGCTTACAATACGCGTCGCCGTCGTAAATAAAAATGCCGATTTCCCCGGCCTCCAAGCTTGCCTGCCTTTTTACAAAAACAATATCGCGGTCACAAATCTTAGGCAGCATACTGTCGCCTTGAATCCTTATACCGAATTCCGTGCCGTGCGGGTAAGAAGGAACGGCGACCATTTCAAAGCTGCTGTCGTCGATATAATTGCCGTAACCGGCGGCCGAACTTTGATTATATACTTTAAGGAATTCCCGTTTCTCGGCACGCGATTTTCCTTTAAGGCGAAACTCGATGGCGGCTTCCATTTGTTGTTTGGCCTTCTTCGTCAAAATTTTAATCGGGGTTTCGCCTTGCTGAACCGCTTGCACATGACTTAATTCAAGCTGAGCGAGCGTCATTATAATTTGCTTGCTATTTGTGTTTAGTTGCCTGTAAATGCCGATTAAGTCTTTTTCTTCAACTCGTAAGGTATTTACCAGATTGCTTTCACTGATATGCCCGAGTAGTTCGTCTATGCTGGATATTTTATATATTTCACACAGACGGAACAAAGTTGCCGTGTCGGGCTGCCCGATACAATTTTCCCACGCGGAAACGGTCTTTTCGCTGTTGCCCAAAATAGCGGCAACCTCTTTACATTTCATGCCTGCGTTTGAGCGGGCTTTTTTTAATGCTTCTGCTATTTGAATTCTTTCCATAAAAGAATGATACAACACTTTTTCAGAAATATCAAGCGATTTGAGCAATAAAATAAAAAATAAACTAAAGATATAAGAAAATATTTTTAAAAAGCCTTGTTAAACGCTTGACAGGCTGATGTTTATAGTGTATTATACGCAAACAGCTAATCAAATAAGAGCTTAGGAGCGTAAGGAATGTACAAAGAAACTCGAAACGAAAAAGAAAAGGCTTCCTTTACTTTGGATACCGAGAGCCTCAAATCGGTTAAGGTGAAGGTAATATCCAAAGACAGTGAGGTTTCTTACCCGGTCTGTCCTATATGCAAAACAAGATTGCATCAACTGGGCATGACGAATAAGAGCCGTTGCAGCGATGTTACGATAATCTGTAAGCTTTGTAAAAATAGATTAAGCGTTAATATCGACACCGGCTAATCTGCAAATGCAGATGCCCGATGGATTAAGCCGACAAATCAGAGAACTTTTCACAACTTAATTTATACAATAGTGCCGGTGTCCCAGTGATCAGTGCCATGTTTCCCGAAATAACGGGAGCATGGCTTTTTGTTTTTTTGGGTAAAGCAGCTCCAGAAGTGCGACTTTCCTACGGCTATTGCGACAAAATTGTGACGAATGAAACTGTTAGTCTCGGCGGAGTCGCGCTTAAGCCGTTATAAATAAAGGTGTATAGACGCGACCCAAAAACAATATAAAAAAGGAAATTTTAATAATTGCGAGGTGAAGAAATATGCAGGAACTTAGAAACTATGACGGTAAAAAAGCGGCCGTCATATTGCCGGAAACCTTCAACAAGGTATCCATAACTGTTGAAGCGGCGTTCGACTATGAGCATTGTTTGTTTGGCGGCGGGCATCCGACGTGGGAGGATTGCCTTAGGGCGGCTGAGGGTGATCAAAAGAAAGCCTTTGAGTATGCCGGGCAGTTTGATGCTCCGACGGCAAAGCTCGACCAAATAGTCTTGCGGTCAGAAGTTGAGGAATACATAAACCGTCAAAACATATATGGGCGATTACTTTACGAAAACCGCATTCGGCACAAGTATTTCGATGAGAAAAGCGGGCGGATGTTGATGCTGTTCCTTTGCCGGGACAAGCGTTTCGGCGCGGTGCAGAATTGGCTACTGGCCGGAATTTGCTTTGCCGAGGATTGGGATGCAGACACGGAATCCGAGGCAGAAATCAAGGATTGGTTAGATTGCAAGATAACTAATTTGCTGGACAAGGACGATTGGGTGGTTAGAGCAAGAGCCGGAAAGATTATAGATAACACGGAGAAGACATTGTATGAGGATGTCTTAAAGGAGGTAACCAATGCTTTTGATGACAAGCGAGATAAAGAAACTGCTGAAAGATTGGCATTTTTGCAAAGCGTATTCTTCCGTTTTAAAGGACGGCGGCGAGTTAGAAAGACAGGTGACCGCGATTGAAAAAGCGATAAACGCTTTAGAGGTAACCGATGCGGCGGTTATCCGCATGAGATATTTCGACAAATCCGGTATTAATGATATTGCAAAATACCTTTGCATAACACGCCAAGCGGTGGATAAACGAATCAATAAGATAGTCGAGCGAATGTCGTTTTGCATTTCTTATGGCGCATAGCGGTTTACATTTGGTTGCAAACGGTTTACATACGGTTGCAAAAGTTGACAAAGTTGCAAAAGAGTGTAAAAAGGTTGCGCCGCGCAACCAAAAAGCAACCATTCTGTCGTTATAATGAAAAGTGTGAGGCAACGACCTCGGCATGAAAGCGAGCGGATACGGTTCAAACAAAATCGGTTTAGATTTTATCAAAGGAACGACAGATCCCGCTAACTTTCATTTGTGTATGGTCAAAGAACGACTGGTGACTAAAACTCCGGATAGTAGAATACATCTCCGCCGACCTCTTGCGCGAACGTGGCGCTCGCGTAGGCGTAGAAAGTACTGTATAGTCGTAGGGTTTGACGGAACCTCACTCAATCCGTTAATTTTTTATAAGCAAGGAGGAGAATTTTGAAAACAGAACATGAAATCAAACAAAAGAGTACGCGTATGGGCGAGACTGCCCGCGCGTCGCCGGAGATCGCTGGCGCGTCAATGCAGCGCCGCCGGAAAAACTGCATGACAGGGGGGCGCTTATGGAGTTTACAGTAGCGGACGTTATGAGCGTTATATTGGCGATCAGCGCGATTTGCGGGCTTGTAACGTTCTTTGCCACCCGGAGAAAAAACCACCACGCGGAAGGCGTAATGCACGGAAAAACGGAGAGCCGTTTAGAGAATATTGACGCGTCGCTCATCGCTATCCGCGAGCAGCTTTCCGTACTGCCGTCTATGAGTGAGCGCCTTGTAGCGATTGAAATCGAACAAAAAGCGGTATGGCGGCACATCGAAGAAATGCGGAAGGATATCGAAAAATTGCAAGAGCGAACCGGTTAGTAACAGAAAATCTGTTATAGCTGGGAAACTACGGCAACAAAGGAGAAGAAAACAATATGGATTTAACGGCTGTTTATACGGCAATCGCCGGCGTTGCGCTAGCAGGTCTTGGAATTTTGGTAAGGCAGTTTTTTGTTTGGGTTAGTTCAAAAAACATTTTCAAGAACGACGCTTTAAAACAAAAGCTGTTGAAAATCATCGACGACATGGCTATAAAAGGTATCGCGGTGGCGAATCAGGAGTTTGTAGACCGCTTACGCAATCAATACCGATGGCGTACGATGGATGAGGATTTGTATAACGCAAACTGTGCTAAGGCTTTGGGAATCGCAAAAAAATCGGTGATTGAGTTACTTACCGTTCCCGAATGGAAGCTTGTTAACAAGTTGTTCGGGGAATCCGAAGCGGAGGGCGTAATCGAATCGGTTCTTTTGCAGCGGTTAAGGGAAAGCAAAGTAAAAGAGCAGGAATAAGGCGAGGTTGCTTAAGAAATATCGTTAAAAAGTGGACTAAGAAAGTGAAACAAAAAACAAAAGGTAATATAAAGCCCACATACGAATTTGAAATCAGCGTCGTAGAGCATTGCAACCTAAACTGCGCTTATTGCTCGCATTACTCGCCGCTGGCTCAGGAAGGTTATTTAAGTCCGGAAGCGCTGGTAAAAGATTTAAAAAGGATTTATGAAATATCCGGCAATAGGATAGAGCGCGTAAAAATTCTTGGCGGAGAGCCGACGCTGCATCCTCGGTTAAACGAGATATTAGCGGCGGCCAGGCAAAGCGTAGGCGATACCCCGATTTTGTTATTCACGAACGGGCTGTTGCTCGATAAAATGCCGGATTCTTTTTGGGAAACGCTCCGGGATGAACAAATCGGCATTATCAGCGACAAATACGGTTACAAAGGTTTTGACGAATACAAATTGGCGGCGATTGCCGCCCGGCACCGGATAACCTTATGGTGGACCAGTTCCGAGTCAAAACGTATGGATTACTTCCCGTTGGATTTAACCGGTTCGCAAAACCTAAAACAGAATTTCGAAGGATGCTTCTTCCGGGGTCATAACCAACTGAGAGACGGCAAATTCTACTGCTGCACGACGCCCCCGAACGTATTCCACTTTAATAATTACTTCGGCGCGGACTTAAGCGTATGCGAAAAGGATTATATCGACATTTACGGCGACATAACCCACGAGGATATATTGGAGTATTTATCCAATCCGGTTCCGTTCTGCCGCTATTGCGACAAGAACCGGATCATCCGGGAAAGAAAGTGGAAGTTATCTAAAAGGGATATGGGCGAATGGAGCTGACGACGGAATTGATTTGAAAAAAACAATGTTCAAAAACAAAAAAAAATTACGGTATAAACCGCAAAAGGAATTAAAGCGCATATGAAACTCAGTATTATTATTCCGCAGTACAAAGAAACAAAGGACGTTATAAGGCCGCTGTTGTCGTCGATAGAGAATCAAATAGGGTTCAATCTCAAAGACGACTTAGAGATTATTATCGTGAACGACGGTTCCGACACAAAATTATCCGAAGGATTCTTAAAATCATTCAAGAAATTGAACATTACCTACCTGTTGAACAAGACGAACGGCGGGCCGTCTATTGCGCGGAATATAGGGTTAAAGAGAGCGAACGGGGACTATATTATGTTCTGCGACGCGGATGACCGGTTTTTGAGTTCGACGGCGCTGATGCAAATTATGTCGGCTATCCATAAGGATACGGCGGACTCCAAGCCTGCGGATATGTACAACTGGGATTTTTTAGAGGAAGCCGTCGTAGATAATTCATTCCGTTACATTAAGCACACGGAGGACTTTGTATTTATTCACGGGAACGCATACCGAAAGAAATTCTTAGACGAAAACGGCATTACGTTTTGCGACGAGCTGGCGCTGGATGAGGACGTGTACTTTAACGCGATTTGCCGGAGCCTTTCTCAAAACGTTAAAATCATGTCCGACCTCATCTACGTTTGGTGCTATAACCCGCTCAGCTTATCCCGCGAACCGGAATCTCAATACAGTAAATACCCCTTGCTCATTAAGGCCGCGCGTAAGATTGTGGAGAGCCTGTTGGCTAGGGACAATAAACGGGCGTCGCTATACGTCATGCAGTTCCATTACCATACATACTTCCATATGCAGACGCCGCGATGGTTAGAACCCAAGCGCCGCGAATATAAACGAATCGCCGAGCGGGAGTTTTACGATTTTCACACGGAATACAGAAGCCATTTGGAACAAGTCCCGCCTCAAGCGGCGGCGAATCTGTACGCGCAGGAACGGCGGAACGTATTTGAAAAAGCCGGGGGCTTTGAGACGGAAACGTACCCGCAATTTTTAGGGAGGCTGGCGGAACAGTCAACGCCATGTTAGGTTTCCGAACAAGTCTATTGAAAAAAATCAACAAGATAACGGGCGCAAAGGCGCGCAGGAGAAAAATCATTATGGAAGAGCACATTAAACACACCCGTTTGCCGTTTGCTTGCGGCGCCGGCGACGCGTCGGTTAACGTCCGCACCGGCCGCATGGCCTTTACGCACCCGGATTTTGAGACGGGCGACGGGGATTATGCCATCGCCGTCGCGCACGTGTATAATCCGGAAATTCCGTTTCCCGACGTAACGCCTTGCATGGGGAACGGCTGGAAGCTGAACGTCCAGCAGTATATCATTCCCGACGAAAAGGACAAAGGCTCCGACTCGGGCAAATTCACCTATGTGGACGAAAAGGGGTACAGCCACCGCTTCGGCTACAGCTACGGCGCGGGCCGGTATTATTACACGGAGGATTCGGATTTAACGCTGCAGGTGTTGGAGGGGCGGTGCCGGAACGACGAAGGAAGCCGGTACGCCATTACCGACGAAGCGGGCAATCAACTATATTTCAACGCGTACGGGCGGCTTATAAGCAGCATTCCGGCGCGGAATCCCGACGCGGAAAAAGTTTTCGGGTACGACGGCGACAAGCTGACCGTTATTTACGATGCGCGCAAACCGTCCGATAAGATTACGTTAGAGTACGCGGAGGGACGGCTCGTTAAAATCTCCTGCGAGGAAGCGGGGGGCGAGCCGGCCCGCGTCATCCGGACGCTCTGCTACGGATACGACGAAAACGGCAGCTTAGCCGGCATCGTCCGAAAGACTTTCGATACCGAAAAGAAAACAAAAACGATCGAGTCCGCCGCGTGCTTTGAGTACGATGCGGAGCGGGATATAGGGCTGTCCGCCCCGCTGCATCCCCTAACCAAAGCAATCGGCGGCAAGGATAATTCCGCGCTGCAATTCGATTATTCCGACACCACCCACGAGGGCGTTTACCGCGTACAAAAGGTAACCTCCGGGTATTGCGCGGTTATGACGGAGAGCGAGAGCGCCGACCCTTACGGCTACGGCTACGGCGACAGCGCCGAAATTGCCACGGGAGCGGCGGGCTGCCCCGCCTTTGTAATAAGCGCGATGAGCAACTCAAGCGTGACGGCTTGGACGGAGTTTACCCCCGGCGATTGCGGGGATAAAAGCCTCGGCAGTTATTTAGTTACGGCCGAGAACGAAAAGGGCGTCATAACAGACTATTTTTTTAACGGCAAGGGCTTTATCCTCGACGCGTTTGAGTGGCGGATCGAACCGGACGCAGCTTAAGAATACAGCTGCCAATTCACACAAAAATACAGCCCGAACACACAAAACACAGTCCAAATACCACAGTCCAAATACCACAAATCAAAAAACAACCGGCGCAAAGGCGCCGAAGGAAAAAATTAAAATTATGAAAAAGAAAAAGTCAAACGACGAAAATTTAATAAACGTCAAAAACAAGAACGGCGACCCGGAAACGGAAAATACCGAAGACCCGACGCAGGAAACCCGTTCAAGCGCGGGCGGCTCCGGCAGAAGCGGCGCTTCGGAACCCGAAACGTTTGATTCCCCGCCCAACAAGCAATATGTGTCTAACAGCTTAAACCGCGCGGGAACGGGCTCGGTGGATTTGTTTAAACAAGAGGTTACGTTTGTTCACGACGATTTAACCTTAGAACACCCTAAGCTGCCGATTTCGGTGTCCCACGTCTATAATTCCGCGTTTATCGGGAGTACGGAGGATTATGCCGAAGCGTATTGCGGCGAAAACTGGCGAACGAATTTTCACCAGTATATCGTCGAAAGGCCTAATCCGGGCGGGGGTTACGACCGCTACTATATCGACGGCATGGGCGAGGAGCAAGCGATTATTTCTAAAACCAATGAGCAAAACCAACAAATTTATGTATTAGAAAACGATACAACCACGGTTGTAATCGGCCACTGCGGCGGTACGACTATCAAAGATAAATACGGTAATATGCTGCATTTCCCGGGCCATTCAAACTGCTGGCTGACGGGCCAAGAGGACGCATTCCAAAACCGGATAGAGATTGAGCGCGATTCGACTACTCCCGGGAAAATCACCAAAATTAAAGAAGCGGATAATGCCGACCGCGAAATTATTTTCAACTATCTCAACGACAAACTAATAAGCATCGAGTCGGAAGTTTTGCATTACGCGCCGCCGGCAGGTATTATACTCGGGCCGACTTTGCCGCAGACGATTCGCCAAGAGCTATATTTTAGCTATACCGGCGACTATTTAACGCAAATTTCTTACGACACCATCCCTTCGGACGATAAAACCGCATTCGGCTATACGCTTACGACGCCAAAAAGATTAAATTCCGTAACCGACCCGACGGGCCGGATTTTAGAATACCAATATACGATCGGCGGCGTGCCGGCAAGGATTCAAGAAAAACCCGGCAGAATAATATCCGGCCTTACGGGCAGCGCCGCGGGTTCGGTATCGGTATCGGACGATGATTTGCCCATACGCGAGCGGGACATTCTATTCAACGACCGCGACGCAAGAGTTTCCTATAAGGCCGGAAACGCCGATAAGACTTACACGGTGTACGGCTTCGACGGAGAGGGCGATACAACGTACGCATATTCTCACACCATGCCCAACAATACCGACGCGTCGATCCGCGTAAAGCCCACAATCAGCTTTTCCAAAAAGTCAGAGGGTGCGGCGGGCAAAAAATACGAGATTCACGCCTCTTTAGACGAAACGGCGCATAACTACGCCGGTTCGCAGGCTATGAAAAGCCTTAACGATTGGACGCATTCCGGTTCGGTGAGTACCGTTCTCAATACGGGCGTGAGCGAGGGGCCGTGTATAACGCTTTCCCCCGGCGGAACCATTGAGCGTACGTTTAACGTTGCGACGGGCGCGGCAAAGGGCTATGTCGTGGCGTGCTTTGCAAAGGGCAAGGCTAACCTTTCTCTAAAGGCCGATATTGATACCCCCCTTGCGGGAACGGCAAGCGAGCCGGTTTTAAACAGCGGCGAGTGGGTATTTGAGAACCAGACGGCCGCCTGGCAGCCCGGCGCTGTGGTTTTACGCGGCAGGAACGACAATATTTTGCAAACGACGCAAATTACGGTAACGATATATTGCGGGGGCGGAACGGCGTATGTGGACGGCCTAAGAATCGAGGAAGCGCCGTTTACGCATATCCAAAAAGAGGGGCGCACCACAAAAACTACGAAATCTAACGACGGCAGTTGGAGCGAGTCGACGTTCGACGCTCAGGAACGCATCACAAAGCAAGACCGCTTCGATCAATTCGGGCGCGACTTTTCCACAGACATCGGATACGATAACGGGCGCGTCGGGCAAGTAACCGACCACCGCCAATCCAGTTTTTCCATGACGTCCGCCGTAGATTACAACCCGGACGGGACGCTGGCGGGCGCGGAACGGTATGAAAACGGGGTTTCCCCGCAGAGCGCCACCGCGTCGCAAACCTTACCCGACGAATACGAATCGCAGTCCGAACCGGATATGCACATCGAGCGGCCGAACCCGGGTACCGAAATCCGCACGGATTTACGCTCCGGCAAGCTTTCGAGCGTGAAAACGGCATGCCAGGAGAGTGTTTCAAGCCACAATTCGGGTTACGGCGAAACGACCTATAACTACCTGTTCGACGGCGGGGATTTAGCCAAGCAGGAGCTTCGTTTCGAGGGTTTCAAGAACGAATATTTCTATACGCGCCGCTTGCTGACCCGCGTCCAATCCGACAACAACGAGATTCTGTACGCCTACGACGGGTTCAACGCGTTAAAAAGCGTTACGCTCAACGGGAAGGAAGTCAAAAAGTACGAATCCAAAGAGGATTGCATTTACGCGTCGGAATCGGAAATCGAGGACTACAACTTCGAGCGGCAGACCGTTCCGGTGGGCGACCCGCAGGAAAGCGGCGAATATACGCAAACCACGTATTTCAACGCGGACGGCGTTCCGGTCCGGAAGACGGAGCAATACGACGGCGATTCGGAAGAAACCGTACTGCTGGAGGTTGCGCTCGACGCCCAAGGCAGGCCGGAAACGGTAACGGACTATGTGGACGGCCCGAAACTGAGCTTTACCTATCACAACGACGGCTCGGCGCACGAGATAAAATATTCCGGCAGCCGCCGCGGATTGATTACGCTGGAAACAAGCGGCGATAAAAATGAAACCCGCACCAAAACGGTATCGTTCTGCGACGGCACGGTGGAATACAAGTACGATTATTTGAACAGTGCCGGGAACGATAACGGAAACGGCGCTTCGCGCCACGTGCCCGAGGGCAGCCCGTCAACCCTGACCATTACGCCGGCGTGCGGCAGCAGCCAAGCCTACGAGGGCTCGCTCGGCTACGACGGTTTCGGCAGATTTTCCGACAAATACGTGTGCCTGAAAACCAGCCGCAACCTTGACGAGAAATACGTTTATGCAAAGGCAAACGGCAGCGAAACCGACCGGGTGGAGCGCATCGAGTATTGGCACGACGAGTATCGCGGCAGTAAACAGCTGCTCGGCGAAACGTCGTACACGTATTACGACGACCGGCGCATCCAGTCGGAAATAGGCGTAGTGCTTGCCTATTCCAGCGGGTACCAGCAGTACCAATACGACCAGGCGGGGCGGCTTTGCCGCGAGGACAACGCGGTGCTCGGCTTTACCAAGGTATACGCGTACGGCGCCGGCGCGGCGGGCGGCGGGAACCTCGCAAAGGTTATTAAGTACAATTATAACGTCTGGACGCCGACGGCGGGTCTCGCGACCTCGGTCATCAAGCAATCCGAAACCAACTATACCTACGGCACCGGTACCGACCGGCTTACACAGCTGGTAACCATCCGCGGGTCTACAATTACCGAAAATATTTCCGATTACGACTTAGCGGGAAACCCTTGCAATTACCGCGGAACTGTGTTAGAATGGGAGCGTGGCAGGCGGCTGAAAGCCTTCGGCGATATTGAGTTTACTTACGACGCGGGCGGGGTCCGGCAGGAGAAAATTTTCTCGGACGGCTTTGCGCACAAGTTCTACACCGAAGGCAATGTCATCCACAAGGAACAGCGCGGCTACCCTACCAGCCCGGACGGCGGGGCACGCAGGCACGCCACCCTGCGCTACCACTACGACCAAACGGGGTTTTGCGGCATAGAGTCGAGCGGCGTGGTCTATCACGTCAAGAAAAACCTGCAAGGCGACGTGGTCATGCTGGTGGACGGACGCAACGGCAAGGTCGCGGCGAAGTACGTCTACGACGCGTGGGGAAACCACAAAATCTACCGTACTAACACCCGCGGTGACAACATCGAGATTTACGACTCGCTGACCGGCAGCATCGCCTCCGAAACGTACATTGGCAACCTTAATCCTTTTAGGTATCGCGGTTATTACTACGACGCGGACATCCGCCTCTACTATCTGCAGACGCGTTACTACGACCCCCAAGTAGGCCGTTTCATCAACGCCGACGCCGTGGATTACGCCGACCCGGAGAGTATCAACGGCCTCAACCTGTACGCCTATTGCGGCAACGACCCGGTGAATGGGGTTGACCCAGAAGGGCATGCACCAAAATGGTTGAAAAACTTATTAATTGGGGTAGCCATTGCAGCAGCAGTAGCAGTTGTAGCGGTAGGGGTAGCGGGTCTTATAGTTGCTACGGGTGGAGCCGCAACTCCCATGTTGGTCGGTGCTGGAATAGGTGGAGCAATGGGTGTTGTCTCAACAATAATTTCAGAAGTTAATGAAAATGGCTGGAATGATATTAATTGGGGTAAAGTTGCTTTTAATGGGGCAATGGGCGCGGCCACTGGTGCGTTAATGGCTTCACCTTTAGGAGCGGTTGCAACAGGATTTGCTGTTGGCGGTGTAGGTTTCACCCAAAGTGTAGGAAATGACTTGTTTGATAATAAAGGAGATTGGAAAGAAGTAAACTGGGGAAAAGCGGTTGCAGTTGGAGTAGTAAGCGGGGTAGTGTCGGGTGCTGGAAAGGGTCTAATGAACAATATTAGTGGTCGAATAGCTAAATATAGTAGTAAGTTTGATCAAGCTAAAATGCCTATTCTTAAAGTATTTGAGACGGTAGGTAAAATGGCTCGTACAGGAGTATCAGCTACTACAGCAGGTGTGCGTAGTGGAGCAAAAAGCTTGATTAATTTTGGATTTACATGGTAAAAAAGGAAATAATTTTATGAAAAAAAATAATAAAACAGATTGTGCTGATGAACAGCAAAAGCGCAGAAAAAAAAATGCTATTAAAATTGCTGTTGTAATTGTTTTCAGCATTATTGCGATAACAGGTTTATTTCTTATGATAATTGCAGAAAACGAAACAATTAGTAAGGTAGGGTTTGCCTTGTTGTTAACAGGAAGCATTCCTGCGGTAATTATTGGCATAGTTCATTCTAGAGGTTTTTGAGTGAACTTTAATGATCACTGGGTTACGGGGACGGGATAAATTGACAACCCCGCTCCCCGACGGCTTCCGGTTATGACTTAGCGGGAAATCCTTTACTTTATCGCGGAAATGCGTTAGAATGGGAATATGGTAGGCGCTTGATGTCTTTCGGAGATATTGAGTTCGCCTATGATGCGGGCGGCATCCGCAAATCCAAAACTTTATCGGACGGCTACGAGTACCGGTTCTATACCGAAGGCAACGTCATACATAAAGAGCACCGGGGTTATTCCGTCAGCCCGAGCGGCGGGGCGCGCAGGCACGCCACCTTACGCTACCACTATGATGGGGCCGGAGTTTGTGGCATAGAGTCCAGCGGCGTGGTATACCACGTTAAGAAAAACCTGCAGGGCGACGTGGTCATGCTGGTGGACGGGCGCGAGAATGTCCGCAACAGAGTCGTCGCAAAGTACGTCTACGACGCGTGGGGTAATCATAAGATATACAACAGCGCCGGGACTGAAATTTACGATTCTGTGACCGGAACAGTTTCGGGCTCTGAAACGCACATTGGCATCCTGAACCCTTTCCGTTACCGTGGGTCTTACTTCGACGCGGACATCCGCCTCTACTATCTGCAGACGCGCTATTACGACCCGCAGGTTGGCAGGTTCATTAATGCGGATAGCGTGGACTACGCCGACCCGGAGAGCCTGAACGGCCTCAATCTGTACGCCTATAGTGGCAACGACCCGGTGAACGGATTTGATTCTGATGGCAATAAACCAAAATGGTGGCAATGGGCTTTAAGCGGCGCACTTCTTGTAGTCGGAGTGGCACTGTGCGCGACGGGAGTTGGAAGCGGATTAGGCGTAGGATTGGCCGTTGCAGGCGGTTCGATGATGGCTTCCAACATAATGGAGGCGGCCGGAGTTGACGGCAAAGTTGCGAGCATAGTTTCTGCAGGACTTGATATAGTTGCGGGAATAGCGTTGTGTGCAACAGGTATTGGCGGCGGTTTAGGCGCAAGTTTGATTGCTTCGGGAGTAGGTTCGCTTGCTGGCGGATTCATTAGTGAGGCTATGGGTTATAGTTTTGAAACCGGAGCGATGATTGGTGGAATAGTCGGCGGTATTGCCGGTGGAAAAGTTTACAATAAAGTCCACTTTTCTAAAATAGCAAAGCAAGGTGTTGTTATTGGAAAAAGTGGACAATACGACAAGGTTGCAAAACAGCTTGGAATGGCTCACTATGATGGATTGCCGGGTTTTAAACAAATTTCCAAAATATCGAAACCTCTTGCTAATAAGATGGGATGGGCACATAATAAAAATTATCTTAAACAGGTAATGAAGTATAATGGGACTATAGTTGACATTGGTGGACCATTAACAGGTGCTTATGCAAAGGAAGTTAATTTAATAGGTCGTTATAAAAATTTGAAATTTCTTTTTTAGCTTTTAGAATAAAAATTACAACAAAATTCTTATTACAATACACAAGGAGTAATTCTGTATGTTTAAATCCATATATCGTATGCTTATCGATGATTTTACTTTTTTAAATGATTATGGTTTTTTGTTTTCTTACGAAATGAAACACCATGAACAACCTTCCGTAGTTTTTAATAAAGGTCTGATAGAAATAAGGATCGGCTATTCTTATGTGAAAAATCAGATGTATTTGCTTCGGTATGACCCACCTTTAGAATATAACCCAACCTTAAAAGCCGGTCTATTGAATTGTATTGACTTATTGGAAAAAACTGTATTGATTGGCTCCTCATATAAAACTCAATTGAATCAAGTAAAAGAAATTATGCTTAAATATTTGCATACAGAATTTCAACTATAGTGGTCGAGCAAAAGCTAGACGAAAAGATGTTATAAAGATACTGAACTTAGGATACCGCAAAAGCTGATTAAGTCTATCCAAAATCAATAAATAAATTTAAATCGCGGGGGGAGATAGGGCGCTTCGGCGCCTTATCTCTCCGTTTGTTCAAAATGTTACATCATTGTTTTTCATGACTGTGTCTAAAAAGCTTATTTTAAAAACAACCAAATAATTAAGGGAAAATCATGCGGATTTGTTTTACAAGCCCGCACAGGGTTTTCTATTGCAAACCACCCCGGCACTTCGTGCCACCCCTCCACAGAGGGGAATAAAAAAATAGGAGGACAAACGTATGGATATCCTTATAGTCGGTTACGGCAATATAGGCAAGCATATCTATAACGAATTTAAAGCATTAAAGCCGGATGTTTACGACCCGTATATACCTGAATACAGCGTTAAACAAGAAAAACAATATAATTTAGCATTTATTTGCGTACCAACGGACAGCCTGCCCGACGGCTCGTGCGATACGTCCGTCGTACTGAAAGCGGTTATGGAAACCGACGCGGATATTATCGTCATAAAATCTACGATACCGCCGGGAACGACGTATCTGCTGACCGCAATCACCGGAAAGAAAATAATATTTTCCCCCGAGCATTACGGCGTAACGCAGCATTGCAGGGCAGACCCCGGATTTGTTGTTTTAGGCGGCGGCAAGGATTTGTGCGCCGCAGTCGCCGGAGCTTACTATAAAGTCAAGAACGGGTATTACAAGATATACTTTACGGACCCGGTTACGGCGGAATTATCGAAATATATGTTAAATTCTTTCCTCGCGCTTAAGGTGACGTTTTGTAATGAATTCGCGGCATTAGCCAAGAAATACGGCGTAAGCTACCCCGAATTACGGGAGCTGTTTATCGCGGACGAGCGCATAAGCCCGTCGCACACATTCGTTTATCCGGATAAGCCCTATTACGACAGCCATTGCTTTAATAAGGACGTTCCCGCGCTTGTAAGCTTCTCAGACGGCGACGCGCCGCTGCTGGCGTGCATGAACGAGATCAATATAGCAAAGAAAATGGAATCATTATCGGAAGAACTATTGGAAGAAGCGAACCTCTCCGGCGCGGACGCCGGGGATTCCCCTTCGGCTCATTGCGCCCGCAATCATCAGAACGGTATAAGCGCCGGGGAATTAAGCCCGGAGAGGCTAAGCCCTAAGAAATTCAACAGGAGAGCGTCATAAACATTATGAGGTATTTTACATCATCGGAAGACTATACAAAATATTCATGCAGCCTCTGCCTTATCATCCGCGACGAGAGCGAGTATTTAGAGGAATGGCTGAATTGGCATATCGGCCAAGGCGTGGAGCATTTTTACATTTACGACCACGACAGCAAAGAATCCATCGAAACGTGGATAGAGCGCGTGGTTCCGGAATTGGCGGACAAAATCACGGTAATCGACTGGAGCGGCAAGCATAGTAACGCCCAGCCGGACGCGTACAACCATTGCTTAGCCCGGTACGGCCAAGACAGCCGGTGGATCGGGTTCATCGACACGGACGAGCACGCGCGCGTCAAAAACGGCCAATCCTTGCCCGAATTCTTGAAAAATTACGAGCGTTACGCCGGCCTGTTCGCGGTTTGGACGATGTACGACGCGTGCGGGCATAAAAATAAGCTGGATTTGCCGCTGCGCCAAAGATTCCCCCGCCCTACGGCGGTACGGACATGGGCGGATAAGATG
>Ga0123353_10005577_pt1 | contig 16553 bp, 18 predicted proteins | sample TergutLab28metaG_3_FD_92763 | JGI IMG/M metagenome (GOLD analysis project Ga0123353, IMG submission 92763) | Labiotermes labralis P3 segment gut microbial communities from Petit-Saut dam, French Guiana - Lab288 P3 | ecosystem: Host-associated > Arthropoda: Insects > Digestive system > Gut ...
TGCGAGCCAATCGGCATCGTTGCGTGATGCCCGTAACATTGGCTATCCTATTGATATGCCTCGGTTATTAGCTTTGCACACCTGCCTGCTGCCAATGGCAGGCCTTGCGCTTTATCTTCCACAGCCAATTTAATCAGCGCTTCCTTAGATTTAGAAACAGAATTATGATATGGTCAATGCACTATTCATTAAGAGCGCGTCGTAGCACTTGACTGGATTTGAAGGTTAAAACCTTTCGGGCAGAAATGGAGATTTCTTCTCCGGTTTGGGGATTGCGACCGCGGCGTGGCTGTTTTTCTTTGATAATGAAGTTTCCAAATCCGGAAATTTTAATCGTTTCACCCTTCGCCAGAGAATCTTTAATCAACTCAAATACAGATTCGACGATTCGCGCCGAGTCCTTTTTCGGAACCCCTAATCGCTCATATACACTTTGAATAATATCGATTTTGGTCATTTTACCCCCCCATTACTTAAGTATTTTACCCACGAATTTTTGCTCCCGTAGTCATGATGATATGGTTCACAATATTGTGATGTGCAGCATTGACTTCTTCGTCCTTGAGGGTTCGCTCCGGTGAACGATAGGAGAATCTTACTCCCATACTTTTCATCCCTTCAGGAACTCCTTCCCCTTCGTATATATCAAAAGGATTAACTTTTTCCAGTAATTCCTCTTTTACGGACTTGCTTATACTCATGATTTTTGCCACGTTAGTGTTTTCCTGAATAAGGAAAGACGCATCACGGGTAATTGCCGGATATCGTGATATTTCCCGGTAACGGACTTGATCGGTAAAGTGGCGGCACAGCATATCTATTTCCAATTCAAAAACCAATGCTCTGCCCTTCAGATCCATACGGGACTGCACTTGTGGGTGTAGCTCCCCCAAAAAACCAAGAAGATCACGGTTGATAAAAATAGCGCATGATCGCCCGGGATGGAGAAAAGGTTCCGTTCGGGATGTATCGTAGTCCACAGGGAAGATCTTCAGGGATTCCAGCAAATCTTCTATAATCCCTTTTAAGCTGTAAAAGTCGGCGGGAGAGTCTTTCAGGTGCCAAAAATCATCAAAAGTAAGACCCGTCATCAAGCCGCCAAGGTACTCTTTTTCCAGGGGCAGGACCCGGCGTCCCAGATCAATGAATGTTTTACCTATTTCAAAAATTTTGAGATTATGGCAGCCATTGTTGGCATTTGACTTCATCGTGTTCAACAGGCTGTAAATAAGAGTTGATCTCATAACACTGAGATCATCAGATAAGGGATTGGCTATTTTAAGTATTTTCGTGCGCTTATCCGTGTTTGGAATGTTCAATATCTGGCACGACTTTGGTGTTACGAAATTGTAGTGAATTACTTCTGAAAAGCCGCAGCCCGTCAGGATGCGCGATGCTTTTTCTATTACGATTTCTTTTGGTTTTTTCGTGAGAGGCTGAACGGCAATGTTGGGAAGTTTCGGTGCAATGTTGTCGTAACCCACTAAACGTGCGATTTCCTCGATAAGGTCGATTTCACGCTCTGTATCTACGCGATAGCTGGGAGGGTTTACGTGATAAACGCCCTTTTTATCCGTTTGTGTGACGCTCATATCAAGACGCTTCAAGGCGTCAATAATAGCATCGTCCGTCAACGATGATCCCAGAATACGATTTACATAGTCCGTACGCAGAGTAACGGTCTGGGATATATCCAGTTTACGCGGGTATTCGTCAATAATCCCTTTGCAGATAGTCGCTCCTGCTGTTTGCTGGATCAGTTGTGCTGCCCGATCCAGACTCTTCAAAACACCTTCTGGGTCGATACCGCGCTCAAAACGGTATGAAGCGTCGGTCTGCATGCCCAGCCAGCGAGCAGATTTGCGAATAGAGGTAGGTAGAAAATAAGCGCTTTCCAAAAGAACGGTTTCCGTATCATCTTTAATTTCCGAGTTGACTCCCCCCATAATACCGGCAATAGCGACGGGTTTTTTGCCGTCACAAATCATCAGGGTGTCTTTGCGGAGAATTCTTTCTTTTTCATCCAGGGAAACAAAAGGTTCGTCTTGACGTGAACGTCTGACAACGATGCGTCCTTCTTCCAGAAAACGAAAATCAAAGGCGTGCAAAGGCTGACCAAGCTCCAGCATGACATAGTTAGTCACATCAACAACATTGTTAATGGCCCGTATGCCTACCGCCTCCAGGCGCTGTTTCATCCAGAAAGGGGAGGAGGCGATTTTGACATTTTTCAGTACACGTGCCGTGTAATGGGGGCATAAATCGGGATCTTCAATGGTAACGGATGTTACGCCGTGAACCCTGTCGCTTCCTTCCTTTAAAGTAATCTGGGGATGCTTTACTCGGCCGTTTAAGAGAGCGGCAATTTCACGTGCAAAGCCGATCATGCTGAGACAGTCGGAACGGTTAGCCGTAATACTGACGTCCAAGACCACATCATTTAAATCAAGGACATCGGCCAAGTCCCGTCCAAGGGGTAAATGATCGGGCAGCGGCATGATGCCCGTATTGTCATCGCCAATTTCCAGCTCACTTTCGGAACAGAGCATTCCTTCAGAAAGTTCGCCTCGTATGGACGATTTCTTAATTGTATAGCCGCCGGGAATGGTTGCACCAACCATGGCGAAAGGGGAGAGCATACCTTCTTTGATATTGGGTGCGCCGCAAACAACAGGGAATTTATGGTCTCCCGTGGAAACAACGCAGAGAGAGAGTTTGTCTGCGTTGGCATGGGGAGCAATGGAAACAATCTTTCCCACCACAACGCCCGTAAACGATGGTTTTTTGCGTTCTATACCGTCTACTTCTAGTCCGGCCATCGTCAATTTCTTCGCAAGTTCTTCAGGCGTCAGATCAAAATCTACATAATCTTTAAGCCATTTGATGCTTACCAGCATAGGGTTTCCTAATAATTTTGATAAATATAAACTTGGCGGGATTCTGCTGAAAACACTGCCGATCTCTCAGAACTGATTCAAAAACCGCCAATCATTTTCGAAAAACAAACGGATGTCCGAAATACCGTATTTCAGCATGGCAACTCGTTCAATGCCCAGACCGAAGGCAAATCCGGAATATTCGTCAGGATCATAATTCACATTTCTGAAAACATTCGGATCAACCATACCTGCTCCCAGAATTTCCAGCCAACCTGTTTGACCACAAATCCGGCACCCTCTGCCTTGACACATGGTGCATTGAATATCAATTTCCGCGCTTGGTTCTGTAAAAGGGAAAAAACTGGGGCGAAAACGGACGACTGTTTCTTTTCCAAAAACATTCTGCAGAAAGATCGTGAGCACTCCTTTTAAATCAGCAAAACATATCCCTTTATCAACGAGAAGGCCTTCAATCTGGTGGAACATGGGAGTATGGGATATATCGAAGTCTGGCCGGTAAACCCGCCCGGGGGAAAGAATCCTGATGGGAGGGGCCTGACTCTGCATGACACGCACTTGAACAGGTGATGTGTGCGTTCTTAATAAAATATCGCTTTCAATATAAAACGTGTCCTGCATATCCCTTGCAGGGTGGTCATTGGAGATGTTCAGGGCTTCAAAATTATAATACTCCCACTCTACTTCCGGTCCTTCTTCGATAGAAAAACCCAGAGATGAGAAAATGGCACAAATTTCATTTTTAACTTGCGTAATGGGATGCAAACGTCCCAGCTTGATACGCCTGCCTTCCAGTGTTACGTCGATAGTTTCATGAACGATAGCTTCTTCTTTGTTCGCTTCCCTGATAACGGATAAGGCAGAGTCAATCTTTTCTGTTAGAAAATCCTTGACATCATTACCTTTTTTCCCCAAAAGAGGGCGATCTTGAAGCGAAACCCTGCTTATGTCGCGAAGGAGGCCGGTGAGTCTTCCCCTGCGCCCGAGGTATTGCGTGCGAATCTCCAGAAGCTCCCTTTCAGTTTTAGCGGCTGCTATCTCCGCTTCCGCTTCAGTCTGGAGCTCTTCCAGTCGCACCATCATGTCGTGACTTCACCCTTTGCCATGGAAACAATTGCCGAAAATGCAGGGGGATCATAGACGGCCAGATCCGCCAGGATTTTCCTGTCTATGACAAGGCCGGCCTTTTTGATACCTGCAATGAAACAACTATATGTCATATCATTCAACTTTGCGGCAGCATTAATCCGTGCAATCCACAACCGGCGAAAATCTCTTTTTCTTACTCGCCTGTCACGATAGGCATATTTCATGGAGCGATCGGCAGCTTCGGTCGCCGTTTTTAGCAACCTGCTTCTGGCGCCAAAAAAGCCTTTCGTCCATTTCAGTATTTTTCTTCGTTTTTTCTTCGCGGTGATCGCTCTTTTTACCCTTGGCATTTTCTTCTCCTGGTTTTTGTGTAACCCTCAATAGGAAATACGTGCTACAAGTAAGGAATCAATCGCTTAATTCCTGCCGTATCCCGCTTGTCCAGTATAGTGGATTTTCTGAGATGTCTCTTTCTTTTCGTCGTTTTAGATGTCAGAATGTGGCTCGCATAAGCCTTGTTCCTCTTAACCTTTCCCTTTCCTGTTACGGAAAAGCGCTTAGCGGCCCCTCTGTGGGTTTTTAATTTTGGCATTTTCTGTGCTCCTCTTCTCCTTATATTGCGTCCTATCTCACTTTTTGGGAGATACAATCATGACCATGCTTTTTCCTTCCAAACGAGGTTCTTGGTCGAAACAGGCAAGATCTTCCAATTCCCGTTTGACATATTGCATCATTTCCCGGCCAATATCAGTATATATAATTTCTCTTCCTCTGAAAATGATGGATATCTTTACTTTATCCTGCTGTTCAAGAAATTTTTTAATTTGCCTTATTTTTACATCCAAATCATGCTCATCGGTCTTGGGACGAAATCGTATTTCCTTTACTTGGATCATGGTTTGGTTTTTTTTGGCAATCTGCAGCTTTTTATTCTGCTGATACCTGAATTTTCCATAATCCATAATCCGGCAGACAGGAGGATCTGCTCCCTGGGAAACTTCTACGAGATCAAGACCTGCGCGACCGGCTTCCAGTAAGGCATCTGCGAGAGTGATAATTCCAAGTTGGCTTCCTTCCGCATCAATAACCCGTACTTGTTGAGCTTTTATTTCCTGATTGATCCGTAAATCCTTAGCTATGTGACACCTCCTTCAAAAAATCGTATGAATTTGCAAGCAGAAAAGCAAACAAGCCTTCAGCAATAGTGTTTATAATAATTGTCAATGATATTGGCTGCTTTCCCTTGTAATCAGCTCAATAAATTCTTCTGCGGTCATGGAGTTCAACTTCTGACCGTCACGCATACGGGGCGTAACGTTTTCCAGTTCCACTTCTCTGTCACCGATAACCACCATATAAGGTATCTTTTGTAACTGTCCTTCACGGATTTTATAACCTAATTTTTCATTTCGGAAGTCGCATTCTACGCGGATGCCGGCATTTTTCATTTTTTGGCAGACCTGTCGGCCATATGGAATTTGACTGTCCGTGACGGTAACCAAAACTGCTTGAACAGGCGAAAGCCACAGAGGGAACGCTCCCGCGTGGTGCTCTATTAAGACTCCCATAAATCGTTCTATCGCCCCTAAAATGACACGGTGCAACATTACGGGACGATGTTTTTCCCCGTCTGATCCAATATAAGAGAGATCAAAGCGATCAGGCAGGGTAAAATCACATTGGATTGTGGCACACTGCCACTTTCGCTTTAGGGCATCCTTAAGTTTAAAATCTATTTTAGGACCATAAAAGGCTCCGTCTCCTTCGTTAACCTCGTAGGATATGCCCTTATCCCTCAGAGCGCCGATCAGAGCCGATGTTGCTAATTCCCAATCCTCATCGCTGCCGATGGAATTAGCTGGTCTGGTACTCAATTCTACTTCGTAGCTGAAACCGAAGATTCCCATAGCATACTCAATGAAATCTGTCACGGCTTTGATTTCTTCATGCAACTGATCCGGAGTACACAGAATATGGGCATCATCCTGTGTAAACTGACGCGCACGAAGTAAGCCATGGAGAACGCCTGTTTTTTCATGGCGGTGGACGGTACCCAATTCAAAATACCGCAGGGGAAGATCCCGATAACTACGGATTTTTGATTTATAAATGAGCATGTGGGAAAGACAATTCATCGGTTTGATGCCGTAGGATTGTTCTTCCACTTTCGTAAAATACATATTTTCCTGGTAATGGTCAAAGTGTCCCGACTTTTGCCATAGATCGGCCTTGAGGATCTGAGGGCCCATGACCATATCATAACCTCTTTTGAGGTGTTCTTTGCGCTCCCATTCTTCGATTATGTAGCGGAGAAGCATTCCTTTCGGATGGAAAATGATCAGTCCCGGGCCTGCTTCATCATTCATCTGAAAGAGATCCAATTCTTTTCCCAAGCGCCGATGATCACGCTTTTTTGCTTCTTCCATGAGATAAAGATAATCATCCAAAGCATCCTGTGCGGCGAAACCTGTGCCGTAAATACGCTGGAGCATTTTATTGTGCTCGTCTCCGCGCCAGTATGCTCCTGCCACGCTAAGGAGCTTGAAAGCTTTGATCATTCCTGTTGAAGGAATATGAGGGCCGCGACAGAGATCCACATAGTCTCCCTGGCGATATAAACTGACATGCTTTACGTCATCCGGGAGGTCTTGGACAAGTTCAACCTTGTACGGCTCATTTTTTTCGTGGAATATCTCAATAGCTTCTTCGCGGGATATGTCCTGGCGGATAAAAGGATAATCAGCAGAGATTATCTTTTTCATCCGTTTTTCGATTTTTTTTAAATCATCTAGTGTAAAAGGTTCTTTGTAATCGAAATCATAGTAAAAACCATCTTCGATAGACGGACCAATGGTAACCTTTGTTCCTAAAAAACTTTCCTGAACAGCCTGAGCCATCACATGGGAGATGCTATGGCGAAGAACATCCAATCCCTCTTTTGAGGTGATATCAACAAATGATACGGTTGTATCTTCAAAAATAGGATGGTCCATATCCACAAGTGTACCATCTAGCTTCCCTGCTACGGTCGAAGAAGCCAAAGAGGCATTCCAACGCTGCAGCACATGGTTCAAGGTCGCACCTGAGTCATGCTCTGTGACAGTATGATCCGGCATGGTTATGTGAATTGCATTCATTTTACACACCTGTAGCGGCAAAAGATTTCATGGTCCCGTTAAAGTGCAAATATCTCTTGCCAGTTCGCTGCCCTTCATTAAGAAAGGGCATCACCTCTGAACAATGTTGATGCCCCAGCACAACACACCGACCTGTATGTTCACCTGTCAGCGATTATAAATATGGTAGGCACGCAGGGATTTGAACCCTGGACATCCACCGCGTCAGGATGGCGCTCTCCCCCTGAGCTACGTGCCTGCAAGCATTATGGTAACTTTTGATCCGAGTTACCTAACAAGAAATAGTTGTTATGTCAAGAACAAAATATCAATTGTAGCGGTATCCTAGGGTATGTTGCCGCGTTGTGTTGCTATGGCGTAATGCTTCAGTCCTATGGCAATATATTTGAATCCGGAAAGGATGGTAATGAGGGCGGTTACCAGATAAGCCAGAAAAATCCAGGTATGATCCAGGGTGAAGGGCAAGCTCTTTAAAAACAACACCAGCAAAAGGGTGAGAATTTGCGTTACTGTTGTTATTTTGCTGATCATAATAGGTTTAATGGAAAAAGGAATGGACATCATGAATAATATACATATTCCTGACAAAATGATCACATCGCGGCTGATCACAATGACGGCAAGCCACCCCGGAATCGCTCGTCCAATGGCAAGTGTCAGAAAACAGGATACGAGAAGAGCCTTGTCCGCAATGGGATCAAGATAAGCGCCAAGACTTGTTTTCTGGTGTAGTACACGTGCCAAAAATCCATCCAGGGCGTCGGTTATGCCGCAGATGAAGAAAACGATCAGTGCCTTGAGGTAGTCTCCGTTGATCAGGAATATGACAATCAAAGGAACAAGCAAAATGCGTATCAGTGTTATAGCATTGGGAATATTCATCTTTTAATATGGTGGTGATTGTCCGGCCGCGTTAACTGGCCGTATCGTGCTTTACCATCGGGTTTTCCGCTTAATAATTTCTTACATCCATAAAGACAGATCTTTAACCGTATTTATGGTGAATGTTCATTCTGGTGTCAGGCTTGGGCTTTCGGGGAATTTCCCCATGACTTTCTCGAAAATGTCATCAATGACAGTTTCATAACTAATAGAGGCTTTGTTTTCCAGGCTTTTTTTGGAAAAACCGAAATTCTTTTCCGATGAGTTTTGTTTTGTTTGCCAGATTGTTTCCCCTCCTTTGGTACTCCTTATTTCAAAAGACAGTTCGACATAAGTGCGGGCATACATGAAGTGATAGGAAGTCTTCATTTCCCTGACTGAGCAGTACAAAACCGCGTCTGCCCCTGTCAGATCACCGATAATTGCAGGAGAAATACTTTCACTCGCAAAATTCATATCTCCGTAAAGTCTGGCCAGACGTTCGTCAATCGTGCGGGCTTCAATTTTAGGATATCCCTTGAAATAAAGATTATCGATAACTTTTTGACGCACAATACGGCTGATCAATGGATCCCCGGCATAATTGATTACCGGTACAACGGCAATCATCTGTGGAATGGCTGGAGGAGGAGCCTGTTTAAGTGTTGATGTTTTTTTCGAGCCGCATCCTGTAAAAAGGAATAGAGATAAAATAACGTACAGTAAAAGAATCTTTTTGGTCATAAAAATTCTCCCTGGTAAGAAGATCTAAAAAATTTTGCTGCCCATAATATATTTTGCAATTTTTTCGTCAGAGAGGAGTGAAAGAAAAATCTTGCTGTCCATTCTATGATATTTTTTAAGTGTTGTTTTGTTCTGTTTTCAATTTGGTGATTTCTTCGCGGATGATACGCTCGGCAATTGCGGGGAAAAGTTCCCGCGCCGTCTTTTCTGCAATGGTTGCAACCTGTTTCATGATATCTTCCTTTGAAACCGTTTCCAAATGAGCAGTGGGTGTTGCTTCCGCAACAGCATCAACGAGATCATAGACCATTTGTTTTGAGGAGCGAGAGGGATGATCGTCTTGTTTTTCTTTGATGGCATCAACAAGATCGAAAACTTCTTTTTTGGGTGGCCTTGCCTGCCTGTCCGTCATAAATGATTGCCTCTGCTTTCCCGCATCGCAGCGTTTTCCCTTCTATCTATATCTTTTCCCCATTTTTAGTTTTAGAATGACATAAAACCAATAAATATGAACAATAAAAATAAAATTAACAATACAAGAACAACATTACAGGCAAAGTTGAATACCCAGCCTATGAAATCTCCCAACTCATCAAAGAAACTCCGCCTCTGAATATTAAGAATGACAACCACTTCCCCATCCTTATCTTCTTCTGTCATTCCTCTTCCTCAAGTATTTGCCTGTCCGTCATAAATGATTGCCTCTGTTTTCCCACATCACGGTGTTTTTTCTTCTATCTGTATCTTTTCCCCGTGTTTCAGACGGCTAAGCGATTTAATTTGACTCGCGAATATCATTCTTCCGTATTCGTTATCATCTGATGCACAGTGTCATAAACGATTTTGCGGGACAAATCAAGTTCTCTTGCAATACGATCCACTAAATCCCGCTTTGAAAGCCCTTTTTCTGAGGAAAGTTTATCATAACATTCTCTGATGGTCTGGTGGATGTTAATCATGGGTTGGGCTTGATACCCTTTAACAATCAGCGTTACTTCCCCTTTAATATCCCGTTCGTTTAAGTTAGCTAATATATCATTCAGATCGCCTCGGATGAATTCTTCATGAATTTTTGTCAATTCCCTGGCTACCACAATGTAGCGATTACCAAGGATTTCTTTCATCGTACGCAGAGTGGTCAGGAGGCGGTTAGGAGATTCGTAGAAAACATGTGTTCGCGTATCCTGGGCTAATGTTTGTAAGGCAGATTTTCTTTTCGCGATTTTTGCGGATAAAAATCCGTGAAAAACAAAATGGTCTGTGGGTAAGCCTGCGCCACAAAGGGCTGTAATCAGGGCGGAGACACCGGGAATAGGAATAACGTCAATTCCTGCCTCAATAGCGTGACGAATGAGAATATATCCGGGGTCGGAAATCGCCGGTGTGCCGGCATCGGTAACATAGGCCATGCTTTTCCCTTCTTTAAGTTGACGGAGAAGGAAGGTGCTTTTTAAGGCCTCATTCTGCTCATAAAGGCTTGTTAAAGGAACCCGAATATCGTAGTGCTTTAGTAAAATGCTGGTTCGCCGTGTATCCTCTGCGGCAACGAGGGAGACTTCTTTCAAGATTCGCAGTGCTCGCAGGGTAATGTCTTCCAAATTACCGATGGGCGTTGCCACAATGTATAATTTACCCGGAACGATTACCATGAGACGGTATGATCCTCAATTTTGTCGGTTCTGAACCATCAGGATATTCCCTGATTCCACTTTTAGATCAAGCACATATTTTATCGTTTTTGCCCATCTTCCTGCCCGTCTGCCGACAGGCGGAGCTTAGCGCAGAACCGGACCGGCTGCGCCGCCATGATAGAGCCCACAAAAATCGTCTTATCTGCATTCGATTTAAAAATGGAATAGCAGGCAGGAATCAGCTTCTATTTTAGTCCTTCCAGGGTGCTAAGAATTTTTGCCCGCCCCATGTAGGTTTCTGTTCCATTTCCCCTGTCGATAATAAGTATTGGTGTACTGTCTATTTCGTCCTTCTTTATGTATTGAAAGGTCTCCGCCGATTGATCAATTAAGGCGGTCACTTTGGGCAGTCCTTTATCTTCCAGATACTTTGCCAATTCCTGCCTGTCCGTAATTTTATCTTTTGCGGCCGCAAAAAGAGCCTGACGTATATGGAGTATCTGATCAAGGCTTTTTTCCTGTTGTGCTAAAGAGAGATAATAGGAGGAATAGGTTGGTGTGCTGCGATTGATGGGAACATCCACGAATACCAGTCGGATCTTATTTTTTCTGACCAGTTCATAGAGGATTTTTTCCGCATCGGGTTCCAGTTTTTGGCATGGATCACAAAAATAGTCCGAATATAAGCGTACGCTGATTGGTCCATTGCCGAATTTTGGCAGATCCAGGCTGCTTGTTTTTAAGGGGATGCTTTGAAAAAAAAGAAACAGAACGAGAAATCCTGCGGTAATTGCCGGCAAAATCAGCATTAGCCATTTTTTGTTCAGATTGATGATAAACAGGACGGCAATAATCAGTGCCATGATTAAGCAATAGGGACAGTAGGTTCTATTGACAACCTGCCACCCGACGAGAAATATCTCTGCTCCCAGGGCGGCGGAAATGGCGAGGGATATCAGGGCATCCTGCTTCAGAATAGAAATCACCAGAAAGGCGGACAGGAAAAGGAATCCCCATATTTTTAAGTCCACGCCAAAAACCGTTCCGGCCAGATAAAGACAGGAATCACCGCAGAAATAATAAAAACCGAGATTAATGAAGCCCGCAACAGTCAAGGAGATGTTCAATATCTGTCGATAGCGGAACAGAAAGGCCAGATAAGTATTACCACTCATGGAATAATCTCCTTAACTTTATGGAATAATTTATTTTATTTACGCGCCAGATAACCTTAGCAGTATAAAGCGTAAGGTATGCGTCTGTTTCAGCAATAGAATTACTCTCTTAAACAGCCGCATATGGGATCATGACATTTTTCTTATGACTCAAAGGCCATTATTATAATCTGGTAGTATGGCCCCTGAGTCATGATTTGCAGAAAAATAAGGGAACCAATGGCAGCTATTTTAACATGACCGGGGCTCCCTCCGGATTGAGATCAACTTCATCAAGTGCATTGACGATCTTTTGCGCCGTTACCTTTTCATCGTCAAAGACGATAGTCAGGATGATATCGTCTTTCCACTTATGCGACTTTACACCTTCAATCTTTTTCAGGACAGCACGTGCCCTGTCTTTACCCCCTCAGGTGCCGCAGCCGGGCATGGAGAGTTGCATGATCCTCTCTTCTGCCCATGCGGGAGATGCAACAAGGGCAAGCCCAAGGAGCAGAGCAGCGGGAAAACAGAAGAAACGCCGTAAATCCATAATCATATTCCTCCTTTCAGGATGAGTGTGAATATTAATGAGATCTCTAAAAAAATGGAGCCGCTTACGGCCTTTGCGGCTATTTTTCGACGGGAGCATCGGAATTGCTCCATTCCAGCCATGAACCGTCATACAGGATCACGTTAGGATAACCCAGAACCTCCTTCAGGATGTATGCGGAAAAAGCCGCACGATAGCCTATAAAGCAATAAACGATAACTGTTTTGTCCGGGGTCACTCCTTTGGCCTCGTACATTTTTTTCAATTCTGCGGCTTCCTTGACTAATTCGTTTTCATCCAGATTTTCGCTCCAGTAAATATTGATCGCGCCGGGGATACGGCCTGCTTCCTTTCCCGAGCCTGGTATGACCACTTTTCCCGTATATTCGCCGGGCGAACGTGCATCCAGGATCGCAAACTCTGCTTTGCCCAAGGCGGCTTTTACATCATCAATAGAGGCGATAAGTTTTCCGCCGTCCTTTACTGCAAAAGTTGAGGGCGTTATCGAGGGAGCCAGGTAGCTGGTTCCGTTTTTAATGGCGTTCCAATAGCCGTTGAGTAACGCGACTTTGAAATGGCCGAACTGCATAAATCCCCAGGCGATACGTGCGGCATGGGGAGTGCCGGTGTCGCTGTAAATCACCACGAAATCATCGCTGGTAATTCCGTTTGTCCCCATGACTTCCGCGAACTTTTTCGCATCGGGGAATACAAAAGGCACACCGTTCTTTTCAATATCCATACTGAAGACGTCAATATTAACGGATTCAGTGATATGGCCGAAAAGATATTCCATACTGGTACGGGCGTCAATAATCTTCACCCCATTGTCCGCCATCATTTTCTCCAGTTGCTCTGGCGAAACCAATGCTTTAGGGTTGGCATATCCGCCGTTATTCACGGCAAACACGCTTCCTGTGAAAGATACAACAACAAACAGAAGTACTGCAATAAAAACAACTCTACGCATGACGCAACCTCCTTCTTCATAATGATTTTTCCTCATCGGGGGAAATCCATACCCATTTCCTCCAACGCATAAACAAATCTTAATACAGCCTTTTATTTTCCATGAATGCGCTATTTCCCAAGCCGCTGCTTTTGCTCCGATACAGATTCGTCATATTATCTGCCTTTTGTTCCCACAAGTTGTTCTTGAGCGAGGGCACTCCTTTACATTACGGGAACTCATTATTGAAACCAATCTCTCGTTCAATTGCTTACGATCCTTATTAACAGCACGAACCGGTTCCTGGTACATCACTGTTGCCCTCTGCCGAACAACCGCCGAATATACCGTAATGCACAGCACGATCGCCGGTTACGTTGAATGCCTTTCCATAGCGTGTATTGGAGAGCATGGACGCTGTATTGCCACACACAAGCATGGGTTTGCCAGTGAAAAAACGATGGTGGTCATCGAGGTCAAAGAAATGAGGATATCCCGGAATCCTGCCGTCATAATAGGCCACTTGTCCATAATCCTCGCAAATATCCTCTAAATCGTCGAGTTTGAAAGCCCTGACCGTGCGCGATGAAAAGGTGGCAAATCCAATTTTATTTTCAATTTCTTCGTTGCCTAACTCAAGATTGCGGATACTCGTGTAGCGGAAGTCTGCCCATCCGCACGCCGCCATGAGTCTGCGAAAATCTTCGGTATATAGAGCGCCACCCAAACACTCTCCGCGCAGCACAGGATCCGTTGCCAGTGATTCCGGGATACGCCGGTCCGCGAAAACATCGGAAAAGTACAGTTCCCCACCAGGCTTGAGGACACGGAATATTTCCTTGAATACCTGCTCTTTGGCCGGAGAAAGATTGATGACGCAGTTGGATATAACAACGTCAATACTCTGATCTCCTATGCCAAGGGATTTTAAGTCCTCAATGTATCCCTGAAAGAAGCTCACATTTGAGGCTTTGAATCCAAAGCGCTCACGCTGTTTTCCCTGATATTTCATGGCAATTTCGATTTGCTCCGCCGTCATATCTACGCCAATCGCACTTCCCGATTCACCTGCCAGTTTCGACGCGATATACACGTCTCTGCCTGTTCCGCAACCCAAATCAAGGATGGTCATTCCTTCCAGTAAAGGTGGTAAAGGCGATCCACAGCCATAGAATTTGTCCGTTATCTCGTCCGCAATCAATGGCAAGATATCTCTGATTGCCCCAGGCGGTTTTTCAACGCAGCAACATGCGCCGGATTTTAGGTCGCCCCTGCTCTGTAATTGTTTACCATAATACTCTTTTACGTCTTCAATTATACTGTTCATTATGGGTTTTCCTCTCACCTCTCATCAGTACCAGTCATCGCCGGAACAACCGCAATCCGGTTCTTTACCCGTAAACCAACTCATCATGATCGCCACCGCGCAACCTGTTCCCGCGTTCACGGCAATCGCTTCGGCCGGACAGTTCATAGCGCAGGCCCCGCACTCCATACACAGATCCTTTTCCACAAGGCGCACCTTTTTCCCGTCAAGGCCGAATACGCCATGGGGGCAGACTTCCGTGCATTTTCCGCAGCCTGTGCATTTCCCGGCATTAAAGGCAAGGGTTGTTACGTTTTTCAAATATTTTTCTTTCATATCAACCTCCCATCAACCGGCAAATGTTTTTATCAGTATCAGTATTACACCAGCCAGAAGGGAAAGTGCGATTAGGGGAACAGCGATTTTCATTTCCTTTAGCACGCCGGAAGGCGATGTGTATGTTGATGCTCCCGTAAAGTTCATCGCCAAAAATGCGGAATATACGGGCATGGCGAGCATATATCCGATTCCCAGAAGAAGAAAGGGTGCCGTGAACCAGCCATATCCCCAGGCGATACCAGCCGTGACGATTGTTCCCAGCAGCCAGCCCTTAAAGGAAAAGGCTTTTCCGGGGATAAATGGTAACAGGGCCGGAGTTATCACCGTGCCGGTCAGCACAGCGGCGGCATACATCAAGAAATCATTCAACCCGAAAGGACGCGCCGCGAAGAGGTTGAGCAAAAATAAAACGCCGCATACCATCAATGAAATCCTTGCTGTTTCCACAAGCTCTATCGGCGTCAGCACAAGTCTGTCCCAAAATGTGAATTTTACCGTGCGCATTTCCTTTGTTGCTTTGCAGCCGGCGGTAATAAAGGCCTTGATGTCGCTTGCCCGCACCGTGCCGTATATGACGGAAAAACCGGTGCGCCGCGCTATTTCGTGGGCGTTGACACCGGTTGCTCCTAACTGCGGTAAGATCAGTTTTTTATGGGCTACATGCTTGGCTAATTCTGATGTCTCCAGGCGATGTATCAATTCCTCTGTTCCGAAAGTTCCCTTTCCCGCTGCGCACCAGACATTGACCCCTTTTGTGTCAAGTATCAATAACCAGCAATCCAGGGAAAAAAGGTTTTTCCGCAGGGTATCGAAGGTCAATTTGTAATTTGCGCTGACCAAAACAGGTGAATTATCGTTGGGGCGTCCCACAGCGTAAAGTCCCGGTTCTACCCTGTAATCCATGCGTCCTACTCCCCAGCGGGCTTTCCATGTCCCGAGAATGTCTTTGCCGGAAAGGGATGTGGAAACACCGGGCACATTTGCCGTGCCGTTTGTACAGCAACAATTTCCGTTCATTTACAACACCTCGCATTGCTGGTATCTGTTTCATCAATTGTGACAGTGGTAAGTTCCTGCAAAAGTTTTGCGGCATTTTCGCTGCCGGACGTGCTGATGGAGTAGTATGTCCATTTCCCCTCTTTCCGGGCATTGACAACGCCGCTGTCAACGAGGATTTTCATGTGATGGGATAACGTAGGCTGACTGACAGTGACACGCTCTAAGAGAACACAAGCGCATTTCTCGCCGTTCTGCAAAAGTGACAAAACCATCAGCCGCGTTTCATCGCAGAAGGCTTTGAAAACTTTGGCATTTTCCAAATGTTTTTCATCCATGGGCAACCATCAGATTTAAAAAAATCAATATGTCAGAGTATGTACCTCAGATTGAAAAAAGTCAATATGTTTTTCCTTTATTACCCTCTTTTTAAAAGATGCCCTGCACTTAACTCATCAATTATGGTGATTGCCTTCATTTGCGTCCGCCGTGCGCGGGTAACCTTACAATGGCTGGCATCTATCATCAGCCATTCAAAATCAGGTTCATTTTGATGGCCAACAAATTTACTTTCTACTACCAGCCAAAAGAAAGACTGGACCGCGATTTGATGGTCAAAAAATCTTGTGTGACCGGTAAGCTGCAGGTGCTCATCGCGAAGTATAGGCAAGGTTTGGGTTCACGATGAAATTCAAGTCGTCATTGTTTTTGAGGATGATATTGCAAACGAGGTTACCGGAAAAATAATTTTTCGTGCGTTATAATTTTATCAATTGAGGGAAATTATGGCATCAGTAGTTACATTGCTCTATAAACTTATTTCCCCTTTGCCAGAGCCGCGCCGTATTGATATACTCACTCGCACCAAGGGAGCGATTTGCTATCTTTTCTTTACAA
>Ga0123353_10005578_pt1 | contig 16552 bp, 16 predicted proteins | sample TergutLab28metaG_3_FD_92763 | JGI IMG/M metagenome (GOLD analysis project Ga0123353, IMG submission 92763) | Labiotermes labralis P3 segment gut microbial communities from Petit-Saut dam, French Guiana - Lab288 P3 | ecosystem: Host-associated > Arthropoda: Insects > Digestive system > Gut ...
CACTGTCCATATCGCCGCGCCCGGCGGCAATATATTGAGCACATATCTCAATGGCTCATACGGCTATTTGAGCGGCACCTCCATGGCCGCTCCGCAAGCGGCCGGGGTGGCGGCCCTGGTGCTGGCGAATAACCCGGGCTACACAACGGCGCAGGTGAAAGCGGCGGTGCTGGACGGCGCGGAAATGCTGTCGCAATACGGTGACGATGTCATGTCGGGCCGCAGGCTCAACGCGCACCGCGCTTTGGTTCCCTGGCAGGCTGTCCAGAGCGTCTCCGTCACGCCGGGGAGCCTGACGCTGGATATCGCCGGATCGGGCAAGCTAACGGCGAATGTTCTCCCCGCCGGAGCGCAGCAGGGGGCTGTTTGGACGTCAAGCGACCCGGACACGGTCATGGTGTTCTGGGACGGCAGCGTTACCGGGTTGAAACCCGGCGCGGCGACGATTACGGTCCGTTCACTTGCCAACCCCAGCCGGACCGCGTCGGCGACCGTGACGGTCACGAACAACCAGTCCGGCGCGATTTTGTTCAGGGACATGAATTTTAAGCGGGAAGTGGTGGATAGGCTGCGATGGGTAAGCGGATATGGCAATTACACCACAGCAAGCAGCATATTCCCTGCGGATGCGCAAAAAATCACCTATCTGGATGTCAGCGGCATGAAAATAGCAAACCTGGACGGAATTCAGTATTTCACCAAGCTGACGAGCCTAACATGCCATAACAACAAGCTTACAAGCCTGGATATAAGGCAATTGACTGATCTCGAATGTCTGTGGTGCTATAACAACCAATTGACGAGTCTGGATGTGAGCCGAAATACGAAACTCGTCGGTTTGCTCTGTTCTGGCAATCAATTGACGAGCCTGGATGTAAGTCAGAATCTGGCATTGGAAACGTTTTGGTGCGACGTCAACGAACTGACGAGCCTTGATGTGAGCCGTAATCCAAAATTGTCAAGCTTCATTTGCTCAGGTAACCAACTGAAAAGCTTGGACGTAAGCCGTAACCCCGAATTGCTGCTGCTTTGGTGTGGCTGGAATCAGTTGGCCAACCTGAATGTAAGCCAAAACACAAAACTGGTAAATTTCGTTTGCACTGTCAACCAGATCTCAAGTCTGGATGTGAGCAGGTGCCCAGAATTGGCTGATTTCTGGTGCGGTGAAAATCAATTGAAAAATCTGGATGTGAGCAGAAACACAAAACTATATCGTTTGCACTGTTACAATAATCAGATTACAAGCTTGGATGTAAGCCGATTGCTTGAGCTGGAAATGTTCTGGTGCTATAACAACCAATTGACTAGCCTGGATGTAAGCCAGAATTCAAAATTGACATTGTTTGATTCCATGGCAAACCCGCTTACATCCATCAATGCCAGAATTAATGGCCGCAGCATTCGCCTGATCACTGAAGGCCCGGGCTATGTTGGGCTTAATTATTGGGAATCATCCTATTTCTATGCGTTTGCAAGCCCTATCTGGCCCGTCTCCTTCCTGCGCTGGACAGAATCTGGCAGTCATTTTTCTGATTCTGATTACATTGATTTACAATCCGGTCGCGATTACAACCTAACCGCGCATTTTGGCAACCCGCCGGCCATCACGACCACGAGCCTGCCCGCCGCGACCATCAACACAGGCTACAGCGCGGCGCTTGCGGCCAGCGGCAGTACGCCCATCACTTGGGGCATCATAAACGGCAGCCTGCCCCCGGGTCTTCAACTGAGCGCGGCGGGCGTGATTTCCGGCACGCCAACGGTGGAAGGGAGTTTCACCTTCACGGTGCAGGCGAGCAACGCTGGCGGCTCCGCGACGCGGCAGTTTACACTTTTAGTGAATCGTGAGTCAACCTCCAATATGATTTTTACCACCGGCTACCCGGCGACCCCCTTGAACTGGTTCCTGTTCATCGTGCTCTTCGGCTGGCTGTGGATGTGGTTCTAAAACAGGCGTCATGCGTCAGGAAATTTCAGTAACCCCAACCCCCCTTTCTCATACTATGATAATAGTAAAAGAGAAAGGGGTAATTTTCACTTGGAACAACAGCCATATACCGCGCAAAGCAGCCTACATATGCCGCGCCCGCCCGCGCCCGTCACGGACTTCGGCCCGAACCCGTTCGTCGTGGATATCCACAAAGCCGCCGAGCACAACAACACCTTCCGCACCGCCCTGTGGACGGGCAGCCACTTGCAGCTCACGCTGATGAGCATCCCCGCCGGGGAGGATATCGGGCTGGAGATGCACCCGAATGTCGATCAGTTCCTGCGCGTAGAGGAGGGCCAGGGCCTGGTGCTGATGGGGGAAGCCAAAGACCGCCTGTATTTCAGGAACAGCGTGTTCCCCGATTCCGCCATCATCGTCCCGGCGGGCATGTGGCACAACGTCATCAACACGGGGAACAGGCCGCTCAAGCTGTATTCCATCTACGCGCCGCCCAACCATCCCTGGGGGACGGTGCACCAAACCAAGGCGCAGGCGGAGCATGAACACTGATCCGCAAGTCAAATGCGCTTTTTACCCTCTCTGCCTTGGCCGCGGAGGGGGTGAAATTAATCTTTTACAGAAATTTCATTGACACGTTTCGCCTCTTATAGTATAATTAAGTTTAAAGTAATGCAGAAGGCGGTGAATCCATGGAATTCAGGATCGTAAAATTATCGGAGCTCAGCGAGCCGCAGGCCCGGCGGACGTTCGAGCTGTTCGCGGAGGGCTTCTACAACATTTTTTCGCCCATATCGAAGAACAAGGCCAAACTGGCGCAGCTGTTCATGGATTCCTTCGACCGCCAGATGGCCCACGTCTGCCTCTACGGGGACCAGGCGGTGGGGATGCTGGCCTGCGGCAACGCCAAAAAGCAGCCCATCCGCCTGCGCAGGAAAACCTGCCTGCGCGTGCTGGGGAGGCCCAAGGGCATCCTGGTCTACAGGCTGGCGAACCCCATGCTCTCCAGGCCGAAGGTGAAGGGCGACCGGGAGGGCTATCTGGATTACCTGACCACGGACCCCGCCTTCCGGGGGAAGGGGATCGGCTCGCGGCTCATGCGCCACGCCTGCGAGACCTGGCCCTACGACCGCTTTTCCTTCGAGGTGCTGGAGAAAAACGAGAACGCCATCCGGCTGTATAAAAAGCTGGGCTTCAGGCCCGTGAAGGTGAAGAACGACCCCTTCGCCATGCTGGCGGGGGGCGGCAGGCCCATCATCATGGCGCTGGAGCCGGGGAGGAAGCTGAGCCCGGCCGTGTGACTGAGGCTTTGGAAGCTATATAAACGCAAGAGATTTAACGCAAGAGATTTAACGATTTGCTCTTGCAATGCGAGGAAGTTTGTGGTAGAATATTGTTAAAAGAACGTGGAAGGGTTTACGCAATGAAAAAAATCGTATCCGTCATTTTATGCGCGCTTGTTTTGGCGCCGTGTTTTGGCGGTTTTAGCACACAAGCCAGAGAGCCGCTGAAATTTCTCGTACTCGGCGATTCCATCGCAAGGGGGTATGGCAACTTCCCCGGCGACGAATACGCTTCGCTGGTGGCGCAGGAAATGGGCTTCGATCTGATCAATTACGCCTGGGACGGGGCCAAGTCAACAGACCTTTTGAATGGACTGAAAAACGACATTCAAATGCGCGAAGCGGTCGGCGGGGCGGATATCATCGAAATTTCCATCGGCGGCAATGATATTCTTTTCTCTGATGCAGCTTTGGCGCTTGTACTTGAAGCGCTCTTTGGAGGATATGCAACCGCCGAAAGCATTTTGGCCGGAACCAAACGAAATCTAATCGCTATCATTGCCGAAATCCACCTCTTAAATGAAGATTGCGTGCTCATTATACAAAATATCTATGACGCGGGCCCGGTTATAGGTTTACCGTTTTCGGCAACGTACTGGAGCGGTTTGGTACGGCGCGGAAACGCTGTTTTCAGTGAGTGCCATGCGGCCGAACCCAGCGCTTTTTATCTCGCTGACATTCATTCGGCGGCCAACTGGAAAAGCGGCCTGATGATCTCTGACAATGTGCATCCCAACAGAGCCGGCCACGAGGTAATCGCCGAGGTACTATTGGAGTTATTGCGAACGATCAAACTATACCCCGACCCTCCCGAAATCGTCACCGGCTCCCTGCCGGACGGCACGGTAGGGACGGCGTACAGCCAGGCGTTGGAAGCGGCGGGAGAGGATGTAATCACATGGTCGCTTGCCGAGGGCGCACTTCCGGAGGGCCTGGCGCTTTCCCCTGAAGGCGTGATATCGGGGATACTGGCTGAAACAGGCGTTTTCAGTTTCACCGTTAAAGCGGAAAACGGCGGTGGGGAGGATACGAAAGGGTTTTCAATCGAGGTCAAAGGGCTTCCGTGCGCCGCGAAATACGTCGGTTTTTTCGGCATGTATACGAAATACGAAGCGACCCCCTGTAACTGGTTCATGTTCATCCTGCTCTTCGGCTGGCTTTGGATGCGGTGACCCTAAAGCGCCTTTCATAACCGCGCGCCCCTGCCCAAACCGGGCGGGGGCGCTTCGTTGTGTACATTTGCACGCGGACGGTTAATCGCAGCGGCAGCGGCATTCGCATCTGCATTTGCATCTGCAGGGTGGGCAGGGGCGGGGACAGCAGCGGCAGGGGCAGCAGCGGCAGCGGTTGCAGCAGCATCCGGACGACCCGCCCAGCGACCCGCCGAGATTGCAAAGTGTGTTCAGCCCGCAGCAGACGCCCTTGCCGAAACCGTTGACGATGCTGCAGATTCCATTGGTGATGTCGTTCAGGCCGTTGTCGCAGCAGGGGCGGCAGCATTCACGGTGACAACCCATAAAGACCCTCCTTCCATATCGAGTTCATCCCATTATATGTCGGCAGGGGCATTAAGGTACGGACAAAAAAACCCGTGAATTCTCACCTTGTAATCCCTGTGATTCTTTGCTATAATATGTAAGTACAAATGAGATTGTCCAAGGAGGATTTTCCATGAACTGCCGACACTGCCACAAGGAACTGGACGTTTTCGCCGACTACTGCCCACACTGCGGCGTTGCGGTCAAAGAGCCGACAGAGGCGGAAAACCGGAAAAAGCCGGATATCGGCGGTGCGATAGGCGGGTGGGCATTTCTTGCGGTTATGACTGTCGTTATGCTGATCTGCCTGTTTGAGCCTACTTCCAGCAAAAGCCTGACGCCGGAAACTACAGTACGAATCGCTCTGCTGCTTTTCGCCGCGTTGGTGCATTTGGCTGTGGCTGTGCTCAGAACGCGGCAGGCAAGGGTTTCTCCGCTGATCAAACGGACTGCCAACGTTTTTGAGAAAAGGAAAGAGCCGACGCGGCGCAGCACCAGGTACTACATCAAGTTTATGTTCCCCGACCTGCAGCATATGGAATTCCGGGTAGAGCGGGGTGTATACGAAGCGCTCGAGGAAAGGGATCGCATCATCCTGAAATATAAGACTGTCGACCCCCGTTCGCGCCGCGTATATTACGGCTATGAACGCATCGACAAATTGAGGTGCACGTCCTGCGGCAAATATATGAAGGATAGAACCGAATACTGCCCATGGTGCGGCATAGTCGTCAACGCGCCGGCGGAAGCCGGAAGCGTGATGAAAAGAACTGCTTATGTGTATAAAAAAGAAATGCGCGGTACGCGTCACAGCGTCACCTTCATGTTCACGGATGGGGGAAAACAAAAATTGGTTGTGGACGAAGCGGCATACCGGGCGCTTCGGTTAAAGACAAATGTCATCCTGCGGTATAAAAATCCGGGGAAAAGCTTTCGGCCCTACGAATTTTGCGGTTTTGAGCGTTCGAGTCAGCGGCATATATAGTATCGATAGCAGTATCCCGCCCCGCGTCTTCATGGCCGCAGGGCGTTTTTCTGTGTCCTGCGAAAATACCCCTTGTAATCCCCGCGAATCTTTGCTATAATAGATGCGCAGGCAGAGAGAAACCTCTTGCCCCTTGTATCTTGCTTCTAGGAGGTGCGGCATGGATCAGCGATACGAAGTTCCCCTGTATTTGTTCCACCAGGGGAACAATGCCCGGGCGTACCGTTTCTTCGGCGCGCACCGGACCTACGACATGGGCGGCGTGGTTTTCCGCGTCTGGGCGCCCCAGGCAAAAGCGGTGAGCGTCGTGGGCGATTTCAACGACTGGGACCGCAGCGTGTACCCCATGAGGAAGCTCAACGAGCAGGGCGTGTGGGAGGCGGAAATCCCCGAGGTGCTGCCCTTCATGGCCTACAAATTCTGCGTCACGGGCCGGGACGGCAGGCAGCGCCTAAAGAACGACCCCTACGCCTTCCACGCGGAGGGCTATCCCGGCACAGCCTCGAAGTATTATACGATAAAAGACTGCTACAAGTGGAAAGACGACGCGTGGATGAAAAAGCGCGCGCGCGCCAATATCTATGCCGCTCCGGTGAGCGTATACGAGGTGCACCTGGGCTCCTGGCGGCGCTTCCCCGACGGCGAGCCCTTCAGCTACCGCAAGCTGGCCGAAGAGCTCATCCCCTACGCGAAGGAGATGGGCTACACCCACCTGGAGCTCATGCCCGTGACGGAATACCCCTTCGACGGCTCCTGGGGCTACCAGGTGACGGGCTATTTCGCCGCCACCTCCCGCTACGGCGAGCCGAAGGATCTTATGTATTTCGTCGACGAGGCGCACCGGGCGGGCATCGGCGTCATCCTCGACTGGGTGCCCGCGCACTTCCCCCGGGATGCCCACGGCCTGGCGGAGTTCGATGGCGGCCCCTGCTACGAATACGCCGACCCCCGCAAGGGAGAGCACAAACAGTGGGGCACCAAGGTCTTCGATTACGGCAAAAACGAGGTGCGCTCCTTCCTGATCTCCAGCGCCATGTTCTGGCTGGATACCTACCACGCCGACGGCCTGCGGGTGGACGCCGTGGCCAGCATGCTCTATCTGGATTATGGCCGCCCAAAGGGACAGTGGACGCCGAATGAGAATGGCGGCAAAGAGAACCTGGAGGCTGCCTCTTTCCTGAAACAGCTCAACAAGCAGGTGTTCGAGAAATTTCCCGGCGTCATCATGGCTGCGGAGGAGAGCACTGCCTGGCCCATGGTGACCAAGCCGGTGCACGACGGCGGCCTGGGCTTCAACTTCAAGTGGAACATGGGCTGGATGAACGACTCCCTGCGCTACTTCAGCCTGGATCCCGTCCACCGCAAAGATAATCACAACTGCCTGACCTTCTCCTTCCATTATGCTTTCTCCGAAAACTTCATCCTGCCTATCTCGCATGATGAAGTCGTGCACGGCAAGTGCTCCCTGCTCAGCAAAATGCCCGGGGACTACGCCGACAAATTCGCGGGCCTGCGCGCCTTTTTGGGCTACATGTACGCCCACCCGGGCAAGAAGCTGCTCTTTATGGGGCAGGAGTTCGGCCAGTTCATCGAGTGGAACTATCAGCAGGAACTGGACTGGCTTTTGCTGGACTACGAATCCCACCGGCAGATGCAGGCTTTCGTAAAAGCACTGAATAAATTCTACGTAAAGAACGCCCCTTTGTGGGAAATCGAGGACAGCTGGGACGGCTTCCGCTGGATCTCCGGCGACGACAGCGCCAACTCCGTCATCGCCCTGCGCCGCATGGACAAAGCGGGCCGGGAGCTCATCTGCGTGTGCAACTTCACGCCGGTGGCCCGGGAGGGCTACCGCGTCGGCGTGCCTTTTGCCGGCGAGTATAAAATTATGTTCAACACCGATGATAGAAAATACGGCGGCGCGGGGGTTTGCGCGAAGAAGGTGCATCGGGCAGACGAAAAGCCCATGCACGGCCTGCCGTGCTCCCTGGGGCTGACGCTGCCGGGGCTGAGCGTGATGTTTTTGGAGAAAATAGAGAAATAGGAGGGATAGAGATATGTCAGAATTTCAAGCCAGAACCTGTGAGCTGGTCAGGGTAGCGCCGGATACCATTCTCAAGCCAATCTTTGAGCTTCTTTCGCAGATGCTGCTGCTCAATGGAGACGCATATGAGGATGATACCGCGTATCTGGAATCCATTCCGGGCTATATGGAGCGTGTGCAGAAAATCATTGAAGCTCCGGACAGCGAGTGGGTTCATGAAAGCGAAGTGGTGTGGTGATGTGGGAAATAGAGTTTTCCAGGCAGGCACTGAAAGATATCGCGCTGCTGAAGGTGGCCGGATTGGACGCGAAAGCGAAAACGCTGCTCGAAGCAATGCGGATGAATCCTTACCAGAATCCGCCGCCTTACGAGAAATTGCGGGGCTATAATCCGCCACAGTATTCCAGAAGAATCAACAGGCAGCACAGATTGCTGTATATCGTCCTGGAAGAGCGAAATGTCGTCCGTGTCCTCAGGATGTGGACGCATTATGGTGAATAGAGAGGACAAGTACATATAGAAATAGAGAGAACGCAGATGCCTGACCCATACACAACCTGCGAGTATAAAAACGCGGACAACTGCTCTATAAAGTGCGACGTTTACCCCTCCGGCAAGGGTGTGCCCGTAGCTGTCTACATCCATGGGGGCGCGCTGATCAACGGCAGCCGGAACGGCATACCGGGGTTTTGCAGGAATCTGTACGAAAACGAGGGGTATTGCCTGATAGCAATCGATTACAGGCTGGCGCCCGAGACGAAGCTCCCATCTATCATTGAGGATGTAGCTGGTGCCCTCGATTGGGTGCGAGGGGTGGGGGCGGAAGCATTCGGCTATAACGCCGACAGGATGGCTGTTACAGGGAATTCGGCCGGCGGATACCTAACGCTGATGACCGGCACGTTCAAGAAAAAACCCAGGGTTTTAGTGCCTTTCTACGGATATGGGGATTTACTGGGCGATTGGCTCAGCAAACCCAACGCCCATTACTGCCGGTGGCCGCTGATATCCTGCGAAGACGCGCAAAAGGGAATCAAGGGCTTTGCCGTCTCTGAAGGCGGCCAATTCAGAGATGATTTTTACTTCAGAACGCGCCAAACGGCTGCATGGACAAGCCAAGTCAGCGGATACGATATCGTTGCTGAAAGAGCGAAAATTGAAAAATACTGTCCGATTTTTAACATAACCGGCGATTACCCTCCGACCGTATTGCTGCACGGCGATAACGACACCGATGTCCCGTATGAGCAGTCATTGGATATGTATATTGCCCTTACGTCGCGCGGCCTGACCGCCGAACTGCTCACGCGCGAAAACGGCGGGCATGGTTTTGATTTTGACAGAGGCGATCCGGTTGTCCTCGAGATGGAGAAAAGGGCGACGGAATTTGTGAAAAAGCATATATAAACCCCGGTTGCCACGCCGGGGATGTAACGAGATGTGAGGAGTGTGAACCCACCATGCAAAAACAGGAATGCGTCGCCATGCTTTTGGCCGGTGGCCAGGGCAGCAGGCTGGGCGTGCTCACCCGGCACCTGGCAAAGCCCGCCGTGCCCTACGGCGGCAAATACCGCATCATCGATTTTACCCTGTCCAATTGCGTCAATTCCGGGATTGACACCGTGGGGGTGCTCACCCAGTACCAGCCCCTGGATCTCAACGCCTACATAGGCTCCGGCCAGCCCTGGGACCTGGACCGCATGAACGGCGGCGTGCACGTGCTGCCGCCCTACCAGCAGATGCGGGGCGCCCAGTGGTACAAGGGCACGGCCAACGCTGTCTACCAGAATATCCACTTCATCGAGCGCTACGGTCCGGAATATGTGCTCGTCCTCTCGGGGGACCACATCTATAAGATGGACTACGGGAAGATGCTGGCATATCATAAGAGCAAGGGGGCAGCCTGCACCATCGCGATGCTGGAGGTGCCCTGGGAGGAGGCCAGCCGCTTCGGCCTGATGCTGACGGACGGGGACGGCAATATAACCGAGTTCGAGGAGAAACCCAAAAATCCCAGGAGCAACAAGGCTTCCATGGGGGTTTATGTGTTTACCTGGGAGAAACTGCGCCAATACTTATTGGAAGACGAAGCCAAAGAGGATTCAAGCAGCGACTTCGGCAAGGACGTCATCCCCGCCATGCACGGGGCGGGGGAGCGCCTGTGCGCCTACGCCTTCGGCGGCTACTGGAAGGACGTGGGCACCATCGACAGCCTCTGGGAGGCCAACATGGATCTCCTCAACCCCAAGGTGGACATCAACCTCAGCGACCCGCACTGGAAAATCTATGCCCGCAGCCCGGCCGCGCCCCCCCACTATATGGCGGAAGGCGCCCAGGTGCAAAACTCCATGGTGACAGAGGGCTGCGTGGTGGAGGGCGAGGTAGACTTCTCCATCCTGTTCCCCAATGTGAACGTGGAAGCCGGGGCCGTCGTGCGCGACAGTATACTCATGCCGGGGGTATGCGTAAAGTCCGGCGCGCGGGTGCAATACGCCATCGTGGCGGAGAACGCCTTGGTCGAAGCAAACGCGTCTGTTGGCGCGCGCCCTGAAGACGTAGCCAATAAGAATACCTGGGGCGTGGCCGTGGTGGGTGCGGGGATCACCATCGGAAAAGGCGCGGTGGTCGCCCCCAACGCGATGATCGAGACAAGTGTGGGAGGTGCGGCGGCATGAGAACCAACAACGTACTGGGCATCCTCTTCTCCAATTCCGGCGATGACGCCCTGCCGGAGCTGACCGCCCTGCGCACCATGGGCTCCGTGCCCTTCGGCTGCCGCTACCGGCTCATCGATTTCCCGCTTAGCTCCATGGTGGGCGCGGGCATCACCAAGGTGGGAGTCATCACCAAGGGCAACTACCGCTCGCTGATGGACCACCTGGGCATGGGCAAGGCCTGGGACCTTTCCCGCAAGCGGGAGGGCCTGGTACTGCTGCCGCCCTTCGTGGGCGCGGGCGCCGGCGGCAATCTGACCCGCATGGAGGGCCTGCGGTCCGCCATGGAATTTCTGCGAAACTCTCTGGAAGAATATGTGATCATGAGCGACTGCAACGCGGTGTGCAGCCTGGATTACCGGGCGCTGCTGCAAACGCATATGGAAAGCGGGGCGGACATCACCGTCGCATGCCGCAGAGGGGCCGCTCCCCGGCTGGCCACCATGCGCCCTGCGGTGGAAGAAGGCGGCTGGGTGAGCCATATCGGCGTCAGCGACGAGCCCGACGAAGACACGCTGTATTCCCTGAACATCCTCGTGCTGCGCAAAGCCCTGCTGGAGGACCTTGTCCGGGAGGCCTGCAGCCAAAGCCTGGGCGATTTTGAGATCCTGCGGCGCAAAGCTGTTACGCTGCGCATGCGCGCCGAGGTAATTACCGCCTACGCCCGGGTGATCGACTCCCTGCAAAGCTACTACGATACGAGCATGGATCTGCTGGACCCCGCCTGCCGCCGCGCCCTGTTCGACCCCGCCCGCCCTGTGCTGACCAAGGTGCAGGACAGCATGCCCGCCATCTACGGCCTGCACGCCGCCGCAAAGAACTGCCTGGTGGCCGACGGCTGCGTCATCAAGGGCGAGGCCCACGGCAGCGTACTGTTCCGGGGCGTTGCAATCGGGGAGGGCGCGAGAGTGCGAAACTGCGTGCTCATGCAGGGCACCCAAGTGGGCGCCGGCGCGCAGCTGGAAAGCGTCATCACCGACAAGGCCGTGGTCATCAGCCCCGGCAAAATCCTCACGGGGGCGGCAAACTTCCCGATCTATCTGGGGAAGAAGATAGTGGTATAATATCCCGAAAGGATTGATTTCATGAAAATACTCTACGCCGCCAGCGAGGCGCTGCCCTTCAAATCCAGCGGCGGTCTGGCCGAGGTCGCGGGCTCGCTGCCCAAGGCGCTGCGCCGCCGCGTGGTGGGCGCGCGCGTCGTCATGCCGCTGTATGACTCTATCCCCCAGGAGCTGCGCGAGGGCATGACCTTTCTGACGCACATCGTGGTGCCGGTTGCCTGGCGGCGGCAATACTGCGGCGTGTTCGAGGCCCGCGTGGGGAATGTCGTCTATTACTTGCTGGATAACCAGTATTACTTCAAGCGGGGCTTCCGCCTCTACGGCCACTACGACGACGGGGAGCGCTTCGCGTTCTTCTCCCGTGCCGTGCTGGAGATCCTGCCCCACCTGGGCGGCTGGCGGCCGGATATCATCCACTGCAACGACTGGCAGACCGCCCTGATCCCCATCTACCAGACCATATATTATGGCAAAGAGGAATTTTATCAGGGGATCAGGACCGTGTTCACCATCCATAACATCGAATACCAGGGCAAATACGGCATGGATATCCTGGGGGATGTGTTCGGCCTGGGCGACTGCCACAAAAGCCTGGTGGAGCACGACGGCTGCGTGAACCTCATGAAGGGGGGCATCGAGTGCGCCGACGTGGTCACCACCGTGAGCCCCGCCTACGCCGAGGAAATCCTCACCCCCAAATACGCCCACGGGCTGGACACCATCCTCCGGGAGCGGGATTTCAAGCTGGAGGGCATCCTCAACGGCATCGATACGGAAAGTTACGACCCCGCCGCGGATCCCGCCATCGCGGCCCCCTACAGCGCGCAGCAGCCGGAGGGCAAGGCCGTCTGCAAGGTTGGCCTGCAGGCCCTGTTTGCGTTGGAGCCAGACCCCCGCGCCCCCCTGATGGGCATCGTCAGCCGCCTGGTGAGCCAGAAGGGCATCGACCTGCTGCGGGCGAAGCTGGATGAGCTGCTGGGCGGCAGCAATGCCCAACTGGTGGTGCTGGGCACCGGCGAGGCGCAGTACGAGGCCTATTTCCACGAACTGGCGCAGCGTTTCCCCGGACGCGTGGGGGTGAAGATCGACTTCGTCCCGGCGCTCTCCAGGCAGATCTACGCGGGCTGCGACCTGTTCCTCATGCCCAGCAAAAGCGAGCCCTGCGGCATCGCCCAGATGATCGCCCTGCGCTACGGCGCCATCCCCGTCGTGCGCGAAACCGGGGGCCTGAAGGATACCATCCAGGACAGCGGCCTCGGGGGCGGCAACGGCTTCACCTTCGCCGGCTACGACGCCGGCGACCTGCTCCACGCCATCCGGCGCACCCTGCGGGGCTACGCCGATGAGGCGGGCTGGCGGGTGCTCATGCGCCGCGCCATGGAGTGCGACTTCGGTTGGGGCAAGTCGGCTGGGGCGTATATCAAGCTGTATAGGGAATTGCTGAAAACCGGCGACAGCGGCGATAGCTGAACGCTATAACCGCAAAAAAAAGAACCGGGGCAGGCGGCAAATCCTGCTCCGGTTCTTCGGTCTCGAAAGCAACCATCGGCGCAGCCGGTGGTTCGCCGCAAAAGATTACTTCCCGAAAATCGTCTTCCCCGAGGAGCCCAGATCGTCGCAGGCCTGCATAATCCTTGCTTTCATGCCCAGCTCGCCCGCCGCGAGGTAGGCCCGGGGGTCGTACTGCTTTTTGGAGCCCACTTCCCCGTCGATCTTCAGCACGCCGTCGTAGTTGCGCAGGATGTGGTGGGCCACCGGGCGGGTGAAGGCGTACTGGGTGTCAGTGTCCACGTTCATCTTCACCACGCCGTAGCTTACGGCCTCGGCGATCTCCTCCGGGGCGGAGCCGGAGCCGCCGTGGAACACCAGGTAGAAGCCCTTGTCATCGCCGCGCAGGCGTTTGAGTTCGCTTTGCCCGTCCCGCAGGATTTTGGGCCGCAGCTGCACATTTCCCGGCTTATAGGCCCCGTGCACGTTGCCGAAGGTGGCGGCCAGCAAAAAGCGCCCGCCCGTGACGGGGAGCAGCGCGTCGTAGAAGCGCAGCATGTCCTCCGGGGTGGTGAAGAGCTTCTCCCGGGGCTGGTCGTCGTGGCTCACGCCGTCCTCTTCCCCGCCCACGACGCCCGCCTCCACCTCCAGCAGGATATCGTATTCCGCGCAGAGCGCGGCCAATTCCATTGAGACCCGCACGTTTTCTTCCATAGGGAGGGTGCCGCCGTCGAACATGTGGCTGTTGAACAGATTCGGCAGGCCCAAAGCGCGGCGGCGCGCCGTTTCGGCGATCAAGGGCCGAACGAACTCGTCGAGCTTATCCAGTTGGCAGTGGTCGGTATGAAGGGCGACATAGACATTGTAATGCTCCGCCACGTAGTGGACGTAGTTGGCCAGGGCGACGGCGCCCACGGCGGTTTTGCCGATCCCCTGGCCTGAGGCGTGCTTCCCTCCGCCGATGGAGACCTGGATGATGCCGTCGGACCCCGCCTCGGCAAAACCCTCCAGCGCTGCGCTGGCGGACTCCATGGATACCACGTTGATGGCCGGGTAGGCGTAGCCCCCCGCCCGCGCGCTGTCCAGCATTTTGCAGTATGTTTCGTAATTCGCTACAGGCATGTGTAAAACCTCTCTTTCGCGTCCCAATTATGTTTTGTTTGGATGATCTATTATAACCCGAAAGGGCGCCGCGTGTCAAGGCGTTTTTGCAAAGGAGAAAGGAGCCCCGCCAATGATCAACTATGAAAAGGAGTTCGCCCACGAACTGCAGCTGGGGGATGCCGCTTTTTTTGAAAAATCCCTTTCCCTCGCCCTGAACCCCAGAGAAACGGTGCTGATCACCTTCGCATCGCCGTCGATGGGCGTGGTGTTCACCGGCAAGCGCATCATCGTCATCGACCTGCATGGGCTGCTGGGCCAGAAAAAGGAGATCGACTCCATCCCCTACCGCAGTATCCTCTATTACTCCTACGTGAAGGTCGGCATGGAACGCGTGCTGGAGCTGCGCTGCCTGGATATCGGGACCATCCGCATGCGCTTCGCCGACAAGGACTGCCTGTCCGACGCCTACCGGATCGTCTCGGTCTATGTGCTGGATTAAGGGCGAGCCGCCGCAAAATTTTTTCTTGACTTTCCTCCGGAATTGGGATATACTAGACAGGATGTACAGGCACACGAATAAATTTTGGATAGAAAGAAAGCGAGGTTTCATTTATGGAGAAATGTAACAAGGCTGCGTGTTGCTGCAAGAAGATCATGAAGGTCGTGGGGATTATCCTGGCGATCGCGGCGGCGGCGGCGGCGGTCTACTTCCTGATCAAAAAGATCAAGGAGAAGAAGGCCTTGGCGGCCGGGGGCGACGACCTGGAGTCCTACGTGCCCTGCTCCTGCGAGCTGGACGAACCCATCGTCGTGGACGATGCCCCGGCGGATGAGGCGGAATAGGATTTAAATGCTAAGAGCTAGGAGTTAGGGAAGTGCACCCTAACTCCTAGTTCCTAGTTCCAAGGGGTCTTACAAGAAAGGCCCTTGCCCTATTTGGCTTTGGGCCGCGCGACGAGCGACGCCAGCAGCCCGCACAGCACGGCCACGCCCGTCCCCGCGGCGGCGGCCGTGAAGGGGCCGGTGAGGATGCCTGCCCAGCCCTGCTCGGCGATGGCTTTTTTCACGCCCTCCACCATGGCGTAGCCGAAGCCGGAAAGCGGCACCGTGGCCCCGGCCCCGGCCCATTCCACGAATGGCCTATAGAGGCCCAGGGCCCCCAGCATGGCCCCGGCGATGACTAGCAGCACCAAAATGCGCGCCATGGTCAGCTTCGTGTAGTCCAGCAGCAGCTGGGCCAGGAAGCAGATGGCCCCCCCCGCCAGAAAGGCCTTGAGGATGGATAGAAACACTTCCATACATGCATCTCCAATCGTCTAAGATCTAAAAGTCTAAGGGATACAGTCATATTATGCGTATCACAATGGGAGGATATACGGGAGGCGTCTGTGCCAAAACAACGAAAGGACAAGGCGGATGACCTACGCGATTTTGTGCCATCCGGGCCACAACAGGGTGTATTTCGAGGCGTCCCTGAAGCTGTCGGTCCCGGAATTCGCGGTTGCCGCGCAAAAACTCTCGGCGGCATGCCAAGACGTGCGCCGCCAGCGTTTTTGCGGCATAGAGTACCTGACCTTTCAGGCGGACGGCGCGATGTCTCAGGCGGATATCGGCATTCTGTCGGGCTTGTCTTTCGTTTTCGCCCTGTACCAGGTGGAGAGCGTGAACGGAGAGGTCTTGCTGAAGCCTGTTGAACGGGCGGGGAACAATTTTGCCGACGAAAGCATGAGCGCGATTTTAAAGTACACGGGAAAGACCAACGAAATTTTCACGCGGATGATGATCAATATCGCTTTCTGTTCCCAGGGCAGCGGGGAAAACATCCGATTGCTCGACCCGGTCGCGGGCAAGGGCACAACCTTATATGAGGGATTCATAAAGGGCTATAACGTATACGGTATCGAAATCGGCGACGGCGCGGTGAATGAGGCCTATCATTTTGTGAAACGGTTCCTGGAAACGGCAAGATATAAATTTGAGTGCATGACCATGAAGGTATCCGGCCCCGGCAAATCCTTCACAGCCCTGCGGCACACCTTCAAGGCCGCCAGGACGAAGGAGGAATTCAAAAACAGGGGCACAAGGACCATCGAGCTGATCGCCGGGAACTCCCTGTATGCGGACAAATATTATAAAAAGAATTTCTTTGATATGGTAGTCGGCGACCTGCCCTACGGCGTCCAGCTCGGCAATGTCACAAACGAAAAGCAGTCCTCGCTGACGCGCAATCCCGCGCAGCTGCTGGATGCCTGCCTTCCTGCATGGCAGGAGGTGCTCAAACCGGGCGGGAGCATCGTTTTGGCATGGAACAGCAATGTGCTGCC
>Ga0123353_10005579_pt1 | contig 16552 bp, 9 predicted proteins | sample TergutLab28metaG_3_FD_92763 | JGI IMG/M metagenome (GOLD analysis project Ga0123353, IMG submission 92763) | Labiotermes labralis P3 segment gut microbial communities from Petit-Saut dam, French Guiana - Lab288 P3 | ecosystem: Host-associated > Arthropoda: Insects > Digestive system > Gut ...
GCAAAAACGGCGTCGTGAAGAACATAAAATGCTCGAAAGGCTCCACAAACGACGATTTGCTGGCCTTAAACGCGGACGACTGCCTTATGAGGGTCGAAAACCGGGATATGATGAACGGCCCCATCGAAAACATAAAATTTGAGAACATTTCCGCGGAGGATTGCCACACTTTTTTGCGTATCGCCAGCGTCGATTCGCTTGTGCGCAATATTAAAATTAGAAACGTCCGGTGCGGATGCAGGGTAAACGCCGTGAATATGGACGCCACGCGCTATTGCCGCACACCTATTTTCAGGGAGGAAGAAAAGCCGCATGGCGTCGGGAACGTAAGGGATATTGAAATAACGGGTATGACGGCATGGGCGGCGGCGCCCAATGAAGCGGCGCTGTTTTGCCTTGAAACAAATGCGGACGGGTTTTTCATACATGATTTCCGCAGGGATTATAAAAAAGACGCTGCTCCTGAACGGCCGTCCGTCTGCATACGAAACGTATGCAACATAAAATGCGGAATGAAAGCGGGAATTGACTTAAAAGAATATAGTTTATCCGAAAAAAGCGATGTTTTGACGCATGAAGGGAATTTTACGGATTTTCACATAAGAAAGTTGTGATTTGAATGTTGTTAAAAATGTTGAAAAAAGCGGCAATTATAATTCTTATTATAATAACTGTATTTTATGCGGCGCTTTGCTTATTGTTGAGTGACAGCCGCGCCAGTGGTTTTGTCAGCGTACCCGCAGCGATAAAAATGATTGTTTTAAATAAAGATTATGTCAAATTTGCAAATTCCCCGCAGCGCTATTTGTTATGGCGGGACAGGCAGGCAGATATTGGTATCGCTTTCGATGAAAATGACGGCCCATGGAAGGGATATATGGGTGACATAATAATAAACGGCGAGGAATATCACTGGACAGCAGGCGGTTTTACCCGTTTGTTTAATATATTTACGTTAATCCCGATGGAAGAATACCGGCAGCGTTGATTAATAATTCAGTTATTTTTACAATTGAAATCTAAAAATAAAAATAAAATATTTAAAGGACGGAAAAAAATGAAAAAGAAAACATTGATTTTGTTGATCGCGGGTATTTTAATGCTTTTATCCGCGTCATCCTGTGCGGGCAGCGAAAAGCGCGCAAACCAAAAGGAACTGGAAAAAATCGAAATTATTTCCGCTTATTCCACCATTGTCAAAGATATCTACGGAAGGGGTTCGCCGAAATTTACGGCCGGCAGCGATTTTTGCGTTGTGGATTTAACCGAATCAAAATTATCGGAAGCTGATCAAGAGGAATTAATAAAAAAATTAAAAAGCTTTTGCGAAGGGTATGAATATACGCTTTTGCTCGATACCTACGACGGGCTGAAAGAAAAAGGCCTTCTTGACGAAGACGGCGAATACAGGGAAGGCTTTATAATTTCATTTAAGGACAAAAAGATAAAAAAAGAAAAAATCACCACGACAGTGAGCCTGTATTATGATATGGTAGACAGGCTGGAATTGGATTATACGGCTTACAAAAAGGACGGGATTTGGACTATTTCGGCTGATAATTACGCTGTTGCCGAACAGGATTGATCATGCAAAAAAAAGCTAACGTATTATTTATAATGGCAGACCAGCTGCGTTATGACTGCCTGGGCTGCAACGGCAGTCAAGCGGTGAAAACGCCGCGCATTGACCGTCTGGCGGCAGAAAGCGCCAATTTTTCGTCGTTTTTCGTTCAGGCCCCGGTTTGCGTGCCGTCAAGGCAGACGTTTTTTACGGGCATGTACCCCAGAAGCCATAAAAACAGGGTCAATTATACCTCGATGGACAGGGACATCGAAAACAGGCTTATGCAGAGGCATTTTAAACGGGAGGGGTATAACACGGCCTTCGCGGGGAAATTGCATTATTTCCCGCCCGCAAGGGAATACGCGCTGTCAACCGGGTTTGACGACGGCTTAATCCATGACGGGGCGGGAGAGACGGATAAATATTCCGACTACGCGGAATGGCTGCGGCAAAAGGGCGCTATGCCGGAAGACGGCAGCTACAGAGCCTGCCGCGCCGATAAATTAAACCCTTACACGGCTGTTTTGGAGGATAAATACCACGAAACAACGTGGTGCGGGGAAAAAACCCGTGAATTCTTGCAAAAACTGTCGAAAAAGGACGAACCCTTCTTTTTGTTCTCGTCTTATTGGAAGCCCCATTCGTCTTTTGAGGTTCCCGAGCCGTGGGCGTCGATGCATAACGAAACCGAAATCAAAATGCCTGAAAAAGTACCAAAAGAATATTTCGATTCACTGCCTCGCGCGCTTAAAACTTTCGCGCTGCGCGACGGCGGCGACTACAATATGCCCGATGAGGAGTTGGCTTGGCAATACAGGGCGTATTACGGGGCGATAAGCCAGATCGACAGGGAAGTCGGGCAAACCCTTGATTTGCTTGACGAACTGGGCTTGCGCGACGATACAATCGTGATTTTCTGCAGCGATCACGGAGACGTTATGCGTGAACACGGCATGACGGGCAAAAACACGTTTTTCGACAGTTCCGTTCACGTTCCTTTTATGATTAGGTACCCGGGAACCGTTGTCCCCGGGGTATACGATCAATTGACGGAATCGACCGATGTATTGGAATCGCTTTTTTCGATATGCGGGTTCAAACCGCCCTATTCCGGCCAAGGCGGCGATTTCAGCGGGCTTATCACAGGCTCCGGCAAGCCGTATGCCGAACGGGAATATGTGTTTGCGGAAAATATAATCCCCGAAGTCATTACGGGCAAACCCGACCCGCTTACCGGAGAACGGGCAGGCAAGGATTTTTATTTCGTGAAAAACAGGGGGATAAAAGGCGTCCGCCATCCCGACGCGAAAATGATCCGCTCAAGAAAATGGAAATATAATTATTACGCCGGGGAGGAAGAGTTATACGACCTAGAAAACGACCCGGAAGAAATGCGGAACATGGCCGCAGACCCCCGTTTCGCGGACATCAGGGACAAGATGAAAACGGAATTGCTGAACCGCCTCGTAACCGCCGACGAAACCGGTCAGATCGCCCCCGCTTGGTATATAGTTAAGGATGAACGGGGAGAGTGGGGAAATTTTATCATATGAAGGAGAAACAGTTTATGCATAAACGCATATTGGAATTCAGCGAGCCGATTGCATCCTGGGACGAAGCCCTGCCTTTGGGAAACGGGCAGACGGGCATGTTGTTGTGGGGCGGGGACAGGATAAAACTCAGCCTTGACCGCGTCGATATTTGGGACAACCGTCCGGCCCCGGAGACCCTGACGGAGGAATATACATATGAAACTATGGCAAAAGCCTATAAAAGCGGGGATAAAGCTACGCTTAACCGGCTGTTTGAGGACCCGTATGATTACCCCGTGCCTACAAAGCTGCTCGCGGGGCGGATAGAACTCCTGCCCGGCACCCCTGTAACCTCCATGAGCGGTTTTTTGGATATGGAAACGGCGGAGGCCTGCGTTACGCTGGCCTGCGGGCGCGAAAAAGCGGAGCTGCGTACTTTTATCCACGCCGTGAACGGTATCGGCTATGCCAGGATTGAAAACGGCGAAAATTTAAGCATGGCGGTTATCAACCCGGCTTACGGGCTTTGGAAAAGCGAGGCGGACGATGATATAGCGTTTAAAAGTTCCGGCAGTTTGCAGGATTTAAAGTACCCGCCCGCTGAAAAAATAGCGGACGGATATGTCGAGGGTTTTATTCAGGCCACTCGGGAGAGCTTTCAATATGCCGTGCTTGTTGCCAAGCGCATACGCGGAAATGTGACGGATATTGTGTTTAATGTAGCGGTATCCCATGACCTCTCATATGATTTTAAAGCCGAAAAAGAGCAATTAACGGCGGCTTTGGAAAATGATTATGAAAACGAACGGGAGAGCCATAAAGCGTGGTGGAGGGATTATTACGCCGGGAGCCGCATCGAGCTGCCCGACGCCGCCATTATGCAGATGTATGATATCAACAATTACCTTCTGGCCTGTGTGTCGCGCAAGGGCTGCCCGCCGATGCCATTGCAGGGCGTTTTTACCGCCGACAACGGCAGGCTGGCACCCTGGAAAGGGGATTACCACAACGATTTGAATACGCAGATGTGCTATTTAAGCTATCTGAAAGCCAACCATCTGCAGGCGGGGGAGAGCTTCTTGGATTTTCTCACCGCGCTGACGCCATACGCGAAAGAATACTCCGCGTCCTTTTTTGACGCGCCTGACGGGCTGAACCTGCCCGGTGTGATGACTATCGAGGGCAGGCCTTTGGGCGGCTGGGCGACCTACAGCATGTCAATTACAAACGCCGCATGGCTCTGCCAATGCTTTTCCGAATATTACGACTACACCCTCGATGACGAGTTTTTGAAATCGCGGATGTACCCGTTTTTGAAGGGTGTGGGATTGTGCATAAAACGCTGGCTTGCCGACAACGGCTCGGGCTATCTCGAGCTGCCCGATTCCAATTCCCCGGAGATAAACGACAATTGGATAGAAGCTTCATTTGCTAAAAACACCAATTATGACATATCCCTTTGCCGTTTTCTCTTCGGAAGGCTTGCGGATATCTGCGAAAAATGCGGCGACGGGCAGAGCAGGGATATGTGGAGCGGGATTTTATCGGGGCTGCGGCCTCTCGCGATAGGCCCGAAGGGCTTAAAAGTCAATGAGGACTTTGATTTGGAGGAAAGCCACCGCCATATTTCCCACGCCATGTCGGTACATCCCCTGCGGCTTATAAGGTATGAAGGCGAAAACAAAAAAGTGATAGACCGTACGATTGAGCATATGAAAAAGCTCGGCATGTACCTTTGGACGGGCTATACCGTGGCGTGGTTTGCCGAATTTTTTGCGATACAGGGGAACGGCGAGGCCGCGAGGCATTACCTTTACAGCTATGCGGAAAATTACGCCTCGCCCAACGGTTTCCACTTGAATTGGGACTATAAAAACAGGGGCATCAGCCGCGACCACGGCAGGCCATTCACCCTTGAAGGCAACATGATAGCAATGGACGCCGTGCAGGAGATGCTCCTGTACTGCGAGAACGGCGAGCTGCGGGTATTCCCCGCCGTCCCGGAGCAATGGGCGCAAGACGGAGCGTATTTTGAGACGCTGAGGGCAAAAGGCGCGGTTTTGGTGTCCTCCGCCATAAAAAACGGCAAAGTGCGGTATATTAAGCTTGAAGCGGAAAAAGACGTGAGCGTCCGCGTGGAAAACCCGTTTGACGCCGTACCAGAAGAATGGCCTGAAAGCGGCATATTCAACCTGCGGGCGGGCGATATACGGATATTGGAAAAGTAATGAATTAAATTTGTTAGTCGAAATTAACCAACATTTAGATGCTTTGTCCCTAAATCCTTCAACGGCCCGCGCAGTCCGCGACCCGTATCAGCTCCCGCGCCTGTTTCCCGTCATTTGCTTTCAAACAGACATAAAGCCCTTTTGCCGAAACGTTTTTCAAAAGGTTTTCAAAATTTTCGGGGCGGACGTACAAAAGCACAATCCCCTTGCCCGCCGCCTGGATTTCACGGTACAGGTCATACCAGCATGGGTCGCCGCAGTCCGGCTGCCACGCGCCCGGCGTCCATTGAATCGCTGTGAGGCGGGGGATAGACAGGAGGTGTTTAAGGTGGGGAAGCTCGTGCGGTCCGTCCATATGATAAATGCTGCGCTCAAAATATTCGGACTGGTATATGAGGTCGGGCAGGATGAATTCTTTAAACATATCCGGCGAAATCATTGCGGAAAAATCGCATTGCAAGGGGTAGTATGTTTTTTCCGACCAGATGGGCATCCAGCTGGTCATGCCGCCCTGCCTCGCTATTAGACGGTTTGAATACCGCATGCAGTAATCACGAAGCACAGGCTGCAATTTTTTCACATATGCCTTGACATCTTCGGGGCAGTCGTATAAATCCGTAAGCAAATCCTGCGTACCCCTCATCGCCGCGAGAATATCATACATGCCGCCGATATCGGTGATCGAGACGTAAGATTTTCCGCTTTCAAGCAGATTTTGCGTCAGCGCCTCAGCCATTCGATACATTGCGCTGCCCTCGTCAAGGACGGGGGGCGGCGGATTTTTCCAATCTGCGATAACCTGCTCCAATTCGAACCATACCGTACCCTCAGCAGGCCTGTAGCTTCCCCCGATCATGGCGGTAAGGCAGCCGGGGCCGAAATTTGGGAAAGAATTTGGGAACCCGTCGGCAAAGAACCGCGTATTGTCTGCCGCCCAATCATAATGCCTCGTCCTGTAGCCGATATCCTCCCATTGCCCCGCCACATCAACGGGGGCGTCGGGCGGCGCGGGCGCGTCCCCGCCGGGCGGCTTGCTTATATAGAGGCAGCAGCGCCCAAACGCGTCAACATCCCAAAATGCGGAATAACGTTTTTTAAGGATATCTGAAATCTGAAACATTGCGACAACTCCTTGTTTCTGACCTAAAAACACAGGGGCTAAAATTATAGCCCCCGTGTTTTTAGGCCCTATATTTTAAATTCTATAATGGTTTCGGCCCCATTTCAAAAACAAGCGCATTATTGTTTTGAGCCGTAAGCATAGCGTGAGTGACCGACATTTCATCAAGCTTTACACCGTTCAATGTTACGCTTTTTACATAGACATTCTTCGCTGACTGGTTGTTCACGGTGACGGTCAGGGTCTTGCCCACGCCTAAATCCAATACCGCGCCGTTGACGTTCGGCGAGCCTATCCAATAGCGGTCGGTCCCCGCTACGGGGTAAATGCCCAGCGCCGACAGGACGTACCACGCACTCAATGTTCCCGCGTCGTCATTGCCGTCAAGCCCGTCGGCCCCGAGGCCGTAGCGGTCTGAAAGCGCCCATCTTGCCCATTTCTGCGTAAGGTCGGGCCGCCCCGCGTCGTTGAAAAGGTATAAGGCGTGCATATTGTGCTGGTTGCCCTGCCAATAACCCGGGCCGGGGTCTATAGCTGCCATTGTCCTGCTGGCCGAGGACATGAATTTGTCCAGTTCCTTCACGAAACAGTCATTGCCGCCGAAAAGCGATATAAGCTCCTGCGGGTAAAGGGGCGCGTGCCATCTGTAGTGCTGCGCGCTCCCCTCGGCGTAGGCTTTCGGGAACATCGTCAGCACTTCGTTGTAATAGCTTGTAATATTCGGGCTGAAAGGCGTCACCCAAGAGCCGTCGGAGTTCTTCGGGCGGAAATATTTTGTATCCGGGTCGAAAAGGTTGTTGAAACGCATTGATTTGTCCTTATAAATCTGAACCTCCGCCGCGTCTTTCCCCAAAGCCTCGCCCAAAAGCGCTATGCAGCCGTCCGCCCACGCGTATTCAAGGGTCGAGCTGACCGAACCCCTGTCCTGAACGTCGTGGGGTATGTACCCGTAAAGGTTATATTCGTTGACGCTTTCGCGGCCGTCAACACCGCCGGGCATACCCTGTTCGGAGACTTTTTTCATGAACCCGTATGCCGCCTCGACGTCAAACCCGGTTATGCCTTTAAGGTAGCTCTCCGTAATGACCATATCCGCAGGCGAGCCGAACATCGAGTGGGTGTAGCCGCCGCCGGAAGGCCAGCGGGGGAGCGCGCCGCCGATTTTCGCCATTTCTATGAGGCTCTTTACGCTGTCAAGCTGGATATCAGGCGCGACTAAAGTAAAGAGCGGATGCACCGTCCTGAACGTGTCCCAAAGGGACATATCCGTATAATAGGTGAAATCACCGCCCGTATTTTTGACCTGTTTGCTGAATCCCAGGAAATCCCCGTTCACATCTGTGAAATTGACGGGCATTACCAAAGAATGGTAAAGGCCTGTGTAGAATATTGTCTTTATCGAATCGTCGCCGCTGTCGATAAGTATTTTTGAAAGGTTTTCTTCCCATGCGTCGCGGGAAAGGTCCCTTATATCCTCAAAATCAAGGCCGTCCGTTTCCGCTTCAAGGTTAAGGCGGGCGTTTTCAAGGCTTACAAAGCTTAGCCCTACTTTAAGCTCAACGGGTTCGCCCGATATGTCGCCGAAATTCAAATCGGCCCCCACATCGTCGCCGGTCGCGGTCAAACTGTCTTTTTCGCTCGTCCCGTCGGTCCATGTGGCGAAAGATTTCAGCGGTTTGTCAAACTGTGCGACGAAATACCCCGTAAGGCCTCCGTAACGTCCCGTAAAGCTTGCGAATACGCAGGCCTCGCCCGTGACCTCCATAGCATCGGGGTCAATCGTGATTTTCCCGTCTTGCGCTCTCCCGTCCCTGAGGAAGCTTGTAGCGTCGATGAATAAATGCGCGTCCTTAGCGGTATTGAATGTGTAGCGGTGCGCCCCGACATGCGTCGTGGCCGTCATTTCCGCAAGGCAGCCGACCGTCGGCAGGGCGACTGCGTAATATCCCGCTGTCGCTATCTCCTGTTCATGCAGGAACGGCAGGGGATTTTTCATACGTTTTGAAGGGTCCGCGTTGCCCGCTGCGGGCGTCACCCTGAAATTGCCCCCCTCAAGCATCGTGTGGCTGAAACCGAGGGTATAGCGATGCTCGAAATAATACCCGTTTGACGGGAAAGGGTCGAACCCGCCGGCATAGCAGGTGTCGGGGCTTAATTTGACCGTGCCGAAGGGTACGGTCGCCCCCGGATGGAGCATCCCCGTGACCCACGGAAGGCCGCCCGTGCCGATAAACGGGTCAACCCATTGGCCCAGCTCGCCCGCGTTCAAATCCGGCATGTCGATTTTAGGCGGCAAGCCGCCCAGCGTGAATAAAGCGGTGAAAAGGATGACCAGTGAATAGAACATTGCCTGGATGCGCCTGAATAGCAGTAACATAAGATTTATCCTCCTTGTTTTAATTCATGATTCATAATTAACATAATATTTATTTACGGCAAATCGTTCCCCGCGGCGAGGTGCAGGGCGTACCAGTCCTCCCGTGAGAGGGTGATATCGGCGGCTTTGGCGCAGGATTTTAGCCGCCCTATGTTCATCGTGCCCGTAACGGGCTGCATTTTCGCGGGGTGCCGCAGTATCCACGCGAGGGCGGCAGTTGTCGCATCCACGCCGTATTTTTCGGCCGTCTCGTCAAGCTTCGCGTTTAATTCCGGGAATTTTTCGTTGCCGATAAAAACCCCGCTGAAAAACCCGTGCTGGAAAGGCGACCAGGGCTGTATCGTTATGTCGTTCAGGCGGCAGAAATCAAGGACGCCCCCGTCGCGGCCCGCCGCGTCGTCAACATTCATGTTGACGTGGGTTCCCTGCGAAACCATGGTCGCATTTGTAAGGCTGAACTGGAGCTGATTTGCCACAATAGGTTGGTTTAAATATTTTTTAAGCAATTTAATTTGCATCGGATTATGGTTAGAAACGCCGAAGTTCCGCACCTTGCCGCCCGAATAAAGGGCATCGAAGGCTTCCGCGACTTCCTCAGGCTCCGCCAGCGCGTCGGGGCGGTGCAAAAGCAGAACATCTAAATAATCGGTCTTAAGCCGGGACAAAATGCCGTCAACGGAGGACAAAATATGCCCTTTCGAGAAATCGTACCTGCCGGAACGGATGCCGCATTTCGATTGCAGGATTATTTTTTCACGAACGTCATCGCTCATGTGTATGGCGCCCGAAAAGACCTCCTCGCATCCCCCGCCGCCGTATATGTCGGCGTGGTCGAAGAAGTTGAGCCCCAGCTCGAGCGCGGCCTGAACGAATTTTTCCGCCTCGGCGGAGCCAAGGCCTTTTATGCGCATACAGCCCACGGCGATAGTGGGTACCTGCAAAGATGATGTCCCGAGCCTGATCGTTTTCATAGCAAACCCCCGATTATTTTTATATACAAAATTATTATAGCATATAATATAAATATTTTCAATAAAAAACTGGAAATTTTTATTTTTTTATGTTATAATGAAAGCGTAGAATTTTTTTAGAGGTATTTCAATGGGCTTATTCCTGATGTGCAAAGATGTGGCGGTCTTAAATATTTCCGGCATGAAAGTTTTTAATAGAAACTTATTGCCCGGGCTATTGTCTGAAAATCAAAACGAAACCGTATTTATGGACTGGTTCCATAAGCGGTATTCCGAACGCTCCAACACGGCATCGCGCCAGCTTCGCGGGGTTTTGTTCGGGCAGGGGAACAGGGAGGTTATAGACAGGACGACCCACGCGCTGTCGCTTTCGGACTGTTACTGGATAAAATCAGACGACGAAGATGTAACGTTTTCCGAAATATCGCCGTATTATAATGATTTTTGGCAAGGTGAAGGCGAATACGCGGGCGAGGCGATACCGACCTTATATGTCAACGGATATCTGACAAAATATTGGCGGGACAAAGATACGCTTATAAAGAGAAGCGATAAAAAGGAAATTCTGTGTTCTAAAATCGCCGAAACGCTTGGGATTTCGACTGTCGAAATATATGAACATGACGACGGGATAGCGGTCAAAAACTTTACCTCTGACAAAATCATGTTTGAGCCCGCCGAAGCTTCCGGCCGCATCGACGCGGAAAGTTTTTCAAACGAAGATATATTGCGGGTATTCGGCGAACGCGGGTTTGATATGCTGTTTTTGGACGCCTTAACAGGCAACGGTGACAGGCACGCCGGGAATTTCGGGTTTTTACGCGGCGCAGACATGGGTGAATATGTCGGCATGGCCCCGCTGTTCGATTACGACCACGCGTATGACAGCAATAATGATGATGATATTCTTATAAGGGAAATAAAAGCGCTAAAATCAGGCGAATGGCGGGACAGGCTCCATGAACTTGCGGAAAAGGCGAAAAGTGTGCAATTCTTGGACGATTATATGAGGAACAGGCTGGAAAATATTCTTTAGGCAACCTCTAAAATGTGAAAAGGGAAGATGTGACAGTGAAATTTATGAAAATTCCGATAATTTCAATGGTTTTAGCGGGGTTCTGCTTTATATTGCCCGGCTGCGCAAAATATGAGTTCCCGGAAATAGACCCGGCGCAGCCTTTGGGGCTTGTAATAATCTCACTGTGGGAATATTATGAAATTAATACCGATGATATCGAAGGCTGATAAACTAATGAAATATGAAAATGAAGGATTAATTCTTGTGAGTAATTAGAATGTCAATAAACCCATTAAACCTGTTCCATAAATACACAAGGCAGTGGTTCGAGGCCGCCCTTGGCGCACCGACCCCCGTCCAGGCGGGGGCCTGGCCTGTTATCGCCGCAGGCGGGCATACGCTTCTGTCCGCGCCGACCGGCACGGGCAAGACGCTGTCCGCTTTTTTGGTGTTCATCGACGAAATGAAGACCTTGCAGAGGGCCGGCAAGCTTGAAAACGGGCTGCGGCTTATCTATATTTCCCCGCTTAAAGCTTTGGCAGGGGATATCAGGGAAAACCTGCACAAGCCGCTGGGCGGCATACTGCGCGAGGAGATAAAAGACGGGATTCCCCCCGAAACCGCCGGAAACGGAATTTCCGTCGCCATAAGGACGGGCGACACCACCTCCCGCGAGCGCCGCGAGATGATAAAATCCCCTCCGCACATACTTATAACCACCCCGGAGTCGCTGTACCTTCTCCTGACAAGCGTTTCCGGCCAAAAAATGCTTAAAACAGCGAAAGCGGTAATACTGGACGAGCTTCACGCCCTTATCGACACGAAAAGAGGGGCGCATCTGATGCTTTCGCTGGCGCGGCTCGACAGGTTGTGCGGGAAGCCCTTGCAGAGGGTCGGGCTGTCGGCCACTATCGAGCCACTGGACGAAGTGGCGGAATATCTGTCATATCCGAGTAAAAACGTAAATATTATAGCCCCGAAAATGAAAAAGGACGCGAGGATAGAGGTCACAAGCCCCGCCGGCAACGCTTCATTTCTGCCCGAAGGCACCATATGGCCCGAAATCGCCCGCTCTGTATACGAATGCTGCGACGGGGAGCGTAGCGTCATAGCCTTTGTCGGCGGACGGATGCACGCCGAAAAGCTGGCGTTCTGCGTCAACCGCATAGCCGGGGAGGGCTTCGCCAAAACCCACCACGGCTGCGTATCGAAGGAACAGCGGCATGAGGCGGAAACGGCCCTCAGAAGCGGGGAATTGCGGCTTCTTTGCGCGACTTCCTCAATGGAACTGGGTATCGACGTGGGGGACATCGACCGCGTGGTGCAGATAGGCGCGCCTGATTCGATTTCAAGCCTGATGCAGAGGCTGGGCCGCGCCGGGCATAACCCCGGACGGGTGAGCGTCATGAACATATTCCCCCGCACCGACGCGGAGGGGCTTTATTGCGGCTTTTCCGCCTATACGGCGTGCACGGGCGGGGTAGAGCGTATGCATTCCCCCCGGTTATGCTTCGATGTTTTAGCCCAGCATCTCGTGTCAATGGCCACGGGGGAAGGGTACACGGTTGACGGCGTTATGGGGGTAATCAACGCCGCATACCCTTTCAAAGACGTTAAAAAAGATGACGTAAAATCCATATTGGGAATGCTCGCGGGCGATTACGAGCATAAGCAGGATTGGCCCGTTAGGCCGAGGATACTGTATGACAGGATAAACGAACGCGTCGAGGGCGACGCCTACAGCCGTATGCTTGCCGTATCGGCGGGCGGCACGATACCCGACACGGGCATGTTCGCCGTCCGCGCCGAAAGCGGGGCGAAGCTGGGGGAGCTTGACGAGGAATTCGTATTCGAGGCGCGGGTCGGGGACAAATTTTTATTGGGCGCTTTCCCGTGGAAAATAATGAGGATAGACCGCGACAGCGTAACCGTCGCGCCGGCGAATTCAGAGGGCGCGACGCCGCCCTTCTGGCGCAACTCGCGGTTCGGGCGCAGGTTGCAGACGGGGGTCGCCTTCGGCAAATTGATGCGGAGGCTTGCCGACGCGTGTGCCGAAAACGCAAGCAGGAAAGAAGCGATAAAGCCCATATTAAGGGATTTCGGCCTTGACGGGGATATGGCGGCAAAAACGGCGGATTTCGTTTGCAGGCAGATCGAGGCTACGGGGGCCCTGCCCGACGACAGGACGATTATTGCCGAATATTTCCATGACAGCGACTGCGGCAACCAGCTTATGCTGCATTCCGTGTTCGGCAAGCAGATAAACGCCCCCCTTGCCCTTCTTCTGCGCGACCGGGCCGCGCGGGTTTCCGACGCGGACATTGGCTTCTTTTGCGACGACGACGGCATATTGCTTATGGCCGGCGAAAAAAACGCCATACCCGCGAACCTGCTCCAATCGATAAATATAGACGAAATAAGGCCGGTTCTCGAAGCGATCCTGCCCTCTGCGCCTCTGTTCCATATGACTTTCAGGTACAACGCCGGGAGGGCGCTTATGATGGGCGTCCGCAAGGCGGCGCAGAGGCAGCCCCTGTGGGTGCAGCGGCTCCGCGGCGCGGAGATGCTGGATTCCGTTATAGGCGACGGCGGCCATCCGCTGATAAGGGAGACAAAGCGGGAGTGCATGGAGGATTACTGGGATATCCCCGGCCTTGAAGCCGTATTGGGGGATATAAAGTCAAACGCCATACGGGTGCGCGAGGTTTTGTGCGACACACCGTCGCCCATGTCCCTGCCCCTGCGGCGGCAGGCGGAAGCCGTGCTGCTTTACGACTACAACCCGACCACGGCAAAAATAACGGGTGCGTCGCGGGACGCGCTAAAGGAACTGCGGCAGATAAAGCCCGCCGCCGAGCAGCTTGCCATAGCGTCGGAGCGGCGTAAGTTGCCGGAGGACGAAAAACACCTCCATTCGCTGCTGATGGCGGAGGGGGATTTGACAGCGGGGGAGCTGCCCCTGCCGATAGAATGGTTCGAGGCGCTGTCGGCGGAAGGCCGCGCTCTATATATAGAGCCGGGGCTTTGGATAGCGGCGGAACATGAGGAACAATACAGAACCGCTCTTGAAAACGGTGATGATGCCACGGCAAGGCTTGATATTGTACGGCGCGTTTTAAGGTATCGCGGCCCGCAGGAGCCTTCGCAGATAGCGGAACGGTATTTTTGGGAAGAAAAGACCGCGCTCGGCATATTAAACGGGTTATGCGAAAAAGGGAGCGCGGTAAAAGACGACAGGCTTTATTACCATGCAGACCTCTACGAAAGGGCGCGTCACGGCACGGTGGCGGCCAGAAGAAGGCAGATAAAAACAGCCCCGGCCGAGAATTACGCGGCTTTGGCGGCGAACAGGCTGTGGATACCCGCCCCGCCGGGCGAGCAGATGGAAAAAGCCCTAAAAGCGCTTGCGGGAAAGGCTTTTCTGCCGGAATTATGGGAAAACGCCCTGCTCCCGGTGCGCGTTAACGGGTATAACCCCAACCTGCTCGACGCCGCGCTTTCGTCGGGCGATGTATTTTGGAATATATCAGGCGAAAACGCCTCCAAAGAGGCGGGGCAGTTCAGGCTGGGTTTTTATTCATATGGCGACATAGACTGGGACGCGGACATTGCCGAAGCCGCCGAAGCGTTGGAGGGCGGCGAAAAAGCGGCCTACGAAGCCCTTTTGAGACGCGGCGCGAGTTTTATATCAGGCTTAGGCATAGCCGAGAGCGGCAAGGCTTTTGACGCGCTTTTGTCGCTGGCGGAAAAGGGGCTTGTACACGCCGACAGCTTTGCGCCCGTGCGGCAATGGATTGAGCGCGAAAAGACCAAAAATTGCACGGCAAAACGCCGGATAAATGCCCGCGTATCCGCTTTTTCAGCCGGAAGATGGGAAATTACGAGACCGCTCAAACGGCTTACCGTCGAGGAATATCTGGACAGGGCTTTTGATAAGAATGTGGTTCTGTGCCGCGAAACAGCAGGGGACATGGGCATATCATGGGGCGCGGCCCTTGAAACGCTCCGCATATGGGAATATACGGGCAAGGCGCGGCGCGGATATTTTGTATACGGCATGTCAGGGGCGCAGTTTATCAGGGACAGGGAATTCGCGGGTACGGTCGCAGCCCTTGAAAGCCCGCCGGACGGCATAACCTGGCTTGCGGCCTCCGACCCCGCGCAAAGCTGGGGAAGAATTTTGCCCCACTTGGAAAACCGCAGTTTCATCTGCGTACCCGGCACGGCGGCGGCGCTGAAAAAGGGCGTCCCAACAGCGCTTTTCGAAAAGCATGGCAGGGAATTGCGCGTTTTCGATTTTGAAAGCCTGCCGGAAGCGCTTAATATTTTCGCGGAAAATTTCAAAAAACGCCGGATATTTCCGTTTTTGAAAAAACTCAGCGTGAAAAAGTATCCGAAAGAAGCCGCAAAAGCCCTTAAAGGAGCGGGGTTTATCCCTGTTATGATGGATTTTGAGCTATATAGAGGATGATTTATAATTTCTATTGAAAAAAAGAAAAAGATATAGTATAATGAAGAAGGAAAGGATGGTGCAGCAATGGCAATGTATCCCTATATTGAATTTTCAGACGGAACTTTTGTAAAGTTACCATATAACCAAAAAGAAAGGAAAATAATATGATTTATGACGCGGCGATAATAGGCGCGGGTGTAGTGGGCGCACTTGTAGCGCGGGAGCTTTCAAAATACGATTTGAAGCTCGCCCTGCTCGAAAAAACAGGCGATCCGGCTATGGGCGCGACGAAAGCCAACTCAGCCATCGTCCACGCGGGCTTCGACCCCGAACCCGGCACATTGAAAGCGAAGCTTAACGTAAAAGGCACGGAAATGATGCCCGGGCTTTGCGAAAGCTTGTCAGTCCCATATAAAAACAACGGCTCACTTGTGGTTGCTTTTTCAGACGATGAAATAAAGCATTTAGAAAAGCTGTACGAAAGGGGAGTTAAAAACGGAGTCCCCAATATGGAGCTTCTCGGCAGGGAAGAGCTTCAGAAACTGGAACCTAACATCAGCCCGGAGGCCGTGGGCGCGCTTCTCGCCCCGACGGCGGGCATCGTATGCCCTTATGAGCTGACTATCGCCGCGGTTGAAAACGCCGTGACCAACGGCGCGGAGTTTATAAGGAACTGCGAAGTCACGTCTATAGAGGGCGGCGGCGTTTTCAATATTAAATCTACATATGGCAATATTGCGGCGAAATTTGTCATAAACGCGGCGGGCGTCTATTCCGACGACGTCGCGGCTATGATAGGCGACAAATCATTTAAAATAAAAGTGCGCTCCGGCGATTATTTCCTTTTAGACAAAATCTCCGGGGATACGGTTTCACATACAATATTCCAATGCCCCACAAAGCTCGGAAAAGGCGTGCTGGTCACCCCCACAGTTGACGGGAACCTGCTTATCGGCCCGTCCACGCTGGACTCGGAGACGAAAAATGACGCTTCTACCCGCGACGAAGGTCTTGACAATGTAAAAACGCTTGCGTTGAAATCCGTCCCGTCCGTTAATTTACGGAATATCATCACCTCGTTCGCGGGCCTTCGGTCGCATCCCGATACGGACGATTTTATTATAGGGAAAAGCTTCGCTAACGGGCGATTTATCAATGCGGCGGGTATTGAATCCCCGGGGCTGAGCGCGGCGCCCGCCATAGCTTTATATGTTGAAGAATTATTGCGCGAGGATTTGCTTAAAGACGTAAAATTAAAGGACGCATACACGCTTGAAAGGGAAGAACCC
>Ga0123353_10005580_pt1 | contig 16551 bp, 20 predicted proteins | sample TergutLab28metaG_3_FD_92763 | JGI IMG/M metagenome (GOLD analysis project Ga0123353, IMG submission 92763) | Labiotermes labralis P3 segment gut microbial communities from Petit-Saut dam, French Guiana - Lab288 P3 | ecosystem: Host-associated > Arthropoda: Insects > Digestive system > Gut ...
CGGGTAGCAAGTAACAATCTTTCGCAGAAGCCAGATCGCAACGCGCCTTAAGGCGCTGCTAGTAACAGAGCCTTTAAGGCGCATCTGAAATACCACCGGCTACGCCGGTGGATTTTTATTTTTACAAGGAGGAGTATATGAAAAAAGTTACCGGATGCCCGATGACAAAGGCAACATGCAAAAAGCACAATCTTTCCGACGCTTGGGTTAAGCGTTTTTGCGGCTTAGGCTGCTCGGTTGATTGTGCGGCAATATTGCATAGAAAGCTATTGAAACGAGGAGCGACCAAATGATATTTACTGTTTATTCAAGCAGGAACTACGGCGAGCCGAAGCTGTCAAAGCCGGAGCCGCTCCGTGGAATCGAACAATCCTTTCCTGAGCCTTTCATTCGGAACAAATGCAGCTTTTCTGTTTTTGTTTTAAAGGATGCTGACCAGGTTTGGATCAAGGCGCGAGATTGGTTTTCGCCGAGCTTTGTTCCACCCGACCCGAACGACATGGGAAAGTCACAGCGAGAAACCTTAGCGAAATATTTCCCGGATCAAAAATCCCGAAATAATAAATTCGCTTACCCTGACAACTTCGCAGACATTGTACTGCGGAGCGAGGCGTGGATATGCTTTGAAGGCATCTTCAAGGAAGCCGACGATTATAACAACAGGCGCCTTTTTGACAGGACATCTCCGACGCAAATCTGGATTTTGCAAAAGATGATCGAAGGCATGGAAAAGGTTCTTGGCTTTCCGGAATATGAATTGACCTGCAGCGATTGGGAACGCTTTCTTGAACGGGTGATAAACCGATTGGACATTGAAAGCATATAGAAACAACGAATGCGAATAAGAAAAAACGAGAGCCTGGCAGCGATGCCAGGCTCTTTTGCTATTCTGCGGGCTGTTCGCCGTCGTCACTGTTATCGTCGAATTCTTCCTCGCCGAAATAAGTGAGCGAACCGTGTAGGAAATGGGTTTCAAAGTCATCAATGGTTGAATTCCACATCGTCATTTCAACAGTTTCATTGATGTGGGAAAGAAACGGCACAAAAACCCTGACCGCGAAAAATTGCAGCGGCGAGACGTCCGCCCCGTCCATAGTTGCGTCGGCTTCCTCTAAGATTTCATCAAACTCATTTGCCAAAAGATACTTTGTCATGGCGATGCAAAAGGCTAAACGATATATTGCTTCATCCTCCAATTCAGGATCCGCCTCAAGCTCAACTTCAGGACCCGGAACAGGTTCTTGCTTAATCAGCGCATCTATATATGCTTTATGCAAGTCGTTAAGCTCAATCAATGATTTCAATGAAGGAGCCAGCAAGAATTTTTCGTAAAACGGCTTTGCTTCAACTCCGAATTTTTCTTCCCAAAGCAAAAAGCATTCAGAAATGTCCTGAAACACGGCGCCCGCCATGACGTCGGAATAAAAAGCATAAAAGCTTTCAATTTTACCCATGGCAGCTGTGACGGCATGACGGTAGACCAGGTCGACAAACTCTCGCTCAACACCTTCCGTGAGAGCATTGTAGGAAACGCCGAGTATCTTTGCGATCTCAACCAATCTGTCGTCTTTGGGATTGCGCTCCCCTGATTCGTATTTTGCGTAGTTCTCTTTGCGGACGCCCAAAGCAGTGGCGACCGCTTCCTGCGTCAACCCTTTCTTCTGCCGGTAGTGCCGGATGCGCTGCGAGATTTTTAACATTTCAAAACCCTCCTCAAAAATAATACAAAATTGTATGTAATACATTTTTGTATAGTATACAACTTTGTACTACTTTTGTCAAGAGAAAATTGAAATATTTTTTATTGACGGCAAAAATCTGCATGATTAAGGGTCTCGCAGCCCCTCTTTCCAAAGACAAAAAAGTCATACTATTATTGAGGTGATGTAACCATGAAAAGAACCGTTATTATTTTTATTTCAATGCTTACGCTGTTCGTCGGAGCATGGACAGTCAAGGCACAAACCCCCGCCGGCGCAATAGACAACATGACGAACTATGCATCGGGAGCATGGCAGGGATATGACGGAAAATCCGAAGTTAATCCCGAATGGATATTGGACCCGGAGATACCCGAAAACTATCTGCCGGTCCCCGGACGCAAGGAGCTGTACATGGTCATTGACGATGACGGCCACATTCTCGGCTACCGGCAGCGGACAAAGCAGGCTGACGGGTCTTGGGTATGGGCTGACGTCAATCCGGACATTCCCGAGCACTATGAAGCGGTTCCCGGACTCAAGGATATTTACAAAGTTACCGACGCCAATGGAAATGTGTCCTACTTCAAATACGTCCGTAACGAGGACGATACATTTGCTTTTGTTCCGGTCGATCAGAACGGCAACCCTCTGACCACTCCGCCTAAGGGCAGCGAGATACCAGACAATTATCGCCGCGTAACCGGCAATATCTATGCGGTGCTAAATGAACACGGCGTCATCATCGGATACAAGGAACGCCGCTCCAACGCCGACGGCACCTTCAGTTGGGTTGACTGCGATAAGCCGGTGATCAAGCAGGACAACGGAACCACATACATTCCGGGCACAACGCCGAATTTACCGGGCGGAAACACACCGGGGCTTCCCTCAGGGAATAACCCGCAGAATCCGACCAATCCGTATAATCCTGTTCAGCCTCCAGGTAACGATCCGCAGAATCCCAATAACCCCAACATTCCCACTCCGGGTACCATCACAACGCCGCAGTCAGACGGGACCTATATAGAAACCGAAACACTGATTACCTCTGAGACGGCTGGCGGATGGACAATGACCTATCAAACCGTCATAGTTCGTGTGTACAACGAGCGAGGCGTTCTTCTGTCCACCAAAAAAGAAGGCCCCACGCTGATCAGCAAAGTGAAAGCCGGCGACAATGATCCGAATGCCCCCGACCCGAACAAGATTGCGAAGACGCTTGGCGAAGAACTGGCGAGGGTCAGCACGGGAGTCTCTTACAAAACCGATTTGGCGCAAGCTGTTTTGAATGAACTGAACGCCGAACGCACCGCCGAAGGCCTGCCCGCGCTCAGCATGAATTCGAGCAGCAATGCCTATAAGGTAGCACAGATTTTGGCGGCTGATATGGCAATCTACAATCATTCGGATTTCGATTCCCCGATGTACGGCACACTATCGAACCTGCTCAACCGCTTTGGTATCAAGAGCAGCGCTCCGTCCCAAAACTCGTGGAAAACGACTACATCCAAAAACGCCGGAGCAATCCACGCCCGCTTCATGACGCTGGACGGCGCCCGGCAGGCGCGAATGAGCCGGAACTATACCAACATCGGTATTGCGGTTGTTCAGAAGAACGGATACCTGTATATTTGTGAGATCCTGCTCGATTAACTCAACCAACAAGAAAAGAGGCAAAGCCACTCCGGCCGAGCCTCTTTTTGTTTTTGTAACTTTTTATTTTTTCGTTGAAATAAGAAAGGTTTTCTGCTATAATATTACTGAACAAATCTAAAAGCGAGGTGGCGCCGCATGGGTAGAGGAAGTTATCAAGGACCACTAAAGGTAAGTTATAATAAGCTGTGGAAACTTCTTATTGATAAGAACATGAATAGCTCTGAACTTGGACGAAAAGCAGTGCTGGCAAGTGGAACGCTTTCGAAAATGCGTAAGAATGAGCCTATATCAATGGACACTGTCCTGAAAATTTGCGAAGTCCTTGATTGTGATGTCGCAGACATTCTGGAAATATTACGGAACAAACAGGAGGATAATTTATAATGGCTAACAACAAAAAAGAAGAAACTGGTCTCGCTGCGCAAGGTGCTGAGATGATTGATGAAACCACGCTTTTTGAGCGTGTATCTGAAATCATTGAAAATCGAAAATTCCGGGCGCTTTCTTATGCCAACAGCGAGGCAACCGTAATGTTCTGGGAAATCGGGAATTATATCAATTCGTTTGTGCTCGACTCTCAGCGTGCAACATACGGAAAACAAATTGTGGCGACGCTGTCGCAACAATTACAAGAAAAATATGGCAAATCATTTGAATTAACCAATTTGCGACGGATGCTGCGTTTCGCTGAAGGTTTTGACGATTTTGAGATTGTGGCGACACTGTCGCCACAATTGAGCTGGTCACATATCATTGAGCTTTTGCCTTTGAAAACGACGGAGGCACGGCTTTTTTACGCAAAGGATGTTGCAGAGAGAAGACTTGGCGTCCGCGAATTGCGAAAGCAAATTTCGCGCAAAGCATATGAGCGTCGGGAAATTGCGAACTCGCAGTTAAGCGAAGTGTCCGAAGTACCGTTCAATATGTTCAAAGATCCATATCTGCTTGATATGTTTGGACTCAAAGATAACTATCTCGAAGCCGATTTGGAAAAAGCGATATTGCAGGATATAAAGAGCTTCATATTGGAGTTTGGTCATGGCTTTGCTTTTGTGGACGAACAGAAGCGCATGACAATGGACGGCGACGATTTCAAGCTCGATCTTCTCTTCTATCACCGCGAATTAAAACGCCTGGTTGCCATTGAATTAAAGCTTGGCAAGTTCAAACCCTCTTTTAAGGGACAGATGGAATTTTATTTGCGGTGGCTTGATAAATTTGAGCGCAAAGAAGGCGAAAATGCTCCGATAGGATTGATTCTCTGCACCGAGGCAAGCCGTGACCAGATAGCCCTCATGGAGATGGATAAAGTCGGCATTGCCGTTGCGCAATATTGGACAGCCTTGCCGCCGCGGTCTGAGTTTGAACGAAAAATCAAAGAGATTTATGCAGAGGCACAGGAACGCCTTGAACGCAGAAAAGCTCTACCCAGCGGAGACGGGCAACGAAAAACAGAATATTTCTTAGAGCCAAAACCAGAAGATGACGAATAAAAGGAGACTGTACATATGCCCTGCAACACAAACACTTCCATGGAATGCCCTTGCACGTATTCTTGCCAAAATCACGGTAAATGCTGTGCCTGCGTAGCCTATCACGCAAAGAGCGGTGAGTTCCCGGCCTGCTTCTTCAGCAAGGCAGCGGAGAAAACTTATGACCGCAGTTTCCGGGCATTGGAGAAGGATAGAAAAACCAATTAAGGAGCACACACGAACGAATATATAAAAGCAAAGTCGGAGGAAGGATTTCATGCCTAAGCTGTTATACCAAGGACATGCGAGTTGCCGGTTGACTGCCGATGACGGACGAGTGATATACATTGACCCTTTTGTGGGTTCGGGATACGATGTGCCTGCCGACATTATTTTGGTTACGCACCAACACCGGGATCACAACCAAATTGAGCTTTGTGCCCAAAAGCCGGACTGCACGGTTATCACCAATGAGGAAGCCATCACGAACGGCAGGCACAACAGTTTCAACATCGGAGGGATTACGATCCACGCCGCTGATGCAAGCAACAGCAAGCATGACCCGCGGTGCTGCGTCGGATACATCGTCACGGTCAACAATACGAAACTCTACTTTGCCGGTGACACATCCAGAACCAAGCAAATGGAGAGATTCGCCGACCTTGAGATAGATTACGCATTGCTCCCCGGCGACGGCGTTTATAATATGGATTCAAACGAAGCCGCCGATTGTGCCCGGCTGATAAAAGCAAGGCACAGCATTCTCATCCACATGAAGCCCGGTGCGTTGTTTGACCGAAAGATTGCGGAAAGCTGGGCTGCTCCGAATAAGCTCATTGTTGAGCCTGGGCAGGAAATTGAACTTTAAAAAGGAAGGACCATTGAATCTATGAAATACTTTACTCCAGACCAAATGACACAGGATATGTTCGAAGGCAGCTCTGTTTGTCATTATGAAATCAGCAAAAGCGAAACGCAGGAACTGGACTTGGATCGCCTGAATGAATTCATGTCCGAACTGCTCGAATATGGTTCGCTGCCCCGGCAGAAGGTGCTGTTCTCCTTTGCCGGCTATGATACAGACGAGCGTGAGCTGATATTTATCCCCGAAGTCATAAAATGCGCCAAAGCACTTATATCGCAGCACCCGTATTTTTGGTATTACGCAACGCCATTTAATTCAGAATTCTTTTTCTTGGTTCTCCTGCTGGAAGAAAAGAATCAAACAATAGCAACCATCCCTCTTGCCCGGAAGTTCCATATCAAAACAGATAAAGAAAAAGTCATGGGCATGATTAAAATTATGGGGATCAACCTGAATATTTTCGGTGAGGAAATCGACGATATCGGAGGCGCTGTCGAAAGCTTAAAAGTTTGGTCAGAGAAAATATTAGTGGCTTTGGGGTTAAAATAAAATGGGAAAAGTAAAAAACGACTGGGATCCATATGTGGGTCAAAAAGTTGCTGAATTACGAAAAAACCACAACTTCACTCAAAAGGAGCTGGCAGAGAAGATCGGTATGTCTGTGTCTTCTATCAGCCGGGTTGAAAACAACCATGAGCTTCTTTATACAGACAAAATGGTTTTGATGTGTGAGCTTTTTGGGATAACTCCGAACGAGCTTTTGGGGATAAATGAGAGGGCTTAAACATGAATATTGAGGCGGCAAAGAAAATTGCACAATTTGTCCAGGACGAATTTTATCGCATAAAAGAGATCGCCCTAAATGATGAGGTGGGCAATGACTCTACGCTTAAAGAAGCAATTGACGAAATAGATGCTTTACGCTCGAAATGCGAAGGCAAAGTCTATCCTTTCAGCTTAAATATCAAAGGTTTTCCGTCCTCGTGTTGCGCTGAGGGCGCAGACGTTCTGTTCGGTGTTTTTTATCTATTGCAAAAGGAAATCAAGCTGTCCGAATTGGGTATGTTGGCCGCTGATTTCAATAATGGAGAAAATCATTTTTGGGTTACCTCAGAAAAATACAGCTTTGATATTACGTTGGGGCAAGACCCGGAATACCGTGAATATTTTGAGCGAACCGCTTTCGTTGAAACATTGCACCCATACTTCAGCGATTCAAAGATGATAAGAATTAGAGTTCGACCACAACCCAATCCGATACTGAAACTGAGCTCATATATAGCACAACGGTGCAGCAATCAGTATGGATTTGAGCTTTATGAAATCGAAAATGAGAACTGCACAAATATTAAAGATTGTGCCTGCCCGAAAACAAAATGCAAGAATCATGGGAAATGCTGTGATTGCGTGGTTAAGCATCGGGAAACTGACAGTCTGCCTTTCTGCTTGTTTCTTGACAACGACGGCGACAAGAGCATTTTAAATTATTACCGGACACTCAAAGATAAATTTGAAAATTAACGGAGGTATCCCAATGAAACCACAAATCGACGATAAAAGGTGCGGTGCAAACGAGAATGCATGCAGGGCACTTGAGTCCTGCCCTATGGAAGCGATCAGCTACATAGAGGTGGATGACCCGATCACAGACAGGAATGTCGAATGCAGCAGCGGATCATCCGGATGCAGCTGTAATTGTGACTGCGGCGGCGAATCAAGCAGCTGTGAAGGAAGCCCATACGGGCGAATTGTCATTGACTACGACAAATGCACCGGCTGCGGCATTTGCGCTGACGAATGCTGCGGAGCGGCTATCGAAATGATTTAGAAAGCGTATTTGAATCTTACAAAAGGAGGCTTTATATGCACCCGAACGAAATACTGATATCCTCAAAATTTGATAAAAGCCTCCCTGAAGGTCGCCGAGAACACACGCTTCGAAAGCTGAAGCACTTCTTCACTGTGTACGCTGAATCCCGAAACAAGGCGATCCATACCAGTGCAAGACCGATGGAGATTCGCGGCGTTCCCGGCGTTTATAAACTACGGACAAGCCGTGGCGAACGTGTTTTGTATGAAGTTGACCCAGAAAACCGCATCATCCTGCGGGAATACACACCCCATGATGAACAAATCTCAAGAGCGAAGAACATGGGAAAGAACGAAAGCGGAGATATTGCATTCGCTTCGCTCTTTGATGCGCCCTCAGATGAAAATGCCTTTGACCGTTATGAAATCGAATCGGCAAGCGATAGCCCCTTGGTCATGGACCAAACGGAAATCATCATCGCCACTGACGAATGGATATCCCAGTGTGAGGACACACAGGATTACATATGGCTGGCTTCCGCTGAGCAGGCGGAAATCATAAGCTCTGACCAATATCCTCAGTTCATATCCGGGAGCGCCGGCACAGGAAAAACCACGGTCCTCTTCCAAAAGCTGTGCGGGCTGGCGCAGAACAAAGGCGAAATCCTCTATATCACCATATCGGCAACCTTGAAAGAGGATTTTCAGCGGCTCTATGAAAAATTCAAATCAAAGCAGGAAATCGCCAAGATAACCTTCCTCACCATTGACGAACTGTACGGCAGCCTTCTGCCCAATCACAAGCCGACCGCCACGCAGGAGCAGTTTTTAGCTGAGTTTGTTCCCATGTGCCAAAAGCTGAACGTTAATCCGCAGGACGCATGGTGCGAGATCGAGGGCATCATCAAATCCCATTTGGGTATCACAAATCAAGCAACCATCAGTTTCCTTGACCAACTCGTAAAGTCCGCATCCACCACGCTTTCAGAGAAGAATTACGGGAACGTCAAAGCCAAGTACAGCTACTTCTCTGTGGAGCAGCGCCATAAGATACATGAAATCGCCGTGAGGTATGACAAGTGGCTCGCCGGGCAAAACCTTGCGGATATAAACCAGTTGGCAGCCGCCATCATCAAGTCGAATGCCAAACGAAAATATGACCTCATCATGATCGACGAAGTCCAGGACTTCACGGAGCTGCAGCTCTATATGATCATGAAGCTTGCCAAGTCGCCGTCCCGCGTTATCTTCAGCGGCGACATCAATCAGAACGTCCGGCCGACCTTCTTTATGTTCGAGCGGCTTTATAATATCTACTATTCCCTTGGCTGCAAGAATGCCAAGGACAACATGTATACGCTGACAAAGAATTACCGCTCCTGCACGGAGATTGTTCTGCTGCTAAACAGGATCCTCGACGAGCAAGGAAAGCGCATCGGATATCAAGGCTCCAAGGAAGACGAAGGAATCCACGAAACGGGTTTCCGGGACGGATACAGCCCGCTGGTGTTAGAAACGAATGACGAGAATGTTTATAAGATACTGAGCGCCATCTTTGACAAGCACTATGCGATTGCTGTGGCTCCGGATGAAATGACCCGCGATATGCTGTCAGGCAGCTTCCCCGAAGCGGAGAGCCGGATATTCACCGTACAGGAAGCCAAAGGCCTTGAATACAACGTCGTCTTTACCATCAATGTAGCATCGGCATACGAAAAAGAATGGCGCAAGATTTTGAGCGACAAGAACATCAAACGCCAAAGAAGATGGCGGCGGTTCTTCGGGTACATATATGTCGCTGCAAGCCGTGCCCGGAACCACCTCATCATGACCGAGGCAAAAGATTGCTCTTTTTTGAAGCTGGTCGACGGCACATATGAGCCACTCGCAGAATGGGAACTTACACGGGTTGGGCTCGCCATACAGTCCACCGCTGATGATTTTGACCGAGACGCTCGCAAGCTGGAAAAGGCCGGCCTTGCGGACAAAGCGAAGTCTGCCCGAGAAATGGCGGAGAGGATCCGTGAGAAGACGGAACCCGAACCGGTCGCAGTCTCTGAAACCGCAGAAGCTGTCCGGCCGGCGCAGAAGCCTCTTATGTATTTGACAAAGAAACTTATTTTGATGGAGCACGGAGACAGGAAAGGCGTCCGGAATGACCAGGGCGAGGTTGTCATCGAATGCAAATTTGATTCGGTCAACCATTCCTCATACAAGGATGCAAGCGGCAAATCGGTATTTGAATGCCGCCTAAACGGCAAGACAACATACTTCGACCGGGACGGTCATGTCTTCAAACCTGAATCATTCAAACCACAAAAGGCAAGAAAGAAAAGCCGAAAGGCAATCATTGCGGTTGCTGCCGCCCTTGTTATGGTGTTCTCGGCATTCGCAATAATGATGATTACAAGCTCTAAACAGCCTGAGAAAGCATCCACAGAGATTGATGCTACCAAAGACATTGTGGCGCATGAGCCCATCGCGGAAGTGATTGAGGGCAAAATCGTCCAAGTCGCCGCCGGGAATACCGTCAGCGTAGCGTTGATGGAAGACGGGACCGTGTGGACCTGGGGAGACAATTTATACGATGGCAATTCTGCGGCGTATATAAAAACGAAAGACCAATACGTCCTCCAAACCATTTTCCGAACCGAAACCAATCAACCCAAAATTAAAAAGGCAGACATAGACGATGTTGTCTATGTGGAGGCCGGCTATTATATGATTGCGGCGATCAGGAAGGACGGCTCGCTTTGGACGTGGGGATATAATGCTTATGGTGCGTTAGGCAATGGGATAAACTTTGCCACGCCCGATGAAGAGTTCCCGGTTGATTCAACGCCATATAAGATATTGGACAACGTCGAAAGCGTTTCATTGGGCGACACCTGGGGCATGGCTGTCAAAAAAGACGGAACCTTATGGGTATGGGGACAAAACATAGGCGGGGTTTTATGCAACGGTGAATTCACAGGAGGTCACAGCTGCGAACCGGCTAAAATAATGGATGACGTTACCGCTGCCGCCGCCGGAGGAAAGCATGGGCTTGCATTGAAAAAAGACGGCTCCGTATGGGTTTGGGGCAGCAATGAGCACGGACAGTTAGGCAACGACGATGATTCGGTCGAGTTTTCCGTGAAGCCGATAAAGGTTATGGATGGCGCCGCTCAAATATCCGCCGGGTATCTGCATTCTGCGGTCCTAAAAAAAGACGGCTCGTTGTGGTTTTGGGGCAAAATCGGGCGGCGTGCCACGAAACCCATACTCTTGGATTTGCGCGAAGATGAAGACGATCCAAACAGCGGACCGGACATTTCCAAAATTGAATGCGGAGACAACGTGATACTCTTCCTCACAAAGAGCCATGAACTTTATAAGTGGAGCGACGACTTGGAATTGTCCGATTTTCATGTGATGGATTCCGTTACGCAGATATCCATGTTCAGTGAGCATCTACTTTTGATAGATGAAGATGGTTCCGTGTGGGCATACGGTAACAATAAGTATAGCCAGCTTGGGGACGGCACATTGAAAGAAAGCGATAAGCCGGTATTGATTTACAAGAACAAATAAAGGATAATGACGATGGCCACAAAAGACAGAGTGATTTACCTGGCGGACTGCGATAGCTTTTTCGCAAGCGTCGAGGAAACATTCCACCCCGAATACAAGAAAGTGCCCTTCGCGGTTGCCGGTGATCCCGAAAACCGTCGTGGCATCATATTGGCCAAAAACCAGTTGGCGAAAAAGTTTGGGGTAAAGACCGCTGAGACCATCAATGACGCGAAAAGGAAATGCCCTGACTTGTTCCTTGCTCCTCCCCGGCACAACACCTACGGCGAATTCTGCGACCGCGTCAACGCTATCTATGAGCAATACACGGATCAAGTAGAAGCTGTCTCGGTGGATGAATCGTTTCTTGATGTCACCGGCAGCCTTCATCTCTTCGGCGGCGATCCTGTCAAGCTGGCGCATGAGATACGACAGCGCGTTGAGCGGGAAATCGGAATCACCATTTCTATCGGCATCAGCTGGAACAAAATCTTTGCGAAGGTCGCCAGTGACATCAACAAGCCCAACGGTGTATGCCTCGTTACCCGAGAGAATTACAAGGATGTGCTTTGGAAACTCCCGGTCGGGGATATGTACGGTGTCGGTAAGAAAGCAAGAGAAGCCCTTGAAAAGAGTTATATCAAGACCATCGGCGATCTCGCAAGGGCTGATGTCAAGACGCTCAAGCTCCGTGTCGGAGAATCAGCGGCGGAACACCTGCACATCTGCGCCAATGGACTTGATGAAAGCCTTGTCGCTGTTGTCGGGCAAGGACAGCCGGTGAAGTCTGTGGGTAACGGCAGGACCTTCAAACGCGATCTGAAAACAGAGCATGATATTAAAACCGGACTCATTGCTCTGGCGGATACCGTTGCAAGCCGACTTCGTAAAAAAGACTTGAAATGCAACACCATACAGGTCACCATTAAAGACACTGCCTTAAAATCCATTCAGCGGCAAAAGGCCGCCAAGCACCCAACTTTTCTCGCTGCCGAAATCGTAGAAACGGCGATGGAAATTATTAAAGCCTCCTGGACCATCGGCAAACCAATCCGGTTGCTGACCATCACCGCACAAAACCTTGTTCCCGCAGATCAAGCTTGTGAGCAGCTTATGCTGTTTGATGATCCCAACGACGGAAAGAGTAAGAAGGCGGAAAAGATTGAGCTGGCGATGGACCAGATACGAAACAGGTACGGCAAGCACAGCATCCAGCCGGGTGTGATTTATAAGAATGACCTTGGCATATCAGACCACGATGAGGAGGATGAGGATTAAATGAACACGAAAACAATTACGGCAAACGGCATCGATATTGCCGTCATACAAAGCGAAGGGGTTATTGTTACGGATGTGCAGTCGATGCTTAATTTGATTGCAACTGTCGGATTTGAGCACAGATGTGAGCGAATCATTTTAAGCAAAGAAGCAATGACAGAGGATTTCTTTAAGCTGTCAACGGGTGTTGCCGGAGAAATTCTTCAGAAGGTAACAAACTACGGAATGAAGATTGCAATTGTCGGTGACTTCTCTGCCTATACCAGCAAGCCATTACACGATTTCATTTATGAGAGCAACAAAGGCAATACGGTCTTCTTTGCTGTTAATGAGGATGAAGCTATCGAAAAATTGTCGAGGACATAGATTGGGAGGTTTGGATTCTTGGGTCTACTATTTTGGAAAAAGAAATCTGCGCCGAATGCAACGAAACCGCAGGCGGTCATATTCATAGACCATGACCATTGGAGCGTGTCTTTGAAAAAGCAGTTTCGAATAGACGAGAGCATTAAAATGCTGACGGACTCCATCGCTGCGAAATATGATTTGACTGATATCTTTGCCTTTGGCGATTTCACAGGTCTGGATAGCAGGATGGGCGAGATTGCCGATATAACGGAAAACATATTCGATGTTCGCGGGGACATAAAGAGCGACAAGGATGTTCTTATGCTGGACAAGCTTTATCGCTGCGGGGTACAATATAAAGGCACCGATACCAACGTGATTATCGTTTCCGGGAGCGGGCGACTGACTTTGGCGACCCGGTTCATCAAAGAAGAGTGTGGTTTGAAAGTGAGCGTGTATGGCGTCCGAGGATGCATCAGCGGAGCGTTAAAGGAAAGCGCCGATGCCACGACCGAATTACCCAATGACGAATATATCGCCATGCTGTTTCCGTTAGTTATCCGAAACTGTGTCCATGTATCCAAGACATCCAGTATCATCCCCACATTCAAAACGACGATTGAAGCCGTTTCAAGTTATAACGATGTTTCTCCTGTATTAGTGGAGATTGCCGTAAACAAGATGCTTGAGCTTGGTTATCTATACAAGAAGTTGACCGTTATATCTTCATTCAACACGGTCAAGACCATTGCGGCAAAATGGGAGCTGCTTATAAAGGATGGATTATACGACCCGGAAAAGGATTGACAAAATTTATTGCTTTCGCTCGAAATTTGATGTATAATATATCGGTGTATTCACCACGGCAAACTAAATACGGAGGGGCCTATCATGGAATTCAACCAAGAGTTTATCAGCCAACTGGGCACAAAAAGTCTCAGCAAGGATCCCGAAAAAACCAAGGAGCGCATAAATGCGGCTTGGAACGCAGCGAAAAAGGAACAGCAGCAAGCTGTTTATGACCTTGCGTCCGCCAATTACGGCACAGCTTATCGGGTGCGCTCAATAGGTACGATCACCACCAAGATGACCATTGCCTATTCACAGGCTCTTAACCTCGATCCGTATTTCTTGATTGGTGAGACCGATGAAAACGCCGGGTATACATATGAGGCTGCTAAAAAGCTGCTGATAGAAAAATGCAAACTCAAAAAAGCTGTTGCTGAGTTTGAAAAGGCAAATAAGCCACCCAAGGCAGATCCTCCGCCCGCAGCCGAAGAAACCACGGAACCTGTTGCCGAAACAAAGGGTACATACTCTACCGCCAGCGCAATTCAGAAGCTGAAAGCAGAAGACCTTCTTGGGCTGTTCGAAGCCTTAATTATAAAAGCCAGCGTAGGAAAACCAGAGGCTATCGAAGACATGACAAAGATAACCGAAATTTTGATGAAATAGTTTTCTCAAAATAAGCGAGGTAAGATACATGAGAGAATTCGCCGCAGGCGATTACGCCTATCTCAAAGAGCCGTATCTTGGATATCGGTATGTTGATATTCTTGAGGTCAACGACACACAGCTCCTGGTTCGGTTATCAAGCGGCAAAGAGATAGAAGTTTATCCAGATGAATTAGAGGAGTAATAAGCAGCAATGTCAGTTGAAGATTTGATTTCCGGAAAGCTGAATGGCTTTGACCCACAGCTGTCGGAAGAGGTTATTAAAAAAGCCGTTGCCGGCGACAAAGATGCCGCAAGACAGGTTTTGGAAGCGTTTGAACCGTTCATCATACAAAGCAGCACGGTAACGGACGAAAACGGAACCTATGTGGATGAAGACCTGGCGCAAGAATTACGACTAATCATTCTGGAGCAGACCCCGAAATTCCCATATCAGTTTGGTGAATAAAACGGCGGCTCGGCATATTAAAATGACCGGGCCGTTTATTATGAAAAAATATAATTTAAGGAGACGAGTCAATGGACACACAAAAATTAACCGACGCCCTTCGCGCACTTCAGCCTGAGGAGCTGGACTGGAAATTTGCTCTTTACAGCGTCCACAAAAGCAAGGATGGAACAGAGCTGGATTGGCATTTATCAAAAATGAAGGGCGCATCCGCATGGGCGGATACGATCAGAACTACACTGCTTGAGAAGACGACCGCAGAGAAAACGGTGGCAGCATACTCGCCGTTCCTGTCGGATAAAGAAAATATAGCAGCTCTTGAGAAGAGCGATGATATGATTAAGGATCAGATTTCGGATATTCTCTTGAACATCAAAAACGGAGTGGCGCACGCTCCCGAAGATTTTGTTTCCGGAGTGCTTCCGAAAATCAACGGCTTCGCTTTCTATGGCGAGCGCAAAGACGATGACGGCAAGGTTATTGATCAGGTATTGTTTATGCGCAGAGGCAATCCGTTCCTCGCCGGTCAGAAGGTACGCCTCTGCACCTCTGTCGGCGATGAGATCGTGACCAGCGAGAAGCCTATCTTGAAGTTCACGCCGGCAGTAGACTTCCTGTTCATCGGAGACGTTTGCTATTTCAACTCGGCGTCTATCGAAAAGGACTTCGATATAGAGAATCGCCACTTCGCCATTGCTTCCAAGCGCATGTCCTTGATTGCCGATGCTTCGATTGTCGGCGATTACGAAAAGTTGGAAGAGGTCGTCATGTCAGCGAAGAATGCCAGAAAGTTTTTGGATTTTGACAAGGCAATCCTCGAATATATCGCCCGTTTGAGCATTCTTGAACGCGGGGAGTTCCTTGAAAAGTACGGCATCACCATTGACAATAATGGTCATATGAGTACCTGGGAAACCGAACAATGTGAGGCGGTCATCGACCTACTTTGTTGCAGAACCGCGATAGACCCTCTCGGTCGCTTGGTCACGGGCAATAACATTATGCCTAAAGAATAAATGAGAAAAGGACGAGAAAAGCAGTTTGCTTCTCCCGTCCTTAATCCCGGCATCCTATCCATACTCTTTTCCTGTTGCAACATATCGCTGTCTGTTATCATGTGGTGCGTCCGGGATCGTCAATCGTATATATCCGGCCTTCATCAAAGGGCGAGTGTAATATCCCGCAAGCGCAGATTTTTCTTTCAATCCCACCAAGGACAATAATTCTTTGTACGAGCGTGGTGTTATGCAGAATGTCACAACCTCGGCATAGCGGTCTTCATGATACGCTAAGACGCCTTTATCTCTTTTGTCATAATGAATGTCATTTGCCTTTATGTATGCTAAGAACCATTCCTTTTCAACGTAGTAGACAAGGCCGTCTTTTTTGTACTTCATTTTTCCGGCAAGCAGTTGCTTCCTTATGGTATCAAAATGCTTTGACATGATCATGCCAATATCATGGACGGTCAGATCATTCGGGAACTCTTCAAGGAGATCTTCGAATGATTCGTACAGAGCATAATCAATGGAGCTCCTCTTTTTCTTTCTCGCCTCAAATTCCAGTTGCTGTTTTGAGGGCGGAATCCTTCCCGGTACGTTTTGTCTCCCATATTCGCTCAGCAAAAGTTTTTGCTCTTCTGGGCAAAACAAGTCCTTTTTGCTGTCCATGAACTCTTCCAGCCAATTCTTTGCTGTTGTGAATTTGTTCTTATATACGAATCCTTTCAGCTCGCCAGACCTTACAAATTTTCTTATCAGATTAAAATTAATTGATAAAACACTTGAAATGTCGGGCATGTTTAGTGTATAATTAGATTCAGCGAGAGCTTCTCGTTTCCACGACTCATAGTCATTGAGTTTGTTATCCACGTTATTACCTCCAATTATTTGTTTTGTCGATAGCAAACAAATCTCGGTAATTTTAGTGAATAGCGCATTGGGGATGAATGTTTATTTCGCGCCA
>Ga0123353_10005583_pt1 | contig 16548 bp, 3 predicted proteins | sample TergutLab28metaG_3_FD_92763 | JGI IMG/M metagenome (GOLD analysis project Ga0123353, IMG submission 92763) | Labiotermes labralis P3 segment gut microbial communities from Petit-Saut dam, French Guiana - Lab288 P3 | ecosystem: Host-associated > Arthropoda: Insects > Digestive system > Gut ...
TTATGTCACTCACAAGTTAGTTTGATGTTAAGTACAGATATTAACATTACAGAAACCACATATTCCTGCCAGTTTTAATATGTATTTGGTAATCAATAAGTGTGTAACAGCTGTCAAAGCTTCGAACTTCTCTGGCCATTATCTCCGTAACCGTTCATCTTTGGACATAGGTGTTTTGGGTTATATCGGTATACTTTAACATAAGGAACACCCTCCCGAATTCTTGGACATTCCTCCTAGGACACCCTGTATATACATATGCGTATATCTTCGCCTGCATACGAATATTGAGGAATATTGCTCTGTTTGTGGGAAACACATGTGTGATTTTAGACTGAGTGTTCTCTTAGACAACCAGGAAATTGTTTACAGTCACAGAACGTAAAAGTAAATTAGTCCACGTTTATGACGGGTATAGATTGGTGTAATTCTGTGATAGTCCAATCCAGTTTCGGATAGACTAATGTACGAAGTTCATACAGACAATGTGACGTAATCTAATTATATAAATATATTATAACCGGGACGATTAGAATTTGTAAGTTTTTGTGTAACTCTCAGTGAAAGAGACTACTTTTATGACCTGGAAATAAATGGGATTAATGTTACAATAGCGTAAACACAGTGTCCAATAAGTCTGATCTCATGGGGAAACTGATAATTTTCTGTTTTAGAAAGAGTAACACATAATGGGTGATATGCCTTAGACGCACCGCGTTCAGGAAAAAGCAAAAATTGTCCCTTTACATGCCTCTGGCCTGAGCCAACCACCAACATCACACCACCAGATCTGTTCTTCTGGGTTCTTTTGACGCCTCTTGTGTTCCATTCCCTCCCACTTACCGTTGAAGACCTTAAAGTGGACAACAGCGCTGCTGCAGTCACTCCTCAGACAACAAATCGTGTAGACTGCGTTTGAAACGTGATGGCACACGCGCAGAAACCAGATTTCGTCTTTCTGCGAAACTGACGAGTCCATTTAAATCGGCCGGGAGGCGTCATTTCAGTCGACTACTGGCAGCCGAGGTGTGCGCATCAGTGGTAATAATGCTGGATACACCATGTTCCGAGGTAGTGTGAAGAGTACTGGCTACCCACTCCATTCGTCAGTTTCCCCTTCACTTCCCCTCCCGTGCGTCACCGTGTATCATCACATTTCAACTGGACTGTACAAAGCAGTTTGCAGCATCGTATCAAACAATGCGAGCAACATGACAGACATCAATTGGACAATTTACTGCGCTAGGGTTTATCCCAGTGAGATGGGACTTATGGGACACTCGGTATAAATATTACGTTGATGTAGTTAGCATCCATCTTACCCATCACAGAACTTCAGGGACACACTCTTGATAATGTCCATTTGTATTTTATTGAAAGTGGGAGTTGTGGAGGCGCGGAACACAGGCTTTTGTTAATTTTTGTTTTATTTAACCAAGCTTTCTTCTCTACGGGCTATACAATGTCGAATGATGGGCTGATTAATGAATGATGAATTTGAATTAAAGGGAAGGTGTGGCCTAATTGAATGCAATATTCAGGATCACGTCCGGAAGGACAGAATAGCAGGCCTTCGGGCTGAGTCGTGAACACGGTAACTTCCGAACCCGAAGTTTTGACTACTAATCTTACACCTTTCTGACTCCGTACAGTGTACTGCTATGCTCCATTGAACTGGGTATTGTACAAGCAATTAAACGTTAAATTTGTGATATTACAAGAATTTCTCTGCTTGTCTAACTTACAACTACTTGTACGTGATTGCATTCTTCAGCTGCGTAATATCGCAGAAGAGAGCAGATCTCACCTACTTCGCGATAGTTTGCCTCGAAATGTCCGTAAGGAATTACCATTTTACGTTGCGTAATATCCCAGAAAATCCCAGATATATTTTCTGATGATATCAGGATTAAATTATTCGCCCACTCTTGCTGCAATGAACTCGCACATGCGAAATGTCAAAATAATTCCAGCGATTCGAGGTGGCCAATTCTTTTATCTGCCTACAAAAATTCTTTTCTTATTTAATCTTCGTCGTCTTTTGGCGTTGTCCTTTTCGGTATATCCCGCCTTCCGTCTTCCTGCCATTGTTAAGCTCCCACGCCTGCATTTACAATTCACCTGCACACGTGACGACTCGGTCGTGTTCAGTCGGCTGGAGGAACTCGTCTGTGCCACGATTCATCCTAAATAGGCTGTAGCTGCTTAAGAAATTTGGCTTCGTTATTCCGTGCATCTGCCTAGGTCTGAAAGGCCCTGCGATGTCATATGGTAACACTGACTTCTGAGAATAAGTGTCATTTTATTGTTTTGCCGCCATTCTCCAATTAGCGTCACATTTCTTCCGACATCAGTGGCAAAATTTGTTGCAATAAATTCACATGTTGGTGGTCTCATGTGGACAGACCGTTCTTGACAGCCAAAGATCTGATACATGAATAATTAGTCACATTTGTATTTTGGACGTACCCAGTTCGTATCCAGGGCAATGGCCAGCTATTGTAACTACTTTTGTATTTTGTAAACTTAAATTACCATTAAATCTTAACAGTTACCAATAAATACATCAATTCTGAAACCCAGGCCAGTCAGCCTGTTCATTTCCTGGAAATTATACTTAAATAGGCCTACCACATTCAGAAACTATCCCACAATATATAACAATTTGTGGTTTTAGTCTCCCTCTTCTCTTAATTTGGGGGACTGCGGTGGCACAGTGGTTAAGGTGCTGTGCTACAAATCGGAAGGTCGCTGTTTCGATCCCAGCTGGTGTCAGTGGATTTTTCATTTACATAAAATCCTTCTGATTCAGCTTCTAACAGAAATGAGTACCAGGAGTATTTTCTGGGAGTAAAGGCGGCCGGTGCGTAAGGCTGACAACCTATCACCATCCTGTGCCGTTGTCGCGAAATCTGAGAACCTTAACTCCCTGAACCCTCTGGGCCTGTGCAGGTCTGTAATGGGACTGCTTTTCCTTTACCCCTTACCTTCAAACTTCTCTTAATTTGAATCTACCAAAGTCAGTAAATTTACTTCATATGTAATTCCGGGACGCTCCTTTTAAACCAGTCAGTGCTTTAAAATAAGCAAGAACTGCTGTGAAACACATACACACACACACACACACACACCTACTACGTTTCGAACACTCGTAATCATCCTGCCACTTCTAATTCGTCTTTACACTTTCTCATTAATCCATACAACAACGAGAAAGTTCCGAATATCTGGCTACAGCTTCTTCAGTGAAAAACAGTTCAGTCCTTCCGGTCTGTGATTTACAGAACAATTTCATCTCGGCAAATGGAAACAAATACTTGTTTTACGTATCCAAATCAATTTCACGGTCAAACATATTGGAGTCTAAAAACATTAATTTTCTTTACACTTACTAAAATCATGTGGGACATAATAACAACTCAATTAGTAATAATTTCCTCAATACAATTCATGTTAACAAGTCTCACAAACACTTTAGAGCGAACAAAGAAGAAGATAAACAGGTATAATTATACGTAAAGCAATTATCAGTAGCATACTAAACGAATAAGGGAGTACACACGTCTCCATTACAATTACAAATATTATCACTTAGTGATTGCTGTTTGTTCAAGGTACACAAAAACTAGAACTTCAGCCGTGAGTTTGTAGTGAAAACATGAAAACAGTGTGTAATAATAATACAGGTGTAAAAAAGCAACAGGTCCACTCAGCACTGCTAACGTCAAACTGACTTACGCTAAGACAGGCGGATTGTATTGAAATGGATCTTAGAGAAATGGGTGCTGAGGGTGTGGTTATGATTCATACATATGGCGGAATGTTGTGAACACGGGTATGAACCAAAACAAGCTGCAGTACTTCTTGCGTAGATGAATTACCGTTAGCTCTTCAAGAGGGGTTGCTGAAGGTAGTTAAGTGCCGAAGCAAGACTGTAGAATTTGGTTGAGCAAGAGCAAAATGTAAGGGAACCGTCTTGGACGGTCAAGGGTTCATAACCTATAAGGGGTAAGATGTTTATCTCTTGTCCAAAGCGGCCAGACCGGCTCTGGAGTCCACCTTGTGTTTTTACGGCGGGATAAATCGACCGTGGAGTGAGGTTGACCACCACCTAGTCCCGAATTTCCCTGTATAGTCAAGAGAAAAATCTATTAAATTCATTACAATAATTATATAAAATGAAAATTATTTAAGTAGGTTAATAAACTAAAGTTTAATGTCGGGAAACTTGTTTTAAACTAAACGGGAATTGACAAAGTTGCTGAAACTTACACTTGCCCAAGTTTCCCTTACAAAAGACCCAGATATTTCTCGCTTTGCTCAAAGGATGGGCAAGAAGAATCGGCCTGGATATCGCCACTCAAAATAAATAGTATTATTATTATTATTAAGTCCATAACACTGATGTAATATCAGTCATTTATGGCACTGATAGTCTCCAATTTCTTTTAATAAAAATCAAATGAAGTATTGTAGTCAAACACAACACTTCAATATTTGTCATCCAGTGCTACATGGTTAAAGGAGAAAATATAGTAAAATGGATAAAACGGCAAACGATAAGCTGGTAGGTCACCTAGAGAGAATGGAGGACGATAGGATGCCCAAAAAGATCTTCACTCAAGAAATGGAAGGGACGAGACGAAGAGGAAGACCCAGGAAAAGATGGAAAGAGGAAGTAGAAAGAGATCTTCAGGTGCTGGGAGTGAGAAGATGGAGAGAGTTTGTGGCAGATAGGAAAAAGTGGAAGGACATTGTTCGATAGGCCAAAGCCCACAGTGGGCTGCAGTGCCAATGGAAGAAGAAGAAGGCTACATAGTTCGGTTCAACGAACTATCACCAGGCATCTTTTTCTTGTGGTGCTGCGGCCCAACGCGGGCTATAGCCTCCTCATTCTTGAGGTTTCCACATCACACACAGCGACGCACCACAGTCGGTAGGACTGATCTGGACCAGTGATCAGCCCGACGCAGAAACCTCTACCTGAAGCACACAACACCCACATCCATGCCCGTGGCGGGATCGAACCCACAATCCAAGCAGGCGAGCAGCCGCAGACCTACGCCTTAGAACGAGCGGCCACTGGGATCGACTTATCAGGCAATATTTTACAAAAATTTAAAAAGCTTAGGTACACTTTTGGTAAGTAAGACTAGTCACACGAGTTCATTAATGTTTATTAAAATTTGCTGCGTGTGTGTAACGTTATAAAAAAGTTTTTTTTGTTTGAGATACTGATTATAATTAATTTAGATTGTTAATTGTACTGATAGCTATTTCTTTAACGTTCTGAAATTTTAAACCAACCTGGGATTAATTCTGTATTGTTAAATTAGTTATTTAACCAAGCAAAAAGAGAAGAACTGAAGAGAAACTTTAACCATACGAAAAAAATATATAAAACTGCTTTAGGCAGGGATGGACTGAGTCATCATATCAGAATCTGACACAAATACTATAATCCTAGAGAATGAAGAATGATCAAGGCGCCTGCAGAGATGAGGATGAAATTAGGAAGAGATATGTGCACTTAATCCACAGACGTAATCAAAATGATGATGATGATAGTTATGATAACAATAATGATGATGAATATTACGACAACACAACAGTTCATTCCTTCGTTCATGTGCTCATTCATTCATTCATTCAAGGACCTTTCCACTGTACTCTGACTTTTCTTCACCTAAACCCAAGTATCTTTCACACGTCCCCGTCTCTAGAATCTTCTTCTCTCAGACCGCATTTAGCCAGTCTGACTCCATCCATCCATATTTCTCTGGGTCTTCCTCCTGTTCCCCACTTAGGATTTTCCGTAGCAATCTATTTACTGGTATACCCTCCACGTGTCCAAACAATCCCTCCGCCTTTTTAGTTCCTTCTGATATGTTCTACCCTACTTCCACAGTTGCACTTACGTTGTCATTTCAAACCTTCTACCGCCCCCTTTCCCCCCCCCCTTTTTTTTCGGATTCTCTCACAGCAATCAGCAGCAGCGGTAATAACAACAACAACAACAACAACGTCGACGAAAAAAGAAACAGTTCGTAATGTAATGAACTGAAGTAATAAAAACGGACACAGAAGGACAGCGCAGTTTTGATGATGAACTGCGCTGAGAGTTTACTTCGCTCGGCAATGTTCCATTACATTCAATACCCGCGTAAGCTTCAGACTTTATCGCAACAATTTTAAAGTTACAAACTAATCACCTGTCCCCCGTAACTCCATTAATTTATCTAATTTTATGCTAATTAGGCCGCAATTATGTTTGCTGTTAGGCGTACTGCCAGTGTTCCTGGTCGGATTTAGTTTCTAATTGCTTCGATAATGACTATAATTGGCATTAATATTTTACGTTTATAGTTCCGTGCATCGCTGACCTGTATTAATAATTGTCCAACGAGATGCAACACAAAGCAGTCTATTTATTATTCTGCAAGTTCACTCTACATTTTTCGGGTGTCAACCACACCCATCATCAGGAGTAGACAAAACTGTAACTACAGCCTCCGGTACTGGTCTTATTTTTTGTGCATCTAGCTTGGCCACGTTGGACGGAGGTAGCTGCACAAAAAATATGACCAGTACCGGAGGCTGTAGTTACAGTTTTGTGTACTCCTGATGATGGGTGTGGTTGACACCCTAAACATGTAGAGTGAACTTGCAGAATAATAAATGGACTGTTTTGTGTTACATCTCGTTGGACAATTATTAATATAGGCATTCATATTTTTGGCGTTCCTTGTGGTTCTGGGTTTTCAAACATGTGGTTTGTATATTTAATTAATCCGAATAGTATAAATATTGCTCTTAGCAGTAATGCCCTTTAACTGGGCCGCCACGTAAGTCGGTGGTAACTCCCAGTTCTGAAAGTCACTGGCAACTCACCGCGCCGCTTTCAGTGTACCGGTCACCGTCCATTAACTCTCACTGCCACACAGCTGAAGCTCTTTCGCGAAAACCCAAAGCATGAAGAGATTTCTGGGACTTTACAGTGGCAGATATGGCACAAGGCGAGTTCTGCTGCTTCTTCGGACGCTTGTTAATAAGTCGTCTAACAGTAGCAGCTAGGAAATGTCAGGAGATGTCCTTACAAAAGGAACCACTAAATCTTGGCCACTGCCTTCAGAACTGAGGTTTGTTTCACATCCATCTTCTTTCTATAGATGTCAGCGCTCGACGTTGTATATCCCTGAGCATAATAGTTCATAGCACGAGCACATTTGTGTACAGGGCGCACTCTGCACTACCAATTTATATCAAATTATAGTTTGTGATATAATAATATAATTCAATAAGGTGGTGCAGTTTAATTTGGAAAACTAATCAGCAAGTCATGTTGAAACCAATCGGGCCAGCTCCGACACCGCTGCCGGGCGAATTAGCGGGTCCCTCGCAGTGAGTCTGCAACTTGTTAGGACTGAGCCTGGCTATAGCAGCAGCAGCAGCAGCCACGTAAACAATGCACTTAGTGCTCATTAGATGGACAAGCGATAAGCCAATTAGCTGACATTGTTCACGCAGCTCAGTCGTCACCACTCGGTGCTACTGTGTGTACAGCCTGTCTCGAAAATACAGTTGTCACGTCGGTAATTGTGGAGCGTTGCTCTGTGAAGGAAAGGAAGGAAGAATTGTTTATTTTCGACACAGCGAGTAGCTCAGTATATATAGTGACTAAAGACGTTAATAGAATAATGATTTGGGAAGAGTCATAGTCTACTTTGAGGTAAATGTCCGGAATGGCTGAGAAAAAAACATGAACAGTTTCGTTCAGGTTAGTCTGCGTGTTTCGACTAAAATTCCAACCAGTCGGTTCCTGAATACGAGACGGTATGAAGAGTTCCTGCTTAGCAGGCTTTGTGGGTGAGAATGGACGAATGGGTGGAAGAAACGCAGGAATGTAAAAACGGAAAAACGAAGGTGAAAAATAAGAAAGAAGAGAAGACAATTATACTCTTTTTATTTTTTGCTTTCAGTGGGGGGTGAACGGGGAAAAGGAGCCACCTAAGGAAAAGTTGAAATGAGACAAAAAAGACAAATTAATTTTAGGTTCTTGTGACAGTGCATCGTGAACATAAGGTGAAGAGAGAGAACCAACAAGATGCAACTAATTCGATGTTTATTATCAGACTTTCTGTCTCAACATGTTTCAGGCATCATTATGCCCATCATCAGGAGATTAAGACCGTGTCCTATTGCATGCGTTGTTCTGCCTGGGTGTGTAGGCTGTGGTTGGCTGTGGTCTTGTGGATCTGCGTCCTGAGCTGTGTGCACACAGCTCAGGACGCAGATCCACAAGACCACAGCCAACCACAGCCTACACACCCAGGCAGAACAACGCATGCAATAGGACACGGTCTTAATCTCCTGATGATGGGCATAATGATGCCTGAAACATGTTGAGACAGAAAGTCTGATAATAAACATCGAATTAGTTGCATCTTGTTGGTTCTCTCTCTTCACCTTATGTTCACGATGCACTGTCACAAGAACCTAAAATTAATTTGTCTTTTTTGTCTCATTTCAACTTTTCCTTAGGTGGCTCCTTTTCCCCGTTCACCCCCCACTGAAAGCAAAAAATAAAAAGAGTATAATTGTCTTCTCTTCTTTCTTATTTTTCACCTTCGTTTTTCCGTTTTTACATTCCTGCGTTTCTTCCACCCATTCGTCCATTCTCACCCACAAAGCCTGCTAAGCAGGAACTCTTCATACCGTCTCGTATTCAGGAACCGACTGGTTGGAATTTTAGTCGAAACACGCAGACTAACCTGAACGAAACTGTTCATGTTTTTTTCTCAGCCATTCCGGACATTTACCTCAAAGTAGACTATGACTCTTCCCAAATCATTATTCTATTAACGTCTTTAGTCACTATATATACTGAGCTACTCGCTGTGTCGAAAATAAACAATTCTTCCTTCCTTTCCTTCACAGAGCAACGCTCCACAATTACCGACGTGACAACTGTATTTTCGAGACAGGCTGTACACACAGTAGCACCGAGTGGTGACGACTGAGCTGCGTGAACAATGTCAGCTAATTGGCTTATCGCTTGTCCATCTAATGAGCACTAAGTGCATTGTTTACGTGGCTGCTGCTGCTGCTGCTATAGCCAGGCTCAGTCCTAACAAGTTGCAGACTCACTGCGAGGGACCCGCTAATTCGCCCGGCAGCGGTGTCGGAGCTGGCCCGATTGGTTTCAACATGACTTGCTGATTAGTTTTCCAAATTAAACTGCACCACCTTATTGAATTATATTATTATATCACAAACTATAATTTGATATAAATTGGTAGTGCAGAGTGCGCCCTGTACACAAATGTGCTCGTGCTATGAACTATTATGCTCAGGGATATACAACGTCGAGCGCTGACATCTATAGAAAGAAGATGGATGTGAAACAAACCTCAGTTCTGAAGGCAGTGGCCAAGATTTAGTGGTTCCTTTTGTAAGGACATCTCCTGACATTTCCTAGCTGCTACTGTTAGACGACTTATTAACAAGCGTCCGAAGAAGCAGCAGAACTCGCCTTGTGCCATATCTGCCACTGTAAAGTCCCAGAAATCTCTTCATGCTTTGGGTTTTCGCGAAAGAGCTTCAGCTGTGTGGCAGTGAGAGTTAATGGACGGTGACCGGTACACTGAAAGCGGCGCGGTGAGTTGCCAGTGACTTTCAGAACTGGGAGTTACCACCGACTTACGTGGCGGCCCAGTTAAAGGGCATTACTGCTAAGAGCAATATTTATACTATTCGGATTAATTAAATATACAAACCACATGTTTGAAAACCCAGAACCACAAGGAACGCCAAAAATATGAATGCCTATATTAATAATTGTCCAACGAGATGTAACACAAAACAGTCCATTTATTATTCTGCAAGTTCACTCTACATGTTTAGGGTGTCAACCACACCCATCATCAGGAGTACACAAAACTGTAACTACAGCCTCCGGTACTGGTCATATTTTTTGTGCAGCTACCTCCGTCCAACGTGGCCAAGCTAGATGCACAAAAAATAAGACCAGTACCGGAGGCTGTAGTTACAGTTTTGTCTACTCCTGATGATGGGTGTGGTTGACACCCGAAAAATGTAGAGTGAACTTGCAGAATAATAAATAGACTGCTTTGTGTTGCATCTCGTTGGACAATTATTAATACAGGTCAGCGATGCACGGAACTATAAACGTAAAATATTAATGCCAATTATAGTCATTATCGAAGCAATTAGAAACTAAATCCGACCAGGAACACTGGCAGTACGCCTAACAGCAAACATAATTGCGGCCTAATTAGCATAAAATTAGATAAATTAATGGAGTTACGGGGGACAGGTGATTAGTTTGTAACTTTAAAATTGTTGCGATAAAGTCTGAAGCTTACGCGGGTATTGAATGTAATGGAACATTGCCGAGCGAAGTAAACTCTCAGCGCAGTTCATCATCAAAACTGCGCTGTCCTTCTGTGTCCGTTTTTATTACTTCAGTTCATTACATTACGAACTGTTTCTTTTTTCGTCGACGTTGTTGTTGTTGTTGTTGTTATTACCGCTGCTGCTGATTGCTGTGAGAGAATCCGAAAAAAAAGGGGGGGGGGAAAGGGGGCGGTAGAAGGTTTGAAATGACAACGTAAGTGCAACTGTGGAAGTAGGGTAGAACATATCAGAAGGAACTAAAAAGGCGGAGGGATTGTTTGGACACGTGGAGGGTATACCAGTAAATAGATTGCTACGGAAAATCCTAAGTGGGGAACAGGAGGAAGACCCAGAGAAATATGGATGGATGGAGTCAGACTGGCTAAATGCGGTCTGAGAGAAGAAGATTCTAGAGACGGGGACGTGTGAAAGATACTTGGGTTTAGGTGAAGAAAAGTCAGAGTACAGTGGAAAGGTCCTTGAATGAATGAATGAATGAGCACATGAACGAAGGAATGAACTGTTGTGTTGTCGTAATATTCATCATCATTATTGTTATCATAACTATCATCATCATCATTTTGATTACGTCTGTGGATTAAGTGCACATATCTCTTCCTAATTTCATCCTCATCTCTGCAGGCGCCTTGATCATTCTTCATTCTCTAGGATTATAGTATTTGTGTCAGATTCTGATATGATGACTCAGTCCATCCCTGCCTAAAGCAGTTTTATATATTTTTTTCGTATGGTTAAAGTTTCTCTTCAGTTCTTCTCTTTTTGCTTGGTTAAATAACTAATTTAACAATACAGAATTAATCCCAGGTTGGTTTAAAATTTCAGAACGTTAAAGAAATAGCTATCAGTACAATTAACAATCTAAATTAATTATAATCAGTATCTCAAACAAAAAAAACTTTTTTATAACGTTACACACACGCAGCAAATTTTAATAAACATTAATGAACTCGTGTGACTAGTCTTACTTACCAAAAGTGTACCTAAGCTTTTTAAATTTTTGTAAAATATTGCCTGATAAGTCGATCCCAGTGGCCGCTCGTTCTAAGGCGTAGGTCTGCGGCTGCTCGCCTGCTTGGATTGTGGGTTCGATCCCGCCACGGGCATGGATGTGGGTGTTGTGTGCTTCAGGTAGAGGTTTCTGCGTCGGGCTGATCACTGGTCCAGATCAGTCCTACCGACTGTGGTGCGTCGCTGTGTGTGATGTGGAAACCTCAAGAATGAGGAGGCTATAGCCCGCGTTGGGCCGCAGCACCACAAGAAAAAGATGCCTGGTGATAGTTCGTTGAACCGAACTATGTAGCCTTCTTCTTCTTCCATTGGCACTGCAGCCCACTGTGGGCTTTGGCCTATCGAACAATGTCCTTCCACTTTTTCCTATCTGCCACAAACTCTCTCCATCTTCTCACTCCCAGCACCTGAAGATCTCTTTCTACTTCCTCTTTCCATCTTTTCCTGGGTCTTCCTCTTCGTCTCGTCCCTTCCATTTCTTGAGTGAAGATCTTTTTGGGCATCCTATCGTCCTCCATTCTCTCTAGGTGACCTACCAGCTTATCGTTTGCCGTTTTATCCATTTTACTATATTTTCTCCTTTAACCATGTAGCACTGGATGACAAATATTGAAGTGTTGTGTTTGACTACAATACTTCATTTGATTTTTATTAAAAGAAATTGGAGACTATCAGTGCCATAAATGACTGATATTACATCAGTGTTATGGACTTAATAATAATAATAATACTATTTATTTTGAGTGGCGATATCCAGGCCGATTCTTCTTGCCCATCCTTTGAGCAAAGCGAGAAATATCTGGGTCTTTTGTAAGGGAAACTTGGGCAAGTGTAAGTTTCAGCAACTTTGTCAATTCCCGTTTAGTTTAAAACAAGTTTCCCGACATTAAACTTTAGTTTATTAACCTACTTAAATAATTTTCATTTTATATAATTATTGTAATGAATTTAATAGATTTTTCTCTTGACTATACAGGGAAATTCGGGACTAGGTGGTGGTCAACCTCACTCCACGGTCGATTTATCCCGCCGTAAAAACACAAGGTGGACTCCAGAGCCGGTCTGGCCGCTTTGGACAAGAGATAAACATCTTACCCCTTATAGGTTATGAACCCTTGACCGTCCAAGACGGTTCCCTTACATTTTGCTCTTGCTCAACCAAATTCTACAGTCTTGCTTCGGCACTTAACTACCTTCAGCAACCCCTCTTGAAGAGCTAACGGTAATTCATCTACGCAAGAAGTACTGCAGCTTGTTTTGGTTCATACCCGTGTTCACAACATTCCGCCATATGTATGAATCATAACCACACCCTCAGCACCCATTTCTCTAAGATCCATTTCAATACAATCCGCCTGTCTTAGCGTAAGTCAGTTTGACGTTAGCAGTGCTGAGTGGACCTGTTGCTTTTTTACACCTGTATTATTATTACACACTGTTTTCATGTTTTCACTACAAACTCACGGCTGAAGTTCTAGTTTTTGTGTACCTTGAACAAACAGCAATCACTAAGTGATAATATTTGTAATTGTAATGGAGACGTGTGTACTCCCTTATTCGTTTAGTATGCTACTGATAATTGCTTTACGTATAATTATACCTGTTTATCTTCTTCTTTGTTCGCTCTAAAGTGTTTGTGAGACTTGTTAACATGAATTGTATTGAGGAAATTATTACTAATTGAGTTGTTATTATGTCCCACATGATTTTAGTAAGTGTAAAGAAAATTAATGTTTTTAGACTCCAATATGTTTGACCGTGAAATTGATTTGGATACGTAAAACAAGTATTTGTTTCCATTTGCCGAGATGAAATTGTTCTGTAAATCACAGACCGGAAGGACTGAACTGTTTTTCACTGAAGAAGCTGTAGCCAGATATTCGGAACTTTCTCGTTGTTGTATGGATTAATGAGAAAGTGTAAAGACGAATTAGAAGTGGCAGGATGATTACGAGTGTTCGAAACGTAGTAGGTGTGTGTGTGTGTGTGTGTGTATGTGTTTCACAGCAGTTCTTGCTTATTTTAAAGCACTGACTGGTTTAAAAGGAGCGTCCCGGAATTACATATGAAGTAAATTTACTGACTTTGGTAGATTCAAATTAAGAGAAGTTTGAAGGTAAGGGGTAAAGGAAAAGCAGTCCCATTACAGACCTGCACAGGCCCAGAGGGTTCAGGGAGTTAAGGTTCTCAGATTTCGCGACAACGGCACAGGATGGTGATAGGTTGTCAGCCTTACGCACCGGCCGCCTTTACTCCCAGAAAATACTCCTGGTACTCATTTCTGTTAGAAGCTGAATCAGAAGGATTTTATGTAAATGAAAAATCCACTGACACCAGCTGGGATCGAAACAGCGACCTTCCGATTTGTAGCACAGCACCTTAACCACTGTGCCACCGCAGTCCCCCAAATTAAGAGAAGAGGGAGACTAAAACCACAAATTGTTATATATTGTGGGATAGTTTCTGAATGTGGTAGGCCTATTTAAGTATAATTTCCAGGAAATGAACAGGCTGACTGGCCTGGGTTTCAGAATTGATGTATTTATTGGTAACTGTTAAGATTTAATGGTAATTTAAGTTTACAAAATACAAAAGTAGTTACAATAGCTGGCCATTGCCCTGGATACGAACTGGGTACGTCCAAAATACAAATGTGACTAATTATTCATGTATCAGATCTTTGGCTGTCAAGAACGGTCTGTCCACATGAGACCACCAACATGTGAATTTATTGCAACAAATTTTGCCACTGATGTCGGAAGAAATGTGACGCTAATTGGAGAATGGCGGCAAAACAATAAAATGACACTTATTCTCAGAAGTCAGTGTTACCATATGACATCGCAGGGCCTTTCAGACCTAGGCAGATGCACGGAATAACGAAGCCAAATTTCTTAAGCAGCTACAGCCTATTTAGGATGAATCGTGGCACAGACGAGTTCCTCCAGCCGACTGAACACGACCGAGTCGTCACGTGTGCAGGTGAATTGTAAATGCAGGCGTGGGAGCTTAACAATGGCAGGAAGACGGAAGGCGGGATATACCGAAAAGGACAACGCCAAAAGACGACGAAGATTAAATAAGAAAAGAATTTTTGTAGGCAGATAAAAGAATTGGCCACCTCGAATCGCTGGAATTATTTTGACATTTCGCATGTGCGAGTTCATTGCAGCAAGAGTGGGCGAATAATTTAATCCTGATATCATCAGAAAATATATCTGGGATTTTCTGGGATATTACGCAACGTAAAATGGTAATTCCTTACGGACATTTCGAGGCAAACTATCGCGAAGTAGGTGAGATCTGCTCTCTTCTGCGATATTACGCAGCTGAAGAATGCAATCACGTACAAGTAGTTGTAAGTTAGACAAGCAGAGAAATTCTTGTAATATCACAAATTTAACGTTTAATTGCTTGTACAATACCCAGTTCAATGGAGCATAGCAGTACACTGTACGGAGTCAGAAAGGTGTAAGATTAGTAGTCAAAACTTCGGGTTCGGAAGTTACCGTGTTCACGACTCAGCCCGAAGGCCTGCTATTCTGTCCTTCCGGACGTGATCCTGAATATTGCATTCAATTAGGCCACACCTTCCCTTTAATTCAAATTCATCATTCATTAATCAGCCCATCATTCGACATTGTATAGCCCGTAGAGAAGAAAGCTTGGTTAAATAAAACAAAAATTAACAAAAGCCTGTGTTCCGCGCCTCCACAACTCCCACTTTCAATAAAATACAAATGGACATTATCAAGAGTGTGTCCCTGAAGTTCTGTGATGGGTAAGATGGATGCTAACTACATCAACGTAATATTTATACCGAGTGTCCCATAAGTCCCATCTCACTGGGATAAACCCTAGCGCAGTAAATTGTCCAATTGATGTCTGTCATGTTGCTCGCATTGTTTGATACGATGCTGCAAACTGCTTTGTACAGTCCAGTTGAAATGTGATGATACACGGTGACGCACGGGAGGGGAAGTGAAGGGGAAACTGACGAATGGAGTGGGTAGCCAGTACTCTTCACACTACCTCGGAACATGGTGTATCCAGCATTATTACCACTGATGCGCACACCTCGGCTGCCAGTAGTCGACTGAAATGACGCCTCCCGGCCGATTTAAATGGACTCGTCAGTTTCGCAGAAAGACGAAATCTGGTTTCTGCGCGTGTGCCATCACGTTTCAAACGCAGTCTACACGATTTGTTGTCTGAGGAGTGACTGCAGCAGCGCTGTTGTCCACTTTAAGGTCTTCAACGGTAAGTGGGAGGGAATGGAACACAAGAGGCGTCAAAAGAACCCAGAAGAACAGATCTGGTGGTGTGATGTTGGTGGTTGGCTCAGGCCAGAGGCATGTAAAGGGACAATTTTTGCTTTTTCCTGAACGCGGTGCGTCTAAGGCATATCACCCATTATGTGTTACTCTTTCTAAAACAGAAAATTATCAGTTTCCCCATGAGATCAGACTTATTGGACACTGTGTTTACGCTATTGTAACATTAATCCCATTTATTTCCAGGTCATAAAAGTAGTCTCTTTCACTGAGAGTTACACAAAAACTTACAAATTCTAATCGTCCCGGTTATAATATATTTATATAATTAGATTACGTCACATTGTCTGTATGAACTTCGTACATTAGTCTATCCGAAACTGGATTGGACTATCACAGAATTACACCAATCTATACCCGTCATAAACGTGGACTAATTTACTTTTACGTTCTGTGACTGTAAACAATTTCCTGGTTGTCTAAGAGAACACTCAGTCTAAAATCACACATGTGTTTCCCACAAACAGAGCAATATTCCTCAATATTCGTATGCAGGCGAAGATATACGCATATGTATATACAGGGTGTCCTAGGAGGAATGTCCAAGAATTCGGGAGGGTGTTCCTTATGTTAAAGTATACCGATATAACCCAAAACACCTATGTCCAAAGATGAACGGTTACGGAGATAATGGCCAGAGAAGTTCGAAGCTTTGACAGCTGTTACACACTTATTGATTACCAAATACATATTAAAACTGGCAGGAATATGTGGTTTCTGTAATGTTAATATCTGTACTTAACATCAAACTAACTTGTGAGTGACATAA
>Ga0123353_10005585_pt1 | contig 16547 bp, 17 predicted proteins | sample TergutLab28metaG_3_FD_92763 | JGI IMG/M metagenome (GOLD analysis project Ga0123353, IMG submission 92763) | Labiotermes labralis P3 segment gut microbial communities from Petit-Saut dam, French Guiana - Lab288 P3 | ecosystem: Host-associated > Arthropoda: Insects > Digestive system > Gut ...
TCATCCGAAACATCATGTCGGTATTGTTCTTTGCTCATAAGCTCAACTCCAAATCAATAACTTTATGAGCTTATATTATCATAAATATATTGCTTTGTCAATCTCATGTCGACACTATCTAAGCAAAATCTGAATTTACCCGCTAATTTCAAAATCGCTAAGTCCCGCTCCGTCAATTCCATTTTATCAAATCCCCCTCCAATACACACTAACTTCATTTTCCCCTTAACTCCCTGTTCCATAGATATGCTACCGCGCCTGCCTTTTATAACTTACATTTACTCACGAAGTAATAGCGGGGTCACGGGTGTTTTTCGCAAAAAAGAGCCGTGACCCCGCTATTACTTTGTGAGTTTATCAGGCTTTGGGCGCGGGCATAGGTTTTGCGCCGTGTCCGTTATGAACGGAACGGGTTTGTTACATGGGGAAAGACAAAAAAGATTATCGGGAAATGATAAAATCCCGGTAATCTTTTAATAACGGACAACTCCATTTTCATACTTATTAGCAACCATTATTTTTATGAAATGGGGGCTTATAAGCAAGTGAAAAAAATCAAAAAAGACACTGTCCCACCAATTAGGGTCATTGTCTTAAACCCGCCGACAACAAAGCACAAAGAAAAAAAGCTGAAAGAGTTAGCCGCATTTTTATCAAAAGAGCTGTCGAAACGTAAAAAGTAAAAAAACATTCTATTTTGCTTAAATAGAAATTGTTCATAAAATTCATAGTTTGTCCATATATCTTTCAAGCGGAAAATTATGTCAACACCTTGTGTATCAAGGGTTTCAGAGCTAATTTGTATCTTTTGCAGTAAGGCCCTCCATACTGTGATATAATAATCTGAGCATATTTCGGGTTCGTGTTTTTGATATTCACCGGATATTGCAATATTTTTTCATAGCTAAACATTAGTTACACCCCTCCATATCCCACGGCCACGGATCTTTCAGCCATTCAACGCCATGACAGCCCTGCATGTCGATACAGCCGAACTTTTCCTCGTATTCCTGCTTCAGCAGCATGTACTCCGATTCAAATTTTTTGCAAAGCGCGAGCATCTGTATATCGGACGGATGCGTGTCGAGGTACAGGTGTATATCAAATATGCGGAACCTCACCGCGCACAGCTTTCTCAGGCACGCTTGTCTGTTCGTCATCTGCGATCACCCGCCGCCAAAAACGGCTTGTCGCAAGCCGGAAAAACGGTTCCCCGATCAAGCGCCATAATCTCGTCATACATGGTCGTGTCGGTCTGGAACGGCACATATGCCATGGCGATAGCCGCGTCGGCGGGAAGCGAGGGCAGCGACATATCGCAGCTGACGCGCTCCCTTTCGTCGAACCTGTAGTACGGACGCTGATTCTGAAAATTGTTTTTTGTCATGTTAAGCTCCTTTACGCTATACGCCTTAACAACCATAAAATCAGCAAAAGCTTTAACATAGGGGTTTTGCGTAATTTTTTGCTATGATTTTAAGGAGTTAAGGAGTATTTATTAGAGCGTGTCGATACGCTCCAAAGGCAACGCCTTTGTCCTATTATATGGCGGGGAGCTCCTTTTTGCTAACATTTAATCAACTTATGAAAAGCTTGTGAAAAGACTTATATAAAACTTGACAATCGGACAAAATTTTTATACAATTCTTTAAGAAGATATGTTATAATCAGACAAATAACTTTAAGGAATGATCGCGACAATGAAAACCAAAGCGGTAAGAATCTACGGCAAAGGCGACCTGCGCCTTGAGCAGTTCGAGCTGCCCGCCATTACCGACGACGAAATTCTCGCGCGGGTGGTGTCCGACAGCATCTGCATGTCGTCCTACAAGGCGGCCTGTCAGGGCGCGGACCACAAGCGTGTGCCCGACGACGTGGCCGAAAACCCCACGATCATCGGCCATGAATTCTGCGGTGAGCTTGTGGATATCGGCAAGAACTGGGCGCACAAGTACAGGGCGGGCGACAGGTTCGTTATCCAGCCCGCGCTCAATTATAAAGGAAGCCTTGACGCGCCGGGATACTCGTACCGATATATCGGCGGCGACGCGACGTACATCGTCATGCCGCGCGAGGTCATGCTCATGGATTGCCTGCTGCCCTTTGACGGCGGAGCGATGTTCGAGGGCTCTTTGACTGAGCCGCTGTCCTGCGTTGTCGGGGCGTTTCACGCGTCGTACCACACTACGCGGGGCAGCTACGAGCATCAGATGGGCATCCTGGAGGGCGGCAAAACGGCGATTCTGGCGGGAGCCGGACCGATGGGACTTGCCGCCATAGACTATATCATCCACTGCGGCCGCAGGCCGTCCCTGCTCGTCGTGACGGATATCGACGCGGACAGACTCGCCCGCGCGGCGGAGCTGCTTTCCCCGGATGAAGCGGCGAAAAACGGCGTCACGCTGATTTACCTCAATACCCGGGACATCGACGCTGAGGCGGAGCTTAAAAGGCTGTCGGGCGGCGGCTTTGACGATGTTTTTGTGTTCGCGCCGGTCGCACCGGTCATAGAGACGGCGGACAGGATATTGGCCGCTGACGGTTGTCTGAACTTCTTTGCCGGACCGAGCGATCCCTCATTTTCGGCGAAGCTGAACTTCTACAACGTGCATTATGCGGCGACTCACGTGGCGGGCACATCAGGCGGCAACGTGGACGACATGCGCGAGTGCCTGCAAATGATCGCGGAGGGCAGGCTCACCCCGTCGATTCTGGTGACTCACGTGGGCGGGCTTGACGCTGTTATCGACACGACGCTGAATCTGCCAAAAATCCCGGGCGGAAAGAAGCTGATCTACACCGGGATAGAAATGCCGCTGACAGCGATTGCGGACTTTGAACGCTTAGGGGAAAGCGACCCGTTTTACGCCGAGCTGCACAGGCTCACGGCGAAAACGAAGGGGCTTTGGAACGCGGAGGCGGAAGCTTTCCTGCTCGATGCTCTCGCAAGGGATTAGGGGTCAGGCGTCAGGGGCGGCTTCGCCGAGGAATCAGGGATCAGGGATTAGGAGCGGTAAGGCGGCGCGGAAAATTTACACAATGCAGGAGGAAAAATGAGAAGGAAAAAGAAGAAAATACTTGAAAAGGATAAAATTAGAATAATAAAGATCAACAAAGAAGCCCTATGGGAATTTATATATGAATCTGTTATAGACAACCTGGAAGAATTTTTTGACATCTCAGACTGTACCACAGTTACCTCCCACTTTGATATTAACTTTGAAAATGGAAACTTCATATGTCTTATTAACAATACTGACGACTTAGCCCGTACCGAACCTGCCAAAGTGCTTCAACTGCCGGAAGAAATTGACTTGGAAAGTCTTCTTAACAATATGGAAGACACTACGGAATCATTATATCAACCTGATAGATTCAAGGAATTTACGATTGATGAAATAAAAGCTTTACAATGCAAAATGAAAAGGGGCGTATAAAATGGCTGTCGGCATAGTCATGCCCAAGGCGGGCATCACCGTAGAGGAGTGCATGATCACAAAATGGATGAAGAGTGTTGGGGATACCGTCGCGGTGGGCGACGTCCTCTTTTCATACGAGACGGACAAGGCGGCCTTCGAGTGCGAGAGCACCGCGTCGGGGGAGCTGCTCGCCGTCTTTTTTGAGGAGGGCGACGAGGTTCCCGTGCTGGTGAACGTGTGCGCCGTCGGCGAAAAGGGCGAGGATTTTTCTGAGCTGCAAGAGTCAAGCGGCAAGAGTCAGGAGGCAGGGAGTGTAGGGCGTGATGCCCCCAGCACGCCGGAAGCGGCAAAGTCCGCCGAATCCGCGCCGGCAGAGAACGCGCCTGAATCCGGCGCAATAAAAATCTCACCGCGCGCGAAAAACCTTGCCGGCAGATTGGGCGCGGACGTATCCGCTGTGAACCCGACCGGGCCTTACGGGCGGATCATCGAGCGGGACGTCAGGGCGGTCATGGCTAGCCGTGGACTTGGCGGGCAGGTTGCCGCGCCGCAAACGCCGCCTGAATCAACCGTCTTTGGCGAATACGAGGACGCGGCCATGCCGAAGATACGGCGGATCATCGCGAAGGCGATGGGCGAGTCGCTGTCACAAATCCCGCAGCTTACGCACCACCACGCCTTTGACGCCGCGAACATCCTTGAGCTGCGCAAAACGTTTAAGGCGGACGGCGTGAACATCACGCTCAACGACATGGCGCTGTACGCCGTGTCGCGTGTGCTTCCGCGGCACCCCGATTTCAACGCGCATTTGATAGACGGGCAGACCGTGCGCAGGTTCAAAAACGTACATCTGGGGATCGCCATCGACACGCCGCGCGGACTCATGGTGCCGGTGCTGCGGGACGCGGACCGGAAGTCGCTTTCGGAGATCGCGGTGGAGGCGAAGCTGCTGGCCAAACAGGCGCAGGATGGCTCCGTAAACCCTGACCTGCTGACGGGGGGCACGTTCACGGTGTCGAATCTGGGCGTACTGGGCGTCGAGATGTTCACGCCGGTGATATATCCGCCGCAGACCGCGATTTTAGGCGTGTGCAATATAACGATAAGGCTCAAAATGATGAACGGCGAGCCGAAGCCGTATCAGGCGATGGGCCTGTCTGTCACATACGACCACCGGGTCATCGACGGCGCGCCCGAAGCGAGGTTTGCGGCTGACCTGTGCGCATTTTTGGAGAATTGTATAGAAAATATAGAGGAGTGATCAATCGTATGGCAAAATATGAGAGCAGCTTTATCGGCAATTTTCAGGAGTTTCTTGGCATTTTGGACAACGGCATCAAGGGCAGGAGCATATCCGCGACGCTTGAGGACAGCAGTTATTTTCGAAGCGGCGGGATTCAGTGCGCGGTCCGCGTGTACGAGCGGTACAGCTATATGGGCGGCAACCGTGTCAGTCTGAACGTCACGCTTTTGGGTGACGGCGGACAACTGTTTTTGTCGGCGATCACTTCGGGCGGCAGCAAGGCGGTGTTCTTCAAAATAAACACCCTGGGCGAAGAAGCGTTTTTGCAGCACATTGTCGATATCACGGAAAAATACAGGAGAAAGTAGGCGCATGTGATGGATAGATTCGATCTCATCGTATTGGGCGGCGGGCCGGCCGGGTATTTAGGCGCGGAGCGTGCCGCGCGGGGCGGCTTGTCGGTCGCCGTGTTTGAAAAAAAGGCGCTGGGCGGCGTATGTCTCAACGAGGGCTGCATCCCGTCGAAAGCGCTGCTGAATTCCGCGAGGATCTGCGACAGCGCGAGGTCCGGCGCGAAATACGGCGTGAACGTGGCCGGTGCGGAGATCGACCACGCGGCCGTCGTCGCGCGGAAAAACAAGGTGGTAAAGACGCTTGTTTCGGGCGTTTCGATGAAGCTGAAAAAAGAGAATGTGACGGTCGTCGAACAGGCTGCCGTGATCGCGGGCCGTGACGCGGAGGGCTTCACGGTGCTCGCGGGCGGAGACACCTACCGCGCGGACAAACTGCTCATCGCCGCAGGCTCAATTCCGATCATCCCGGAGATTCCCGGACTCGTGCGGGGACTGGAGAGCGGTTTTTGCCTGACAAACCGGGAGGTCCTCGACCTCGAAAAAGCGCCCGCGAGCCTTGTTGTGATCGGCGGCGGAATCGTCGGGCTGGAAATGGCATCGTACTTCAACTCCGCCGGCGCGAAGGTCACGGTCATTGAGATGATGGACAAAATCGCGGGGCCGGCCGAAAGAGAAATATCGGAAATCCTGATGAAAAATCTCAAAAAAAGCGGAATTAACTTCAAGCTGTCCTGCCAAGTGACGGCCGTCGGTGACGGCGAAATCACTTATGAGGAGAAAGGTGAAGCGAAAGCGCTCACGTGCGAAAAGGTTCTGCTGTCTGTGGGACGCAAGCCGGTCATTGACGGAATAGGGCTTGACAGCATCGGCGTTTACACGGAAAACGGCGCGGTCGTGACCGACGGGCAAATGCGCACGAACATCCCCGGCGTGTACGCGGCCGGAGACGTGAACGGCAAGTCCATGCTGGCCCACACGGCGTACCGCGAGGCTGAGGTCGCGGTGAACCATATGCTGGGAAAAAAGGATGTAATGCGCTACGACGCGATTCCGTCCGTGATATACACAAATCCCGAGGCGGCGTGGGTCGGCGAGACGCCGGAGAGCGCGGCAGAAAAGGGAATCGCCGCCAAGACGGTCAGCATTTCCATGCGCATGAGCGGGCGGTATCTGGCAGAGACGGAGGGCGGCAACGGCATCGCGAAGCTCGTCGCGGACGAAAAAAACAACTGCCTGATCGGCGTGCACCTTGTTGGGAGCTACGCGTCTGAGATGATTTACGGCGCGGCGCTGATGCTGGAGACGAAGCTGAATGTTGAGGCGCTGAAGGAGCTTGTGTTTCCGCACCCGACGGTGAGTGAGGTTATACGGGAAGCGCTGTTTGAAGTTTAGAACCTTGTAAAATGTATACCGTGAAAGGAATTATTATATATGCCTAAAAGTTTATTCGTAAACCCTGCCGAAGTTTTGTCACAAAGCCAAATCGCATTCCACCCAATCCCCGTCAACGCCTACAATAAATTCCCCGCCGACGAGCTTCCCAATTTCGGTGCCGACAACCTCGTGCGCATCTACCGCGATATCACAATCTTGCGCGAGTTCGAGTCCATGCTCATGGACATCAAGACGCGCGGCGCATATAACGGCGTCGAGACGACGTATCCCGGCCCGGCGCATCTCTCGCTGGGGCAGGAGGCCGCCGCCGTGGGCGAGGCGTACCTGCTGAATACGGACGACTTCATTTTCGGCAGTCACCGAAGCCACAGCGAGATTTTGGCCAAGTCCCTGTCGGCGATAGAAAAGCTGTCCGACGCCGAGCTTATGAGGATCATGGAGGAGTTCTTAGGCGGCAGGATTTTGCGCACCGTCGAGAAGCTGAACAAGCCCGCGACGGTCAAAGAGCTTGCCATTGAGTTCATCATCTACGGCGCGCTCGCGGAGATTTTTGCCCGGGAAAACGGCTTCCATAAGGGGCTTGGCGGCTCAATGCACGCGTTTTTCCTGCCTTTCGGCGTCTACCCGAACAACGCCATCGTGGGCGGTTCCGCTCCCGTGTCCGTCGGCGCGGCGCTTTATAAAAAATGCAACGGCAAAAATGGGATCGTCGTGTGCAATATCGGCGACGGTTCGCTGGGCTGCGGTCCCGTGTGGGAGTCGCTGAACTTCGCGGCGATGGCGCAGTTCACCACGCTATGGGAGGAAAACAGGCGCGGCGGTATGCCGATTATCTTCAATTTTTTCAATAACGGTTACGGCATGGGCGGACAGACGCGCGGCGAAACCATGGCCTACGACATGCTGGCCCGCGTCGGCGCCGGCGTTTCGCCGACGCAGCTTCACGCCGAGCGCGTAAACGGCTTTGACCCGCTTGCGGTGATCGACTGCTACAGGCGCAAAAAGGCGCTTATAGAAAACGGCGAGGGCCCCGTTTTGCTGGACGTGCTGACGTACCGTTTCAGCGGGCATTCCACCTCCGACCAAAACGCCTACCGCTCAAAAGAGGAGATCGAGGCATGGCGCGAGCTTGACCCGATCGTGACGTACCGCAAGGCGCTTGTTGACGCGGATATCGCGCCGGACGTGCGGTTCGACGGGATTCTTTCAGAAACGGCGGAGCGCATGACCCGGATCTGCAAGTGGGCGTCCGACGCGAATATATCGCCGTATATCGACTTAAAGAAGGATTTTTACGCGGTAGAGCGGCTCATGTTCTCGAATGAAAGGGCGGAAAAGCTCGGCGACAGGCCCCCCGAGGCTTTGACGGCAAAGGCGGATTGCGCCGCTTATAAAAAGATACGCGACAAAATCCGCGCGGCTTCGGTGGACGGAAAGCCGACGCCGAAGCTCAGGCTTTACAATATCCGCGACGCGATTTCCGAAGCGCTGATCGACAAATATTACGAGGATCCGACGCTCATTTCTTACGGAGAGGACGTGCGAGACTGGGGCGGCGCGTTTGCGATTTACCGCGACATGGCCGAGTCGATTCCCTATTCCCGGCTGTTCAACGCGCCGATCTCCGAGGCGGCCATCGTCGGCTCGGCGGTGGGCTACGGGCTGTGCGGCGGCAGGGCGGTGGTCGAGCTGATGTACGCCGACTTCATAGGCCGCGCGGGGGACGAGATTTTCAACCAGCTGTCCAAGTGGCAGGCCATGAGCGCGGGCATCCTGAAAATGCCGGTGGTTCTGCGGGTGTCGGTCGGCTCGAAGTACGGGGCGCAGCATTCGCAGGACTGGGTGGCTTTATGCGCCCACGTTCCGGGACTCAAGGTGTGTTTCCCGGCGACGCCCTGGGAGGCAAAGGGGCTGCTGGCCGCCGCGCTGAACGGCACTGATCCCGTCGTGTTCTTCGAGAGCCAGCGCATATACGACATGGGCGAGCAGTTCAGGCCTCAGGGCGTTCCCGCGGAGAATTATGAGATCAGCTTCGGCGATGTGAACGTGGTGAGAACAGGCGGCGACCTGACGATCCTCACGGTCGGTGCGACGCTTTACAGAGCCGTTGAAGCGGCGAAAATACTGGAGGAAAGGTACGGCGTTTCGGCGGAGGTGATCAACCTGCACAGCCTTGTGCCGCTTGATTATACGAGGATCGTGGAGTCGGTGGAAAAGACGGGCAAGGTGGTGCTTGCGTCCGACGCGTGCGCGAGAGGCTCGTTCCTCAATGACGTGGCTCGCAACATCACGGAGCTGTGCTTCGACTCGCTGGACGCGCCGCCGGCCGTCGTCGGCGCCCGGAACTGGATTACGCCGCCGTTTGAGTTCGATGAGGACTTCTTCCCGCAGGCCGGGTGGATCATCGACGCGGTGCATGAGAAGCTCATGCCGCTCAGAGGGCACAGGCCAACGGCGAATTTTACGCCTGTGGAGCAGATCAGAAGGGCGAAAAACGGAGTTTGACGGTGAGAGAAAGGCGCATATAGCGGTTCCGCATGGCATAGGCAATTAAAGATTTAGCTCTCAGCGGGTTGACCGTTGAGAGCCTTTTTTTGTGCACGAACCATATATCTTACTCATATAATGGGATGTATAGAATTTTTCTCCAAGAGAAAGGACGGATGAAAACGGATATGAACAAAGCGGTTATCATCGGCGGCGACGAACGCCAGATATATATGGCAGGGTATTTTAACGGGCACGGCTTCCGGCCGGAGCTGTACGGCTTTGACCGTTACCGCAAAAGTGGCGGAAGATTCTGCGTCGGAGACCTTGAGACGGCGATCAAGGGAGCGGAGATCGTGATCCTGCCGATCCCGGCCAGTCTCGACGGGGGCATCACGGTGAACGCGCCGTATTCGGACAGCACGATAACGTTCGACAGCCTGATACGCCTGATCGACCCGGACAAAGCCGTGTTCGCGGGCATGATGAGCAAGACAATGCGTTCCGTGTTTTTCAAAAAGGGTGTGCGCGTGTACGACTATGCCGACCGTGACGAGTTCACCATACGCAACGCCGTTCCCACCGCCGAGGGCGTCGTCGAGATCGCGATAAGCAAGCTGCCGACGACGATCAAAGGCTCAAAGGTGGCGGTGACAGGGTACGGCAAAACAGGAAAAGCCGTCGCGAAGTCCATGGGCTCTTTGGGCGCTTTTGTCACGGTGGCGGCGCGGAAATGCAGCGACGTGTCCCAGGCCGACAACGACGGTCACACGGGTATCTACCTCAGGGAACTGTACAAGTGCGCCTGGGAATTTGACGTCTTGGTCAACACAGTGCCGGCCGTTGTGGCGGACGAAAAGGTGCTGAAAAACCTGCGGCCCGACTGCCTGATACTTGAGATAGCGTCCGCCCCCTACGGCGTGGACATGAACGCGGCCAAGGCGCTTGGCCTGGAGGTCGTCATCGCGGGCTCGCTGCCCGGGAAGTGCGCGCCGAAAAGCGCCGGAATCATTATCAGCGAAACGATACTTAACATCATAAAGGAGGGGAGCGAATGAGCGGGCTGACAGTCGGCTTTGCCATTTGCGGCTCATTTTGTACATTTTCAAAGGTGCTTCCCGAAATAAGAAACCTGGTTGAAAAAGGAATCGAAGTTGTACCCATCATGTCGGAAACGGCGTACAGTACGGATACACGCTTTGGAAATGCAAAAAAATTTGCTGAGGAGGTAGAAAAATTATGTGCGAAAGATGTTATCCATACAATAACGCAGGCCGAGCCAATAGGACCGAAAAAGCTTTTAGACATTTTGATCATCGCGCCATGCACCGGGAACACGATTGGAAAGCTGGCGAGTGGGATAAACGACACGGCTGTGACGCTTGCCGCAAAGGCGCATTTGAGAAATTTACGCCCGATTTTGATCGGCGTTTCAACGAACGACGCGTTGTCTGCCGCAGCTGCAAACATTGGTAGACTCATGAACAGCAAGAACGTCTACTTCATACCCATGAGCCAGGACGACAGCGCAGGAAAGCCCAACTCGATGGTTGCGGACTTCACGCGGACGCATGAGGCCATGACGGCGGCGATGGACGGCAGGCAATTGCAGCCTGTATTAGGGATCATTTGACAACAAAGCAAAAAGCGACGGGAGATCCCGCCGCTTTTTTTGTTCGCAACTTAACCCTTAAGCCTATACGGCACGGGTAACCTTGCCTGAGCGCAGACAGCGCGTACAGGCGTAAACACGTCTGGGCGAGCCGTCAACGACGGCCTTGACACGCTTGACGTTGGGCTTCCACATCTTGTTGGAGCGCCTGTGTGAATGGGAGACTTTTATGCCGAAAGAAACGCTCTTTCCGCAGTATTCGCACTTTGCCATATGCTGGTACCTCCTTGTCTATCATAGACCGCAGTGATAAAGTAACCTGATTGAATCAGTAGCTACTTTACACACAGTTTGACTATAAATTCATCGCGAAAAATATATTAACAGATTTAAGCGTAAAAAGCAAGTCCTTTTTACATTTTTACAGAAAAATTTTTTACACAGACGCTTTTTACCTTGAAATTTCCCGTGATAAGCGGTATAATAAACAATCAAGTATACTCGCGGGAGGCCGTACATGCAAAAAATGATGTCCTATATGCGCTCGGCGATGGAGCGGTATCAGATGATAGAGGACGGCGACCGCGTGGCCGTGGGGCTGTCCGGCGGCAAGGATTCCGTGGCGCTGCTGTATTGCCTGGCTAAAATGCGCGCTTTCTACCCGCACAGCTTTGAGCTTTTCGCGGTCACGCTGGACATGGGCTTCGGCGGGGAGATCACGGATTATTCACTGCTTGAGGAGCTTTGCGAAAGCATCGAAGTACCGTATGTCATTAAGCGCACGGAGATCGGCACGGTCATTTTTGACATACGCCGTGAGAAAAACCCGTGCAGCCTGTGCGCCCGGATGCGGCGGGGCGCCCTCCACGACGCGGTGAAAGAGCTGGGCTGCAACAAGCTCGCCCTTGGTCACCATATGGACGACGCTGTTGAAACTTTCATGATGAACCTGCTCAACGAGGCGCGTATCGGTTGCTTTTCGCCGGTCACGTACCTGTCGCGCAAGGATATCACGATGATACGCCCGATGGTTTTTGCCCGGGAAAGCGACTGCGCCAGAGTGGTTCGCAGAGAAAGTCTGCCAATTGTCAAAAGCAAGTGCCCGGCTGACGGCGCGACGGAGCGGCAGAGAGTCAAAACGCTGCTGTCCATGCTTGAACGGGATTACGGCGGCGTGAGGGACAAGCTTCTGGGCGCGATGCAGCGGGCGAATCTGGATGGGTTTTAATCAATGGATAGAGGTATTCAATCAAGAGTGGAGAGCAAATGGACAAGGAATTGTTTTATCAGGCATGTGAGAAAGTCAAAAACAACAGCCGTACCCCAAATGGTATAGGCACGTTGGGCGAAAAGACCCTGCACGCGGTTCTGAAGCATTATTTTGAGCCGTACGCCGGCAGTCATGAAGTAAAAATCGAAAAATATATCGCGGATATCGTCGGAGAAAACGGCATCATTGAAATACAGACAGGCGGCTTTGACAAGCTGCGCAATAAGCTGACGAGCTTTTTGGAGGTATCGTCCGTCACGGTCGTCTATCCCGTCGCGTCAACAAAATGGCTTGTCTGGATAGATGAGTCAGGCGAATTGACTAAAAGGCGTAAAAGCCCTAAAAAGGGAAACCCATGTGAAATCTTCTTTGAGCTGTATAAAATAAAGCCGTTGCTCTCCCACGAAAACCTGCGGCTTTGCGTTGTGATGCTCGATGTTGAAGAATACCGCGTTTTGGACGGCTGGAGCAAGGATAAAAAGAAAGGCTCGTCACGCTATGAGCGTATACCGGTCGGCATTGTTGACGAAATTCACATAAACGGCGTGTCGGATTACAAAAGGCTGATTCCAGAGAACCTGCCCGGTGAGTTTACGGTCAGAGACTTCAAAAAAGCGTCGGGGACAAGCTTGCGCGGCGCGGGACTGGCGCTGAATGTGTTGAACGATGTCGGCGCGGTACGGCGCGAAGGCAAGATAGGCAACGCTTTTGTTTACAAAATCACTGATATATAGTCGAATCACTTAAAAATTGGAGGTTGTCATGAAATACGCTGTCATATTATACGATGGAATGTCCGACTATCCCGTCCCGGCCTTGGGAGGCAGGACGCCTATGGAGCTGGCGCGCAAGCCCGTTTTCGACGCGCTGGCGCGCAGGGGCGAGGTCGGGCTTGCGAAAACCGTGCCCGACGGGCTCAAGCCGGGCAGCGACATCGCCAATTTGAGCGTGCTGGGCTACGATCCGAAGCTGTACCACAAGGGACGTTCGCCGCTGGAGGCCGCGAGCCTGGGCATACGCATGGCGCCGGACGACGTCGCGCTGCGCTGCAATCTGGTTACACTGAGCGATGAAGCGGACTACGGCGATAAAACGATGCTGGACTACTCCGCCGGGGACATCAGCAGCGAGGAAGCGGCGATGATCATAGAGACGGTGCAGGCGCGTTTCGGTGACGAAACTTTCGCGTTCTACCCGGGCGTCAGCTACCGCCACTGCCTTATCGTGCATGGCGGGACTGTCGATTTGGGCAAAATGACGCCGCCGCACGATATCTCCCAAAAAGTGATCGGCGGGTATCTTTCCGATCACCAAAGCGCCGCGCCGCTTGTACGGATGATGCGCGAAAGCTATGAGCTGCTGAAAGATCACCCCGTCAACAAAAAGCGCGTTTCACAGGGGAAGCTCCCGGCCAACTCCGTGTGGTTTTGGGGCGAGGGCACGTGCACGGAATTGCCGTCGTTTCAGTCGGTGTCCGGCCTGAAAGGCGCGGTCATTTCGGCTGTCGACCTGATGCGCGGCATCGGATTTTTAGCGGGCATGAATACGCCGAAAGTCGAGGGGGCGACGGGCTACATCGACACGAACTTCGAGGGCAAGGCGCGCGCCGCCGTAGAGGAGTGGAAAAACGGCTGTGACTTCGTATATATCCACATCGAGGCGCCCGACGAATGCGGGCACAGGGGCGAGCCGGAAAACAAGGTGCGTTCCATCGAGCTGATAGACGAGCGCTTCCTGCCGATCATACTAAAGTACTTGCGGGATCAGGGCGATTTCAGGCTGATGATCCTGCCCGACCATCCGACGCCGCTTACGACCATGACGCACGCGTCCGATCCCGTGCCGTATATGATCTACGACAGCGCCCGGGAAAGGGACAGCGGCGTGGCGTCGGTCAACGAGCGGACGGCGGCGGAGACGGGCGTGTTTGTGGAGCAGGGGACGGAGCTTATGAAAAAATTATGCTGTTTTTGACCTTATGTTGACGTAAGGTTTTATTGTATCAAGCAACAAAACCCCACCGCCCCTGCGGGGCACCTCCCCTTGCAGGGGCGGTGGGGTTAAAAAAGCGGTTAGACATAGAAGCCGCACCGCGCGAAAGGAAATATCAATGCCGAAGAAGAAAAATAATGAACAAGTCCCGCGCGACGCAACCGCCGGCCTGCTGAAAAACACCCACATCCTGGGCGCGGGCGAAGTAGTCGAGCAGCGCATCACCGATACGCTGGAGATCAACTTCATGCCCTACGCCATGAGCGTGATCATGTCCCGCGCCATACCCGAGATCGACGGGTTCAAGCCGTCGCACCGCAAGATCCTGTACACCATGTACAAGATGGGCCTGCTGACGGGGCCGCGCTCGAAGTCCGCGAACATCGTCGGGCGCACGATGCAGCTGAATCCCCACGGCGACGCGGCCATATACGAAACCATGGTGCGCCTGTCACGGGGCTATGAGGCGCTTCTGCACCCGTTCGTGGACTCAAAGGGCAACTTCGGCAAGGCGTATTCGCGTGACATGCAGTGGGCGGCGGCGCGGTATACCGAGGCAAAGCTGGACCCCATCTGCAACGAGCTTTTCTCTGATATCGACAAGGAAACCGTCGATTTCGTTGACAACTACGACAACACCATGAAAGAACCGGCGCTGCTGCCGGTGACGTTCCCGTCCGTGCTGGTCAACGCCAACACGGGCATCGCCGTGGGTATGGCCAGTTCGATATGCCCGTTTAACCTGCGCGAGGTATGCGAAACGACTACGGCTCTGATCCGCGACGAGGAGCATAACGTCGCCGACACGCTCAAGGCGCCCGACTTTATCGGCGGCGGGCAAATACTGTATGACCGCGGGGCCATCGAGGAAATCTACCGCACGGGGCGCGGGGGCATACGCGTGCGCGGAAAATACACCTACGACAAGCCGAACAACTGCGTCGATATCACGCAGATACCGCCCACGACGACGGCCGAGGCCATCATCGACAAGGTGATCGAGAAAGTCAAGTCCGGGGCCATCAAGGAGATCAGCGATATCCGCGATGAGACCGACCGCAATGGGCTAAAAATTACCATCGACTTAAAGCGCGGCGTTGACGCGGACAAGCTAATGCAAAGGCTTTTCAAGATGACGACGCTGGAGGACACTTTTTCCTGTAACTTCAACGTGCTCATCGGCGGCAACCCGCAGCTTTTGGGCGTTCGGGAGCTTTTGCTCGAGTGGATCGCCTTTCGGACGGAATGCGTGCGCAGGCGCGTTTATTTCAACCTGCGAAAGGCCCAGGACAGGCTGCATCTGCTCAAGGGGCTTGCGAAGATTCTGCTTGACATCGACAAGGCCATCAGGATCATACGCGGGACGAGCGAGGAGAGCGAGGTCGTCCCGAACCTCATGATCGGGTTCATGATTGATGAGCTTCAGGCGGAGTACGTGGCGGAGATAAGACTTCGGCACCTCAACCGTGAATACATCCTCAAACGCACCGAGGACATCGAGCGGCTGACGAAGGAAATCGCGGAAATGGAGGATATCTTAGGCTCAAAGACGAAGGTCAGGAAGATCATCATCGACGAGCTTGAGACCGTCGTCAAGAAGTACTCGAAGCCGCGCGTGAGCGGGATCATCTATGCCGCCGACGCGCCCGAGGCCGAGGATCTGCCCGCCGCGCCGTCCTACCCGGTGACGCTGTTCTTCACGAGGGAGGGCTACTTCAAAAAAATCACGCCCCAGTCGCTGCGCATGAGCGGGGAGCAGAAGCTCAAGGAGGGCGACGAGATTCTCCTGACCGTTGAGTCAAACAATGCGGATGAGCTGCTGTTTTTTACGAACATGTGCCAGGTATACAAGTCGCGCGTGTCGGACTTCGGCGACTCTAAGGCGAGCGTTTTGGGCGACTATGCCGCGTCGGAGCTGGCGATGGACCCGGGCGAGACGGCGATATATATGGTTGCGCTTACAAAATATACCGGGTACATGCTGTTCTTCTTTGAAAACGGCAAGGCCGCGAAAGTGGACATGGCGTCCTACGAGACGAAAACCAACCGCAAAAAGCTGATCAAGGCGTATTCGGATAAGTCAACCCTGGCCGCCGTCAAGTATATCCCGGAGGACTGCGAGCTTTTGGTGACGTCGTCGGCCGGGAGACTGCTGCTGCTGAACACCGGCGCGATCTCTCCGAAAACCACGAAAGACACCGCCGGAGTCGCGGTGATGACGCTGAGAAAAGGCCACCGCGTCATAGGCGTGCGGGAGTACAGGGAGGGCGAGTTCCAGAAGCCCTACAGATACCGTACGAAGAATTTGCCGTCGGCGGGGACGACGCTCGCGGCGGAGGACGCGGGGGAACAATTGACAATGCAGAATGAATAATCAGCGGTCGTTTAAAAAATTTTCCCCCTTGCTTCTCCGCGCGTTTTTAAGTAGAATGATACCAGCAAAGCAAGGGGGAGTTCACCATGAAATACCGCAACGCCGCCGAGCGCCTGCCCGCGTGTCTGCTTGCGGAATTACAGCGGCACGCGCCGGGCGAGTTGCTCTATGTCCCGGCAAAACAGCGGCAAACCTGGGGCGAGATACACTACAGCCTAACGGTGGAAGAATTCAACAATAGCAAATAATGCTAAAATAAAAGAATCGGTCGGCATGTGGATAATAGACCTCCTCGGAAACTACTCACGGCGGCGTAAACGGTCTTTTTTCCGTCCTGCCGCGCAAAAAATGCTCGCAATAAACAAATTATTCCTGCGCTTTTTTACTTGCGGGACGAAAAAA
>Ga0123353_10005586_pt1 | contig 16547 bp, 16 predicted proteins | sample TergutLab28metaG_3_FD_92763 | JGI IMG/M metagenome (GOLD analysis project Ga0123353, IMG submission 92763) | Labiotermes labralis P3 segment gut microbial communities from Petit-Saut dam, French Guiana - Lab288 P3 | ecosystem: Host-associated > Arthropoda: Insects > Digestive system > Gut ...
CGGCTTCCTTAGGATTATTATCCCAATTTTTGGCATCTATCGAGGAAAAAAAAGGCGTGGAAATTTACACAGGGTTTGCGGTAAGTGAAGTACTGTATAATTCCGAAGGGAAAATATGCGGCGCAAAAACTATGGATACCGGAATCAATCATCACGGAGAGAAAATGGAAAATTTTCAAGCCGGAACGCGCATTGAAGCAAAATTGACCATTCTCGCAGAGGGCGCAAGAGGCAGTTTAACCAAAACCATAATTGACAAGTTTGATCTTCAAAAAAGGAAAAATCCTCAAATTTATTCTTTAGGTTGTAATAGTACAGGTTATTTTATTTATTGATTTTTTTTGCGTTTAATCCTAAACTTATGAAAATGACATCCCAAATTATTAAACAAGAAGTTCATAAGTATGGATTTGCTTTATGCGGCATCGCAAAATCAGAGCCATTAACCATTGATAAAGAACGATTTGAAAAAGCGTTACTGCAAAATTTTCATGCAAAAAAAGAATATTTAGAACGAGATATTGATAAACGTTTTCATCCGGAATTGTTATTGGAAAATTGTAAATCGGTAGTCGTATGTGGGTTTAATTACAATATGGGATACGTTGTAGAGGCAAAAAATATTTTGCCCTCAGGAGAAAGGAGAAGAGAGAAGGGAGAAGGGCGGAAAATTTCTCAGTATGTACAAATAAAAGATTATCACGTGTTTATGAAGGAAAAATTGGAGAAATTGGTAAAAGAACTGCAGGAAAAATTTGGTGATTTTAATTACAAGACCACTATTGATTCTTCGGCTATTTCGGAAAAGGCATGGGCAGTGCAAGCAGGAATTGGCTATTATGGCAAAAACGGAATCATTCAAACTTCTTTCGGCTCTTTTATTTTCTTGGGAACTATATTGATTGATAGAGAAGTAGATGTTTATGATACGCCCAATCAAAATTCATGTGGGGATTGTTCCAAATGTATAGCCGCCTGTCCTACAAAAGCGATTGTTGTGCCGTATTATGTAGATTGTAATCAGTGTATTACAAACATTACTTTAAATAAAAACGAAACCGACTTTACACGCATTGCGCAATATGGTTGGCTCATTGCCTGTGATATATGCCAAAATGCTTGCCCAAATAATATTCATGCTCCCGTCAATGAGGAAGCTGTAACATTACGGGCTTCATTTTTGGAAAATAAAAAAGAAATTTTCGATACATTAACTCCTGATTTTTTTGAATGTTATTTTAAAGGCACGGTGATTTATCAGTTGAAATATGAGGGATTAAAGAAGCGGTTGGAGCAGATTATGGGGGATAAGTTAAAAAGAGACAAAATACAGAGTAAAAGCCTATAATGCAAAGGGATTACTGGCTAACGTGTAATTATATATTTTCGCCGGCTAAATGCACATTTTTTTTAAAATATTCAAAAACCATTATTTATGAATTTTATTGAAGAAATTATTGAAGAAGATTTGAAAAACGGTAAGAACGATTCGCGTGTGCATACCCGTTTTCCACCGGAACCGAATGGCTATTTGCATATAGGGCACGCTAAATCTATATGTTTGAACTTTGGTTTGGCAAAGAAGTATAACGGTTTGTGCAACCTGCGCTTTGATGATACCAACCCGACGAAAGAAGATGTTGAATATGTGGATTCCATCAAAGAAGACATCCAATGGTTAGGGTTTCAATGGGCAGAAGAATACTATGCTTCCGACTATTTCGAGCAGTTGTACGCATGGGCGGAATGGATGATTGAGTGTGGTTTAGCTTACGTGGATGACTCTACCCAGGAAGAGATTAGTTGCGAACGCGGCATTCCTACGCAATCTGGAGTTGAGAGCAAATACCGCAACAGAAGTATGGAAGAAAATCTTGACTTATTCCGCAGGATGCGTGCGGGCGAGTTTGCCGAAGGGAGTCACGTGCTACGTGCCAAAGCAGATATGGCTTCTCCAAATATGCACTTGCGCGACCCAATTATGTACCGCATTCTTTTTGCCGAACACCACCGCACCGGAAATATATGGTGCATCTACCCGATGTATGATTATGCCCATGGACAAAGCGATTCGATAGAAGGGATTACGCATTCTATCTGCACGTTAGAGTTTGAAGTGCACAGACCGCTGTACGATTGGTTTTGTAAAGTGTTGGAAATTCATCACCCGCAACAAATTGAGTTTGCTCGTTTAAATTTGAATTATACGATTATGAGCAAACGAAAACTGTTGCAATTGGTTGAAGAAAAGTATGTAATGGGTTGGGATGATCCGCGTATGCCCACCATCTCCGGATTGCGTCGCCGTGGGTACTCGCCGGAAGCCATTCGTAATTTCGCAGAAACCATAGGCGTAGCCAAACGGGAAAATGTCATTGACGTAACCTTGTTGGAGTTTTGCGCTCGCGAACATCTCAATAAAGTGGCTACCAGAACTATGACAGTATTGTATCCAGTGAAATTGATCATTGACAATTATCCGGAAAACGAAACGGAATTCTTACAAGCTGTAAATAACCCCGAAAACTCTGAAGCAGGCACAAGAGAGATTCCGTTTGACAAAGTGTTATATATTGAACGTGCAGATTTTCAAGAAAATGCCGATGAAGATTTCTTTCGCTTATCGATCGACAGGGAAGTGCGTTTGAAATATGCCTATATTATTAAATGCACCCACGTAGTAAAAGATGCAGACGGAAACATTACCGAAATTCATTGCACCTACGACCCTGAAACAAAGAGTGGTATGGCGCAAAGCAAGCGTAAGGTAAAAGCCACTATTCACTGGATTGCACAATCTTATACCCAACCGGCAGAAATTCGTTTGTTCGAACGCTTATTTACTGTACCCGAACCTGATAATACAGAAGGAAGTAAAACATTTTTAGATTATATCAATCCTGATTCACTAACTATTGTAAATGGATTGATAGAGAAAGGTATTACCAAAGCAAATGCCGCTAAATATTATCAATTTGAACGTACAGGGTATTTTTGTTTGGACAAGGATTCTACGGATGAAAAATTGATGTTTAACAAGACAGTAGGGTTGAAAAAATAATAGGAAATACATCTCTTTGTTTCTGTGTTTTATGTTCGGTTAACGCTACATCAATTTAATGTTTTTAAGTATTTAATTTTTCAGATTTTTAACGTATTTTTGGAAGTATTTAATGCACTTTTTGTGGTACATATAAACATACTGTTTACCATTCTGCTTTGTTTTGTTACCACGTTAAAAAATAAGGTGTTTTGGAAAGTTCATAATATCAATGCGAATACCTTTATCGCTTATTAAGATTTGGTTGCCAATTAGTTCTTTAATATAACTTTCTGCTTCTTCTTTGCTAATATTTTCTTCCGGAAGCATTTTTATCACTAATAAGGATAATTCTTCAAAACTTGCGCCTTTTTGTGTAAGATGTTTGATTTTTTCTAAGTATTCTGAAAAATCTACCGAGCCAAGTTTATTAGTTGCTTCTATGGATGAGCTATCCGAAAACCTTGAGTTATACCAGTAAGGTTCGGTTCAATGTATGCACGAGCAGAAACACGACAATAGGGAATTGGGGATAAAGCAAAAGCTCCTCCACGAGATACCATAGTTGTACCATTCGTAGGACCTGTTGGATTATCCAGAGGTAAATCCGTATAGAAACTATAATAATCACTACAAAACTCCCATACATTACCGCTCATATCGTGTATACCTAATTCATTAGATTTTTTATCGCCAACTGGGTGAATGGTGTTATTACTATTGCCTGCATGCCACGCCACTAAATCTGCATCGTCACCTCCACTGTATTTGTATCCATTGCTTTGGTTGCCCCCACGGGCTGCATATTCCCACTCTGCCTCCGTAGGTAAACGATAATTTTTACCGGTAATAGCATTTAGTTTCGTGATGTACTCTTGCGCATTAAGCCAACTTATATTATGAACAGGAAGATCATCCCCTTTAGTAGTACTTGGGTTATTCCCCATAATATTCATCCACTCTTTTTGAGTTACAGGGTATTTGGCTATTTTATAATTATGAAGTGTTACTTGGTGAGCGGGCTCTTCTCTACCGTCACTACGACAATCCTCATCAGTACAACCCATGATAAAAGTACCGCCTTTTATCAATATGAGTTCAGGTTCAGGATCAATTACAGTTACAGTGCATGCTGCCGTAAATTTACCATCCTTTGTGGTAACGGTAATTGTTGTTGTGCCAATCGCTTTTGCTGTTACCAATCCTTCTGCACGTATACTCGGATCATTATTATTCTTTACTGTTGCCACGTTACTATTACTGGTAGTCCAGGTCACAGTTTTATTGGTAGCGGAAAAAGGAAATATTGTTGCTTTTAAAATCACCGTTTCATTAACAGCAAGCATTAAGGTAGTTTTATCGAGTCTTATATCCTCAACAGGTTCTTTTTTGCAAGCTACCGTTACAACCATTAATAATAGTGCAAGGGCAATAAATTTGAATAGTTTTCTTTTCATCTGTTTAAAATTTGTTATATTTTTTGTTTTTAATCATTTGCGGTGTACATCGTCAAATAAATGTTTACCGCTGCAAAGTAAAGTGTTTTTTGGTTCAAAAAAAATTTATGAAACGCCGGCAGTTTTTAAAATAAAAGAACGTACCGAAAAACCTCTTTTTCAGCATATTAAAGATGTTATAAAAACCAATTTTTTTGGCAGAAAAAAATTAATATTGAAATTTCTCTACAAGTTATAACGGAATTAGTAAAAGAACAATACAGATTTGCCGAAAAAATTCAAATTAAAGATTATTTGAATGATAGAGGGTTAAAAGTTGGTTACACTATAAATTTTGATTTTTGTAAAATTTTTGATGATATTCAAATACTTAGCAAACGTGATAGATGTTATTCTTTTAAGGCTGAAGAGTGGTTAGACAATTCCGAGTTAGAATATCTTTACGAACTTATAAAGTAACTGTTCCGGTGCCGATGGTGCGCCCTGTTCCCTGTTCCCTGTTCCGGTGCCGATGGTGCGCCCTGTTACGTGTACTATACACGCAACTGTGGTTATTATAACCACAGTTGATACTATCTTATTTTTCCACTAATTTAGTTGTTTTGGAAAAATAAGCATACTGTTTTTTTTTGTTTTTTCATAAAAAAAAATATAAATGAAAAAAAAATGTAGCAAATGTAGCAAATGTAGCAAATCTATTATAATATGTTTATAATCAAAATAATTATAGAAAAATTGTAGCAGAAGAAACAGGCAAATGTAAGAGTTATATTTATTTAGTTGCCAAAGGTAAAATTAAAAATTATCAAATGTTAGGTCGTTTGATAGACTTGGCAGAGCAAAACACAAAAGCCAAAGAAAAAGCTATTGCAGCCAAAAAACTTGCAAAGAAAAAACGCTAAATATAGTTTTTAGTTATCTTCTGCAAAGAACCTTTTGCCGGCTTCTGTATTATCAAAAATTAAAAAACCTATTGCTAAAGCAATTAGAAACGATCCCATTATTATTGTACCCATAATACTTATTTTTTATGTTTTCTTTATTTTCTTTTTATCGTTTATTAGTACCATTCCGGCAATAAGAGCAATAATAACAACAACCGTTCCTATAAAGTACATTAACCATTTTTGTTGAAACCCGCCCAGAAACGACGATATTAATACAGCCGTTGCCACATATTTGGCAATATCCATAAACCATTTACCTATCTCTTTTCTCATTTATAAACATGTTTTTTTTTTAACGCGGCAAAGATAAAACAAATTCAATGAAATTTTACTTTTATTGTTACTTTTTGCAGCGTTACGCAACAATGTTAAACATTTTTTTTTCAAAATTGTTGTTTTGTGTAGAAATTAATATATTTTCACCGCGACTTAATACGCATGGGCAGGCAGCCCAAAAAAGGGCTTTTTTTGTGCCTGAACCAAAAAGAAAAAAAAACCGGACGCGCTCCCGTGTGTTTACTGTAATGGTAAACACAAGCCCCCATGCGGGCTTAGTCAACGGGTCGGCGCGTTCATTTATTAAAATCAATTTAATATGACAAAAACGCATGCAGCTTGCAACTTACTGCAAACTTTACCGCCGGAATTACAGAGGCGGAGAAGTAAAAAAAACTTTTATCCTACTGCGAACGCAAAGAGGTTAAAAAAACTTTCTTACATGGACTTTTGAGTATTTTCCCGAACTTAGAAACGTTAGGTTTGAGATGTTGCCGCGCAAACAAATAAGATGTTTTGGAAAACTCATAATATCAATATTTTAATTTGCGTACACAAAACTTTTTTGTGTACGAATTGTGTACGCAAAGTAAGTAAAAATATTGAATAATAGAGTTCTAATGTTGCATAACAAAAAATGTTGTGCAATAATACACAACATTTTACACTAAAAATTTAATTTTAAAGTGTTTGAGCCGGGATTCGAACCCGGGACCCCATCCTTAAAAGGGATGTGCTCTACCTGCTGAGCTACTCAAACCTCCTTTGTTTTAAGGGCGCAAAAATATACTTTTTTCTATGTTTTCATTATATTCCTTTGCGTTTTTTTATGTAATAATTTTTTTCGCTGAATAGTAGATAGTTACAAAGAGTGAAGAAAAATAAGTGAAAAATAAACAGCGGTTCTTAAAAATAACTATATTTGCTTGAATACTAAAATACTATTTGAAAAATATGTCTATTTTGGAAAATGTACAAAACATCTTAAGAAGTACAGAAAAATATTTAAAAAATGAATTTTTTGAGTGTTTTTACATATTTCACCGCAAAATAACTTTGTTCAAAATGCGATGAAAACGATTGTATTGCTTCCAAAAACCGACGTGATTACTCTTTGTTTGCCCGAACAGTGGGTAGGAGTTCCCGTTATTTGCAAATTTGCTCCCATGAATACTCGTTTTATTGATAGTGATGAAATGGAATTGGAAATAGAAAAAAGAATGATTTTTAGTAATAAAAAGAGAAGAAAAAGAAAAAAGGATACCCACTTTTTTTGATGAAATAGTAATTATTATCAAAAAAAATCGTTTTTTTGTAACCGCATTATGGCAATTTATTAATCAAAAATATTTCACAATGAAAAAAACATTTCTTTTTGTAATCTTATTTTTTTTTGCAGGGCAATTATTAATTGCACAACCTGCTTGTGTTAAAGATGTTATTTATGCTTTAGTGAGCAAAAACGAAGTTCCTAGAGCAAGAAAAATGATGGAAGAACAGTGCTTCCCCGGCAATGAATCTAGTGCGGATGTTTGGTTAGTACGCGCCAATGTATTTATTCGATTGCATGAACATGAACTTGCAAGACAAAAGGAAGACCCCAAATATCAAATTCGTTGGCCAGATGCCGCTATAATTGCCAATGAATCATTTTATAAAGCATTGGAAATAAAGTCTGATGTAAAAGTTCCTGACCCACGTTTGTTAGATCCTAAAGATGGGCAACTCTTTTCGGCGTATGTAATTAGCGACATGGCCGGACAAGCTATGGATAAAAGAGATTACGCTGAAGCTATAAGGTTACTCAATATGGTAATTCGTAGCTATAAAGTAGATCCAAGAGGACAAGCGCGCTATCTGGCGTATGCTTATTTAGATTTGTCAAATAGCTACAAGTCCATGGGGGATGAAGAGAATTCCAGAAAAATGTTATTAGAAGCAGCGAAACTAAACGCGCCGATTCCTGACATTTATTTGAGCTTATACGACCTCTATAAACAAGAAAATGATACGGTAAAAGCCGGTGAAATTTTGCAGCATGCGCGTAAAGTGGCACCCGAGGACTTGGATGTAAAAGGTTACGAATTAGATTTTCTTGCGATGGTAGGTGATAGCGTTAAACTTATTGAAGCCGCATTAAAAATGTTTGAACAATACAAAGACAATCCTATAGTAATCAATATCGTTGCAGGGCACTTGGTGAACAACAAGCAATATTTACTTGCCGAAGAAATGATAAATACAGGCTTAGCTATTGATCCTAATAATTTTGATTTGAATCAACAAATGACTTATCGTTATTTTTATGAAGCAGCTGATTATGAGGACATCGTTGAGGATTTGAAAAAGCAACGTAAATTTACGCCAGCTACAGTTGCACTCGAAAAATTCAATGAAATTTTGGGAGTTGCCGTAATTTGGGCAGAAAAAGCATACAATATTTACAATGATGATGCTCAACATAACAGAATGTATGGGCAGATACTTGTTCGCTTAGCTATGCCTGTTCCCGAAGAGCTTCAGGAAAAATTAAATTCTTATCGTAAACACTAAAATCATGAACGAAATGAGGTGTGAAATACAAGGTACGAGGTTATCCGTTATTCTTTTCTCCTTTCTCCTTTTCCCACTTCTCCTTTCTCCCTCTTATGCACAAGGACAAGGAACGAAGGTTTACTACTTTACTATTGATGATGTAATTGCAAAGCCGGCGCAACGTATTACCGAATTAGCGGTTAAAGAATCTGAAAATAAACAAGCTGATATTTTATTTTTGCATTTGAACACTTTCGGTGGTGAGTTGGAAGCTGCTGAAAGTATTCGCACATTGTTATTAGATGCTTCTATACCGGTGTTTGTATTTATCGATAAAAACGCCGCCTCGGCAGGAGCGCTCATTTCCATTGCTTGCGACAGTATTTATATGGCAACCGGCGCGTCTATCGGTGCCGCATCTGTGGTTGATCAAACAGGGGAAATTATGCCGGACAAATTCCAGTCGTATATGCGCTCCATGATGCGCGCTACTGCAATGGCTACCGGAAGAGACCCCGACATTGCTCAGGCAATGGTTGACCCTGATATAGAAGTGAAAGGAATTAGCGAAAAAGGTAAAGTGTTAACATTAACTACCTTAGAAGCTATTAAGCTCGGATTTTGTGAAGGAGAAGCCAACTCAAGAGAAGAAGTAATGGCGTTAGCCGGTATTGAGGATTATTACTTTATAGAACAAAGCCCCGGCATTATAGAGCGGATTATACTCTTTTTGTTAAATCCGATGGTTGCCGGAATATTGATCATGATTATGATTGGAGGGATATATTTTGAGTTGCAAACTCCGGGAGTGGGATTTCCGCTGGTGGCAGCCTTAACAGCGGCAGTGCTCTATTTTGCACCGCATTATTTACACGGTTTGGCAGAACATTGGGAAATTTTACTCTTTGTTTTGGGAATTGGGCTCGTTCTTTTAGAAATATTTGTCTTGCCGGGCTTCGGAGTTGCCGGAATAGCAGGCATTATATCAATTCTTGCCGGCTTGGTACTTTCTATGACACCAAATTTTGGATTTGATTTTACATTTGTTCCTCCCACCATGCTTATCAAAAAAATAGCCGTTGTCTTAGGGTTTGCATCTGTCGGCTTTTTTATCTCTATTTGGTTGGGAATGAGATTGATTAATGCTAACTCCCGCTTGGGAAGCATCGCTTTAAAAACCGAATTGGGAAAAGAAACCGGTTTTATTTCCCAAGACCTTGCCATGCACGAGTTGGTGGGCAAAACAGGACGCACCACCACCGTTTTACGCCCTGTGGGAAAAGTAGAAATAGAAAAGGATGTGTATGATGCCGTCTCCGAAATTGGAATGATTGATAAAGATACTGAAGTTAAGGTTGTCCGTTTTGAAAACTCACAATTGGTGGTCAGCAAATAGCTTGATATGCGCTATTTTGTAGAACTTGCTTATAATGGAACTCCTTTTTTTGGCTGGCAATACCAGCCTAATCAAATTACTGTGCAAGAAACTTTAGAAGGTTTTTTCTCATTGATTTTAAAAAACAAAATTGAACTTACCGGTTGTGGCAGAACCGACACCGGCGTGCACGCCAGACAATATTTTGCCCATTTCGATTTTGATGATGTGTTATCAGAAAGTTATTGTAACAAATTGCAATACAAATTCAACTCACTTTTATCCAAAGAAATCGTGATTCGTAGAATATTTAGAGTAAAAGATGATTTGCATGCACGTTTTAGCGCATTAGACCGTACCTATAAATATTATGTTGCTTTATCAAAAGATCCGTTCCTTTTTCCGGTTACTTATCGGGTTTATGAAAAATTAGATATCAAAGTTATGAATTTAGCTGCTGGTTTTTTGCTTGGTAATCAAGATTTTACAAGTTTTTCAAAACTGAACACCAATGTAAATAATAATTTTTGTGAAATAAAAGCTGCTTATTGGGAACAACAAGATGAGCAGCTTATTTTTACGATTACAGCAAACCGGTTTTTAAGGAATATGGTACGCGCTATTGTAGGAACACTGCTGTTTGTGGGGAGAGGCAAAATTTCCGTAGCTGATTTTCAAAATATTATTCAGCAAAAAAATAGAGGCAAAGCCAAAACTTCCGCGCCTGCACATGCGTTGTTTTTGGAAAAAGTGCATTATAATTTCTAAGTAACCTTATGTAGAGAGCAGTGAAATAGAAGAATAATTTTTTACAACTATATACATATCATTTATGAAAAAACAAGACCTTTTTATTTCTCTCGGAGTCGTTTTATTTCTATCTCCATTTTTTATCTTCCAAGATCTTTATCATGCTTATGAAAAAATAAACCAGCAACTTCCGTTAATCATGGCTTTTTTCAAGTTTGCGATTTTGGCTACTTTCGGGGAGGTGTTGGGCTTGCGCATTCGCACCGGAAAATACAACATGCCCAATTTCGGCATTCTTCCGCGTGCCATAATTTGGGGATTTTTGGGGATATGGATTGCCATTGTCATGGGCATTTTCAGAAATGGCGTTCCTATATATTTAGATAGATTTCAAGCATTCTCAGGGATTGCCGAAGCCATGCATGGCGGTTTTTCTGGATTAAAACTTTGGGGTGCATTCTGCATCAGTGTAATGATGAATACGACTTTTGCGCCGGTTTTCATGACGTTGCACAAAATTACAGATACGCACATTACTCAAACCGGAGGCACATTGATAGGATTTTTCAGAAAAAAACTTCCTTTTACAGAGATCATTTCTTCCGTAAATTGGAAAGTACAATGGGGCTTTGTATTCAAAAAAACGATCCCGTTGTTCTGGATACCGGCGCACACGCTCACTTTTATATTACCGCCAGATGTTCAGGTGTTGTTCGCTGCTTTTTTGGGGGTTTGTTTGGGGGTAATTATGTCTATTGCGGCGCGGAAATAGTGAAATTTTAACAATGGATGCAAGAGCGAAAGTTATTCTTTTCAGGAATAAGTTCTTAAGAAGTTGCTCATTTAGAAATTCTCCAAATTCAAAATCGACTTTTTCTCCCCAATTAACCAAAGCAAATCTCCATTACGTAAAACAGTGGTGACCGGCGGGCTCATTATATTTTTCCCATTTCTTGATATACATATAAGCATGCAATTGTGGTTTTGCCTAAACCCAATCTCTTTTTTAGTTTTTCCTATTAACGAAGATTGAGGCGATAGTAAAACATGATATAAATTCATATCTGTTTGTTTTAAAGGAAAATCGCTCTCTTTTTCAATAATGTTTTTAAATGCCTTGAGTTGTTTTTCATTTCCAATCACCACTAATTGATCATTCGGAAACAAATGGTCTTGCCCGGAAGGTAAATCAAAACGACTAAATCCGTGAATAATACTAATGACGTTTACTCCATATTTTTCGCAACAATTCAATTCCGCAAGGGTTTTTCCAATCACTTCCGAACAATCGCTTACTGTTAATGTTTCCGTGCGCAAATTCTTACTCAGGTCATCAGGGATACTAAGTTCAGGGATGCTTGGTTTTTGGTTCATATTTTGGAAAAATCTTTCTTCTATTCTAAAGTAACTGTTGATTCTTTTTTGAGATATTATGATCACCAAAGTGACTATCACTCCAATTATTACGGCAATTCCTATTTCAGAATGAAAATAATAATTTACCAAAAATGCTATAAAAGATATGATAATCACTATTCTTAATAAAGTTAATGAAAGTAGCCCTATTTTATCAATCGTATTTTTTCGCCAAATTCGACGAAAATTATTACGAAATGATAATTTTTCTGCAATAAAAACCCATAAAACAGGTAACATTGCCAATAATGCAATGGTAAAAGAAATGACATCTGCCCAAAATAATGGCAAAAATCGTTCTGCAAACGGTTTTAAAGCATAGATAGACAAAAACACTATAAAAGAGAGCAGAGAAATATAAATAAAAGTGGAGAAAATGTATTTTACAATAGATTTTGTTATGAATTTTTTATAAAGAGCGTGCGGATTTTCCGGTTTGGGCGGGCGTTCTACAGCCTTCTGCCAGTGCGCTGGCAACAGTTTATGAATACGCTCGTACAACGGTTCTGCTATTTTCGTAGAATAAGGCGTGATAAAAGTAGTGATTACAGAAACCGATACAATAATAGGATAAATCATCGGTGAAATCACTCCGGCGCTCAAACCTAAAGTGGCTATTATGAATGAAAATTCTCCGATTTGTCCCAAACTTAACCCCGTTTGCAAAGCCGTTTTCAGCGATTGACCTGAGATAAAAACGCCCAGCGTAGCACTAAATGTTTTCACAAAAAGAACCAATAGAGTAATGATCAAAATAGGAATAATATTGGAAGCTATCACCGAGAAGTTAACCAACATTCCCACAGATACAAAGAATACGGCTACAAACAAATGTTTTAACGGTGAAATTAAGTGGTGAATTTTTTCCGATTCTAAAGTTTCGGCAAGAATTACGCCCATTAAAAAGGCACCTAAGGCTGAAGAATATCCAAATTTAGCTGTCAGGACAACCATTCCAAAGCAGAGCCCGGTAGCGATCAAAAGTAGATTTTCTTCACTGATAATTTTTCGTGCCATCTTCAAAAAGCCCGGAATAATGTAGATGCCCAGAACAAAAAAGAAAACGATAAACATTAACAAGGTTGAAAAAGTGGACATCAGTTGCTCGCCACTAAATCCTGCACCGATAACGATGGTAGATAACACAACCAACTGTAATACGGCGACAACGTCCTCCACTATTAAAACGCCAAATACGACATTGGAAAATTTATGCTTTCTAAACCCCAGTTCATCAAACGCTTTGATAACAATAGTGGTAGAAGAGATGGTGAGCATGCTGCCCAAAAAAATGCAATCCATAGTTTTCCATCCCATGAAATGTCCGGATAGAAACCCAACGCTAAACATGATCAGTAATTCTGAAAGTACCGTAATCACGCCGGTACCGCCCACTTTATGCAACTTTTTCAGGTTAAACTCCAATCCTAAGGCAAATAATAGGAAAATTACTCCAAATTCGCCCCAAATTTTAATATTTTCGGGATCCTTTACCGCAATAAAATCCATAATATGCGGACTAACAATAATTCCGGCAACAATGTATCCCAATACAACAGGTTGCTTCAACCACTTGAAAATTAAAGTAGTAATTACTGCAACAATTAAAATTAAAGCAAGGTCACTAAATATAGAAGGAATGTGCATGAGTGTAATGTATTTAATATCAATTATTTACAAATAAATCCTTATTTTTTTGCGGCGCGAAAGTATAATAAAAAATGAATCTATATTTGCTTGTTTTGATTTGTAATTACTTAATTTCTTTCGCCTCTACTGTTTTTTTAATATTACCCTATGACTTCTTCTACCCGCCGCAACAGTTTCACTTCTCTCGTTATAGCCTTTTCAACATATCCTTTCGCTTTCCCCACCATCTCTTCCGCATACTTTTTATCTTCCAAACCGGCAGCATTAATCCGCACATTCAAATAAGCGCCGATTACTGCGGCTTTGGAGCAAAGTACTCCCACACCGGCATCGGTTACGGAATTGGGGTTGCCTTTTTCAATCATCGCTTCACAAAGGTCGAAAACATCGTAAGCGCGTTGCACGGTTCTGTAAGGAATTTCAATGGCGTATTTGGTCGCTTCTTCCATCGCTCTTTTACGCGCTGCTTTTTCCCCATCTGTGCTGTTGGGTAATCCCATTGCATTCATAATCAGGTTAAAAGAGTGTGTGTCTTCATCCACCAACCAAAGCAATTCATCTTTAAGTTTTTGACCTTGCAGCGCGTAGTCGGAAAACTCTTTCCAGCTCTCATCCCAGCCGGGTTTATGGGAAGAGAGATTTGCCACCATGGTACCCAATGCCGCGCCCAACGCACCCATATAAGCGGCGATAGAGCCACCGCCAGGCGCCGGACTTTCGGAGGCGGTTTCATTGGCAAAACCCGCGCAAGTCATATCCATCAATTTTTTAGTAGTTTGATCTTTTTCCAACAGATATTCAATTACTTTTTCCGCCGGATCAAATGGTTTTAAATCATCCAATCCCATGGATTTTACCGCAATTTTTATCACTTCTTTTTCAACAATGCCCAGCGAACGTTGTTGTTTTTCCAAGAAATAGTATCCGGCATCCAGCAATGCTTTTTTGGGCACAAGCCCTACAATTTCCGCACCGGTAACGCGCACTCCGCGCAGTTCAGCTTTCACTTTCACTTCTTCATAAGCCACGTGCAGTGGCGTAGCAGACGTATTGGTAATATTCATTGAAACCTGTGCTACGCCGTATTCATCAATATACCAGCCAATTGCCTTTGTGCCTTTTAAAGTGCCCGGAATCATAATGTTATTTCCATGCGCATCTTTCATAATTTTTCCGGTAATGGGATTTCCCTCTCTTTTCGGGCGCCCCATTTCGCGCACATCAAACGCAATGGCATTGGCGCGACGAGTGGAGGTAGTATTCAAATTAAAATTCACCGCAATTAAAAAATCGCGTGCACTAACGGCAGTGGCGCCGCTTTTGGCTACCGATTCGCTAAATTGGGCGGGACCAAAGTCGGGTTTCCATTCAGGATCTGCCAATTTCTCTTTCAGCCCTTCATATTCGCCGCGGCGAACGTTCGCCAAATTTCTGCGTTTTTCTTCAGCTGCCGCATTTTCGTAGCAATACACGGGAATTTCCAATTCTTCTCCCAATTTTTTTGCCAGCATTCGTGCATATTGGGCGGTTTCTTCCATCGTAATGTTGGATACCGGAACCAAGGGACACACATCGGTAGCCCCAAAACGCGGGTGGTCGCCATGATGCTGGCGCATATCAATAAGTTCCTGCGCTTTTTTGATGACTTGTAATGCGGTTTCTACTACTTCATCGGGCGTGCCCACAAAAGTAACCACCGTTCTGTTGGTAGAATATCCGGGATCTACATCCAAAAGCATCACGCCTTCTGATTTCTCAATTAGATCAGTTATTTGCTTAATAATCTCTAAATTACGCCCTTCGCTAAAATTAGGGACACACTCAATTAATTGTTTCATATTTGAGATATATATATTGTTATTTGCGGCAAAGAAACATCAAATTTTTGATAATTTTAATTCACCGGCACTTTTAGCATATAAGTTCTATGACCCGATACCAGCAATTTTGTGCTTCGCAACCATGGGTTTAATTCCTTAACTTGGCGATATAAAATGTTATTTTCAGTACAATACTTCCTTAAATCGTCAATGCTTTTTTCGATAATTACTTCTTTATAATCAATAGGTTTGTAGAGTTCATTGGCTGCAATACGAATATTATACAAATCTTGATTTTCAAACATTAATTTATAAGCAACACAACGACTTATATAGCGCGAAGTTTCCTGATTTAGAAACAGATTCCAATAATTATCAATTTGTTGCTCTTGTATATTTTTAGAAAGCCCATTTTCTCCCATATTGTATGCAGCAGCTGCCAGTGCCCAGCTACCGAATTGATTTTTAAGTTTTTGCAAATACTTACAAGCTGCACGCGTGGCTTTTTCCAAATGATAACGTTCGTCTACATATTCGTTAATCTCCAATCCGTAATGTTTGCCGGTGGCTTCCATAAATTGCCAAAAGCCAGCTGCTTTTGCCGGAGAAACCACGTTTTCTAAATTGCTTTCGGCTATGCACAAGTATTTTAAGTCATTAGGAATATTTTCTTCTTTTAATATTTTTTCGATGACAGGGAAAAAGCGGGTGGTGCGTTTGAGTGTCAGTAAAGTTCGGGAGTGTTGGTAGCAATGAATGATGAGTTCACGGTCTAAGCCTTCTTTTACCCAATACAGGTGTAGGGGTACTGCTTCTCCGCAAAAATCAATTTGGTCGGGTAGGGGAGGGGGTGCCAATATGTTTTCGTAATGGAATTGGGGTTTGCCAACATTGCCGTTGGCTTCAACCAATGGATAAGAAATATTGCAGACAGCACAAATTCCCAATCCGCATATAATTAATCCTAAAATAATGGCTGTAATTTTTATTCTCATAATTCTTTGTTTGTTATAATGTTTTTCACTACTGACCGACTAACTTTTCGGTCATAATTTGGCTGCAAATTTATAAAAAACCAGACACACCAAAAGGGCGACAAAAGATCGGTTAAGTTTTTTTTTGCTAATTCTTTTTTGGGTTAAGTTTTTTCATCAACACAAAAGAGGCTACCATTTAGGCAGCCTCTTAAAATTTCACAAGTGCTTGATCTATTATTTCTTAACAAAACTCTTCACCCCTGTTCTATCTCCTTCAATTACCCTGATGAAGTATGTTCCGGAA
>Ga0123353_10005587_pt1 | contig 16545 bp, 12 predicted proteins | sample TergutLab28metaG_3_FD_92763 | JGI IMG/M metagenome (GOLD analysis project Ga0123353, IMG submission 92763) | Labiotermes labralis P3 segment gut microbial communities from Petit-Saut dam, French Guiana - Lab288 P3 | ecosystem: Host-associated > Arthropoda: Insects > Digestive system > Gut ...
ACTTGGTACATAACACAAGGACTGTTGTACATACTGGTACTTGGCACACAACACTAGGACTGTTGTACATAATGGCACTTGGCACATAACAGAGGACTGCCATGCATAATGGCACTCAGAACATAACACTGCACTGCTGTACATAATGGCACTTGGCACATAACACAAGGACTGTTGTACATAATGGCACTTGGCACATAACACTAGGACTGTTTAATGGCACTTAACACACAACACAAGGACTGTTGTGCATAAAGGCACTTGGCACATAACACAGGACTGCTATGCATAATGGCACTCAGAACACAACACAGGACTGCTGTACATAATGGCACTTGGCACACAACACAAGGACTGTTGTACATAATGGCACTTGGCACACAACACAAGGACTGTTGTACATAATGGCACTTGGCACATAACACAGGACTGTTATGCACAATGGCACTCAGAACACAACACAGGACTGCTGTACATAATGGCACTTGGCACACAACACAAGGACTGTTGTATATAATGGCACTTGGCACATAACACAAGGACTGCCTAGTCTTCACTGGGCCTTAGTTCTGCTGCACAGAATGGCACAGCCTTGAGACTAAAAACAGTTTGTGATTAACTGGGAATGATCAAACTGCCACGAACATCAGAATCCACTGCCAATGTAAAGTGTCTATTTGGTTCCAAGCCAAGATTATGAAGTACTGGTGACACAAAGCACATGACAGGCTCACTCCACACTGCACTGAATGTCACAAAGGGCAGCCCAACCTGCCAGCCACATGTCTTGTCCCATCCCAGTTTTCTGGAACCAACTACAAAAAGCTGAAACAGTAGCACTAAAAGTAGAGATCACTGAAGGTCACAATTCATACATGGAGAGGCTACTGTATTCAATTTGGAAAGGACAAAAACTTAGCATTCTGTACACAGTGCAGGACAATTCCCAATATTCCACTTGATAACTTTTAAGGAACTTCAACCACCAACCATCTGTATTGACGATTCTCAGCTGCAAGCACAATCACAAAGCCCAATACATTCCAGACTCTGCATTACTTAACCTCTGCAGAGATGTTCATTTTGCTACTCACCATAGACGGGGCAGGTGGTGGGATCATGGCAGACGGACCAGGTGTGGGCACCACTTCAGGGCGGCTGTACACTGTAGGCTGCTGAGGGGTGGGGAGAGGGGGCTGGTGGTGGTGGTAGTGGTGGTGTGAGTGGGGATGATGGTGGTGATGGTGCAGTCCATACGAGTGGTGTCCTTGTCCATGCTGCTGCTGGGAAGATATGCGCGGTGGGTGGTGGTTCTGTGGTGGCGGCAGTGGTGGTGGTGGAGGTGGTTGTTGTTGTTGTTGTTGTTGTTGTTGTTGTTGTTGCTGCTGCTGCTGTGGCTGTGGCTGTTGGTACATATCCAGGAAGAGGTTCTCTCGCGGGCGACTGAAACATAAGCCAATGCCGCACAATGCTAGGCTAATAACTTCACACTAGGGACACAGAGGTGATGATAGTCTGTGTATTCTTGAACTAAGCCTTAGAAGTAAATACAGGGCACACTTTGACTTCGGCAGCACAGGATGCTGCATGAGCAGAATGTGTATACTAGGATTACTTCCATAAAGTCCCAATCGATTTGCACAACTTCCAGTGCAAGTCTCACCAACTGCCCAAACACATAGAGATTACACAAGTCAAAATAAGTAAAATTACTTCTCACTGTAGTGACAGTGTGAGGAACAGCTATTCAGATTCACAGTAACGTACCATGACCCAGCACTCCTACAGCAGTCATGTGATCACGGCCATTACATAAAGCTGAAGCAGAATCACAGAAGTGTGCTCCTGACTCTGGCTGGACATCAGCTCACAATCAACTCACCTAATGTCCGGGACTTTATGGAAGTAAACTTGCTATAGCAAGGACATTTAGTCACTGAAAAGGCTAATCTCGGTTCTCTAACTCAAATTGTATGGATGCCAAACTAATAATTTTGAAAACCAAGTGGGCTGCATGTCATTTAAGCAATAAACAGACTAATCATACCGTTTCAAATCAAATGTGCCATTAACAATATTCACAATCTGTATAACAATGGAAATGTAATTACTGTAATTTAAACTTGAGAATTTATCTCTACGTCAACACGTTGTATGTTACCATTCAGCGATACCTAACATGCTGTATGTTACCATTCAGGGATACCTAACATGCTGTATGTTACCATTCAGCGATACCTAACATGCTGTAAGTTACCATTCAGCGATACCTAACATGCTGTATGTTACCATTCAGAGATACCTAACATGCTGTATGTTACCATTCAGCGATACCTAACATGCTGTATGTTACCATTCAGCGATACCTAACATCCTCGAGTCTTTATGACTTGTTAAAAATTAAAAAATATATATGTATATAAACAGCTAAAATTAAGGGAAAAAAAACTTATATTCTGCACCGGGTAACATTGTACACACACTGTAAGAGCAGCTGCAGAGCCACGCAGATGGAAATGGAAAGAACCATGTGGCCAGGGGATTTGAGACCCCTGGGCTATGCTGTTACCTCCACCTGAACAATCTGCAGGTGCACCAGCCCGCAGGTGAACACCAAATACGTAACACTAGAGGCAAGGATTAGGTGAAAAGCCAAAAACAAAGCATAATATACACAAACCAGAAAGTGCAACAAAACATAACCAAAATGAAAGGCCAAGAATGAGACTGTACAATATCAGATCAGTCTCGGTTACTGATCAATAACACTTTTGCTGTATTATTATACTTCATACTCAGTCCCAAACCACTGTCAATTGGCCACCAAAAGTGGAAATGAATTACTCTGTTTGTGCACATGCTGTTATACTATCATCAGCAACTGCACTGTACACATTTCACAGAAATATCATTATATATGGACAGGAAAAAGATTACAAAAAGGCCTACATATAACTACTTCAGTTCTAAGCTTCAAAAACCACTGCCCACACTGCACAATGCAGTATTAGTTGCTGCACAAAGTTGTCTGTCTGTCTGTCTCATATCATCTTTCTCTATTTCACATAGGCAGCTATGCCGTTGCTCTAAGATGGCAGCATCAACCAGCTTCTAAGTTTTGGGGCAGTTGCTGAGAGGCACACTAAGGGTTTCCTCCCTCCCCCCCTTGAATGTGGGATAAATGCACTTTTTGCACTTCATGGTAACAAAATGTTAGGCAGCTGAATGTGCTGGTAACATCACGAGGAGTAATGTGGACTGTCACTACGAATTCCAATCAAAACACAGTACTTAGGCATACTTGGGTAACACAGAATTCACCTTACAGCCAATTCTAAGAAGCCACAAATGATTGCTAACCAGTACTGCATCATGGTCAGTTTAATTCCACCATGACCAACTATCTGGGTTAAACAGGGTCACAATACAACCAAACACTACCTCTGGAGGTGCACAGCGTGGGAATCCAGGCGTCGCCGTTGAATTTCCTGCATGCGCTGCTGGGAATGCCACAACCGTTCATGCAGAGGATAGATGCGGGGAGGGGCAGGGGGTGCCGCAGGCAGAGAGGGGAAGAACGGGAAACCCCCACTAGTGTGTAGCTGCGATGGCTGTCCATATGGGAAGGGAGACAGCCTCAGTGCCGGATCTGAAAGCAGAAAGGACACAAATATACTGCAACACAACCACAGCAGCTGCCACTACATACAGGTTCAGTTAATGAAGTTCATTTGATATTAACAACTTCTCCCTCACAAGACCATTTTACAATCATCTTCCCAATTACACCACACCATTACACGGCATTCTATCCTGTCCCTGTTGAAGCCAGTTCACACTATTACAGTCTATTTCTCTAGGGCCATTTTCATACCACACTTCCTTCCGTACCTCAAAAATTATGTTTGCATTTACCTGGTTGAGTAGTCCAAGAACTACTCAAAAAACAATACAGCATCATGTGACAGAATACATGAATCTTCAACTCAAATGAAAGTGAATATTTACTGATCTCCACACAACATACATGGCTCACACCCCAACTACAAGCTTACTGTTATTCCAACACAGAAAACAAGACATTTTGGGTAGAAACTATGACATATACTTTCATTTAAATCAGGGCATGATAAAATTCCTTTGAATGTGGACACCAGCTAAAAATTTTCGGATGGAGACCGCTTTCCATTCTTCTGTGGATTCATGCAGCAACAGCTGATGAATTTAAAACTTACATTACAGTTTTTGCTAATATTAGAAAGCACATAAAATCAAAATGCCAAACTAAAAATCCTTAGAATACCAGTGAAATAAAAACACATACTAAAACTCCTTACTCAATGCCAGCATGCCAACAAATGTAACCTGAGCTGTACCACAAGTCGGCCACCCCTCAACCTTCAACAGTTATCACAGCACAGCTGTTTAACGCTCCTTCCACACATGTTCATATTATGCTAAACTGATGTTGGAAATTAGACTGCTTGCTGCTGGTGATAAGCAGGCTGTTTAGTAATAAAGTGTTTGTTCAACTCTGATTAAAATGAAGAAATACAAGATTCCAACATTCCAGGCACAAGCAGAAATTATCACCTACATAACTGGTCGAGCTCTGCTTCAATTATGTCCTTGTAAAGACAGAACGGAACGCGTACTGTCTGGCTGGACAACAGTATCCTTGGAGACTATAACTATGTCCTTGTAAAGGCAGAACAGCACGTATACCGTCTGGCTGGACAACAGTATCCTACTGGAGACTGTAACTATGTCCTTGTAAAGGCACAACAGCATGTGTACTGTCTGGCTGGACAACAGTATTCTACTGGAGACTATGACTATGTTCTTGTAAAGGTAGAACAGCACGTATACCATCTGGCCTATTGGAGACTATGACTATGTTCTTGTAAAGGCAGAACGGCACTGTACCGTCTGGTTGGACAACAGTAACTACTGCAAACTACAACCTTACATTTGCTTTGTAAGTTCACACTCCACCACATTCTTTTAGACATCATCGACTAGCATGTCACTTGTATCAAATTTCACGTAAATATATTATACTGTTCAAATGTTACTGACACACAGTGTCCCCCACACCATTCTCATTTCAGAATTGCACGTAATGTTTCAAACCCTTCTGCACATCACATTAGATCTGTGTGATTACGTGGCAGCTTTTGTAAAATGAAATATGGCTTAAGATTCAAGTCTGCCGGGATATGACACTGTGTCTCAGGGCAAGTAGTTCCTAAGGTTTTGAAGGAGCATGATGCCTTGATCTTCTGAGTCCAGCAATCCAAGAAGACACTGGCTGTGCCTGACCCTGAAGATGAAGGCACTATAAATAAGCTGTCAATCAGGAACTACCTGCCCAACAACACGGGTTCACATCCCAAAAACACTTCAATCTTCAGCAGCACAACTGTCACAATCTCAAATGTCAGCTTCAAACTGGTACTGTCTCATGACAGGTTACATTAGTTAACAATGAAAAACTGGTACCGACTACTGACACAGCAAGCATGGCTTGTATTATTTTCCAGAATGTACAGCCAACCAACAGAATTTCAAAGACTCACATATGCACTTTATTACATATGCAGGTGTTTCCTTTCTCAGTTCACCTAATAATGTTCATAATACAGCATTCAGCTGCTGCCTACTGTGCTCACCAAGACAGTAGGTGTGGGTAGTGGGTGTGTATGAGTGCGTGGCTGGCGCATTGTGTCCCTGTGACCAAGGAACAGACCGCCCATGTGGATGCATGCAGCTGCCATAAAGCCCGCTGCAGTGATGTGTATTGTTTGGCATGGGAGGAACATCAGGTGCATCATTGCCACCGCACTGGTAACGGCACGAAGGCAGGCGGAAACGAATAAGAGGTGGTGGCGCAACGCGTGGTGGTGGCGTGCTACAAGGAATGTATTGGCCAGTGGAGGTGTTATGGATGGGTGACACAGGAGAATCTGTCACCACAACTGGCGCTGACGATGGTGCGCAGGAAGGCACGGCCGGGTGTCCACCACCACTGACAGGGAACATCTCTTCATCTGACTCTTGTGTTAGGTCTACTACAGCCACAGGGTCCTAAAATGAGACATGAGAACAGAATTAATGGCACACACACACTTGCTGTAACAGCAACAAGGAATAACACACCCTCACAACAACAAATCATTTATAGTAAAACTCCTATAGTCCAGAATCCAATCATTCTTTGCTCCTGACGAACTGGAACAAAAATTGACACGTGAAAGACAGCAAAATTCACACATGCACATGCATGTGCACACACACACACACACACACAAGAGAAAGAGCCACAGCAGTGTCAGCCAAGTCAGCTCATCATCATCTTATCATCTTACCATCTCACTTGGCCACTTTGTGTTGATGTGATCACAAGTGCTTGTGTGTGTGTGTGATCTAAGTAAATAAATGACAGTCTGCCACTGTTCAAGACAACAGTTTATTGCCTGTATCACCAAACATTTTACACAGTATTACAAACACACATGCAAATGCACACACTGTACACAGCACATGCAAAATCAGAACAGCATATAGAATGGTCATCTCGACTGTACACAGTATTTATTGACTCTGAGAAAGCACTTGAGAGGGAGGTCATGTGGAAAGAAGTGAAACATTATGGAGTGCCAACCCAAATCGCCAACCTCATTAAAGAAACCTATCGGGGTTATGCATGTCGAGTTGTGCATGAGGGCCGAGTATCTGACCCAATTTCTGTGCAGACCGGAGTGCAGCAAAGTTGCATCCTGTCACCCACTATGTTCTTGATAGTGAATGACGCAGTAATGCGAAATGTGAACCGAGACAGGCAGCGAAGTATTCAATGGGGCCTGGTCAACAGGCTAGAAGATCTGGATTTTGCCAATGATCTGCCAATGATATGCAAACAAACCTTGATGACTTGACAAACAAGGCAGAAAAGGCAGGACTCATAATCAACGTAAAGAAGACGAAGGTTTAGGGATAAACACAAGTAAAACAGATCCATTTGCTCTTAGGGACAAAAGTATTGAAGATGTGGATAATTTTACATACCTGGACAGTGTGGTTGCCAAAGATGGAGGAGCTGTGCAGGGTGTCTCGCAACGAATTTGAAAAGCAAATGGTGCTTTCGTACAACTCTATCCAGTGTGTAAGAATAGCAGAATATCTATTAGGACCAAACTCCGCATCTTCCATAGTAATGTTAAGTTGGTGTTGTTATATGGATCTGAGACATGGAAAGAAATGAAAACTACCACCTCAAAGCTGCAGACCTTCATTAACGACAGCTTATGAAGAATCCTGAACATCCGACAGACGGAAGTGATTTCAAACGAAGAACTTTGGGAAAGGACAGAAGATATCGAGATGTCCATGCAGATCAAGAGACGGAAGTGGAAATGGATAGGACATACACTGAGGAAAGGAAATGAAGCCATCAAAAGAGAGGCCTTGGATTGGAACCTGCAGGGGAAAAGGAGGAGGGGGAGACCTACACATACGTGGCGAAGAACTGTCCACAATGAGGCACTAAAAAAGGGAAGAGCTGGAATGAAGTTAAGAGGGTGGCTGGAAATAGGACCAGATGGCGGTGTTTTGTTGATGCCCTATGTACCCTAAAGGATGACAAGAACTGATGATGATGATGATGATGAGTCACAAAAGGTCAAAACAATCGTAAAAAAATGGGTAACTATGAAACACCTAATTCACGAACACAGAGAAGCTACCGTGCTGATCAGAGTGAAAGGAACCGTCAGTTCACCTAACATCTTTCAGTCTATAATTAATTCTGTATTTAACTGGCACACAAAACATGCACTGACAGCTGCAGTTGAGGACACACCAACACAATGCTACAGGAATTACTGTAAACACAATGCAGGTCATACACATTCACCACATCTATAAAGGCGTTACAACAACGCAGCTCCCACACAGCAGAATCACTTGGTTGCTCTTAATGTCTCCACATTATACAGAATTGGAGGGTTCATTACTATGGGGATTCAGGTCCTGGGTGATGTGTTTCTATGTTGCTGGGCAAGTAGATCCTGATGTGTTGAAGGGAATACTGACTGCATTGTTCAGATGAGGAAAACCTGCCCTATATAACAGCACCACATCATGTGTTTTGGATATGCTTCTCGGTCCTAATGAAGGAAGCAGGTTCCTTTGAAATGTAACCAACCACTCACTCAACACAGCATTACATCCAAGGACCTCACAACTGTGAAACCTCAAATTCCATCCATCATAATATAACATCACAACAGTGTGTTCCTGATCCCTATTGGGCCCAAACCCAATCCCACTTCTTTGATGAATCTGAGAAATATTTTTCCATTTTGTACACATTTTTCACCTTGTAGTTCACACCAACTCACCATCTGTGCCGATTGATCCCTACACATTTCTCACCTAGCAGCTCACACCAACTCACCCTCTGTGCTGACTGATCCCTACACATTTCTCACCTAGCAGCTCATACCAATTCACCCTCTGTGCCGATTGATCCCTACATATTTCTCACCTCGCAGCTCACACCCTCTGCCGATTTATCCCTACACATTTCTCACCTAGCAGCTCACACCAATTCACCCTCTGTGCTGACTGATCCCTACACATTTCTCACCTACAAGCTCACATCAACTCACCCTCTGTGTTGACTCATCCCAACACATTTCTCATCTACCAGCTCACCCTCTATGCTGACTCATCCCAACACATTTCTCACCTAGCAGCTCACACCAACTCACCTTCTGTGCCGACCAATCCCAACACATTTCTCACCTAGCAACTCACACCAACTCACCTTCTGTGCTGACTGCTGCTGGTATTTCACACTGACAACCTCAATGCCACTGTCATCATCTGTGTCATCACTGTCACTACTTGATGACAGCCAATCTAGTTGCAGGTCTGGAGCTGATGGGCCATCCTCATTCGCCTGTGCCTGCATGCCTGATGGACCTGCCACAAAACAAAACCAGCTAAAGTTGTAACGGTTGCTTCAGCCCACCCTGTCTGCACATGCACCCTGATCCTGTACATGCTTGTTGCAACTTGCATGGTTGTGTCTGTCTGCATTAGCCAACAGTCAGCCTGCAAGAGGACAGCTGTCCAGCCACGGTCATTTTAGGTGCGACCATCAACCTGTGTGAATCATATAAACACACAGATCGTAACAAGTTTAGTGTGTTGTGTCCCTGATGTGACAACACCACAATCAACAACCAGCATCAGCCAACAGTTTACTGTCATCTGTACACAGACAGCAACTGCAGACCAGATATACAGTGCTTAATGTACTGTTGGCTGTTACTGGCATCACACCCAGTCATGCTATAACCATGTGGCAACATAAGAACAATTCAAGACAACCATAGAGATGGACAGGTAAAGATTAAGCTGGGTTCCTGCAATGTGGCCAACATATTTGGTAATGATGCCAACATAAGGATTCAGGTCAGCTGGGATATGATGTCACATTGCTAGGTGTGTGGTTCCTGATTTCTCAAACAAACCCAGTGCCTTAATCTTCAAGTGTCACAAACTTGGAGCTGGGCACTATGACCTTCTGAAAGGTCCAGAACCACTCACCACAACATCATGCCCAAAGTACAAAACCTCAAATCTCACAGCCCCAACACAACCATATTTCTTGAACCCAAACTTAGGCTGCTGCAAATATTTACTGTGTTATGGCCGAAGTTGTTTATGGTGAAAGTTTTGCTTCCCACCAATCATTTACAGCTGCTAGCCTCTACTCTGATTTCATGCTGAATCTCCTGCTGGTGGGCAGTAACATAACGTGTCTGTCTGGTCTGAAGAAATACCACAAAATCTCAATTACTGAGGATTATCACACCAACAGGAGTTGTGGCACACAAAAACCAGATTTTGTACATATCTGTACATGTGTCACGTAAAACTGGTGTAGCAATTTGGGTACATAAAAATGTGAAAAGTCAGGCATATTTTAAGTACAGTTGTGTACTGTAAAACAGCAACCTATGTATGAAAAAGGCATGAGACTATGCAAGAGAAACGACACATTCATCAGGACACTGTCATGTATGCCACAGTGCAGGTGGTCACTTGCTGTCATCTCACTGCACAGGCAAGTCCATGAGTCCACGTGCAATTTGTGGTGGATGAAGCGGCACTGGGACAGGTTTTTCTCTAAATACTTCGGTTTTCCTGTCAGTATCATTCCAGCAATGCAGAATATTATTTCACTCATCTATGACCAACGCTACAAAACCTTAGCAAGTGGCAGTTATTAAACACAAAGACAAATATTGGGAAAGACAATAAATCGTACTGACAAAAAAATAAATGGGCGACTTTACCGCACAGCAGGTGCACAAATCCCAAGTGACTGAATTTTCTATGGCAGTACCCAATATGTGTGGGTCTGCTGTATGCAACTTGCTGCATGTTACCATTCTAGCACCCACAATTCTGACACAACTCCAGTATTTATGGAAAATGTGTGCACCCCTGCTTTTAACAATTTCAAACTGAGCACTACTTTCATTACACACACACTGCATTAGACACGTGAACCACCCCCGTAAAGGTCACATGACAGAAGGTTCAGTAAATAAGGTACCCAAGCATTAATCAACCATAACAGGCAGTACTTGTAGTAGGGGTTAACACACAACACGTGGTACAAGAGTCAGTCACAAGTTGTTGAGGAAATAGTACGTGTGATGGCAATTACATTGGACATTTGGTCCTGTGAAGAAGTATTAAGTGTTATCAGCTGCAGTGAGCACAATATGACTGACAGCACACTGTGCAGCAGGGTCTGCCATGGTGATGATCACACTGGTCAGCCAGCATATCAAGGACAAATCTGAATGCAGCAAAAGCGAAGGAACTGGCGTGGGACACTGAAACATCACTTCGGAGGCTGCGCAGTCCACTGTGACGAGGAAGCAGAAGAGCCTGCTCATGACTGCTTGCAAGTGCAAAAGCCTGAATGCTACCAGCAATAAATTTTTAAAGTTGCCTAGACAAAACAAATTCCTTGATGTGCTGAGCAACCAAAAAACAGAGACCTACAGTGCAATAAATGTGCTGCATTTAACAGTCTAACGGCCTCTCGTTTAATTTTTGTGACCTGGCAGCCCCACTTATGGGCACATGCAGCTTTGTGCTGCTAAGTGAAAATATCCAAACTCTCTGCTTGTTGTCAGTGCATTCTGGAAATATTTATATTCCACACTGCCTGCTGCAAGCTTCCAGTTACTCCAATAACTGCTAATATGTTACCTGGAAACTGGTTTGAGCTAGGAGCTGCCTGCTGTGGAGGGGGCAGAGTGTCCTGCTGTTGCTGCTGCTGCTCCAGTTTGATGCCACGCAGCTTCGTCCCATGACTTTCATTCGTGACACCTAGATTGGAATCTGCATTGTCTGAAGCAGTAAATAACTGAAAACGTCTCTTCTCATCTGGCAAGGGCTGTGATGGAGGCACCATCTTCTTCCTGGCACCAGCTGATGGGTAGCAAGTGGGAGGCAAGTGCTGGCGCCCTCCCGACGGCCTCTCCCCAACGGCGCTGGGTCCTGTGTTGATTCCACTCCCAGAGTGCTGGAAGCTACAAGATGCACCACCAGAACCACCTTCACCAGAACCCCCAAGATGAAGGTGGTCACCCTTTTTGGCCTTCAGTTTTGTGGATGCTGCACGGTCGCCCTCACGATGTACACGCTTCCGTCGTGCTGCATCAAATGGGTCACTCCCTGCAACTGCAGAAACACAAACCAGATTCATATGTGCATAAAAAGAAACAACAGTAATACCTTGCAATGCCTCTTGTGGTCTTACTGGTCAAGGCTGCATCAAAACCCATTTGGGCATCACTGTATGTGTTTGTGTCCTCGGAGTGGAACAGACGGCAGTACGGTAGTGCCACCGGCTCTGTGTGTGACTGAGGTGGTGGCCAAGCCCTACGCTGATAGCAAGCATCTGGCCGCCGACGGTACTGCGCATACAGAGGTTCACCAACAGCTCGCTCCGCAGGAGTATGTGGGAACTGTTCTAGCGACACCACATCTACATCATCTGCGTCACTCTCTGCAAACAGTGGCTCAAATTCCATCTCTCCTGTGAAACAAATGGAAACAAAGCCTAAGAATGTGTGGCTAAAGGTGCTGTAGCAATGTAAAATCCACAGGGCTTTCACTTCTTCTGTGCCTTCAGCAAAATGTTTGGACCAAACTGAGATATGCCACAGCCAGTCCCTCCATTCAAGAAGAAAATTTCAGGTTGACACAACTTTTCATTCCTCTAATTTAAAATATACAACATCAGATGAGATGTTTCAGGTACAACAAACATGCAGCATATAACAATTTCCTACATATTTTGTATGTGTGAGTGAAGAGGCTATAGCAGCAGCAGTGTAGTGGTAGTAGTAATAGTTGTTGTACACACATAAAACTGTAACCTCTACCTTTCACAAAGCTTATGTTATGTTGTTATCAATTAGCAGAATATCGGAAGGTTCATTAATAATTAACAGCATTACTTGATAGCACCCAAACTCACCACACACTTGTTGAAGTTACAGACCTCACATCTTTGACATGCGCACAGCACATCTAAATCAATATTCCCACAAATGGTGATGGATCAATAGTTACAAACTGCACTCCTCCTCACATGTACAGTGTACACAGCACTTTGCTGCACCGCCTGGCCACAGCCAGCAAACCAACTAATTTCAACTTATGATAATCACATGAGAGGGAATCACATTATAGCATGCAAGAGAGCAGCAGGACCACTGTGTGTGTGTGTTTGTTAAGTGTGTCACTGAACAGTGCTGTGGATTGCTAACATTACATAGCGTACGAGGTACATGAACGAATGAATGAATGATGGGTACTGAGAACTGGTGGAAAGACACTGAAGAGAAAACCTGAAGTACTGGCAGAACAACCTGTCCCAATACTACTTTGCCATCACAAATACACACAGATTGGCCAGGGACTGAACTCATGCAAGGTAATGACATGGTGACAACTATCAACCCCACCCACACCACAGCCCCATCTGGAACACGAATCAACTTTGGGACATTATACAGTAAGGCAAACAATAACCGTACTTGGTTCCGAATTTCACCAGAACAATTACAACTAGGGCACCAGCCTGCAATGTGTGCATTCCACTGGTTTTGTAAGTCACAACCTCACTGCCAGATGTGAGGTTCTCATAGTAATGTTGCTGAAGATTCAAGTTTCCTGAGATGTCATGCATGGTCACTGGGTGAAACGTTAAGACATTCTGAAGGCATTACAGTCCTTCAGTGTCAGGCAATATTCACCCAACAATGCAGCATCGCATCTCAGAGGACCTTAATCTTATGCATAAAGAATGTCACACAGTGATACATTAATTCTGTGTGAACAGAAATAGTGCACTTTTTAAACCACCTCTGAACTCCCCCACATCCAACATGTCATACAGGGAATTATATTTTTATTACAGTTCTTATGCTCACAAATAAAAACAAAAAAAAAATTGATTTTCAAAATCAAACCATTTATCTGAATACAAAATTTTGATACATGCAACCAGTCATAACATCTGCACATTAATTTACATTTATATATACGATTACTCTGAATATTTTCTTATTGTTGGATTATTTATTCTTTGAAATAAGCTCTAATTTTCTATTTTGTTTCAGGCATTGCTGGAAACATCCGAACATGACTGCAGGTTACATTCTTTTAAGGGTCTCCAAACTGCAGCCCTGTTGCCAGGTTACATTATGCGGCCTGCAGTCACATTTGCGTACATTCTATAAAAATTACACCATTATTTAGATTGTCAGGTGCACCACATATTGTTATTTCTCCAAATGCAGCCTGCCAACCAACACATAGCAGATGTGGCCCTTTGCCAGAAAAAAAAGTTTGGATATCCACAGCTTATATAAAACACCAGAACATGTTGTGTTTACATGAAACACCTTAACTTGAACACATGTTGTGTTTATATGTATTCCAGACCACCGCTACATGACCTGACATAACATTAGCACTGTCTGCATGGTTGCGTTCTGAGAACAGATGGACTGCCAGTAAGCTATTTTGCTTATGGCACTTCAAAGTTCACCTGCTGCAGCTGAAGATGGCTCCAAACAAGCACAAACAGTTCAGCCGCTAGTAAGGCAAGACATTTACAGAAGACAGTGTGCCTAACCATGCCACTGTAACTCCTGCACACTAGCCAACTTTACACCAACAAATGAAGCATATAGAATACTGCCCTTTATATACACAAGTACATTTATCGTGTTCCCAAGCAAAAAAAAAAAATACAGTTTCAGCTTGCAGAAGCAAGTTAGCTAACACAACACATATTCTGTGCCCTCTTGATACTTGGGCAGTCACAACAAGAGCACAACAATCTCTTGCTGCCTGTGGTCACAGCATGCAAGTGAAGAGTATTCAGCAAAATACAAAAAGTGTGTTCACACACAAAAAGCAATGAAAAAATCTCAGCAAAGTTCTGTTTAAAAAAATCGAGCACCAACTGTGTCATGTAAAGGAACCAAACACACAGAACAGCAGAAAAGTTATACATGACAGGTTCATGGCTAGTCAACATAAAATACAAAAACATTTACTTTTCTCAGATAATGCAGGGTCTTCATCAAACAGGAATGTAAACAACCAAAACAACACATACTGCTGTTAATAAAATCACAACACAGCTGAGAGTGTTCTTTTGTATGACCTGATAATTGGAGTCTGGTGTGCTGTGAGTGCATTCAATATCACAGGACCAATGCTGTTCAAATAAGCAACACATTTCAAACATTATGATCACATTATTCTGATAGCATTCTTCAGGAAATTAACAGAAGAGGAAATGTATGGTTAACTGAAGCAGAACAGCACAGGCTCTCATAGCAAATGACAGCAATGGATACGGTACTGAGCAAATAGAATGCAATTACTATTTGTGGTGGACAGAAAACAACAGAGTTTACAACAACAATCCACACTGTTTCATGAAATCAAAGAAAATATTTGTAAAGAAACTGTTAATATTTGTTCTCTTGTGTGTTATGAAGTATTATCAAGAGATAAACAACCTGCTCAGAAGATGGAAATCAGCACTTCAATTGTTTTATGAAATAAGGTAAGTTGAAGTGCAGTGGATGAAGGGACTTTTCATAAAAATATCCATCCAATGGACGCCAAGCTGTTCCATGCAGGCAGACAGACAGACTGACATGACAAAGCTGATGAGTCACATTTTGCAATTCTGTGAAATGTGCCTGACAACACTCCCTCTATTAAGCAATAATGACAAAAGAAGTGTTTCAACATATTAGAATCCAATACAAATCCAACACATTGCCACTTGTAGCGGTAATCAAATGGGCTGATTCAGCCCTGCCTATAACACAGCTCAGGCCTCTCTCAAGTAATCGTGGCGCTGTCATATCATGACTTAATGAATGTCTGCATAAGCTGTAAGGAACGTTCACTCAGTAAAGCTCCCCATGTCCTCACAATTACATGAGCAATCATTGCAGCACTAAACATAGCTCATTTTATTCCAACAAAGTACAAACCCTGAGCACATTAATGAATTTGCCCCACCTTGGTGCAAGTTCAGAAATACTGCTGGGGTACAGACTAGGCTCATGACAGGTGATGAGACACATGTGCACCATTTCACTTCCTCAATCAAGCACAAGCAACACTTTGGAGATTGCTGATTCCACAGCAGAAAGAAAATGGTAACAGATTATCATGAGAGGTGACAATTGTAAGAGCTCAGTTTCTATAGCCACAGAATAAAAATCATCCAAATAAATGTATCAGAGTGCCTGGAAATTATGTTGAAAAGTGACGACATTCAAGTGGAATAAATGAGGTACATTCGGTAACACTGGACACCTAAAGACTTAATGGTAACAGATGATCATGAGAGGTGACAATTGTAAGAGCTCAGTTTCTATAGCCACAGAATAAAAATCATCCAAATAAATGTATCATTCTATAGCCACAGAATAAAAATCATCCAAATAAATTTATCAGAGTGCCTGGAAATTATGTTGAAAAGTGATGACATTCAAGTGGAATAAATGAGGTACATTCGGTAACACTGGACACCTAAAGACCTAACATGCAGCTGACCCTACACATGACACATATTCCATGTTCCCTGCATTAATCAGATGTAATTTTTTTTTAAAAAAAACACCCACAAATTCACTAGTATCTATGAATGTAATTTTATTACACAGAAATCATCGACATATTTCAGCCACTCATGTGGCCATCTTCAAGTTGGTAAGAACAGTACAATTACAGATATAATGTGCTGGAATGTTTAAAATTCATGGTTAAGAGAATGTATACAGATGTTTTAATAAAGGTTGATCAACTAGATGACACTTGCTTTATTATATATTGCTCAACATGTTTCAGACGTTAATACGTCCATCTTCAGGAGCTAGCGAGTACTTGTTGTGTTGTGTAGGCTCA
>Ga0123353_10005590_pt1 | contig 16541 bp, 14 predicted proteins | sample TergutLab28metaG_3_FD_92763 | JGI IMG/M metagenome (GOLD analysis project Ga0123353, IMG submission 92763) | Labiotermes labralis P3 segment gut microbial communities from Petit-Saut dam, French Guiana - Lab288 P3 | ecosystem: Host-associated > Arthropoda: Insects > Digestive system > Gut ...
ATATGGATATGTTTGGGTTGATCAATATGAATGGGCGGATGTATGATCCAATCATTGGGCGGATGCTTTCGCCGGATCCGTATGTGCCGAATGGGGCTTATACGCAGGATTTTAACAGGTATATGTATGCGAGGAATAATCCGCTGGCTTATATTGATCCGGATGGGGAGTGGGTGCATTTAGCCATTGGAGCGTTGATAGGAGGAACAGTAAATGTTATTGTTAATTGGAAAAAAATTGACGGTGATTGGGGTAAAGGTCTTGCTTACTTTGGCATTGGTGCTGCTGCTGGAGCGTTAGGAGCAGGTGTCGGTGCGGGTGCTAGTGCAATGATGGGTTCTGCTTTAAGTTCGGCAACAGGGACTGTTGCAGCAGGATCATTTTCGGCAGGATTTTTGGGAACAAGCACCGTTATTTCGACTGGATTTGCAGCAGGGTTTGTTTCAGGTGTAGCAGGAGGAGCAACGAGTGGATTTCTTAATAGTGCAGGAAATAATTGGTTAGAGAATGGCAAAGATGCTACGTTCAAGGGTGTTTTCGGTGCAGGGTTAGACGGAATGTGGAAAGGTGCAGTTATTGGTGGAGCAGTCGGAGGAGTTGTGGGAGGTATAGATGCTCACTTGAAAGGGTTAGATTTTTGGACAGGGGCTGATAAGCAGGCTGTACAGATAAAAGTAGAGTTAGACGGAAAAATAACAATGAAGTCAGGTAAAGATTTTGACGGAATGAGTGCAAGAAGCCAAGCACGTATGCAAACACAAACGGAAGGCAATGCTGCATTTTCAACAAACGCTAAGGGAGAAACCGTTTTAACTTTGCCTCGAGGCGTAAAACCCACTAATCTTGCACTTGTTGGAAATGATGCGTTTGTTGATGGTGCAAGAATTGTAGGAAATCAAATAATTTATACTCCGATAACAAGAGTAGACCAAATTTTGATTTCTGGTTATAGATATACTAATTATCCAATTAGAAGCGTATTTGACTTATTTTCATGGCGACCATGGGGCTGGTAAAATCAACTGTTTTTCTTGCAGTGATTTTATTCTGCAAGACTGTGTATTCGCAACCAAGACAAGAAGTGCGTACACAGCAGGCTTATCATATACAAAAGATAGTTGTTGTGTCGAAAGATACTGTTTGTGGTGGCTACAAAGTGATTAGTTCAAAAGGGGTAGTTCGCTTTTTTGACGAGAGTGTTAAAATAGACAGTATCTTTGCAGAACGAACTATGACCATTTATCATTTTGAAAGAAAAAGACCATTCAGGCGAACTCGTCATGTTGAATATGTTGAAATTCGAGGAACTGTAAATGTTTTTTCAGAACAAACAGATACAATTCTTAATCTTTTTGCAACAGGAAATGATGGCGTTTCAAGTGATGTATTTTGGGCGGAGGTCAAAACATCATATCTCATCAGTCTTTTGAAGCAAAACGAACTTATCGTTAATTCCGATTCGTTATGGATTGTTGTAGTTCCCGAATATGTGAGCAATCCAGGTTCGCAGTATTATATTTACCAATACCGTGATAACTCTCAAGAATTACATTTATCAGTAATCTCTTTTGCACAGGGATTTACTCCACAAGTGGTTTTCTCTAACTCTGCCAAACTCACAGGTAAAGAACAAAAAGAACTCGAAAGTAATCTTTTGACATTTGATATACATAATCAAACAAACTGTTTAGAGAGTGGTATCTTTGCATCTTTTGTTTTTCGTTCTCACGATACAAACATAGGGATTTTCCGTTCTCACGATTGTAATAGAAGTAGAGTATTTAACTTTGCACTTCCATTTGTTTTTACAGGACAAAACCACTTTAAGACTGCACCAAAATTATTCGGTGGTGTAAGGTAATTTTCCGCTCATGTGGTGCATGGGTGGTGCAAGTTTGAGAGTTTGGGAAATTAAGATGTTTGTTTATTGATGGTTATGCGTTTTAATGGCGGTATATTGTATACTGTACCCGCTGGCGCCGATTTGCAATCGGTGCCGTGTCTGAACTTTACTAAAACAAAAATAATTTGTATCTTTGCACAGCAAAACTAATTTATAAATGAGCCGAAAGCACAAATTCTTAAACCCTGAATGAGCCTATTTTGTGACGTTTATCCGCTGGCGCGGGTCTGTGACCCGTGCCAATTAAGCAAAATAAAGAAAATTAAATTGAAAAAAGACAGATAAAAAAAGTGCAAGAAAATGCGAGAATATATGCAGAGATTAGACACGGCACCAGTTACAAACTGGCGCCAGCGGGGTTGACCCATTAGCTCCAGTACATGTTCCTGCTCGCCAAGTTAAGGTTAGATGGGGAATAAATTTCCCTTTTATACCAAATTACCGAACTATGAATCACTCTTTGATACTTAACCGTACTTTCTTTAGTTGGTAGATAATAAAAATTAGTAAACAATGAAAAAAAGCATAATCATATTTTTTATCGTGTTTCTGTCTTACGATGGGATTTCTCAAAATTCCAGTAAAATAGATTTTTGGACTTCTCTACAAGAGGTTGTTGAGGGAAAAGTTTTTCTAAACTTATTTGTAAAAGGAAAGTACCAATCAACCTTTGAGGAATTTTTTACAGCCGAATCTCTTAAAAACACCGACACTAATCAAAATACTCTTGATTCTTTGTATAATATCTTTTTGAATATGCTTAAAGATGAATATCGTCCACTTTTTGAAAACGAGGCAAGTATTGATTTTGATTTTCACAATCTTGAAGTTGTGTTTAATTCAAGAGAATCAGCCGTTATTATGGCTAATTCTGAAAACGATTTTGACAGAGTAAAGATGAGGACTGCAAATAAACTCAAGGCGTTCTTGAGGTACGTTGATATGAACAATGAACTTCCAAGAGGTACGTTTGAGTATTTGGCTTATCGGTTTAACGTACTTAATAATGGAGAAAAGTGGATGTTTGTTACTGCTAAAGTAAATGCGGATACCGATATTATTGAAACAATGATTGAACCATCCGCTGGCGCGGGTCTGTGACCCTTGCCAATCAAGCAAAGTAAAGAAAATTAAATTGAAAAAAGACAGATAAAAAAAGTGCAAGAAAATGCGAGAATATATGCAAAGATTAGACACGGCACCGATTGCAAATCGGCGCCAGCGGGACACACAGAACAGAGTCACAAAAAGATCTTAACTAAAAGTCAGAACAAACAAGAAGTATGACTGCCAAACCCGCGCCGGCGGTTAAAAAACTAATTATCTTTGTAGAGACGTTGCTCACAGCGTCTCTACGTGTTTTCATGCTAAACCAATTCAATATTTTTTCGTATCTTTGCAGAAACTAAACGATTTTCTATTTTACAATGAAAAAAATTGCTTTATTTCTCATTTCTGTATGGTTTATTTTTTTGCAAATCTATGCTGATGAAGGGTTATGGATGCCAAACCTGCTGCAAAAAAGACAAGCCGACATGCAAAGCAAAGGCTTACAAATTTCTGTAGAAGACATTTACAGCGAAACTCAACCGAGTTTGAAAGATGCGGTGGTTAGATTAAGTACGGGTTGCACAGGCGGATTTGTTTCCAAAGAAGGTTTGGTGCTCACCAATCATCACTGCGTGTATCAACAAATTCAAATGCATTCAACGGTCGAAAAAGACTATTTGCAATACGGGTTTTGGGCGATGAACAAAGAGGAAGAATTGCCGTGTCCGGGAATGAGTGTTTCGATGGTTGTAAAAACTCTTGACGTTACAGAAGCCGTAACAGCCGGCACAACTGCCGAGATGAGCGAACAAGATGCTGCCAAAATTCGGAATGAAAACATCAAAACATTAATTGCTGATGCTGAAAAAGAAACTGGTTATAAAGTCGAAGTTCGTCCTTTTTTCGGCGGAAACCAATTTTACCTGTATTTGATTGAAGTTTTTGAAGACGTGCGTTTGGTGGGTGTTCCACCTTCGAATATCGGTAAGTTCGGCGGAGATACCGACAATTGGACATGGCCTCGTCATACAGGGGATTTTGCGTTTATCCGTGTGTATGTAGACACAAACAATAAACCCGCTAAATACTCCAAAGACAATGTGCCTTACCGACCTTGCAAGCATTTCAAACTTTCGCTCAAAGGCCCTGAAGAAAATGAATTTACCTTTGTTTTCGGCTATCCCGGACGAACAAATCTATATCTGACATCGTATGCTCTTCGCTTGATCACAGAAGTTGAAAATCCAATCGCCATTGCTGCGCGTACCAAGCGTTTGGACATCATCAAAACAGCCATGGAGCAAGATCCAAAAACACGAATTCAATACACAGCAAAGGCTTCAAGAATTTCCAACACATGGAAACGATGGCAAGGTGAAAATCGTGGAATCAAACGTATCAACGGCGTTGCACAAAAGGAGGGTTACGAAGAAAACTTTCAAGAATGGGCAAACACATACAACGATGGACAATACAAAGATTTGTTGCCCCAACTTAAAACTGCGTACGCGGAATTAGAACCCCTATCAACTCAAAATCTAATTTTCAACGAGCATGTTTTGGCACCCGAAATTGTGGGATTCGTTCAACAATTTAACCAATTACTCAAATTGTCTAATGATAAAACCGTGAAACCGGCTGTGTTTAACGAACAGTTGAACCTCTTGAAAGGACGCGTTACACCATTCTTCAAAGATTTTGATGCGAGTGTGGATAAACAACTTTTCAAATCGCTGTCTATTGTGGATATAGATGGTGTTGAAGTGCGTTTTGTGGATTTTCCGGATAAAAATTTTGATCAATATGTGGACGAAATGTATGCAAAATCCATTTTCACAAACGAGGCGAAATTAAATGCGATATTGAAGAAGTTTCCTTCGAAATCTGCAATAAAATCGTTGGAAAACGATCCTTTATTGAACTATGTCGATCGTGTATATTCAATGTACTATTCAATGATTGCGCCGGCATTGAGAGAACAAAATGCCATAATTGACGTGTTACAACGCACGTATATAAAAGCACAAATGGACATGCAACCCGACCGCGAATTTTACCCAGACGCAAATTCCACACTTCGAGTAGCTTACGGTAAGGTGGAAGGTTATTCACCATCAGATGCGATAACGTATAAGTATTACACAACACTTAGCGGATTAATGGCCAAAGAAAATCCGAATGTGTTTGAATTTGTAGTTGAAGACAAGTTGAAAAAACTATACAACGATAAGAATTTCGGCCCATACGCCAATAGCAAAGGCGAAATGCCGATTGCATTTGTAGCGTCTAATCATACCATAGGAGGAAACTCCGGAAGCCCTGTTTTGAACGGTAAAGGCGAAATCATCGGTGTCAACTTCGATCGTGCTTGGGAAGGCACAATGAGCGGATTGATGTTCGATTCGACGCAATGTCGAAACATCAGTGTAGACGTACGGTTTATATTGTTTATGCTTGATAAATACGCCGGTGCGACGCATTTATTGGATGAAATTGAAATTGCACCGTAGGGGTGGGGTCTGCCTGCCCTTATTGGCATTTGTCACAACCGTTTGCAGGACGGGCGAATCCCGTCCCTACCCGATAAATTAATGTCGTGTAACCCTGATTTTTTTTATTCGCCGTTCATCAACAGCTTCGACGCGAAAAATAAATGGCGGAATTTTTATCTCTGCCAAACGTTGGGGAATTTCGCCGGTTTGTTCCAAAAACAAGCCTGCCAAACTTTCGGATTCCCTCTTCAAATCATCAAAAAAATCGCTGTCAATTTGAACAACCTTACAAAAATCATTCAACGAAATTTTACCTTCAAACATCCAAGCATGGTCGTTGATGCGATGGTAGAGTTTTTCGTCGGATTCGCTGTCAAATTCATCGTTGATATCACCCACTATTTCTTCCAAAATATCTTCCAAGGTAATAATGCCCGAAGTTCCACCATATTCATCAACCACAATGGCAAAATGTCGTTTTTGGTTCTGAAATTCGGTTAATAGCGTATCAATTTTTTTATTTTCCGGAACATAAAAAGCCGGTCGCACCAACGATCTCCAATCGAACGAGTCGGTTTCAGACAAATACGGCAAAAGGTCTTTAATGTGCAAAATGCCTATCACATTATCCACCGTTTCGTTGTATACAGGAATGCGTGAATATCCTGATTCTCTGATGATTTTCATCACTTCAAAAAATTTTAGATGGTGTTCCAAAGCGATCACATCCACTCGCGATTTCATGATTTCGCACACTTCAATATCACCAAATTTCACAATGCCTTTGAGGAAGTTTTTTTCGTTTGTTCCTGTGTCCTCCTTAACGGCAATATCAATCACATCTTCCAATTCTTCAATGGATATATTTCTGTTTTGCTTGGCCAAACGCCTATCCAAAATTGCTGTGGATTTCACTAAAATCGACGACAACGGCGACAGCACTTTCATTGAAATTCGCAATGGACGAACCATAAGAACCGCCATTTTTAATGAATTTGCATTGGCGTAAACTTTGGGAATAATTTCGCCAAACAATAACAGTACTGCAGTAATCACCACCACTTGCAAAATAAATCCAAACGTTGGCATTGTAGAAAAATCAAACATTTCATTAATGAGAATTGTTGATGAAATGATGACTGCTACACTTAAAAAATTATTTGCAATGATAATGGTTGCGAGTAATTTTTTCGGCTTTTCGATGAGTTTTAAAAGTCCGGCATATTTCAAACTTTTATCAGATTTTATCGTGTTGATATCTTGCGGCGACAATGAAAAAATTGCCACTTCGGAAGCCGATACAAACGCTCCAATTGCTATAAGAAAAGCAATTCCAAGCAAAATCAACACATGGTGAAATGAAAATCCTAAAAAAATCGACAATAAAATCATACTATTTATTATTAAACAACGTCATCGTTCTATCTGCACCAATCGTTACGAAACTTTTTATCATTTCAGCAGCTTGTTTGAGTTTGGGCTCAACAATTTCGTTTTCCAACGATGTGAACCGACTCAACACATATTCCGATTGAAAACCTTTTGCAAAATCCGCGCCAATTCCGAATCTCAGACGATTAAACTCTTGCGTATTTAATGTCAGAGTTATATCAATAAGTCCGTTGTGTCCACCATCACCACCCGATTTTTTCAGGCGAAGTTGCCCCACATCAAGTGCCAAATCGTCTACAATGACTAACGTATTTTCGATAGGAATATGTTCTTGTTGCATCCAGTATCGAACAGCTTTTCCGCTAAGATTCATGTAAGTTGTAGGTTTAATCAAAACTAATGTTCGGCCTTTTATGCGAATTTCCGCACGATACGCGTAGCGCTCCGTAGCAAAGTCCGTCTTGGTATCAGCAGCGAGTTGATCCAACACCATAAAACCAATGTTGTGACGAGTGTTAGCGTATTCTGCGCCGATGTTACCAAGACCGACAATTAAGTATTTCACGACAGATTATTTCTTTTCCTCGGCAGGTGTGTCGGCAACTACGTTACGTGTGGTTTTCACTGCACAAACGGTTGTGTTTGCATTGTCAACAATCGTAAAATTGTTGGTTTCAATTGCGCTAATTTTTACTATATCGCCGATTTGGAGCGTACTCAAATCAATCGTCAACGTTTCCGGCATGTGTTTCGGAAGTGCATTAACTTTAACTTTACGAATGCTTTTTACCAATTTACCACCTTGCAAAACTCCGGGCGAACTGCCTATATACACCACAGGAACAGGTAAAGTAATAGGTTTGTCTTCATGTAATTCGAACAAATCGGCGTGTAATACGCTGTCCGACACTTTGTGATACTGAATGTCTTGCAAAATAGTTAAATACTTTTTACCATTCAAATCCACTTCGATAAAGCACACATCGGGCGTAAACACGATTTCTTTGAATGAAGTTTCAGGGGTAGAAAAGTGAGTTTGTTCGTTTCCACCATAGATTACGCAAGGCACGAGACCCGCGTTGCGCAAAGCTTTTGCATCTTTTTTCCCTACGTTCGCACGTAGCGAACCGCTCATAGATACTGTTTTCATAATGATTTTGTTTTGATTTTGTTTTAATTGGGGTGCAAAGATACGAAAAAAAAATGAAAAACACAAAAAAATGTAGTACGCCTCTGTATTTGGCCATTTCAAATAATTTTTGTACCTTTGTAGTATGTTTGGTAGAAAAATCTTTTGGCTTCTGATTTTGATGTTCGCTACACTTCGATTGAATGCAAACGAACCTTTGATTGATCCTTTGGTTGATGAGATTTTGAATGAAGAAGAATTTGCCGTAGAAAGAATGATTTTTAAACATATTTTGGATAATCACGAATGGCATATTATGACCGTTGGAAAAACTCATGTAACAGTCCCTTTGCCGATTTTACTAATTCACAATGGAAAGTTTCATGCATTCATGTCATCCAAATTCCATCACGGACATTCGGATTATCGAGGATTTCGATGGGTGAAAAACGGCGAATACAAAAACAAAATTGTACACATCAATTCATCGGGCGAAATTTCTCCGAAACTGCCAATTGATTTGTCGATCACCAAAAACGTGTTTTCAATTTTATTTACAGCTTTGCTCCTGTTTTTCATTTTCATAAACGTTGCAAAAGCGTATAAAAAACGTGGTGCTCATCAAGCTCCCGTGGGGCTTCAAAGTATACTCGAGCCGGTTATTTTGTTTGTTCGAGATGATATTGCAAAATCTACAATGCCGGTTAAATATATTGATCGGTATCTCCCTTATTTGCTTACCTTGTTCTTTTTTATTTTGTTTTGCAATTTGTTAGGCTTAATGCCGTTTTTCCCCGGCGGAGCCAATGTTACAGGGAATATTGCTGTAACCATGGTGTTAGCTGTGCTCACGTTTTTGATTACCACATTCAGCGGAAAACGTGCGTATTTCCGCGAATTAATTAATTTTCCGGGTGCTCCGTGGTGGATGAAATTTCCCTTACCGCTGATGCCTGCAATTGAAATTATGGGTGTTTTCACAAAACCGTTGGTGTTGATGATTCGTTTGTTTGCAAACATGATGGCCGGACATGTCGTCATTCTTGGTTTTGTCGGCCTGATTTTTGTTTTTGGAAAACTAAATGTCGGATTGGGCTACGGAACTTCGATTTTTTCTGTTGCTTTTGCTATATTTGTCATGGCTTTGGAACTTATTGTCGCCTTTGTTCAAGCCTTTGTTTTCACACTTTTAACCAGTCTTTATATTGGCTCTGCTTTACAAGAACACCATGAAACGGTACGAGGCAATTTACCCAGCAAACTTCAGGACACACCCTGTACCTCACACCCAGCAACCCAGCACCAAATAACACAACTAAACAATAACACAACTAAACAATAAAACTATGACACTATTAGAAACCGCAACCCAAGTCGTTGCACAAACAGATTTCAGCGCTCTTGCCAAAATGGGTGGAGCCATTGGAGCAGGTATTGCCGCTATTGGCGCTGGTATTGGTATCGGAAAAATTGGTGGTAGCGCGTTAGAATCTATCGCTCGTCAACCCGAAGCCTCCGGAGAAATTCGTACAAACATGCTTTTGACCGCTGCTTTTGTGGAAGGTGTAGCATTACTTAGTGTTGTTGTTTGCTTATTAGCTGTTCTCTAATGAACTTAGACCTCATTACACCGAATATTGGGTTAGTGTTTTGGATGACAGTGGTTTTTTTGGTGCTGTTTTTTGCGCTAAAAAAGTTTGCTTGGCCTTCGGTTTTGTCGATTCTCAAAGAACGGGAAGAAGCGATAGAAAATGCTTTAACTGCTGCCGAGAAAGCACGCGAAGAAATCAAAAATCTTAACGCCGACAACGAAAAACTTCTGCGCGAAGCCCGCATCCAAAGCGAAGAAATTCTTCGCAGTGCTGACGAAATGCGCAAACAAACCATCGGCAAAGCCCAAAACGAAGCCCAAAAAGAGTATGAGCGCATCATTGAAAATGCCCGTTTGGCCGTCGAAAACGAGAAAAAAGCTGCCATTGCCGAACTCCAAAACGAAGTGGCCAAACTCTCTATTGATATTGCTGAAAAAATTCTTCGTGAAGAATTGAAAAACAAACAAAATTATAACGCGTTAATCGAAAAATCCATCAAAGAAGTTAATCTCCACCATTCATGATTACAGCAAAACGTGTAGATATTCGATATGCAACAGCTTTGTTCCAAACCGCCAAAGAACAGGGTTTGGACGGGATTGTTTACAATGATATGGTTGAGTTGCGTGTGTTAGCGGTGAACAATTGCGATTTCAGAAATTTTTTGAAAAATCCGGTTATTAAATCTTCGCAAAAAGCACATATTTTTCACAAGTTGTTTGATGGCGTTTTTCACAAACTTACTTTAGATTTTTTGATGTTGATTCTCAAAAAATTGCGACTCAACAATATTCAAGGCATCACCACTGCATACGTTCAACTCTATCGAAAAGAGCACCATCTCAAAACTGTAACCATTTTCACGGAAAAAGAACTTTTAGACATTCAAAAACAAAACCTTTTGACTGTGTTAAGCGAACAAATGCCTGACCAAACTGTCGACCTTCGCTGTCGGATTCGTTCGGAAATCATCGGAGGTTTCGTCCTTAGATATGGCGATTTTCTCTACGATGGAAGCGTTGCTACGCAACTTAAAAACATGCGTCAAAAATTTGAATCTAATCTTCACAAATCACAACTTTAGTTTATGGCAACTATAACAAACATAAAATCTGCCGAAATTTCGGCCATTTTGAAACAGCAGCTTTCCGGTTTATCCGTTGAAACTAAACTCGAAGAAGTTGGCACTGTGCTTGAAGTCGGTGACGGAATTGCTCACATTTACGGCCTTTCCAACGCACAATCGGGAGAGCTGGTGGAATTTATTGCTACCGGACAAAAAGCCATTGTTTTAAATCTCGAAGAAGACAACGTTGGTGTTGTTATTTTAGGAGATGCAGAAAACATTCAGGAAGGGCATTTGGTGCGTCGTACCGGCCTCATCGCATCTTTGCCTGTGGGCGAAGGATTGATTGGTCGCGTTGTGAATACGCTCGGACAACCTATGGATGGAAAAGGCGAAATCACCGGGGAATTGATAGAGATGCCGCTCGAACGCAAAGCTCCGGGTGTGATCTTTCGTCAACCGGTGAACGAACCGCTACAAACGGGTATAAAGGCTGTAGACTCAATGGTTCCAATTGGTCGCGGACAACGTGAACTTATCATTGGCGATCGACAAACCGGAAAAACAGCGATTGCCATTGATACCATTCTTAATCAAAAAGAGTTTTACGATAGAGGCGAGCCGGTTTACTGTATTTACGTGGCTTGCGGACAAAAAGGTTCAACCATCGCTAATACTGTAAACGTTCTTGAAGAATATGGTGCTTTAGCTTATACCGTTGTGGTTGCTGCAACGGCTTCTTCGGCGGCTGCAATGCAATTTTATGCACCTTTTGCGGGAGCTGCTATTGGTGAGTATTTTCGTGATACGGGACGTCCTGCTTTGGTCGTGTTCGATGATCTTTCCAAACAAGCTGTGGCTTATCGCGAAGTATCACTTTTGCTTCGTCGTCCGCCCGGGCGTGAAGCTTATCCGGGCGATGTGTTTTATCTGCACTCTCGCTTACTTGAACGTGCTGCAAAAATCATCGCTAATGACCGTATCGCTGCAAAAATGAACGATCTTCCCGATTCCCTCAAAGGACGCGTGAAAGGTGGTGGTTCGCTTACTGCACTTCCGATTATTGAAACGCAAGCAGGCGATATTTCCGCATACATTCCAACCAACGTGATTTCGATTACGGACGGACAAATTTTTTTGGAAAGCAATCTTTTCCTTTCAGGTGTGAGACCTGCCATCAACGTTGGAGTTTCCGTATCTCGCGTGGGCGGAAATGCGCAAACTAAAGCCATGAAAAAAGTGTCGGGCGTGTTGCGTTTAAATCAAGCACAATATCGAGAATTGGAGGCGTTTTCAAAATTCGGTTCGGATTTGGATGCAGCCACACAACATGTACTCGACAAAGGTGCACGAAACGTGGAAATCCTCAAACAAGCGCAATACGCTCCGGTGAAAGTCGAGCACCAAATCGCCATCATTTTTTGCGGAACCAATGGACTGCTTAAACAAGTACCTATTCACGAAATACACAATTTCGAACGGCAATTTATCAGCATTCTCGAACTAAGTCACAAACCATTGCTTGACGAACTCAAAGTCGGCAAACTTTCCGACGAAACCGCTAAAATCCTTACCAGAGAAGCACTTGCTCTCGCAAAAACATTCGAGAAAACTGTTGAGCCGGTGAGTTGTTAAATCGTTTAAACGACAACTGCACAACATTGAACAACTCAACGATTAAACCATAAATGGCAAACCTCAAAGAAATAAAAAACCGTATTGCAACCGTAGAATCGACGCAGCAAACCACGTCGGCAATGAAACTCATCTCGGCGTCAAAACTTCGTAAAGCGCAGTTGGTTTTACTCAAATTACGACCGTTTTCCGACAAGTTGCACCGCATCATGTTGCAAACGGTGCAAGACGGAGAAACAAACGTTCATTCGCCATTTTTAGAAATTCGTAAGCCTAAAAAAGTGTTGCTCATTGTAGTAACCTCAAATAGCGGACTTTGCGGAGCTTTCAACTCGGTTGTTTTGAAAACTGCGATGAACCACATTAAGACCAAATATCTCACAAATCCCGATGTGAAAGAGATTTCAATTATGTGTTTCGGAAAAAAAGCAGCCGAATTTTTTGCCAAACAACCTTACAATGTTGTGGCAAATTACATTGATTTTATGGTACATCTGAATTATGATGAATGTAATGAAATTGTTGAAAAATTGCTTCAATCTTACAAAAATCACACTTATGATTTGGTGGATATGGTGAGCAACCGATTTGTTAATGCGGTGGTTTATGAAACTGTGGTTCGTCAAAAATTACCTTACAACATCAAAGAAATGGCGATAAAAGATTTACCGCCATCCGACTACTATCTTTACATGCCGGACAAAGGTAGTGTAATTCACAACATCATCCCAATGTCCATCAAAGTGCGAACATATATGCATCTTTCAGAATCTCTCACCGCCGAACACGCTGCACGCATGACCTCCATGCATAAAGCTTCCGACAACGCCACTCAGCTGCAAAAAGATCTCAAACTACGTTACAATAAAGCTCGACAAGCCGCAATTACCAACGAAATTATCGAAATTACCAATAGCGCTAATGCGTTGAAAGCAGGAAATTAAAAATAACCAAAAACCAAATATCATGAAAAAACTCTCATTCCTTAGCTCTATCATCCTATTAGGATTGATTATGCTGTGTTCTTGTGGAAAAATCTACAAGTACGAAACCTGTCCAAACGATCCGTTAAATGCTCGAATTTACACGCTCGACAACGGATTAAAGGTGTATCTTACCGTGTATAAAGATGCACCGCGTATTCAAACCTTTATTCCGGTTTTAGTTGGAGGAAAAAATGATCCTGCTGATAATACCGGTTTGGCGCATTATTTTGAACACTTGATGTTCAAAGGTACAGAACAATTCGGCACCATCGACTTTGAAGCCGAAAAACCTTATCTCGACGAGATTGAAAGACTTTTCGAAGTTTTCATTCGAACAACGGATGAAGACGAACGCAGAGCCATTTACAGAATTATCGACAGCGTTTCGTTTGAAGCCTCCAGATTTATGATTCCTAACGAGTATGATAAACTCATGGCTACCATCGGAGCAAGGGGAACAAACGCTTGGACCAGTTATGATGCAACTGTTTATACGGAAGATATTCCAAGTAATCAAATAGAAAATTGGGCGAAAATTCAAGCCGATCGTTTCGCAAATGCGGTTATTCGCGGATTTCACACTGAATTGGAAACGGTTTATGAGGAAAAAAATATGTCGTTGACCAACGATACTTGGAAAGTTATTGATGCATTGTTGGCAGGTTTGTTTCCATTCCATCCTTACGGAACTCAGTCTATTTTGGGAACTCAAGAACACTTGAAAAACCCGTCGATTACAACAATTAGAAATTATTACGAAACATTCTATGTTGCAAACAATATGGCGATCATCATGTCGGGCGATTTTAATCCCGATAAAGTGATTCGAATTATTGATAAACATTTTGGTAAACTTCGCACCAACCATGATATTCCGAAAGTTCCGGTTGGTGAAACAACGACGTTAAAAAGTCCGCTCAAAAAACAAGTTTTAGGTAACGATCCCGAAAGTATTTGGTTGGGATGGAAATTGCCCGGAGCAAAAGAACAAGAATCTGAAATTGCTGAAGTGATGGCAAGAGTTGTTAGCAACGGTAAAGCGGGTTTGTTGGATTTGAACGTTAATCAAAAACAACGTACACTTTCAGCATTTAGTGGCTATTATGATTTGGTGGATCACGGTATGTTTTATATGAGTGCTCGTCCAAAACAAGGTCAAACGTTGGAACAGGTGAAAGCCATTTTACTCGAACAAATTGATCTTTTGAAAAAAGGCGAATTTGATGATGATTTGCTTGAAGCGATTATCAACAATTATAGATTAGAAAAAATCATGAGTTTGGAGCATAACATTTGGCGTGCTTATTTGCTTTTAGATGCATTCCAAGCTGGTAGACCGTGGAAAGATCATGTTGGTCGTTTGGATCGTCAAAGCAAAATTACCAAACAAGATATTGTGGATTTTGCGAATACGTATTTTGACGATAATTATGTTGCAGTGAACAAACTTATCGGCAAAGATCCGAACGAAATTAAAATTGACAAACCGGAAATCACTCCAATTCAAACCAATCGCGATTTGGAAAGTGAGTTTTTAACCATGATTAGAAACACCGAAGTCAAGCCGATTGAACCTGTTTTCTTAGACTTTTCGAGAGATCTCGAAAAATTTGAAGCCAAACATAACATTCCGATTCTATACAAGAAAAATGTGGAAAACGAACGTTTCGAATTGGAGTATATTTTTGATATGGGAACCAACAGTGACAAGGCTTTGGGCTTGGCATTCACTTATCTGAATTATTTGGGAACAAGTAAATATACTCCCGAAGAAATCAAAAGCGAATTTTACAGAATGGCATGTTCGTTTAACGTTTGGAGCGGAACAGATCGCGTGTATGTCGGCATTAATGGACTTGCCTCGAATATGGAGCGTGCACTCGAACTTTTAGAAGAATTGTTGGCTGATCCGCAAGTAAACGAAGAAGCGTTCAAAAATTTAATTTTGGATACAGAAAAACAGCGTGCAGACGCAAAATTGTTACAAAATCAAATTTTCAACCGATTACGCAACTATGCCATTTGGGGTAAAAACTCGCCGATGACGAATGTGTTGAGTTCTGCCGAATTGAAAGCCTTAAAACCGGAAGAATTGACTGATCGCGTTCAAAATTTATTACCTTTTCAACATCGCATTATGTACTACGGACCAAAAGATAAAAAAACACTTTTGACTCTTATTGACAAATACCACAACGTGCATCAACCAATGATTCCGGTGCTACCATCCGCAAAGTTTGAAGAACATATCACTACGGAAAATACGGTATTATTCACGCAATACAATGCCAATCAAATTAATTTTGCAATGGTTTCCAAACGTGGTGAAAAATTCGATGATCAAAAAATACCAATTATTAGAATGTACAATGAATATTTCGGTGGTGGAATGAGTTCGATTGTATTTCAAGAAATGCGCGAGGCACGAGGTTTAGCGTATTCTGCTTGGGCAGGATTTAACGAACCATCTCGATTGGATCAAACCTACACATTTATGAGTTTTATTGCTACACAAAACGATAAAATGAATGATGCGGTAGAAGCTTTTCAGGATATTATCAACAACATGCCTCAATCGGAAAACGCGTTCGACATTGCCAAAGAAGGCATTATTTCTAATTTGAGAACGCAACGAATTACCAAATCCAGAGTAATTTGGAACTACATCCAGGCTCAAGATATGGGTTTGAATTACGATAGAAACAAACTGACTTTCGAAAAAGTTCAAAATATGACCTTGGCTGACGTAATTGCATTTCAAGACGAACACATCAAAAACCGCAAATACACCTATTGTATTTTGGGTGATGAAAAAACATTGAACTTCAAAACGATGGCCACGTATGGACCGATTCGAAAATTGACGTTGGCGGAAATTTTTGGGTATTAGAGTCAGACTAAAATAACAGGTAGACCCCTCGCTTTGCTCGGAATGACGGGCATTGCATAGTGGGGAGGAGAAAAAAGGGAGCGGCGAAGCCGCTCCCTTTTTTCTCCCTTTCTTATTCTACTGCCATCGTCATGTCGAGCGAAGCACACGTAGTGTGCGTAGTCGAGACATCCCCTTGCTACTGTTTTACACTTTTTAAGTAGAAAAAATCAGAAAAATTTGGCTATCTCAAATATTTTTTGTACCTTTGCAGTCCAATTTTGGAAAAATTAATTAAAAATCAATTAAAATGTACGCTATTGTTGACATCGCAGGGCAGCAGTTTAAGGTTACGAAGGACCAAAAACACTTCGTTCACCGTTTGAACGCCGAAGTAGGCGACACGGTTGAGTTTGAGAACGTGCTC
>Ga0123353_10005591_pt1 | contig 16538 bp, 13 predicted proteins | sample TergutLab28metaG_3_FD_92763 | JGI IMG/M metagenome (GOLD analysis project Ga0123353, IMG submission 92763) | Labiotermes labralis P3 segment gut microbial communities from Petit-Saut dam, French Guiana - Lab288 P3 | ecosystem: Host-associated > Arthropoda: Insects > Digestive system > Gut ...
GCTTGATGCACTTGATCAGGTTGAAATTGACAGAACAATGATCGAACTTGATGGCACAGAAAATAAAAGCAATCTTGGAGCAAATGCCATACTTGGTGTTTCTATGGCTGTTGCAAGAGCTGCAGCTGAACATCAGGGCTTACCTCTTTATAAATACCTTGGAACATACCATTCATGTACACTCCCTGTTCCAATGGCAAATATTATAAACGGAGGGGCACATTCAGATAATTCTGTGGACTTTCAGGAATTTATGATAATGCCAGTAGGAGCTGAAGAATTCAGAGAAGGGCTCCGGATGATTACTGAAGTTTTTCACAATCTGAAATCAATATTAAAAGAAAAAAAATATTCAACAGCAGTTGGCGATGAAGGGGGCTTTGCGCCAGACCTTAAATCCAATGAAGAAGCTTGTGAAGTAATTATGCAAAGTATTGAAAAAGCAGGTTATGTTCCGGGAAAAGATATTTTTATCGCACTCGACCCTGCTACAAGCGAGCTATATGATAAAAACAAAAATAAATATGTTCTTAAATGGTCTACAAAAGAAGAGCTTACATCTGCTCAGCTTGCTGATTATTGGGCATCATGGTGCAACAAATATCCTATAATTTCTATTGAAGATGGAATGGCAGAAGATGATTGGGATGGCTGGAAGCTCCTTACAGACAAGATAGGCAAAAAAGTTCAAATCGTAGGTGATGACCTTTTTGTAACAAATACAAAAAGACTTTCAAAAGGTATTGAATTGGGTGTTGCAAACTCAATTCTTATAAAAGTTAACCAGATAGGTACCCTTACAGAAACTTTTGAAGCTGTTGAAATGGCTAAAAAAGCAGGTTACACATCAATTATGTCGCACAGAAGCGGAGAAACAGAAGATAGTTTTATTGCAGATCTTGCTGTTGCACTTGAAACAGGACAGATAAAAACAGGTTCACTTTCAAGATCAGACAGGCTTGCAAAATATAACCAGCTTTTAAGAATCGAAGAGATGCTTGGAAATGTAGCGATTTATCCGGGTAAAAAAGCTTTTTATTCGATAAAGAAATAATTTGTCTTGTTAGACCCCGCCCCACCTATCGGGGGGTGCTTCGCAATTCTTAACGGGGTGACGATTCTCCTGTTGGAATGTTTCACATTTTCCAATGGGGTGATTAAAAAACCACGTGGTAACGTAAAACCACGTGGATATTATATCAGTCTTCCAGTATAATAATTTCAACGCGACGGTTTTTTGCCCTTCCTTCGTCTGTGCTGTTATCAGCAGCAGGCTCGCTTCCGCCTTTACCTGTAAAAATAATTCTATCTCCGCTTATTCCGCTTCTCTTGAGAAGCTCGGCAATTTTTTCAGCTCTTTTTACAGAAAGTTCTATTTGACTTTCCTGAGTGCCTATGTCTGCTGTATGACCTGTGACCAAAAAAGTCCTGTCAGGTATTTTTTTCAATATTGATGATATTATCTCTACTTTCTTTTCTTCTCCAGGTAAAAGATCTGCTTTATCTGGAACAAAATGGATATTATTGGTAGATAACGATATCCCTTCTTCTTTTTCTTTAATTTCGAAATCCTTGCTATCCAGCGAGCTTTTGATTATTGATTCTATAACATCCTTTTTTATAATATCTCTTTTCATTGGAACAACATCAGAATACCATGTATGGGAAAACCCTTTTACTGAAACTGCCAAAGAGGGGTATGTATAAATATCATCGATATTATCCTGTAAAAAAAATGGAAGAGCGTCTTCTGTTGTAAGATAAATTGTAATTTTGTGGGAACCTGAAACCTTTTCCAAATCCTTGTCCCCGAACGGATCATCTCCTTTATTATATCTCATTGCATATTGGGCAGATATTGCATATACATCAACACCTTTATATTGAATTATCCCTGTATATGTGTATTCGCACAGAAAATTTATTTTTGTAAACAGATTCTTTTTTAAAGGGTCGACAAAAACATCTCCTGCAGCTCTCCACTTATCGCCAATCTTAAAGTTCTGTTTTTCAGGATAAACAGGAAATCCTGTGATAAGTGGAAAATATGAATCATCTGCTCTTTTAATATTGCCATCACTGGTTACTGTAAAACTTCCATCAATAATGTTGTCCACTTTCCTGGCAATATCCCTTCCTTCTGCTTTCAGCTCTTCAAAAATATAAGTTGTTCCTGCAAATCTTTTTTCAGCAGGAGTATCTGAAACAAGTGAGTATTTTTCCCTTATTTCCCTATACACTGCCCCTTTATAAATATTATTTTCTCTTATTCTAAGATTATATACAGTTCTTGTTTTATACACTCCGGGATATACAAAAACCGGAGAGAACTCATTTGTTTTGCTTAATGAATTCTGTCCATGTGAACAGATTGCCATAATAAAAAAAAATATTAAAAAAAATATTGTTTTGCACTGTTTCCTAACATTATACATCAGCTTAACCCTCTTTTTGGAAAATCAGTTTTTCTCTAAATATTTATCTAATATTTCCATAACTTCATCAAGAGCAATTGGTTTGCCTATATGATCATTCATACCTGCTGCCAGGCATTTTTCAACATCTTCTTTGAATACATTAGCAGTCATGGCTACGATAGGAATCTTCTTTGACTGCTCAACGCCAGATTCACGTATGGTTTTTGTTGCAGTAAAGCCATCCATTTCCGGCATCTGAACATCCATAAAAATCATTTTGTACTTTGAGGGATTTTCCATAAATGCTTTTACAGCTTCAACACCATTTACTGCACAATCTATCTGCAGTTCTGTAGGTTCAAGCAGACCAATCACTATCTCACGATTAATATCCACATCCTCTGCCAGCAGAATACTCTGCCCTTTGAATGTTTTTTCAGGTTCTGTCTGGCTTTGCTGTTTCTGCATCTGTTCACTCACACTTTCATTTATAGAATCTATGATAGATGTCATAAATAAAGGTTTAGAAATAAATTTGTTTATGCCAACCTTATGCGCATTATCCTGTATAGCACTCCAATCTGTTGCAGATATCATAATAACTACAGAATTATCTATACCCTTTTCATTCATAACACGCACAAGTTCAATGCCATCCATTTTCGGCAAAACATAATCTATGAAATATATGTCATAAGGGCCATTTTTAGAAATAAGCGAAATAGCTTCCTCTCCTGATAACGCTGTATCACATACAATATCCACTTGTTTAGCTGTTTCCCTAAAAAAGAAAAGAACATCCGGATCATCGTCAACCGCCAGCATCCGTATATTTTTCAAATTCAACTTTGTGGCAAGCAGTCTTTTTTGCTCATCCTTGCCTCTGGCAAGACAAACTGTAAACGAGAATGTTGAACCATTCCCAAGCTCGGAATTGACCCATATGCTTCCATCCATCATTTCAACAATGTTCTTGGAAATAACAAGACCAAGCCCGGTGCCTCCATATTTGCGTGTGGTACTGGTTTCTGCCTGCACAAAGGAATTAAACAATCGTGACTGTTGCTCAGGGCTTATCCCAATACCGGTATCAGTAATATTTACCAATATTGTATACATGTTGGTTTTTTCAGATAGCAGTTTTACTTCTAATTTTATGGAGCCCCACTCCGGAGTAAATTTAACTGCATTGGTAAGTAAATTTGTAATAACCTGGGCAAGCCTCTGGTCATCGCCTATAAAAGTGTGAGGTATGGCATTATCAATACGAACAGATAAATTCTGATGTTTTTCCTCAAGACGGAAGTTTATTACATCCACCACTCTCTGAAGCATTTTCTCAAATACAAACTCCGTAGCAGAGAGAGTAAATTTATTTGCCTCTATCTTAGACATATCCAGAATATCGTTGATTACTCCCAATAGATGCGTTGAAGCATCCTGAATCTTTTTTAAAGCATAATTTTTTTTCTCAATGTCTGGTGCCGTTACCCCAATAGAGGTCATGCCAATAATGGCATTCATAGGCGTACGTATCTCATGGCTCATATTGGACAAAAAGCTGCTCTTGGCGCGGTTTGCCTGTTCTGCCTTATGCCTGGCAGTCTCAATCTCTGTGACATCATTTGTTATGATGATATATCCTATCCTGTAGCCTTTTTTGTCCAGCAAATAATTCGCGTTTCCTTTGTAATAATGCCCATTTTTTTCATTGTAAAATACTTCGGATTCTCTCTCTTCCAACAAAGCAGTAATGGGACAATATTTTGAACCCACAGGGTAAATGCTTATATCATTATATGAGGTACCGCTAAGTTCTTTTAAAGTCTTTCCTTTAAAGCGAAGTGCAATCTCATTCATATAAATAATCTTATGGTTCATGTCAATAATTGAAAGAGATTCAGTTACGCTATCTACTATACTGTCAGCCATTTCGTCAAATGAATTGGCAAGTATACCGAACTCATCCTTGATTATTGAATTGATACGAAAATGGCGTACACCGGATCTAAACATGGCTATTCCGTTTATAATCAGTTGAATGTTATCTGTAAGATAAGATGAAAGTATAACGGCAATCAAAACTACCATTATGACTAACAACAAGCTCATTACAATCAGTATTGAAGAATTTTTTGCCATATTGTTATTAATAGCAGTAGTAAGTTTTTTTCCAGTGATAAGAGCAGGATTATTGAAGTCTTCAAGACCAGCTCCAATTGTAACAAAGCCAAAACCACGTTTGGAGTAATTGTTCTCTTTTGAAGGAGCATATTGTCCAGTATAATAAGGTATTGCACCGGCAGTGGTGAGCTTTTCAATGCCGCTCCACAGAATGTAAAATGAACCTGATCCTCCGCTTTCTGTAAGATCCATCCAGCCAATACATTGCGGAGCATTATTTAGATAACGTCCATCAAGACCTACAAGACCTTTTTTTGTAAGCTGCGGATGCGGCTTCTTACTTCGTGACTGTTGGTCAAAAAGAGGCCATAAGAGAATGAAATCATTCCATTTTTCTATTCCACTGCTCTGCCATGCTTCATATATTGATGTTTCCAGCCAGGGAATCTCTGGTGATCCTGTATTGGGATCAAAACCAACAATGGAGTGGTGCCTTGGGTGGCATATGCTGCGGCATTTATAATCCCAAATAAATGCATAATTCCCTTCAAAAGCACTGGGAAGTTCGGTATAGCGTTCTTTCATGGGGGTAATATAATCCACAAATTCCATAATATGATCGTGGTTCAAAGCAAATGTGGCATAACCAATAATAGTGCCGTTATCGCCTGTAACCGGAGTTGCCCATCGCACTATACCCTCAAAATGCTTCCCGTTGGGGTTTTCCTTTCCTGCGTATGCTTGCTTCTCCGGATTATATTCTATGTCATACCCGCGGGTAGCGGCAGCTTTTTCCACAACAGGCGGAGTATACATTCCTATATAGTTGGAACCAACATATGCCCCTGTTACATCAGACACATATATTTCTCCTGGCTTAAGTTTCTTTAATTGCTCAAAATAATTTTCAGCCTTTACATAGGTATTTGCCTTAATTGATATATTATGCTTATTTGGATCCATGGGATAATTGTTTTTTGGTGAATCCGGAGAAACATATTTATAGACTTGATTTCCATGCAGATCAATAAACGCTACTTCATCGTATAGTGGTACATTTTTCTGTTTAAAAAAATTTGCTGGTCTATAATTAAAAGCATCATTTTCATTATTTTCTTTGTTTGAAGATTTTCCCTCTGCTCCTGAGTAAACATAAGGATGTGGCAATACCCATGACATTTTATCCGGCGCCAGAACCCATTGACCTTTTTGAATCAGGGGGCTGTTTCTGTTTTCAGAAAAAATTCTATATGTTTTATCTGAAGGCGTCATTTTAGAAAGTAAAAGAATATCTTCGTCACGTTGATAAAGAAAACGGGCAACTGCTTCTGCTGTATCGGTGGTCATTCTTTCAATATTTTCAATAGCGCTATCATTCAGGGCTTTTGACGAGTCAGTGACAGCTATGTCACGAAGCATTTGGCCAAGCATAGTAAACTGGATCCATGCAACAATTGTAATCAAAATAATTGGGATAACTTTGGCAACAAGAAAAATAATGATAAGCTTAGTTCGCAAATTTAAGTTCGTTTTATTTAGCTGCTGACCCAACCATTTTGACATATTTTTTGTATAGTTTCTCATTAAATACTCCCAGTTTCTGCTTTAGGGTTTTGTCTCACAGTATAATATAATAATAAAAGGTAGATTTTATTAAGCGTTTTTACTTACTTTTTTCAGATAACCCGCAATATAATGATATTTTACCTATAACTGCATTTATATCAATCGGTTTTGCAAGATGATCGTTCATACCACTTGCAAGGCATGCATCAATATCTTCTTTAAACGCATTTGCCGTCATCGCTATTATTGGTATTGTTTTTGCCCTTTCAATATCAAGAGAACGAATTGTCTTTGTGGCTTCATAACCATTCATAACAGGCATTTGAATATCCATAATGATTACATTGTATTTGTCCGGATTTTCTTTAAATTTTCGAACAGCAATCAATCCATTTTCAGCAATATCTATTTTTGCCTTTGTCTCCTCAAGCAATGAAATAAATATCTCCCTGTTTATTTCAATATCCTCGGAAAATAATATCGTTAAGTTTTGCATATCCGGCATATCGCTTATATTTTCTGCTTTATCATTAATATGTAAACTTTTTCTTGGAGAGCTTATTATTTCATTTATAGAATCAAAAATCGCAGATGGGAAAAATGGTTTTGGTATAAACCTTTTAACGCCAATGTCAAACGCTTCTTTTTCAATCTTATGCCATTTAAAAAATGATATCATAATAACAATAGTGCTATTTCCATCTGTTTCTTCCTTGATTTTTTTAATACTCTCAATACATTCCATATCTGTCAAATTATAATCAATAAAAATAACATCGAAGTATTTTCCGGATGTTTTTGCAGACTTTACAAGGTCAAGCGCTCGTGACCCGCTATCAGCTTCACTGGTTTTTATGCCAAAACTATTAGTTATAGAAATAAAATATTCTCTTTCTTTGTTATCTTCGCTAATAACAAGTGTATTGACATCAGATGGCTTTATGCTGCCTACAAGTACAGAATCTGCTTGTTTTTCAAGACGTTTAAGTTTTACATCAAAATAAAACACACTGCCTTTGCCTGGAGTTGAGTCAACCCATATATTGCCATCCATTTTTTCTACAATATTTTTTGAGATTGCAAGCCCAAGGCCTGTGCCACCAAACTGCCTTGCTGTACTGCCTTCTGCCTGTTCAAAAGGTTTAAACAAACGGTTTTTCTGTTCATCAGTTACTCCAATACCTGTATCTGAAACTGAAAATTTAAGAATACTGTAATCACCTTCCACTTGAACTTCATGGACTGCAATCTCTATTTTTCCTTCATCTGGTGTAAACTTAACAGCATTTGATAATAAATTGGTAACAACCTGAGATATCCTCAAACCATCTCCAATGAAATTTATTCCCATATCTTTGTTTAAGATAACATTGAATTTTATATTCTTCTGATCGATTTTTTCAATAATGAGGTTACACACCTTCATAAGTATTTTTTCAATGTTTATTGGAAGGTTTTCAAGTGTTAATTTTCCTGCTTCTATTTTAGACATATCCAAAATATCATTGATAATCCCCAATAAATGATTAGAAGAATTTTCTATTACAGACATGCAATATTTCAGTTTGCTCACATCATTGGTTTTTTTTGCGATTTGAGTCATTCCGCTTATTGCATTCATAGGAGTTCTGATTTCGTGACTCATCTTTGACAAAAAGTCACTCTTTGCCTGGTTTGCTTGTTCAGTTATATGCAACAAGCGCACTTGCTCTTCTGCTTCTTTTATATATGATATATCAGTAAAGCTCTCCAGAATTACCAGCCGGTCATTATAATCTATTTTTGATACTGATTTTATAATAGGAATCTTTTTGCCATTGGAATTTATAAATTCTCTTTCTGAGCGATCAATAGTATAGTTCCCATCAATAATCGGACATAAATTCTCACCTATAGGGCAAATAAAATGGTGACACTTCTTTCCTACGATATCGCTCTTTTCCGCTCCAAACATGCGGACAGCAACAGGGTTAGCATCCAAAATTTGACGGGTCTCTGCATCTATCATAACTATTCCGCTTTCAACTTTATCCCAAATCGTTTCAAACCGTTCCAACATTTCACTTATTACTTTTGTTTGCCTGAGATTTTCTTTATATGCTAAAAGATTTATTTCATGTTCGATTCTGGCATTATCCATAGCCATTATAATGCAATTATCAGGAATGTTGACCTTGAGGGCTATTTTCCTTGCCATATTGTAACATGTGTCGCTGCCGCATGCACCGCAATTTACAGTTTGCTTTTCATAATCATTTTTATTAAGGAGTTTAAAAGCCTCCATGATATCATTTTCCGTTATCTGATATAACTGTGTATAAATTGGCTCATATTTCCTCATAAAATGAGAGAGTTCCAATATATTGTCGTATGATTTGTATAAATTGGTAAAGTATTCCCTTTTATGGCTATCTGATACTGCTTTCCTGTTTTTTGCCATAGCAGCACAGGTTTCAAAAAAATTATTCTCACCCAAACAACCAGGACCTGAGTTGCACCCTTCTTTGCAATTTAAAACATCAAATATCTGTGGTAAAAATGAATCCGAAGTTTTTTGAAAACTGTCCAGTTTTTGATATACATTTCTCCCTTCAGATTTTTCTATGTGAATTTGTTTTCCTAAATGATATTCAATATTTTCTTTTAGTCCTCCTGGCATGGGAAATAGTGATCCGAAACCACCTTCATAGTGGTCGAATTCACTTTCTTCCTCCGGAAGTACAATATTATTCTTTTCTATGTATTGGAGAAGTTTAGAAAAGGTAACATTATAATGAATTGTTTTTACTTCATCAAATTCTATTCTTTTAGATATACATGGAGAAAGAGCAACGATCCTGTCACTAATTTGTTCATATTCTTTCATATAGATAGCAATACATGCCATAGGGCTGTGTACTGGAGATAAATGCTTTATCAAATCGTGCTGATAAATCTGACAATATGAGACTATTGATGGGCAGGGTTGGGTAATTATGGACAAATAATCATTTTGTTCAATATACCTTACATGCGCCCAGATACAGATGTCGGCCCCCAATGAAACATCATAGATCTTTTTAACACCAATGTTTTTAAGATATGTAAATAATTTTTTAAAATTAGGTATGTTTGTTCTTATGGAAGGAGCGGAAATAAGCGATATGGATGCGCCGCTTAATAAGTCATTAAAGAAAAGTTCTATATCATCTTCATAATACCTTGCATTATGAGTACAGACAGAAATACACATGCCGCAGGCAATACATTTTGTATTATCAACTTTGACTTTAATATTGCCATTTTCATCCTGGTAGGTTATGTTAACCATCTCCATCGGGCATTCCCGTACACATCTGTTACAGCCCGTACATAATTCATACTTTGTCTTAATGACTTCTTTCATTATGCTGCCTTTTTCTGATATTGGCATCAGGATAAATCAGGATACCTTTTTGCTAATATTGCACAAAAATATAACCTTTTAATTATAACATATTTAGTAATTTTTTGAAATATAATAAAAAGGCAGATTTTGGAAAAACAAATAGCCAGTAGCACCCATGGTCAAAGTAAAAACCATATTCTTTCAAAAAAAAACCCCGGCTTAAACCGGGGTTCAAATATTTCTAAAATTGATCACCAACCATCAGACATATCATCAACATCTCTGCTCTCTTCAGAAAAGAGGTCAGTAACAGCTCTAAGATCGTCAAAATAGATATAATATACCCCATAAGTATCAATAAGGTCGCAATCTACTCTGAATCCGCCAAATCTTAGTCCATTTACATTGGGATAATGAAAATCTTTTTGAACAATCTCCGGAGGAACAGCAACTGTAAGCTTTTTCCATCCAGAAAAATTAAGTTTTCCCATTACAAGTTCTTTAGGCTGATTATGATAATCCAAAAGAATTATATTTAAAATATTATTATTATTTCTTCCAGCAACCCAAACAGAAATTGTTTTTGTTATTCCCGGAATTGGTATAGGACGGGTAGGCATTACTGCAAATTGGTGAACTCCCCTTCTATCATAATGAACTTTAAGACCAAGAACATATATATCTTGTTCATTTATTCCATGCAGTTCTTCATCTTCAATTGGTTTTTTCTCAATAGGAGATCCAGGAAGTCTTCTTTTAGTTACATATCCCTGATCACGGGACATTGCTGTCATAAAAAAAGCCGGATCTTCAAATTTGGTTACTGATACTTCTTTAAGCTTCTGCTGCGCAGAATTAATGCCAATACTATTTGGATTAGGTTCGCCAGGATTTCTGCCCTGTGTTTGATTTTGGGCAAATACCATGCAGGGAAGAATACTTATCAATAAAAAAATAACTATTTTTTTTGTCAAACTATTCATTATTTCCCTCCCCCACCACTATTGTCAGAACCCCATATTCTTTCTACAACTTCAGGATTTGCAAGATCTTCGCCATCAAATCTTGTTATAAACATATCTGAGAGTATTTTGAGGTAGTCAATATATACATAAAAATTATCAACTCTTTCCCATGGTTTTGTCCATATAACAAGCTTGGTAAGGTGTAATGGCTCATGCTGAGGTACATATTTTCTCCCTTGTGGTATTGAAGAAGGAATAAAAGCCCTAAGATTTCTCCATCCTTCATGCTTTATACTGCCAAGATTAAGAACATGTGTAAAACCTCTGTAATCCATTAAGTGGGCTTCCATATAAAAATCATACTGAGATCCCCACACCCACAAATCCAACATTTTTATTCTCCCAGGTATAGGAATTCCAATGAATTCATCTTTATTATTTTTTCTGTCAGGAATTAATTCAATATAATTATATCCCTGTCTGTCGAATTTGCCCCATACACCCAGAACTTTATAATCATTACCTTCTTTATTGGCTCCATACAATGCCTCGGGCCAAGCTGTTGGGAAAGCTATTTTCGGAAAACCTTCAGTAGTAAATTTACTACCAACAGCTATCCAGTTACTTTGATCCGGTGTGTCAAAATCATCCAGAACAACTGACATAAGGTTTTCTGTTTTTTCATCAGCTGCAACCGGAAGAATGAGTAGCATTGACATCAGAATGAATAAGCCAAAAACCAGGCTGGCTTGTCTCATTATCTTCTCCTTTTGCGAAAAGTACCGCTTTTATCTTATTTATTTCAATTATATTTCTTACAAGATTCTTTGTCAAATATAATTTATTACCCTGTTTTTTTACATTCTTTTTTGAAAGAAAGAAAAAACAGCTACATAGTTTATTCCTTTTTCGGAATTTTCCCCCATAATTTTGAATATTTTATCTAAAGTGTCTTTATAATCATAACTTAGAGAAGCGGAAAAAGAGGCTTCCTTGCTAAAATTAAAGCTATTTCTTAAATTATAGTTGTTAATATAATCAAAAAAAATAACTTTTCCTTCTGATTCTGTAATTAAGCTTTTAATACCAGTTGATATTTTTCTTAAGCATAAAACAATTATTGCGTCATTCTCAAAAACAAGAGTACTTTTTTCCACATTATCAGAAAGGGGCATTTTTACAACATTGCCATTATTTTCAAGGGAATCAAAGTTTTCTGTTAATAGAGATATAAGAGTGCTCTCAGGTTCAATAGTATTTGCTTTTCGATATATTGGTTCAGGAATAAAAAAAACAAGATTCCTGCTTTCTCTGAAAAAATAGCTGATTTTTGTTTTATTTGATATAGAAGTGGAAACAGATATTGGATCATCATTCTGCTCATAGTCAAAAAGAGGACCATAAATGTATATATTGCTGTTATTAAAAAAAAGTTTATATTCCTCATTATCTTTAAGCATTGAATAAAGATATGCGCTTATAATAATTTTCTTTTCTTTCTCTTTTTCGCTTAAATTTTCATAAATTTTATGAAAATCCTCGAATTTTGTTTCAATAGGTTTAACAAAAACGTGATTTCTGATCCCTGTTCTTTTTATTTGGGAAATATTATAGCCTGAAATTTTTATCGTATAAGGGTCATAAATAAATATTACTCTCTGAGCAAAAATTATAAAAGTAAAAATAATCGTCAAAATTGCAATTACTGTAATAATAACAGGCAAAAATATCTGAGGAAGAACAATCTTTTCGTGTAATAGTTTTAATTTTTGTATAAAAAACATTTAAAATGCCCCTCTGTGGGGGCATATATTAAAAGGATCAGTCGTCAAAATTTCCAGCAGGGCCTTTATCTGTAGATAACTTTGCTGCTTTTTCAGTAATTTTAGCTGGAGTCCACTCTGCAGAATCTTCTACTTTTTTAACTTTTGGTCCAAGATCATAAGAACCTGCTTTAAGGATCGCATCGATTGCAAGAGGAGCAGTATCTTTTGCATTAAAAACATTTACAAGTATGCCATATACAAAGTCCTCAACATCTTTTGCCATTCTGTCTCTCATTTCCTTGGTTTGACCGCAAAATTTGTTTTCAAAAGGAAGATTGAGCTTCTTATAATCACCTTTTTTCCACCCTTTTTCATTTGCATAAGCAACAACAGAAGCCCACATCTCTTCGGAAGCCCCTTTACCTTTTACTTTTGTAAAATTTCCTTCTTTGTCTATAATTGCATTGCCGTAGTCATTTACTTCAACTCCCCAGGAAATCATTTGAAGTGCTGTTGCAACATTTGCTTTTGTTGTATGGGTTTGCTGAGCAATTGCTCTGAGTTTTTCTGAACTATTGCCGGAAGTTCCGTGTTGTGCTCCGGACATATTATATTTTTCGAGTGCTTTGTGGATTTCTGCTGTAAGTTCAACCTGAATTCCTGAATCTCTTTCTTCGATTCCATGTGTTGTTCCGTTATTTAAAGCAATCCAATCAGGGAATATGCCATTTGCATTGAGTCCTGCAATCTGGAAAACAGCTTCTTTGGGTGTTGAAAGCCCTTCCTCCCCTTTTATCTCTCCAACTTCTGTTTCAAGCCCTGCCCATGCAGGTATAAATTTGTTAAGTTCGATATTTGCAAGAAGGTTTTTGTCTTCAGGAAGATGTGATGCATCAATTGCTATTGAAGTAATTCCTGCATCAAACATACTTGGAATTTCTACTTTTGCTGCTGCAATGTCTTTATCGCTCTTGATTCCATAATGGTCAGCATGAACTGCAACAGGAACAGTAATACCAAGTTCATTGCAAAGCTGGTCAACATACATTGCCATATTCCAGTAGCTTATTGGGCAGTAGCTTGAAGCGCCACCTTCAGATTTTGCAATCTCAATTATAACAGCTGCATTTGCCTTTTGAGCTGCCATCAAGGTCCCTTTTATAACAAAACTGCTTCTTCCATTAGCAGCAATTGTCATTGCTTTGCCCTTGGTGATCATTGCTCTATCAATAACTTTACCGCTTACAATAAGTGCTCTTGAATTAGGAAAAAGCTTTTTAATATTTGGCGGACGCCCTATTTCCAAAGCTTTTTCAAAATTATCATTTTTGTTACAACATCCCATTTTTTCCTCCAGATCTGGTTAATATTTAAAATTTTACCATAATAACACTAGCTGTATAGACAACTATACCACTAATATAATAAAACGAATAATCAAAGTGAACAACTCTTTTCTGGATAAAATGATGCATTTAAGACATTCATTGACACGAAGCTAATAAACAAGAACTTTAATAGGTGTATTTTTATAACAACTATGTGTTTCTATTTTTATACAAAAAATAGAACCCTGGAATAGTCATCACAAAAATAATGATAAAAGAAAATAATGGAAATCTTATATAAAAGAAAAATGGCACAAAAGCTAAAATAGCAGGCAAAATAGAGATCAAAGCAGTAAAAAGGTGTTTTATTACCCCTGTTTCAGCATCTCTAAAGGTAAGAAAAACCGATGCATAGGCTGCCATTAATAAAAGAGCAACAGGTCTGATAAAAAGCGTGTATAAATCTGCACTGTTATAGTTATTTATTGCAGAATAGAATGTAAAAGCAGTATAAAAACCTGCCATAAAAAGAAAATAATGGGTAATTCCTTCACCAGTACTTATACTCATCTTATTTCTGTACCTTATCATGCATGATAAAATACAAAAAAACTGAAAAAAGAAGTAATCTGCAAGAAAATGGTAAAAATATATATTTAAAAAAGTATAGGTTTGGCTAAAAAAACCCACTAAAATATTCACAAAAAACAAAGAAGGGATAAAAAATAAAATCCCAAACAGAAAATAATCTCTAAGATCAAGAATCATCTGTTTAATAAGCAGATCCTCTGAAATTATCCAGATTGAAGCTATTGGGAAAATAAGAAGTAAAAATAATAACATTGCGATTGATTTTAATAACTATTATTTGTTTTTGCAACCTTTTGGCAGGGTTTTATTCAATCTATGGGTCCAATAGTGCTGAACCATTTGACTCTTTTTTTTTGAAGTGATATATTTTTTTAAATATTTTAAAAGGTAGGTGTGATTGGCTGCAAAAGAAAAAGAATTGCGGATAAATGAAGCTATCCGTGTAAAGGAAGTTAGACTTCTTGGTGTGGAGGGAGAACAGCTTGGTGTTTTTCCAATAGCTGAAGCTCTTGCAAAAGCAAAAGAAATAGGACTTGATCTTATAGAAGTTGCCCCACTTGCAGTTCCTCCAGTATGCAGAATTCTTGATTTTGGGAAATATCGCTTTGACCAGGAGAAAAAATTAAAAGAAACCAGAAAAAAGCAAAAGCTTATAAAGGTCAAAGAAGTGAGGATGCAGCCGCTAATAGAAACTCACGATTTACAGTTTAAAACAAGATATGTAAAAGAGTTTCTTGATGAGGGAAATAAAGTAAAAGTTACTATAAGATTTAAGGGGAGACAGCTTGCACATACTGAATTTGGAAAAGATGTGCTTTTAAAGATGCTTAACCTCCTTGATGGTGAATATATACTTGATAAGCCCCCCATGATGGAAGGGCGTTTCATGTCAATGACACTTAATCCTAAAGGAAAAAAATAGAGGAGAGGCTTTATGCCAAAAATGAAAACAAGAAAAAGCGCTGCTAAAAGATTCTCTTTTACAGGCACCGGAAAAGTTAAATACAAAAAACAGGGACTAAGACATATTCTTACAAAAAAAAGTTCTAAAAGGAAAAGAGGCTTAAGACACGGCGGAATTCTTTCAAAACCGGAAACAGTAAGAGCTAAACAAGAAATGCCTTACGGAAAATAATTTAGAACAGGAATCAGAAGGAGAAAAAAATGCCAAGAGCAATAGACGGAACACGAAGACTTCAAAGAAGGAAAAAAATATTAAAACATGCCAAAGGTTTCAGAGGAAGAAGGAGCAATTTGTTTAAGACTGCAAAAAATGCAGTAGCAAAAGCACTTCAGACAGCCTATGAACACAGAAGATTGAGAAGAAGAGATTTCAGGTCTCTCTGGATCACCCGTATATCTGCAGAATGCAGAAATCTGGGTATTTCATACTCAAAATTTATTTCAGGCCTTAATAAAGCCGGAATTATAATAAATAGAAAGGCTCTTTCGAATATGGCTATTGAAGATAAAGCAGCATTTGCTGCCTTGGTAGCTAAAGCAAAACAGGTATGATATCAATAAAGCAAATTAAAAAACTAGAAGAAAAAGTATTCAAAACTGTAGAGCTTATTAAAGCTCTTAAGCAGGAGAATAAGATTCTTAAGTCAGAAATTGAATCTGCCAATAAAAAAATTGAAGAATTGGAGCAGATCATATCTGATTACAGAAGCAATCAGGTTGAATTTGAAGAAGGCATTGCAAATGCAATAAAACAACTTGATGAATTGGATAATATTTCAGCAACTAGTGTAGCTTCTTTAGATAGCTCAAAATCAAATGCAATTAAAAAAGAAGAGAGCAGCTTATTTCAGAATAATTCTACCTCTTTATCAGACAAAGAAGACCAGCCTGATGAAGAAGTAGAAGAAATAAAGATCAACTATTCGAAAATAACTCAAAACAGACCAGTATCTAACTCAACAGAAAAAAAACCATCAAACCAATCCGCTCAAAATGAAACAGCAAAAAGTGACAATAATCAGTTAGATATTTTTTAATTTTTATGAACAGTCACCTTATTGATATCAAGCTACTTGGGACATCCTTTAAAATAGAAGTGGATGAAAATCCTGCTTATATGCAGGAAATTATTGAATACCTGAAAACTATTACCAGTAAGGTAGAAAACAGTACAGGTATGCATGATCCTCTTAAAATTTCGATTTTGACTTCTGTTTACCTTGCTGATGAAATATATAAGGGAAAAAAATCAGAAAAAGAAATATCAGAATTGACTGAAAGAATAATTTCCTGTATAGAGAAAGTCTTAGAGGAAAAATAACCTGCGAAATTTCGGGCGGAGAGTGAAATCTCTTGGGACAAACCATAACAAAGGGATTCCTTTATGCAAAGTCTATTTGATTTTGCAAATGAAACCCACTTGAACTATGAGTTCAAGAGATTTTCCCCAA
>Ga0123353_10005593_pt1 | contig 16537 bp, 11 predicted proteins | sample TergutLab28metaG_3_FD_92763 | JGI IMG/M metagenome (GOLD analysis project Ga0123353, IMG submission 92763) | Labiotermes labralis P3 segment gut microbial communities from Petit-Saut dam, French Guiana - Lab288 P3 | ecosystem: Host-associated > Arthropoda: Insects > Digestive system > Gut ...
AGCAGCTCTACAGGAACATTAATGCTATTCATAAACATCTCCTGCATAAAGCGGCTATTGATATAGTTGGCATTTCTAATTAAGGGCAACTGCTATTCCTCCTAAGCAATAATTGAAATATTATACTGATTAGATTTAACTAACCTGCCGTAAGAAATCACGGACACGCAGCAGCTTTTCGTAGTCGCGTGTAAGGGCCAGTGTTTGCAGCGCTGTATTGATCTCGACAAGAACGTTTTCGTCCTTTAACCGCGCCAAAGCCAAATCCTGCGCCACCAAAGGGGTTTCGGTAGCCAAGAGGTCGAACATATCGCCCATTTGCGGCGCTTCCGTATATACGCCGGTATTTTCTCGCACCATCCGTGCAAATTCCAATGCCGAATGTTCCTCGCCATGTGTGATAAAAATTTTACGCGGTAGCTTCTTAAAGCAGGAAAGCCATTCAAGCATTTCTTCGTAATCGGCATGGGCGGAAAAACCATCCATATTGACGATGCGCGCCTTAACCTCTATATGCTCGCCATGAATAGTGACCTTTTTTTCACCGTCTACCAGGCGGCGGCCCAGTGTTCCTTCCGCCTGATAGCCGATGAAAACTATAGTGCTGTCCTTATGCCACAGATTATGCTTCAAATGATGCTTGATACGCCCGGCGTCAGCCATACCGCTGGCCGAGATAATTATGGCGCCGCCAGGATGATTATTGAGGCGCATGGATTCCTCCACGGTATGCACATAGTTAAGGTTAGGCAGGACAAATGGCAGGCGTCCATGCTTTTGATAACAGGCTGTGGTAACTTCATCGAAATACTGCGGATACTTGGTGAATATTTCCGTGGCCTTTACGGCCAATGGACTATCCACATATATGGAATTTCGGCCTATTTGTCCATCTTCCTGCATAAAATGGAACATTGTCAGTATATCTTGCGTGCGGTCCACCGCAAAGGCAGGTATCACCACATTACCGCCTCTGGCCAGCGTATCGTTGACAATTTCAGCCAAAAGCGGCGCATTAGTTTCCGCATTGCCCTTATGCAGGCGATTGCCATAAGTTGATTCCATAACCAGATAATCGGCTTCATCAATAATGCTGGGGTCATTGACAATGGCGTGACCGGAGCGCCCTAAATCACCTGTGAACAGAAGTTTTTGCTGTCGCCCGTTTTCTGTGTAGCGGATATCGGCAAATGCCGATCCCAGTATATGTCCGGCGTCGTGAAAGGTTACGCTGATGCCCCGCGCCGGTTTAAATGTCTTACCATAGTCGCGCGGCACAAACATCTTTTGCGCGATTACAGCGTCGGCGGCGGTATAGATCGGGTTGAGCAATGGCTGCCCTGCTCTGGCTAGTTTACGATTTTTTCGCTCAATTTCCATCTCCTGTATATAGCCGCTATCCGGTAGCATAATGGCAGCCAAATCAACCGTACTGGGCGTGGCATATACTTTGCCTTTGAAGCCACGATTACGAAGTTTTGGTAAAAGGCCGCTATGGTCGATGTGAGCATGCGTTAGCAGTACAAAGTCTATGTCGGCGGGGTTGAAAGTAAACTCCCCGTAATTACGCTCTTTTAACGCTTTGCTGCCCTGAAACAGGCCGCAATCTACCAAAAAGCGCTTCCCGCCGTGTTCCAGCATGTAGCAAGAGCCAGTAACCGTGCGCGCCGCGCCCCAAAAGGTAATTCTCATAAAAAACCTCCTAACTATATATACTAATATATTTAGGCAAATGTTTTTATGTCATTTTATTATTTCTGCTTCTATATGTAAAATACCTGCTTTTTTCCTATCTTACTGCATTTTGTAGCAGCTCCGCTGCCTGATGGCGCGTAATATCACTGATATGCTCCCCGGCAATCATGCGCGCCAGCTCATTGATACGCGCCTCTCCCTTAAGCTCCTCCACGCTAATCTCCGTGCGGCCTTCCACGGTATGTTTGCCCACATACAGTTGGCGTCCGGCTGTAGCGGCCATAACCGGCGCATGCGTTACTACAATAGCCTGCGTGTTACGGCCAACATAAGCTAACCGCTGCGCCACAGCACTTAAGGCTTTTCCGCCTAAGCCGCTATCCACCTCATCGAATACCAGTGTGGGTACGGAATCCAATTGGGCTAATATCACCTTCATCGCCAAAACAATGCGCGATAATTCGCCGCCGGAGGCAATTTTGGCCACCGGACGGAACTCTTCTCCGGCATTGGTCTGTATCATAAACAACGCTTTTTCCCGTCCCCAAGCAGCCGGCTCATGAGAAAGCAAATCAACGCGGAAGGTAGCATTGCTCATGCACAACATATGTAATTCATCGGTTATGGCAGCACTCAGGCGCAACGCTGCCGCTGTACGTTGCGCGCCTAATTCCGCCGCCGCTTGCTCATAAGCTGTCTCGGCTTCCTCCAGGGCGCGCCGGGCTTTGCCGCCGGAAAAAACCAGTTCATCCAAAGCGGCCAGTTCCCTCCGTGCTTCCTGTAAATAAGCCAGCAATTCCTCCAGACTGCGGCCATACTTTTTCTTTAAACGGCTTAAAAGGGCCAATCGGTTTTCTATCTCATCCAAGCGGTATCTATCTGTGTTGATGGAAGCTCGATAATGCGCCGCTTCGGTTGCGGCATCCTCCGCTTCATAATAGAGCGATTCCAGGCGTTCAGCCAAGGCTTGCGCTTGTCCATCCAATTGCGCCGCTTGCCTTAATAGCGCTGCTGATGCGTTCAAAGCTTCCACAGCACCGCCGTTTTTAAGCAAATAATGTTGCGCCTCGTCTGCGAGCCCGATAAGTTTTTCGCTATAATTCAGGCGTTGCGCCTCTTGGCGCAGTGTTTCTTCCTCTCCCCCACTTAATGTGGCCGCGTCTAATTCTTCTATGTATTCGCCCAGCAAAGCCATGCGTTCATCACGCCGGGCCTTGTTTTGTTCATAATCCCTAAGAAGTTTTTGTTTTTCCCGCATGGCGGTAAACAACGCCGCCACTTGCTCCTTTTGTGCCAATAATGCCACGCCGCCATAGCTGTCCAACAGTTGCAGTTGTTTTTCTTCCTCCAGCAGCAGCATATGCTCCATTTGCCCATGTATGTTCAACAATAGCCGGCCTAGATCACGCAATTGTCCCAAGTTGACGGTGCGCCCGTTGACACGGCAAACGCTACGGCCGCCGCGTACCAACTCGCGCGATAACACCAGCATATCATCTTTATCTACAGCGGCCAATCCCATATCATCCATCCGTTGCGCAAGCTCTTCTGAAAAATTGTGCGTAAAAACACCCTCAATCACGCAACGTTCATAACCGCTACGAATGAAGTTATCACTGCCCCTTCCGCCGATCAGCAGGGCTACCGCATCCACCACCAGCGATTTTCCTGCCCCAGTTTCGCCGCTTAAGGCGTTAAGGCCCGGCATAAGGCATATGCGCAATTGTCTGATTATGGCAAAATTTTCCACATAAAGCTCATACAGCATATGTAGCCTCTATTATTCAGAAATCGGAAGGCAATTACTATTGCGTTAGATTATGCAGATTCTCCGCTGTTTTTTGCGGATCCACGCCCTCGCGCAATACCAATAATACGGTATCGTCACCGGCCACGCTGCCGGCTATCTCCTTCCAGTTCAAGCCGTCCAAGCAAAAAGCCACTCCTTGCGCCGCGCCAGGCAATGTTTTGATCACAATAATAAAATTGCTGATCTCCAGCTTCAATAAATTATCACGCAACATACGTTTGGCCCGGTCAAAGCTGTTTCCAGGTAGCAGGCCGGGCGGAAAATTATAGCGAAAAGAATTATCTCCCGAAGCCACTTTAATCAAACCCATTTCCTTGATATCGCGGGAAATAGTGGCCTGAGTTACATGGAGGCCGTGTTTATGCAATTCTTCCGTCAATTGGCACTGTGTTTCGATATTTTTCTGTTCGATAATTTCACGTATCAGCTTTTGCCTGCGGTTTTTTATCATGGCACAACCCCTCTCTATTCTTCAACAATAATATGCGCCGGTTGATCAGCTTTTTCTATTACTATTACCAGAGGCGCCAGCTCTTTGCTGGGAAAAGTTATTTGCATAGTTTGCGCCCGCGCTGCCGGTAGCTTGGCTACCCAATTTCGCAGGGCTGCGGTCTCCTCCGCCCCGGCCGCATGTCCCGGATAGGTCACCACCACGATTATCCCGCCTATTTTCAGCTTGTCTAATACTGCCTCCATAGCCAGTATAACACCTGAGCCACCGCTTACCACGCTATGATCGCTGCCCGGCAGCCAGCCCAGATTAAATACCGCCGCCTTAACTTGCGGTATATTATAATCGGCAATATTAGCGTGATCATCGCAAACAACCCGTACTTGCGCGGATAGCCCCTGCCGAAGGAGCGCCTCTGCGGTGGCTAGGCAAGCCTGCTCCTGGATATCAAAAGACCATACCTGACCCGTTTCTCCTACCAAAGCCGCTAGAAAGCAGGTGTCGCGGCCCCATCCGGCGGTGGCGTCAATCACGGTATCGCCGGGCCCGGCAACCAGCGCCAGCAATATGTGCGACATTTCTGTAGCGCGCGGTATCAGGGTATTCATGTTTGGTATATCTTGCTTTTAAGGTGCTTAAAGGATGAACTGATGCCCAAATGGGCCATCTTCACCTTACGCTCGCTTACAGTAACGCGCAACATATCGTCTATCTGTATATTGACGCGGAATTGACCATCGGCGAAAAGCGTGGTGGTATCATTGAAATTACGGCAAGTTACTTCTACCACGCTTTGTGGCGAAGCCACGATGGGCCGCGAAAAAAACGTGTGCGGGCAAATTGGTACTATAACTATAACATCCATGGATGGCATAACCAATGGGCCGCCGGCGGAAAAGGAATAGCCGGTGGAACCGGTAGGAGTGGATATGATAATGCCGTCGGCTTGATAGGCATGTATATCTTCATTATCAATACGGAGTTCCAGATCTACAATACGAGCATAAGCGCCATTGTTTATTATAACGTCATTGAAAGCAATGCAGGAATCCACCTCCTGCTCATTGCGCAATACGCTGCATTGCAACATGATGCGCTCCTCAATAGTATAATAACCATCTTTCAGCGCCTTTATTGCCGGCAAAAGTTCTTCCGGTTCCAGTTCAGCTAAAAAGCCCACCCGGCCCATGTTCACACCCAGCAACGCCACGTCAAAAGCGGACATAGTACGGCCGGTAGCCAGCAATGTGCCATCGCCGCCCAACACAAAAGCCATATCCACACCGGAAAAATCTGTTTTATGGATATCGTTTATAGAAAACGCATCACCGGCGGCGGGCGAGAGTAATTCCACTTCATGCTCACGCAAACAAGCGGCTAAATTATCCGCCAGTTCCAAACAGGCCAGTTTACGACAATTAACAACGATAGCCGCCTTGCGCATCCATACCCGCCCTTTTTTCTAAACATTCCTCATACACTTTTATAAGATAATTATACTTGGCCGTGCGGAATATTACAAGCCTTTTCTGGCAGCTTCTGTATATTATTACAAAAAACTACACATTTATTACTTTTTATACTCCAGCCAAGCGGCCTCCGCCACAGCGGCAGCCGCAATGGGCAGGTTTACCATGCCCTTTTGTCCATAGAGCAAGTATTCTATATTGCCTTCCGGCCCGGTGATCGGTGAATGGATAATGCCATAAACGCCCAAATTCCATTCCGCGCAGAACTCAAGTATGCGCTCTATAACCTGTATATGCACACACATATCGCGTACCACGCCTTTTTTGCCTACCTGTTTGCGCCCGGCTTCGAACTGAGGTTTTATTAAAGCCACCACTTCCCCGCCATTTTTTAAGATTTTTGAGAGCGCCGGCGGCAAAGCCAGCGTCAGCGAGATGAAGGAAAGATCGGCCATAATCATATCCGCCGCTTCGCCGATATGGCTTTCATCCAGGTAGCGAGCATTGCATTTTTCCAGCACCACCACGCGCTCATCCTGGCGCAATTTCCAAGCCAACTGCCCATAACCCACATCCACCGCATAGACTTTGGCGGCTCCATTTTGCAAAGCGCAGTCGGTAAAACCGCCGGTGGAAGCGCCGATATCAATTATCACTTTACCGCGCATATCTATGTCAAAAACTTCGATAGCGCGGGCCAGCTTTAAGCCGCCGCGTGATACGTAAGGTAAGCGGCTGCCGGTAAGGCGTATAGCCACGTCGTGCAGGTATAGGCTGCCGGCTTTATCCGCCTTTTGTTCGTCTACCAACACTTCTCCGGCCATAATGGCTGCGCGGGCCTGTTCGCGCGAAGGAAAAAAACCGCGCTCACATAATAATATATCCAGGCGCAGCTTATCCTTCATAACAGCCTCCGGTTTTTATTGCATTATGCATTAATATTTCCGCGCGTTCGGCTACTTGCTCTGGCGTAAGGCCATATACCGATTTCAAGCGGGGCGTGGGACCATGCGGTATAGGCTGGCGTGGCAAAGCCACCATATCCACATATACAGGCATGTCACGCAGGGCTTCCAAGCAAGCTGCGCCAAAGCCGCCCACCCCCACATTTTCTTCCAACGTCAGCACGCACTTGCTTACGGCGGCCTCACGCCGCAACAGTTCCTTGTCCAGGGGCGTAATAAAACGCGCGTTGATCACCGCAGCCAGTATCCCCTGCTCTGCCAGCAAATCAGCCGCCGCCATGGCCACGCCTACCATAGACCCACAGGCCATGAGCAGCACATCATTGCCCTTGTGTAATAGGGAGGCCCGGCCGTCCTGTAAAATATCATGGCGCGGCAGCGTATATTCGGGGCAACCGCGCGGATAGCGTATGGCCACCGGATATGGTTGATCCAAAGCCCACACCAGCATTTGTGCAAGTTCCGCGCCATCGCCGGGCGACAACAGGCGTAAATTGGGCATGGAACGCAGATAGGAAAGGTCGTACATGCCCTGATGCGTAGCGCCATCCTCCCCTACCAAACCGGCCCGATCCAAGGCGAACACTACCGGAAGGCAAGGTAAACATACATCGTGCAAAATCTGATCATAGGCGCGCTGCAAAAAGCTGGAATATATTGCCACCACCGGCTTATAGCCGCCGCTAGCCAAACCGGCGGCAAAGGTCACAGCATGCGCTTCGGCGATACCGACATCAAAAAACCGCTGTGGATAATGCGCGGCGAAAGGTAGCAGGCCCACGCCATCGGTCATGGCCGCGCTTATCGCCATCAAACTGGGCCTGGAAGCGGCTTCACGCAGCATTGTTTCGCCAAATACCTTGGTATAGCTAGGCTTTTCCATAATATTATATAAAAGTCCGGTAGCCGGATCGAAGGGCGCGGCGCCATGAAAAATCTGCGGATTCTGCTCCGCCGGCGCATAGCCGCGGCCCTTTTTCGTCAGCACATGCAACAATACCGGGTGCTCTATCTGTTTAGCTCGCGAAAGCATCTCTGTCAGTTGCTTTATATCATGGCCGTCTATGGGACCGTAATAAATAAAGCCCAATTCCTCAAACAACATGCGCGACATAAAGAAGTATTTTATGGCATGCTTCATACGCTCCAGCAAACGTTGCATGCCCTCTCCCAGCTTTGGTACGCGCCCAATGATGCTGAAAGCGCGTTTTTTGGCGCGATAATAGCGCGGATGGCTACGTAAGCGCGTTAAATAATGCGAAATAGCGCCTACATTATTGGCTATGCTCATCTCATTATCGTTCAGTACCACCAATAATCTGGTTTGCCGCGCTCCCGCATGGTTTAAAGCTTCGTAAACCATGCCGCCGGTTAAAGCACCGTCGCCTATTACCGCCACCACTTGATGGTTTTGCCCGGCTAAATCACGCGCCGTGGCTAATCCCATAGCCGCTGAAATGGAGGTGCTGCTATGCCCGGTTTCAAAGCAATCGGCAGGGCCTTCGCTTAAGCTGGGAAATCCGCTGATGCCGCCGAAGGTGCGTAATGTGGCAAATTCTTCACGGCGGCCCGTTAGTATCTTATGCGCATAGCATTGATGCCCAACATCCCAGATTATCTTATCTTCCGGTACAGAAAATACACGGTGTAAAGCAATGGTCAATTCCACTACGCCTAAATTAGATGCCAAGTGACCGCCGTTTTTGGCCACCACCGTCAACATGTAGTCACGAATCTCCGCAGCCAGTTGCTCTAATTCCGTAACTTCTAAACACCGCATATCCTCTATGCTGTTGATACGTTTAAGTAAATCGCTCACAGAATGACCTCTATCTTTCTATTCATCATACGTCAAATTATTTGCCGGCGCATGCTCCGCAACAGGTATATGGGACGCAACTTCATCCAAGGCCTGCCTTTGCAACAAAGCCTTTTTACTGGCGTTGCTGGAAAAGCGGCCCATAACCTCATAGGTTTCGTTGATACATACAAAAGCGTTAGGGTCTACTTGAAAAATTATCTCCTTTAATAGAGAAAGCTCAAAACGGCTAACCACACAGAAGAGCACATCCTTGTTGCGGTGCGTGTACGCGCCTTCACCCTTCACCAGCGTTACGCCGCGGCCCAGTTCACGCATCAGCTTTTGCGCTATTTCCTGCCCAATTTCACTTACTATCATCATATTGCGCTTACGGTTCAACCCTTCAAGAACCTTGGTAAACACCTGGGAGCTTACAAACAGATTTACCAGGGTATACATAGCCGGCTCGAAACCGAATACGCAGGCAGCGCAGATTACGATAACGGCATTGGAAAATAATGATACAGTACCCACGCTGATATCAAATCTGCTTTTAAGGATGATGCCCACAATTTCCGTGCCGCCGCCGGAACCGTGATATTTAACCACCAAGCCGGCGCCCATACCTATAAGCAGACCGCCGAATAAACAAGCCAGCAGGGGGTCTTTAGTATAAACGGGCAGATAGGCGGGTATTATCAGCAATAAAGCGCTTTGCAGCAATATCACAAATACTGTGTATATGGCAAAACGCAGCGCCAGTTTATTCCAACCCCATAGAATTAACGGGACATTAAGAATAGCCACATATACGCCTAAAGGGAAAATATCAAAATAATGCCTAATAATAGCCGCAATACCCCATATACCGCCGGAAAGCAGATTGTTGGGCGTAATAAATATAGAAAAGCCGCCGCATACTATCAGTGAACCGACTATCATAAAAAAGATATTGCGTATATGCTTTTTAAGCGGCGTTTTTTGCGTGGCGGCGGCGTTTTTCTTACTATGCAGCATATCATACCTCAATTCATAATACATAATTATTTTCTGGAAAATAGTACCGATGTATTATATAATATAATAGCCATTTTGACAAGTAATCACTGGTCGCTTTTCTGAGGGGAAAATGTTTCCAATTGTACATTATTATGCTAATCTTGCGGCTTACGGGCAAGTGCCTTCCCTGATGGTTTTGGGAGGGCTTTTTCCCGATTTAGCCTCCGGCGCCGGCATGGAGCGCAACGATGCGCATCAAATGGGGGCGGGCTTTCATAGCTGGTGCGCTATGGAAGCGGTGCAAGCGCTACCTTTAGCCCGGGGCGTCATCTCGCATGGCGTAATGCCCTTCGGCGTGGACTATTATGCCGATGAGTATTGGCCGGGATGCGAAAGGGGCTGGTGTTTTGAGCAGGGCCGGCCCTGGATAGAAAAAATCGCCGCTGTAACGCGTCTTCCGGAACGCTTATGGTGGTGGAAATCGCATAATTTTGTGGAGATGAGTTATGAACTTTTAACTACCGAGCAATACCCAGGCATTGCTACGGCTATCATGAAGGCCATTGGCGATGAGGCGTTGCTGCAAGAAGCAGCGGAAATATTGCATGGCTATACCGGGCGGGATAAAGGGCTGATAAGCGGCATGTTCCGTAAAACGCCGCGTATCTTTGCCTTGGAGGAAGTTAATGCGCGCACCCTGGCCGAGCGGCAAAGCTTGGCTTTCCGCCGCTACAATATACAAAACGCGGATATCGGCGGCATGACAGCCCTGCTGGAAGAGATGAAAGAGGCGTTACGCGAAGGCTATGCCATATATATGGATGAAGCAAACAAGCTGGTAAAAAAGATGCTGGCAAACTATTGAAGCGAATTATTGTACAAGATATAGTATGGCATATTTTATAGCAGTTGCCTCGCCGCCTCCATATTTACACTCTCGCTTTCGCGCAGACGATAGGCGACATCTATTGCTCCGGCTTTGCCCTTGTTTAGAATAGCATCAATATAATTGCATATTTCTTCCTTACGCGCATGCTTCAAAGAGAGGCAGGCATCGGAACCTATCTCGCGGATAAAGCTATCCACCTTTACATCGTAGGAAACACCCAATACCGGCGCGCCGCCCAATGTGGCAAAAATCAGCGCGTGCAGACGCATGGCCACCACCATTTCCATGGAACCAAGCATGCCTATTAAATCTTCCACGCGGTGGCGGTGACGGCAGACATAATACGGCGTCTTTAGGTATGGCAACACCCATTCCGCGGCGGCGATATCCCCGGGCAGCTCTATCGGTATAAATACCGGTACTAAACCGTACTTTTCATATGCGTAAGCGGCGGCGGCGGCCAAAGCCGGGGCCGCCAAATGGAATTCCGGCCAATTGCGCAGGCATAAGCCTATTTTTTTTGTTTCCGGCGGCACATTTTCCTTGATAAAGGCTTCCTCCACCCGCCAAGGCGCTGCTTTACCGATACTGATGGTGGGATCCGCCGCCAGCAATATATGCGGCTTATCCACATCCATATCAAGCAAAGCTTGCCGGGAAATACTGTCGCGCAAAGTGATTATCTCAGCGGTACGGTTCAGCACCAAGCCGGCGATACGGCGGTTTGCCGCCGACTGAATGGGGCCGATGCCGCAGCCGTACATGATAATACGGCAACCGCACCATTTAGCAGCCTGCAAGGTAAACAGATAAAAATACAGGGACCGCGAAGAGGTAACATCCTGGATAAGGCTACCGCCGCCATTGATGAAAATCCGCGAATGGAGCAGGCTTTTGATAAAACCTACTATGTTGAAAATATAAATGGAATTAGTGCGGTTGGCCAGGCGCGTTTCCTCTCTGTTACGGCTCATCACCGTCAACGGCATATCGCTGTCTATTTCGCGCATCTGCGCCACGATAGCCTGTAATATGGCTTCATCACCGGCATTGCCGCGCCCGTATGCGCCGCAGATTACCGCACCCTGCCGCCCGCGCCGCCGCACGCGGCGCTTGATTGCAATATAGGTTTGATCCTGTATTTCTTTCATTCGAGCCAGCGAAAATTCTTCCTGCGCGCGATTGAACAGATTTTCCGCCAGTTCGCACCGCAAATTCTCGTTCACCGAGAGGCGGTGTATAAATTCCGCCAAAGCCTGCGCATCCCCGGGCTCGAATAGAAAACCGTGGCGGCCATGTTCTATTAAATCAGGTATACCACCCACACGGCTGGCTACGGCGGCGCAGTGTTCATAAGCCCCTTCCAGCAAGGAATACGGAAAAGTCTCGGATAATGAAGCCAGCACATTGATATCGACCCCAGCAAAGAAGCTCCGCATATCCGTTACCCAGCCTACAAAATCCACGCACGGGGCAATACCCAGTTTGCGGGCAATCTCCCGTAAACTGGTTTCGTCCTCGCCTGTGCCGGCAATCCTTAGCCGCAAGCGCGGGTTTTTATTATGTGCAATGGCAAATGCCCTCAACAATGTGGGAATATCTTTAATTGGCGTGAGGCGCGCGGCTATACCCACCACGATATCGCCGTGGCAACTGTGCGGGCTCTGCGTAAGCTTTGCCTTGGAGAAATCCAATCCATTGTAGATAGTGAATATACGTTGCGGGTCAAAACCGCGCTCTATCAGGTTTTGCTGCATGCGGTCGGCCACCGCCATATAATAATCCACGCGGCGCAGGGCAATAGCATTGATGAGGCCGAAAGTATATTGCTTTATCGGCGAACCCAAATAATCCAGTTTTGGGTCGGAATGAACGGTAGTTACTATGGGTATATGCCGCCGCCATTTTATCAGTACACCCATCATATTGGCCTTGGCGCCGTGGCAATGTATGATATCGGGCTTGAATTTGTCCACCATTTTCAGCGCCATCCGCAAGGCGCGAAAAACATTCAGGCCATCGTCGGTTTCGCGCACATCTATGCCCATAGCGCGTGCTTCCTCAACAAAAGGTCCTTTACGGAAACTAACCAGGCACATATCGTTGCCGGCCATTAATTCCCGTACCAATGATAGTATATGGGTTTTAGCGCCGCCGATATCGCCGCCGCCGGCAAAGTGCATAATACGCATAGAACCTCCATTATATCAGGCTATATAGCATTTTCGCTACCTGTGCTCTGGTGACATAAGCGTTCGGCGCCAGCTTATTATCCCCTATTCCGCCCACCACCTGCTGCGCCACCAGGGTGCGCACATAGGGCGCGGCCCATTGCGGCACTGCCGCGCTGTCTGTGAATGTCAGCTCGGTTTCGGCATATCCGCGTTCCTGTGTGCGGCCAATCATGGTCATAGCCTCGGCGCGGCTGATGGGGCTGGCCGGGTTATAGTTCAACTTGCCGTTTGCGGCGCTGCCCTTGGTAATACCCAAGGCATACATGGCTTGCACACAGTCATATGCCCAATCGCCGATGGAATCCTCATCGTCGAAGGGCAGCTCTATATGCGTATATTGCCCGGTATCCACCTTCAGCCAATTGCACATTATCACGGCGAATTGGGCGCGGTTCATATTGATATCCGGGGCATAAGCAAAACCGCGTTCGCTTTGTATGCCATTTACTATACCCTGTTGATACAGGTAGGTAGTATAGTTTTCCGCCCAATGGCCGCTCATATCAATAAAAGGTTGTTGCTGCTCTTCACCGGCTTCTATATCAAAAGAAGCGCTACCGATATTGCCGCTTCTATCGCGCGCCGTTACAGTAAGGCGATGAGCCCGCCCATCGCTTTCGGGCAGCGCGGCGGTAAGCTTTTGGCCGGCCGGGTCATAAGTAAAATCAAGCGTCATGCCATCGTAGTTCAGGCGGATATATGCTGCCTTCAATTCTTTATCCACGGCGTCGTATACCTCGCCGGTAAGTACGCCATCCTCCACGGTCAGGCTGATTTGCGGCGGCTCATTATCTATATACAATCCGTGGGCGGACATTATATGGTCTATATATATCTTGCCCGTATCCCCGCCGGCACGCAACAGCTCGAAGCCGTTTAGCGCTGTAATACCTGCCGGTAGCGGCAAGGATATATATTTCCAGCCCTCAAAGTCCAAGTTAGCGGCAGGCAATGCTATAACCTCTCCTTCTTGCAGCGCCGATATTGCCATTTGGTTTCCGGAAGCATCGCCGTACAACCAAAAGTTCAAATGGCTGGGGCTGTCCGTCAGCGCGATAGGCAGAGGTATGCTTAAACTCTTATCCTCATCAGTCTCGAAATAATAATCCAAAGATGCGCTTCGCGCGCCAAAGCGCACGAAAGCTTTATCCACATTAGAGGCAAAGCTCCATCCCTGACCCTCGATATCAATAAAACTCTCAAAATCCTCTTTTAATTCGCTTCTATTACTGATTCGCACGGGTACGCTCACACTCTTATCTCCCAGGGAAGCCGTAAGGACGCCGCTGCCCTCGCTAATATCTTGATGCAGCTTTAGCACGCCGTTTTGATCAATATCGCCGATATCCCCCGTTAGTTTCCAGATAAAAGAACCTGCGTCCGCCACGATATTCATATGATTATAAGTGGCCTGCATGGAAAGCTCCGAACTGCCGCCGCTATGCAGCGTTAGCTCGCCGCCCACCTGCCGACCGCTTGATTTATAGGTCATAAGTATGCTATCCACGCGATCCACCACGGTAATGCGGGCTCTGCCGCTAATACCGCCGGATTCGGCGTACACATAACCGCTGGCCACATTAGGCCCTGCCGTGAAGCGCCCGTTTTCGTCCAGGCGGCCGATGGCTTCATTGCTTAGATTATAATTGATGCGCGCAAAAGGCAAAGCCGCCGGTAAATAATCCTCATTGGTGGCGGCCGGTGAGAATTCCAAGGAAGCCCCGGCCAGCACTAAAACATCGAAGGGGTATAGATGCAGATTACGCGCGGCGCCCCCTTGATATCCGCGGTTTACCAGCATTATATAATTGGCGCAGGTCCGCAATGAACCGTCGGAGGGTCTGTTGACTGTTTTCAGACCTTCCAAGCCGGGGTAAACCGTGGCCAGTGTGGTAGAGCCGCCGCCATCAAGATTAATGGCATCCACGCAGCCCAGTTCCAGCAGGCGCAGGGCTACCTCGGTAAGTGAGGCGCCGGCGCTGTACCCCTGCTGCCGCCCATCCACGCTGTACATGATAAAGCTGCCGTCCGCCCGCAAGCCAAAAGCGGTGCGCGGCATATAGGTAGCGGTTGAGCCGGCGGAAAATTGCGGAGCTACTACCTGCCCGTTGATCAGCAGCCTTTCGCCGCCACCCACGGCATAACGCGCATTTTCCCAGGCAGCATTGCCCTTAAAATCAATACTCACCTGCTGACCGGGCTGCAAATCCGTAAGTATGCCTTTAGCGATATCATTAGGGCTGTCCTGCGCTATGGCCAGCAACAGACAGCCGTCCGGAATATCCACCGGGCCATCTAATGCCTGCCTGCTTTCCACATAAGCCGTCATCACCTGGTTTATGCCCGTATAACCGCTGTTTACACGCAGCACCGCGCTGTACGACGGCATCTGGGAGCGTGTGGTGCTGGCATAATCGGCGGAAAAAAGCTGCATATTTTGGCCGCCGGCCAGAAGCTCCTTATTAAACCTGCTAATTGTATAACTTTCTCCCTTGGTAGTAAGATACATAGCCAGGCCCAACCGGCCGATGATAGCGCGGCCATCCTCAAAAAAGCCCACCGAGGCGGACCAATCGCCTCCTTCCGAGCTCTTCAGCACAAAATCCTCAATAACGGTATTAAGCGGCACCACAGTAGACATATTGAAGTAATCTCCGTTAATAGCCGCTATCACGCGATTGCCGCGCCCGGCCATCACACTTTGAAGATTAGCCAAGGAATGGCCGCCGTAGATATAATTGCCATAAGCCACTATCGGCGTCACGGTGCTGTTCGGTATATATTCTATATAGTTCTCCGTAACGCGGTCGTTTAGAGTGGTGCTCCAGTATACGCCCGTGGATAGCTGAGCTGATTCCGCTATGTATAAGCTGCTGCCATGCAGAAGGTCGTCCGATGCGGTTACGGCCTTAACATATGGCGCTGGCAGCAAAACTACTGCCGGTAATAAAAGTAAAAGCATATAACGCAAGTATTTCATAACAACAGGTATCCTCCCCAGATTTCTGACTTTACTTTATAAGTGATGCAAAGGCATTTAGGCTTAAGCCGCGGCTGATGCGTATTCTGTTCATCGTCATGGTATTGCCGCCGCAACTAAACATTCCCCCGGTATTAAGCACCGCGAAACTGTAATAATCCGCCGCCACGGCCCTTACTGTGGCGTTCACCGCGCCTTCCGGATAGCAAAGTGCCATAACCGGTTTTCCGGTAAGCTCTTCAATATAATCCTTTGACGAAGAAAGCTCGTCTAAAAGCATCTCTCTTCTCAATGAGGTTAGCGAATAATGATTTTTTGTATGGCTCTGAATAGATACCAGACCGGAATCAGACATCTCTACAATATCTTCCTGGGATAATCTGCCTTCGCTCCATACGGCGCCGGTTACCACAAATATAGTAGCTTTAATATTATATTTTTGCAGCAGTGGGAACAATATGGTATAGTTGTCCTTATAGCCATCATCGAATGTAAGCATTATCGGCTTGGAAAATGTGCTGATACTATCCAAATCCTCAAAAGTTATGCTCTGATAGCCATTTTCCGCAATATAGTTTAGCTGCGCTTCCAATTCTTTCGGGCGCACGAAAAGGTTTGTCAGGGAAGTTGTGGGCGCATCGGCAATAGCGTGGTACATTAGTATGGGAACTTTTTTGCCTGCCAGCGAAGGATCATTGAGCGATAGTTTTTCCTGTTCAGGCTCTGTATCGATATCATAGGCGGTAATCGTCACCGTTTTTGTATTTTGATTCCAGAGTACTTCTGACCCGAAACTCTCCGCAATCGCGCGGACAGGGACTAATGTCCTCCCGCCTACTATCATGGCAGGAACATCAAGGAAAATTTCCTCACCATCCTTAGTCATAGTATTATTGCCGATAGTCAGGGTAATCGTTGATTCTTCCTTTACCGCGGTTACTGTCTGTATTGATTGTTCCCAGAAAACCTCTGCGCCAAGAGCTTCAAATATCATGCGAACGGGTACAAGGGTTCTATTATCATAGATGATTGGCGGTTGGTCAAAAGACAACTCTGCGCCGTTTACGAGCACCTTTATTTCATTTCTAGCCAATTTTATACCATCCATGATTTTCAGCGGCGTTGATTTGTTGTTGTTCTCTATTAAATCTATTCTTGAGGCGCCGATAACCGATACCGTACCATCGCCAAGCTTACCGCATTCATTACTTCCCCACACTAAAAGGCTGCCGTCTATATTTATC
>Ga0123353_10005594_pt1 | contig 16536 bp, 3 predicted proteins | sample TergutLab28metaG_3_FD_92763 | JGI IMG/M metagenome (GOLD analysis project Ga0123353, IMG submission 92763) | Labiotermes labralis P3 segment gut microbial communities from Petit-Saut dam, French Guiana - Lab288 P3 | ecosystem: Host-associated > Arthropoda: Insects > Digestive system > Gut ...
CCGGTCCCAGTGGCCACGCGGTCTAAGGCGTAGGTCTGCGGCCGCTCGCCTGCTGAGATTGTGGGTTCGAATCCCACCGGGGGCATGGATATTTGTCTGTAGTTGAGTTTTGTGTGTGTTGTCAGGTAGAGGTCTTTGCGACGAGCTGATCACTCGTCCAGAGGAGTCGTACCGACTGTGGTGCGTCATTGTGTGTGATCTAGAAACCTCATGAATGAGGAGGCCCTGGCCCAATGGGGGCTGTTACACCAAAAAATAAAAACGTAATTAAGTACTAAGATAACAGTATCATTGTGATAAGACAATGAATGTGAACTGTAAATCTGTAGTGTAAGGTTATGGCCCATTTCAAAGGCCTGTGACGACTGTTATTAAACATCAGAAGCAACGCAGATTGCAACACGATTCGCCCCTTGCAAGGGTCCCTCTCCGGCACAAGCGAGAAGTGTTTCTTTATTGCAAACTGCTCGCTATTTGGACGCTGTGACGGTTGCAATGCGCAGGAAATGAGACCGAACAATAGTTGGGAGTGTGCTCGGCAGTAATTATTGACTGTAGTCAGCGGGTGAATTGCGCTTTCTGGTCCGCTGACGGTGATAATGAGATACAGCCGATGCAGTGATTATTTAAGATATTCTGCTGTAACTGCAGTTGAAGGCATAATGCATTTAAAGGTTAGATCCTTTTTGAGTTATTTGCTGAATGGAATTAGGAAAAAACTAAACAAATGTATTTGAATAAAGGTTGACCAACTAGATGATACTTGCTTTATTATCTACTGCTCAACATGTTTCAGACGTTAATACGTCCATCTTCAGGAGCTTGCGACTAGTTGTTGCGTTGTGTAGGCTAACTTGAGGCGTGCTGGCGTTATGTAGCGGGATTGTCTGTTGGTGATGTGGTATCCGAGTGTAGGCTGAACCACTAGTAGTGGTTCAGCCTACACTCGGATACCACATGTTGAGCAGTAGATAATAAAGCAAGTGTCATCTAGTTGGTCAACCTTTATTCAAATATCAAGATGATGCACGGTCCAATATGCATAAAATAAACAAATGTATGTTACTGATACTTAAAAATTTTTCTTTTCCCGTTTACTTTAAAAAATTCTAAAACAAAAAGAGTTAAGACAGTAACGTTTGAATTGCTGGTATTATTTTGAAACATGACGTCTGTTTCAGAATGAAGTATGTATGTTACGGGTCTTTGGAGGAAAACGCCCAAAGAACTCTGTATCTATTAGGAGGAAGAGAGCGAGGGGTGTACACTATTATATAATGGAAACTTGATAGCTCACAAGCTGTGTGCGTTATTATTACATAATTGTACTTATATGGTGTTAGAATAGTGGCTTGAAGGATTTTATAATTTTACAAGATTGAACATGTCGCTGCTACAGTGGCAGACAGTTACTGGACGGCCTGTCACCGCTGATGTCCAGGTTTTGTTCCTGGCCAGTTAGTGTGGACTTTAAGGTGGATAAAGTTACAGTGGGACAAGTTTTCTTCCGAATTCTTCGGTTTTACCCTGTTCATGTCATTCACTCAATGTCCCATACTTTTTTTTTGTTAATCTATTAACGACCCTGTACAATGCAGGCAATTGAGAGTGTCGTTAAATAACACAAGATTGACGAAATTCGATAGCTGTAATACATATGTCTCCATTTTGTCTTATTGTAGGCCTGCTGAAAACTGCTTTGGTTGTCCGCTATGCATTTTCAGTATCGATTATGTTTTATCGAAAGCGCAGAATGGAGCTGAAACGTGTTGCTGACGATACACGAGCGTGATAACCACATCAATCAAACGCTGCATGCTACGTCATTTTAAACAGAGCACTAACAGAGATACTTTGTGGCGGGACAGTTGATGAAGTAGTTCTCTGGCGTCCATTCACGTTATGATCTCGATTAGTTCAAGGGCTAGCACAAGGGCTAGCATACGTTCAGACAGGCCACCTTGAAGGTAATGGAATTCTGCCCCATCCAATATTTTCACCAGTGCATAGACAGTAGCTATATCAGTTACTCGAAACTAATTTTACTGTTAATTCACGTACAGAACGGGGGCAATTATTGGTCAGGAGCTAAAGTCGCTCCTGTCTTCGTACTCTGTGTCTGTTTTAACCCTTTTCCAATGGGATAACACGTTAACACCATTGTAACCCTACGTAGGATTAATTGTGTGAGGTCTTCCACATTACCCAAATAAATTTAGATCTACTTATTTGTAAACAACATATAAACTGCACATTTGAGGGCAAATGTTTTTTTGTTGCTAATTTATAAACCCTTAAATTTGTTTTGTCTTAAGAACACTAGTTCAAAGTGAGGGTTTGAAAGTTACTCATGACCTATTCGATGTGAAGTTCTCATGGCGTCTCGTACATAAAGATTGCCGTCTTCAGGTGTGTGACGCCGTGAAGTCTCTTATAATTTTACGGACGTGTTGACGTGCTTGTGGGCGGGAAGGCGATGGAAGGGCAGTTGTGTAATTCATTAATGTTAGGTAGCCATATTTTATTGCTCTGTTTGAGTAGGTTTGTGCTATAATAATATAAACAAATGCTTAAAACAATTATGTATTACTTTTACATTCTATCCTGAACAGTTACTGATATCGTGGAATGGTAAATATAACGTGGAGTTCACTGTGCTCAGATGTCTCTAAATATCCTGTAAGTATGCAACCTGAAAATAGGATGCTGGCACCGTGCCATGGCTCAGGCACCGTCTCAGAAGCTGTAGAACCATACAGGACATTTGGGAATGGACACGCGGTCGACTAGCGATGATGCTGCTTAAGGACCCAGAACACGTTCTTGAGACAAGACTGACCTTCCTCATCATCAACATAGGCCAATAGCAAGAAACTATACAATTCTATGGATATTAGGGCATATGGTACATTCCGTCGGCAGCAGGACCCTCACATTCATTGACTAGATGGACTTACTGCGAAGAGCGCGCTGGAAACATACATGAATGGATGGGGCGCTTAAAATATTACGGGAAATACTTCACTCTCTGTGACCAACGCAGCTGACGTACTCATTCCACCAACAACACTCTGAGCTTGTAAGAACCGAGGGGCAGAATACGCGTAGGCAAACAACTACGATATGCTAGACACTGACGTCCTTGATATTATTAGATAATCCCAACGTAACCCTGTGAGTGAGACGGAGCATTGATGTCAACGAATTTGTTTTGTGTACATGAAGAACAAAGAAAGGTTTATAAAAATAAGCCGGCTAGTTGTGGTTTCTCAGCGCATAGGGAAGGGTTTTATCTCAGTCCAACCCATATGGGATTTGTGGTGAACAGAATACTTCGTTTCTCTCCTGTGTCAATCAACCAATGATTTATAAGCATTAATTGATATATAACAGACACTATACAGTCGTGGCAGTTAATAACCTCGTTAAGTGACTCCCTTTGAACAGTATGCTAGTGTGCGTTGCAAAACTTACATATTATTGTCAATTTCTTGTAATATCTTCGTTTGATATTTGTTTTATTTTTATTTTTACGACAAAGTAAATACTGGATAAATGAATTTATTTTCAACCACAGGCTGACGTTACTATACAGTCCACCAAAATTTCAACATAAAATAATCGGTCGCTGTGCAGTAATTTTACGGAGGTCTTCTCTTGAACATTATGTCCTTTAAGATATATTTTTACATCATGATTTTACTGAAAATGCATGCTATGAACTTGAAAATTTTAAATAAAACTTGGTAGAATAGCTGCATACATCGTCTTTTGCAGCTGTCTGGAATTACGCTATTATTAGCACAGGTGGATGTGCAATTCCAGTTCAGCATGCTTCGTATTACCGTTTATTGCTGACAACGTCGGCTTCTATTTGTAGTTACTTGCTAAAATATATAGCGATATACAACAGTTGGTCATTTACGTAAGATAACCTTGAGGTTTATTAGTTTAGTGGGTGTTGCATCTTTTCCATCTCGAGAGTTAAGCCATAAAACACAACTTCTTATCCAGATGTTAATTTATAACTTCTTATTCATTCATTTATTTGAGTAAGAAGTAGAAAGTAAATTATTAATTTCGTAATTGCATAATTTCTGTCTTTCTCTAGTACCTGCATCTCATTAGTCCCGGAGTACCCTCTTAGGACTTTACTTTTTGACATTTTGAACTTCCTTATTTAGACTTAAGATGGCGCACAGGAGTACAATTCCTTGATCTTTTGCCGCGTTGACGAGCGTATGAGACAGAATTGTCCGAAATGCACTAGTAGGTTATTCTGAATATAGCCTCTTTTCGGTTTTATCACGAGTGGGAAGTTCTACTTTTAATTATTATTGTTCAGTTTCGGAAAGTAACATTTCGTTATTTGTGTGCAGCGGCTGTTATTAGACTTAAATATGTGAGAGTGGTCAAGCAGAAATCCTGTTCTGTTACTAGCGGCCGCTTACACTGTTGGCTAGGAAGAGAAATTTAATGAGTATTTCCGTAGTATTTTACTGTACTGACCATGTGTATCAATACATAATTCTTTAAAAATATTTCACTCAAACAGAAATTAGAAAAACGTACCATACCCTTTGTTTGTCCACATTGGCGACGCTTCCAAGAACTAAATATAGAGACTGAAAGCTAGCCAATTAAAAAACACTTGTCGAGGAGGAACAAACGTAATTCTTTCTAGCTGGAAAAGTACGGAGGCCTTCCTGCTTCCTATTAATGTTCATACGAATGCAGAAAATTCGATAAAGTATTTCGTTATTGAATTCATAAATCGATTACCGAAACAGTGTTCCAGCTTAGCTTACTAAGAATACTGTATCATCTCCAGAGGTTGAGTAATATCGGAATATGTTTGTAAGTAGTGAGCCGTTGTTAAATTAGAAGCAAATGATGGGTACATTGTATATACAGTTGTCCCGAAACGGTACGATTCTGTTGCTATTATCTGTGACCAGAGCAGTGAAGTGAGCAGTGTTGTTAGAATCCGTGAACAGTGCTGGAGAAATTGTAAGTGAACTTACTAATACGAGCGCATGTCTTTTCGGATTTCCTGTTTTTATTGCTACGATAATTCCGCACTTGAGGCCGCAAGTAGACGATTATTATTGTCTTTAAAGCAAAAGGGAATAAAGGGCTGACAAGAAGTTACTCTCTGAACCTTAAAGGATTGCGCGGTCGATATGATAAACAGGCTACATGTTGGACGATCAGCATCCTGTGGGACGAACACATTTTGCTCCTTTATAACACGTTTAGACAGGGTCAGGTCCCACCCAATCTCCAATTCAATAGAAAGTGTCGGATTTTCCCGCACGGGTAAAACGGCCGGGGAGCGATGTTGGCCATTGCCCTCAATGTAATGTCGAGAGTTGGAATTTTTGGAGCTACACCTACATTCGCCCATACGCTTTTGTAGCGTGCACAGGGTCTTTATATTTACCTTTTACTCCCCCCCACTGTTAGATGTTGCAGGTGATAGCACAAAATCCGAAGAAACCTCTGTTAATGATTCTACTTCCTCAAATTCCTGCAGCTGCTGCATTAATCTCTAGGTACCTTCACAACTCTGAATTGAAGGTCATTAACTGATCATAGATAGCATTTTGGCTAAAGAGTATGTTTTATAAAATAAGAAAAGCGTTTAATATAAACGCAATGCTGAATGTGAGATCTGAGTTCTTCGAAGCAATGAATATTTATATTGCCTTTGCTTGTGTGTTGTCTTCTATGATAAAGACAGGAGGCACCTAGTTGCTCCTAGGATTCCTTCGAAATGTTGTTCACAGCGGACCAGATTATACGTTATAGGGGTTCCAGAAGACCACAGTGTCAACCATTACTGACTGTCTGTCTGGGGTTTTTTAATGTGTTTCATAAGTTTTAACAAATTACTTCAAATACTAGTCTTATGACCAAACAGATCACAGTCACCAGTTTTATTGTTGAATGTTTCCTACATGGAACGAACCCTTTATTTTCGCGTTATGTGCAAGATGAAAGTATGACATAGTAGAATAGAATGAATAAATCCCCCCCCCCCAATCCACATGTTGGATGCATAGATTTCTCGTCCTATAAATCGGCAACCGTTATTATTGTTATTCTATTTTATTTTGTGAAGAAATTATTATTTAAGTGCAAATTAGTCATGTTTTATTGCTCTGATATAAAATTAATGTGTCTTACCATGCCATTGTTTCTAACTGTCGATTTACAAACAATATATGATGCACAGGCTTATTGTGTTGGTACGTTTCTCATGTAGGCCCAACGTCGTATCAAAGGTCACAGCCTCTATCTACAAGTTCGTTGTCGCTACAAAAACGAAAACAAAAGAAACTTTTGGCATGTCTGCCAAACTATTTGCATTACATTAATGGTTTACCTTTAAAGCATATATATTTCTAAGCCCTATAGCCATGGATAATGTTACAACTCAGAATTAAGTAACGCCAAAATCTCTTCCACCTCATAAATTTGCCTGTCCACCACGCTCCTATTCGTGAGTTTAGAAAATCATAAGTTAAGACTGCCGATATTCTGTGATTCAAAGATGTCAGAAGTTTCGTGAAAACGGATTATGGGGTCGAAAGTTTAAATTCGAAAGTTTAAATGGCGTCTTCTTGGCTATCTTCTGTTTTATAATGAAAGTGTTCTTAAGAAAGTATAAGAATTTCGAGATTTTGCATTACCCATTGGTTTCAGGCATAGTATTACCGTTCATGTCGGCGTAAACTTGGTAATAAGGTTTGTATTTTCAGTGGGACATGCCAATTTATTGAAGGTAAACTAATTCTGCCGCGAATTCTGTCAGTAGATCGCACCTAATCCCCTCAAGATTTCCCAGAGTATATTCAGATCCTCCCACAATGCATTCATTTACTGTTTCATTAATTAATCCTTTCATTCATTCATTCACCCCGTAGTCTGTCTTAAGACAGGTCCATAGCCCTCTCCAAAGCGAGATCTTACCAGAGTGCGATCTAGTGTTTCCTCTTTCAGTTTCTAGTATCCTCTCCTTTCTTAAGCCACAACATGTCAGAGGATAAATGCAACTTCATATATGTCCGTATCGATTATTGGTACACATGTATTTTCTCTTCCGAATATTCCATCCCATTGTCCCATTACGATACAAATCTGAGAACTGGAAACGTATTGTAGCAAATCCTAGAAATATTAAGTATCACTTTAGAAATAACATTTCTTAATATGCGACTCGTAAAATTTGGCACGTGGAAAGACAAAACGAGAAATAAAAAATAAAGACAGAATATTTTTGCATTACTGAATATCTTAATGCAATCTTAAGCTTTATTTTCTATATTAATGTTACAATGCAATCGAATGCATAATTTAATGATAGCTCATATTCCGTGGCAAGATGTGCGCAATTCAGAGCACTGAGCCCTGTTTGGGAATTTTCTAACGAGCAGGATGGTGTAGCGGTAGGTCTATGTTTGTATTTGTAAGGTGCCCTTTTCGAGTTTCGGCTGCAGCACCTGCTGTCCTGAGGTATTTGTTTGTCCAGGTTAACGTCTGATAAGACACGTACATCCCGTTTTGTTTGTGAAATGTTCAAAAACAAATCGTTTAATATGCCGCCGAACACAAATACCGTCTATTAATAAATGACTGTTTGGTCGTATGCGACCGTTATGAGGCCATCAACACAATATTTTACATTCTGTTAACATAGAAGGAAGCAAGACATGTATATTAAATACTGATTTTCACTCTGTATGGCATTTTTACCTTATTTTAATATAAAATATTGTGCTGATGGTCTGGTGACGGTCTCATACGACCGAAACATGTAGCTGTTTCTGAACGGAATGGAGCTGTGCTGGACAGCATATTGAACATTTTATTTAAAGTACATCGATTAGACCACTGCTGCTTCCTCAACATACATTTAAATTTTTTTATCATTCGCCAATCATCCTACCTTCCACACACTATACTATTCGTGAATTGCTGACAGATTCATAAAATAAGTAACAACAAATTCAACATTTTTACGTTTATCTTCATAGCTGTACGGTACTCATTCTATAAACAATTTGTCATTAGGTACGACGCGACTCCACTTCTTAAAACACCAAGAATATGAATGAGTTTTTTTGCGATTTTGTATCCCCGTACATACTGCTTTGAAGTTGATTGTTACAGACCCCAGAACACTATTGAGAGATGTCACCACGAATACAGGACTGGGGGTGGGTGCAAGGGAATACCACACAATTCAGAGTTTCGTAATATACGAGTACACTTCTCTCCAAATATTATCAAGTTGATCGAATCAAGGAAATTAGGTCGGTGTGATATGTGACACGCATTTGAAAGTTACAGAAAGGAACGACTGGGAAGTCTTAGGAGGCGAAGGCCGAAGCATACTATGTATATTTAGGAAACAAGACAGAAGGTTATAGACTGGCTTCCTCTGTCTCGGGTTTAAGGTCCATTGTTAGATTCTTTCGAGCGCATTAATGAATTTCGTGGTGTATTCCAGGCACGGAATTTTATTACAAACCGGGAAACTAATAATACCTCGTGACATACTCCCGCTGCTTCGAGTTCTTTTTAGGGAAATTTAGTTTCCGGTTCTGTTCACGAGCTCTGACATAGAATCTGTTTATATAAATTAATCCTACGTAAACTTCATTCCCTTATAGCAGAATCATTGCTTCTCCCATAAGCTTTCTATAGGATTAATGTTCTCTTGCCCACAGCTCCTGTTGGTATTCGTGCTAGTTTCGCTGGCCACAGCTCAACAGTATCCACAACCGTACCAAGTGCATGACGATGGGGAGTCGTCATCAGCAGACGATTCTTCACCAAGACGCCCTGCTTACAGCGAGTACTATGCTTCGGAGACATCTCCCAACGGCCAGACATCTGGGGAGTCAGCTGTTGAGGATTCTGGCTTTGTGCAACCAATAGATTTCTCTGCCCTCTTCGGAGCCACTAATATTGGGTTTGGTGGCGATGCTGCAGGATCAACTCAAATTTTTCGTCCCACGAATCTAGATTTAAACAATTTTGCTCTACCATTATCGAATTCAGCAAGTGCTTTCTCTGCAGAACTCGAAGGTAGCGCCACAACAAAGAACAATGAACATGGATTCACTAATCCAAATGCGAAGTTTCAGTCTTTCTTCGACACTTCGGGTTCCGCAACAGAAGTTGGGTTTCGACCACAAGACTTCCTGAAGCCCCAAGGCGATAAAGTGGAAGAGGAGAACTCTCCTCTAGCAAATGCGGGCTCCTACACACCATCGTTTGCAAATTTTGAAGCCGAATACAATTCTCGGCCAGGACCTCACTACACACACCATGCAGTTCCTGCAGCTGCAGAACAGCGCCCTAGTAAATCAACATACCGAGTCCCTGCTGAATCAGAAGATTCGCCCACGTTCTCTCCTGCATCTTCGAAGGATAGTTACAATGAGAAATCAAGCTACAAAGCGGCTCCCACGGAAGGTTACTCACTTCAGCCCAATTACAAAATAAAAAAACCTGATTTCGTAGAAGGTAAGTCTAGTTACGCTACAGCTGCAGACAAGCATGTGTACAGACCTGTGTACAGTTCTCCATCCCCAGACCGCGCTTCTTCAAGCGAGACTCTAAAGTCTTCGTATCCTCCACCTTTAGATTATTACTCAAGTAAGAGCACTTATCGCCCCTCCCCATCCGAACACCAACAGAGAAGAAAACCAATTTATTCTTCGCCAGCTCCCCTCGATATCTACAGAAAGTCTTCCTACGTGCCGGCATCTAGAGAAGAGCGTGAGGAAAAGCCAAGTTTCTTGTCCCAAATAGATTCCGATATTACATATGGCAAGAGCCTACCCCCTTCTTTTCAACCTCTTTCTTCAGAACCACATCAAGGGAAATCCAGTTACCCTGCACCGTATCCCACCGATGTGTATAACGAAAAGTATATAGCAAAGCCATCTCCATCAGCGCAACCGAATTTCTATACTAGTACAACGATACCATTCAACAGTGGAAAGTCTTCTGTGCCAGTTACTAAACCGGCTACTTCGACAGCGGGAAGTCCTAGTAACAAAGAAGAATCATACGAGGAAGAACCTGTCGATAACGGACCTCCGGAATACACACCTTCAGGAACAGCCACTGACAAGAAGAAGTGCAAGAAAATAGATAAAAGGCTCACGGCCGATGACGTCGCTACAGGGCGGTTCCGTCGTGATGCTATGACTTGCTATGAATGTGAAGATCCAAAAACAGGGGGAACCTTTGAGCAGTGTTCATATTCTTCAGATCCAAAATCAAAGTCTTATTTTATTGGGCACGCCCAGAAATACAGCACGAACTCAGGCACAAAGCCAACCACCTACCGATATCGCAGATACCTCAATAATGATCCTTTTGGGCAAAATGGGGAAAAAGAAGGATTAGTTGCTGCAGAGACAGAGTCTAGAGCTGCCCTTCGGGGTTATGATTATGAATTTGCTGCCACTGGAAACAATGATAATAAAGGTGATTATCGCTTTGGGCCAGAGTACTTCGTTAGTGGCAGTGATGATTACACCGAATACAAACCGTCAGGAACCTCCATAGACGAAAAGAATTGCCAGAAAACAAAGAAAGATTCCATGAACTGTATGGTATGCAAAGATCCCAAAACTGGCAGTTCATATGAGCAGTGTTCTTATACTACAGAACCGAAGAAAAATAACTATTATGTAGCACATGCATCTTCATTCAATACAAGAAATAAGAAACCATATATCGAGCGACACAGTAGCTATGAATTCCCTCATAAAATCACAAGTTCAGACGAGCCCCATTCTCGGCATATCCGACAAGAACCGTCTTTGGGAATCAAGAAAGAGCAGTCAAAAGTTGCAACCAAAAACAAAATCAGTGAAAAGTATGATACCCCATATGAGTTTTCTGCTAGCACGATAGACGGGCGTGAGGCAAAGGAAGAAAGAACAGCCGGTGTTGGACTAGACCCCTTCTTGTATGGCACACCAGAACCGTACAGTCCTAAAACCGCCGAGAAGGTAGCCGAAGCAACAGATCAACATGAATCATATTTTCCGGGTGGCAAATCCTACGACGAATATTTCCGACACCTCTTTCCCGAGTTACACGAGGGTGGTAAAGAAAGCGCTAGCAGCGACTCTGAAACCTATTACTATCCTTCTTCCGCCAACACGAACAACGAGAAGACAACATCACCTGGATTCGTGTACAAATCTACTGTCCCTGACTACTTTACCAACAACGAACAGAAGAAGGATCTTGAGAAAGTTCTAGGAGAGTTCACGCAAAAGGACCGTTCAGCTTGCAAGAAGGTGATTAAGGATAAGATGACATGCTACAAGTGTGTGGACAGCAAGGGAATGCAGCATGAAGAATGTATGTTTGTGGCGGCATCCGAGCCGAAAAGTTCTCATCTGGCCTACCACGAAGTGAAAGAATACAGGTTAGTTCCCCCACCAGGTGTGTCTGACGGGAAGGGATCTGGTTCTTCATCTCTTCCATTAGCAACTGACTCCGTCTCTTCTTCTTCTTCTGACATTACTAAGACTAGTGACAACACGTCAACGCCTACAGACAAAATCACGCAAACTGAAGTGACAACTACTACGGCAAAACCGAAAAGGAAGACTTTTTTCAAAAAAGTGACTAGTTCAACTTCAACTGCTGCATCTCCAGTTGCTGACAGCAAGTACGGCGAAACTTCTAAAGTCGAGATCCTGAAGGTGATGCAGAAACCTTCAAAACCCCTTTCCTCTTCACTATCATCATCTGCTAAATCCCCTGCTGTAGCCGTCAGACTGACCCGCAGGTCTTCTAAGACTTCGATTCACACTACTACAACCACTTTAACGACTCCTGAGCCTCCTCCAAAGAAGCGAAAAATATCAAAGAAGGCTGTGAAGTCTGATGCAGAACCAGCAGCTAGTGATAACCATGAGAAGAAGGTTCCTATATCCACCGTTGTTCCTCCAGAGCCGGAACTCTCAGCCTCTGACTTGGGTCCCGATGGATATTACAGCGCGGAGACCAAGACGAAATTTGACCCAATTCTGAAAGTAACTCTGCCGGAGTACATGTTAACACGTTCCGAACATGAAGCCATCTTTGACGAAGTTATGGCGTCTGGACGAAGACGCTGAGACAACACGTAGACTCAGACTACGACCAAAACAAGTAGGTGACAAGTATTATTCAACAGAATTGGTACTTGGGAAACAATGCTTTTTTACATCTTTGTGTCTGCGGTCTTCAATTTAGTCATAGATACAAATATAATTGGGAATTTATCCTGATTAAAATAAATGTGCGCCCTTCCTACACAGACAAATTCTGTTATGTGAACTGCGCTCTTCTGGACTGTTATGCAGCAAGTAGTGGTAATAACCCAGCAGAGCGCAGTTCTCATCTGTTTCGCAGTGGAAGCCTGAAATCACGAAATTCCACCATTTCTTTCAGCAGACTATATTTCTCTGATATTCCGTATGAATGAGGGTTCCTTGTATAAACAACCATTTACTACGGAATCGGAGAAGTTTGTCTGTAAGAAACTATTGATACATATTTTAAGAAGCAGCCTATTTGGTTAAGTAAACTTCCTGTTTGGCAAATTCGTATGGCATTTGGTTTAACGCAAGCCGATTGGAAAGTGCTCAATAAACCCATATAGACAAGACGGCGTTAATTGATTAATTACAAAGATTGTTTACTGCCCTCGCCGTCTTCATCTGGTTGATGTATTTTAACACTCAGATGTAAGAAACATTTTAGAATTTTCTTATTCTTGTTCTTATTCTTATCCTTACACATATCATTAACATCACCATTATCATCATCGGCACATAGGGATATTTGTACAACACAGATGCAGGTTCTTTCACCCTATGTGCACTCTTGTGTCGAATATACAATTATAAATCACAGTAAATTTTACTAATACATTTTGAAGTCAGCTTATTTCCGGTTGAAACTGGTTGGTTAAGTTTAGTCTTTACATCTACTTGATGGAAGATACTTGGTTGAAGTTTCAAGATTTGATACCAGTTGGGTGATAACGTAAAAGACAGTGTTATACAATGCGGAGAAGAGATAAAAAGCTTTGGTGGGGATACATGAAGAAAGAGGTCCATAGGAAGGGCTTAGACGTTAGATAAGGGGATAATGTTAAAGTGGATTTTAAAGAAAGAGGATGAGATGGCGTGGACTGGATTTATGTAATGCAAGAGAAGGGTGATGGGTGGGATCTTGTGAATACCACACTGTACGTTCGGGTTACACAGAGGGCGAGCAATTTCTTATCTAAGGACTGTGCTGCATTAAATTAGTTACTATTTGTCGATCATTATTTAAAAAAAACATAAAATATTGTTTCAATTGATCTACTACATCAACAAATGCACGCTAGTAAACTATGCTTTATTATGTAATATACAAGCCATCTACCCCGCGATACGGATCTTTTCTCCTTCAACAGGGTTTATACCAACTACATACAACAAAAACCCACTCAACTTAATTGTTCTTTAACAACCTAAATTTTATCTGTTTTTAACTTTATATAATCCGACATTTTTACGACCACAGAGAGAAACCGAGACATTCATTATACCATTAAGTGTTGTTAATTACACAGTTTGGCAGTTTGTTTAATGTTATCACTATTCTTGTGAAGATGCTCTGATGATGGTCGAAATGGTAACTGAAATACATAAGTAATTAATAATATATAACAAAGCACGTTTTACTGGTGTGCATTTGTTGGTCTGTACATAGATTAAAATGTCCCTTTAATGCACAGATAAGGAACATGTTACGTTCACAAAATTTTGTTTTCTTTCCGACAATTCTTATGTAAATAACGAGTAAGATTTTTTTACATGGAGGGGGGAGGGTGTTAACTCAACGCAGAAAACCCAACCCTGGAAAGCCAGCAACCAAAATTTCGTGGACAGCACATAAATTTGGCCCACGAACAACGCACCCGAATGAATTCACTGTGCAGCTCGACATGCTATACTTAGACTCCTTTGGGACGCCAAGAATTAGGGCGCACGAGGCGCAAGGGTGAATTGGGATTCCTATAGGACCAGAACTGACTCTAAGGTATACTTTGACCTTAATGATAATAATTAAATTCAATTTATTAACGTGCAGGACTAAGAGTGCAAGTTCCTTTTATAAAGTCAGAACAAAGGCACAAATAAAACATAACAACACAAAAGCACTAAACAAAACAAAATACTAAAGCAAGAAAAGCAGAATAAAAAGTAATAAGACAAAAGTCCTAGCCCCGAAAAAAAATAGATAATTTGATATAAAAATGTTACTACAGCCTATCGCAGAAATTGTTTTAAGAAGTAACATAATTTTCCTAAAGATATCGACGTCTTTGCAGACATGACTAGCAGCCGAACCACATCTAGCAGACAGAGAATTTCTCCAAGTATCAGTAAACAGAGAAAGGTTTATAAAATTACGAGGAAGAACACGATTACCAGTAACGTTAGGCAGCATTTTAAACCGGAGTAAATAGAAATAAAAAATAGTGCACCAAAGTAAAGTCTACTGTAGTGCAGGATATGAACCTTTAGAAAATAAAAAATTCTACGTATCATTAGCATAAGTGAAGAAGCGATACTGACATAGCGACACGAACTTCCGCTGAATGCGTTACAGCTTTGTGGCGCCAATAGATGCTAAGAATTGCAACAGTTGAGGCACAATCAAGTTAGGTTTAACTGGAGTTTAGGACAATATTAATAAACTGTGAAGAGTAGGAAAGGAAAAGTTCCTATTAAGCCCAGCATCTTTACGAATTGGGAGAAATGCACTTATAGTCTACACGCGCAAGGAAATGCAGCGTAGAATCGAGTTGAATAGTATAATAGTATCCGTACGGGTTGTAGAAGACTCTCATAATTTACAAGTATAATAAAGAACATTTGACTTCCTAACGAAAGCATTGACCCTAGTTTTGCTGCTGTTTAATTTCATGAAGTGAGCAGCAAAATAAACCGTCAATGGAATTTATGGCACGAAAAATTGTAACGTTATCAGAAAATAGTAAATATTTGGAATCTTTATTACATTACAAAGAACTATGACAAATAATAATAAGTAAATAAATAATGACAATAAAAAATTCTTAATATCGAATATAAGAATTTTCATCTTTCAGTTCGTTTGGGTTTTAAAGTGCTAAGACGCCAACTCTGAATTGACAGATTTGTTCAAAAGCATACATTTTGCCAGTTTTTGTGACAGTTCTTATTACTCAGTTCCATGATAATATATTAAAGCGTATTATAAAACACAAAGAAACAGAATTTATTATACACACTTACTTTCAGGACACGTGACATATTACTGAGAAAAGAAGAAACATTTAAGGATATCTTGGAATCGGGAAAAGAGGTTTTTAGACGCTAAATAAATCCCAGCCTATTCAGAATGTTACTGTTGTGTATTTTAACATTTTAAGTTTACCTTCTGTGTGCGACTGTCTCTTGCTTGCCAGAACGTATGAGGTATAAGCCATAATACGCAGATCTGTATTAATGCCATTTTAGAAACGGCTATTTGTTAATTGTGTAATGTGTATGTTGATTGGGCGTGGATGGAAGGGTACTATTAAAATGTATCCCAAAGAAGTATCTTCTTAGGAAGTGGACTGGATTTCTGTGTGTCATGGTAAGTACAGTGGCGGTCTTCTGCGAATGTGGTAATGGACCTTTGTGTTTGGTTTGGTATATGGCAGGGAACTTCTTAACTGGAACGAAAAATATTTTCTCTTCTAAAAGGAATCCATACTAGCTTCACAAAATAAAAGAAAAGAGATTAACTAACTAATTAACTAATCAACAAACCCCGTAAATATCTCCTTCTTCAGAAGCTAATGGTTCCTCAATTAATTGAGAAGCTTACCGCCGAAGATTCATTACCGTATTCACAGCAGCTTGCCTCTTGTCCTATCCTGAGCCAGATCAGTCCAGTCTATGCCTAACCATACTCTTCTCCGAAGATCGTTTCATTTAAACGCGATATATATATATAAATCTTCCATACGTCCATCTAATTTGGTTCTAAATTGTTTATAAACGGTGCAGTTGCACTGCAGAAACTGATGGTAGAACAGATGAGCGGTGACACTGTTCTACTGCAGACGCTGTACGGTTGCAAGTAGTACACATTTTTCAGCAACTTGGCCAAGTGCTCTAACTTATATTGTGGCAGAAAAATTACAATTTTTATACCCACTGAGGATATATACTGCATTCGCCAAATACTTGACAAAAAATGGGAATACAATGAAGTAGTTCGTCAGCTCTTTATAGACTTCAAGAAAGCTTATGATTCAGTTAGGATGGAGGTCTTATATAAAAATTTCATTGGGTTTGGTATCCCTAGGAAACTTGTAAGATTAATCAAGATGAGTCTGACTGAAACATATAGCAGAGTCCGGGTAGGCAAGAATGTATCTGACAGGTTCCCTATTAGCAACGGTCTGAGACAAGGAGA
>Ga0123353_10005596_pt1 | contig 16535 bp, 10 predicted proteins | sample TergutLab28metaG_3_FD_92763 | JGI IMG/M metagenome (GOLD analysis project Ga0123353, IMG submission 92763) | Labiotermes labralis P3 segment gut microbial communities from Petit-Saut dam, French Guiana - Lab288 P3 | ecosystem: Host-associated > Arthropoda: Insects > Digestive system > Gut ...
CTTGTTCCTCATAAGCGGGACCATAGATATTGACCCACCAAGTGGTTTTACCCGACACGGTTGCACCCTCTTCGAGCCACCATGCATCTGGGTTCGACGACCAAACGTTAACCTTACCGTTCGCGGCATTTTGGGCACCGTCCTTGTAGAGTGTGAGAAGTGCTTCGACCTTTGCATCGCTTGCGTAGTCAGCCACATGCTCCTCATTTCCGCCCCAACCGGTCGTCCGCCATTCCATGAACTGCGAAATGGCTGCGTCCCATTCGCCTTCACCGAACTGGGTAAACTGTGCCTGCGCCGGCACGGCAAGTGCAAATGCTGCAACCAGTGCGAGACTCATAATAATCCTGTTCATAAATCATTCTCCTTTCTGTTCTTTCGAACAAAATTGTTTCTTTCGACACACTTTGTTTCGGCAACATACCGAAACACCACAAAGTTGCCGTCGAAAACCTATCTTTTGCAGGAATCCGCAAAGGGACAACACCTCCTTGGAGAAGTCCCTTTGTCCAACCAGCGGCGGCTTCCTGCTTAGTCCGCCGTTTCGTTTCTACGCTGCTTCGCGCGCTCTTACTTCTTCATCCGTCTGCGTGCAACTCCGAGTCCAGCCAAGCCGAGTCCGAAGATCGCCATCGTGCCCGGTTCGGGAACTGGCCACCCTGTCACCATCAGGAACGCAACGCCAGACTGGTTTCGGAGAGCCGTGTTGAGACGAAAACCGACATCGCCATGTGACTGGGCAGATCCGATTCCATCCGCACCGGCAATCATGTCATTGACGATGGTTGCCCACAGATAATTGAGTTGTGAGTCGTTGGCATTGTTGACAGTGGTGCTGGAACTTTGCGCCCCATTCAGGTAAACCTGGTTTTCAATGGTGATGTCACCTAACGCATCCCCAGCAACAGACAGCAATGTCATCATATATCCCAGCGATGCCCATGAGGGGATTGAAATAGACCCAACAATAGGAATACCCGTTTGTGTCGTACCAGTCATGCCGGGAATGTTAAGTAATACGTTTGCAAAAGCCCCGGAAGTACCAGTGACCCAGTTACCAGTGAGGAAGCCCAGAGGGTTAATACTTCCTCTAGACCCGGCGGCACCGGTCATGACGATCCCCATATCGAGGATGTTCGGTACAGTCGTTAATTGACTACCATCGATATGGAGCCAGAAACTGGGTGCAGCGTCTTCGGTCTGCTCGAGCCAAATAGCGTTGTCGTTGTATGACCACTGGGTGATCCCACCATTGGTCGCTCCTTGGGCACCGCCTTTCTCGATGGCGAAGAGTGTCTCCACTTTTGCGTTGTAATTCGAGTAGTTCGCCCCTCGTGTTGTCCGCCAATCCATGAATCCCTGGACTGCCTCGTTCCATGTGATCACTTCGCCGGCAGCGTTTTTAAACTCCTGCGTAAAACCCGGAACGTACCCTGCATTTGCCACTGCGGCAACCAAAAATACTGCGACTAGCGCAAAGCCTGTAATAAGCCTACTCATAATCATTCTCCTTTCTGTTCTTTCGAACAAAATTATTTTTCGACAGCACATTTCGTTCTGGCAACGCGCCGAAACACCAAAAAACCTACCGTCGTGTATCCGTCATTTGCAGGAATCGGTCAAGGGGAGCAATCCGCCTTCGACCATCTTCAACGGCTGTTTCCTGCGTTCAGCCGTTTTTCATTTCGTCCGTCCTTGCTTTTGTTTTCTTACTTTCTCATCCTGCGTCGTGCTAGTGCGAGTCCGGTCAATCCGAGTCCGAGTACCGCTATCGTTGCGGGTTCGGGCACTTCACTGGACTTCACTACATAGAGTGTGAACGTGTACAACGGCTTTGAACCGAAATTGACCGCGAGTTCGTCCCCATCCATACCGTAGTCAAACACGAGGTTGTAAAACCAATTTCCTTCGCCGCCGACCCCAACGCCGTTAACGTTGAGCACACTGGTCCCAACAGCGTTTCCGCCATCTACCCATTCGCCAACGAAGGTCGTGTAAGGTCCACTATCGAAGAACCAGGATGACAGGATACTCTGTAAACCGCTTCCTCCCTTTGGGGTGGAGGTCGATTGCAAGTAACCAAACCCGATGAACTCGTCGATAGCATCTCCATAAGTGATCTTCCACTCTGCGTTGTGGGGGGCTGTAGCAGCAGTCGCATCGTAAGTGAAGGTAAAGACTTCGATCAATCTTTCCCCGTCACCCAGAAATGACGTGTCCGTTGCCCGCATGACATCTGCCTGAACAGAAGCCGCCACGAGAAACAGGACTGCTAGGGCAAGCCCACAAACCTTACCCATGTTAACTTTCTTTTCCATCGATAAACCCTTCTCCTTTCCCCAGAAAAACTGGGAATAAAACCACGCCAGATCGCCAAAAGCGTCCTGGCACCGAGTATTTTTTATTTCGGTAAAATACCGGAATTGCCAATTCCCTATAGTACTATACTAGCAGTTATTGTGCCAAAAAAGCGGAAAAATAAATTTTTTCCAAAATTTTCGTAAGTCTTGACTTTTCAAGGTTTTGAGGCAAAAACCGCAGTGTATCAAAATGATACAGTACGTCAACACAGTTTGCAAAATAATACACTTTTTGTATTTTGAGTGTATCATTTTGCAAAAAGTGTATCATTTTGCAACACTTTAACCTCGTCGGAAAAATTGTAAAAATTACACCAATTCGTCTCGGCAGAGACGAGAATTGCAAAGTCTCCCAACCACTGCTACTCCCACACCGTCGTTCCCAAATAGTCGGGAACCCAGACGTGAGAGAGCGGCACTGTTTCTCTGGACCCTTCGTCTTTGCTGGGGGGGCGGGAAAACGACTTTGTAATCCTCTTGTCGCTGGAAAGACGATCTTGAGTTTCCTTACGAATCTATTGCCTATTGTACCCCATCTTTTCGTTAATGTCAACCGCCCTTGCCAAAATCGGAAAAAATTCTTATTATTCCGCCTGTGAGCGGTAAAAAACAGTTTCCATTCTTTTTGATTTTATCATTGCTGATGTCCATCGGGTGTCAATCGACTGCACCGAAGGTGCATCGGCACGATGTTCCCGATCCGTTTCGCACCGTTGTTGTTGATACGGAGATTGCCTCTGCGCCTCTTCCTGTGCCGCTCCTGCCTGCGCCGATTCCGATTGCGGAACCAGATGAAATCGTTGAAGAACTCGTTGACGAATCCGCAACCACCGTCATTCCCGCGAAGGCGGGAATCCAGACGAGAGATACGAACACTATTTCTCTAGCCCCCCGCCTTCGCGGGGGTGACGGGCAAACCGACTTTGCAATCCTCGCGGCTGCCGACGACGATCCCCTCCTCTTCGAACCGGAAGAAGAACCGCCGATGCCGCTTGCCGAACAGGTCGAACTGCTCGCAAAGGATCAGTGGGTCAAGAACATGGCACTGATCAACATGCTCGACACAGGACGCAAACGTAGTTTCTCCGATGCTTCGCTTGCAGACCGCCAGCGTCAGGATGCCTTGAATCTGCTCAACATGTCCAATGCCGATAGGGCGAAGCGGCAGAATGACAAATTCGATTACATCGACGGAAGTGTTTCCGATTGGCGTTGGATGCATCGTGGAGTCGATAAACTTCATGCGATGCCGACGAGTCAGCGGACAAGTCCCGAAGTCTTTCTGTGGGAACCAACGTATAAGAAACAAAAAGTTCTTCAAGCGAATGCGGCAATTTTAATGGGACGCGACGGCATTGTCATTCCCGCGAAGGCGGGAATCCAGACGAAGGATGCGAACCCTGTTTCTCTAGCCCCCCGTCTTCACGGGGGTGACGTTGGTCCCCTTTTGTTGCAGGTTGCACAAAACAACTCGATCCCCGTTAAAATTCGCTGTGCGGCAATCGAAGTGTTAGGACGGCTAGAAACGGTGAGTGCCGATGACCTGATTCCTCTGATTGAAAGTGTCAAAGACCAGAAGGTCGAAACCACGCATCGTCAGACCGGCGAAAAAATTCAGCAGTATCAACCTGCCAACATAGACGTTTGGGAGGAACTGCTCCATGCGATTGCCGAAAAGGTTGAACCGTGGGAGCACGATTGTTTCGTGGAGCCTTTTTATTCACCTCTTTCGGACATTCGTCTTGTCGCCGCCAAGATATGGCGCAGAAAGTCCTTGGGACGACAACCGACAGGGGTGTTGCCCGAAAAGTTTCTCGAAATTGCCAAGCGGGAACACAATCCGATGGTGCGGGAAGAGATTATCAAAACGTTGGGAGCGCAGCGGGTTCCCGATTTGTTTACGTTTCTCGAAAAAGACTTGCGACACTCGACGGCGGCGATTCGCAATGCGGCGATGATTGCGCTTGCCGATGCCGGTTGTAGGGAGGCGGTGCCGATGGTCAAAGATCAACTTCGTGATCCTCTCGGTCCGAATCGAGCGGCGGCGGTATCGGCACTTCGCAAATTAGGAGCGTTCGATGAGGTGTTCAAAATGGTGAACGATTCTGACTATCGTGTGCGTGTTGAAGTGGCGTGGTCTTTTTCCGCCCGTTGTACCCCTCCGGTGGCGACTTTTGCGCGGCAATACCTTTCTGATCGTAGAGAGGTTCAGTCAGCGACCATCGAGGCGGTCGGCAGTTGGAGCATCGAAGAGTCGGGACCGCTGCTCTTGATGGCACTGAGAAGTCCGGCAAGAGAGGTGCGCTGCCGCGCCATTGTGCTGCTCGCACAAAAGGGAATTTCGTATGACGGCTTCGACCCCGACGCTCCGCCTGACAGTCAAAAGGAAAAGTACGAAGCGTTGGTACAAGTTTTCCGGGAATCGGTCGGTATCGATCCACTGCTTGATGGAAGCGCAAGGGAACGCACCGCAGCGAACACGTCGGCGATTCGGCAGGCTTCGGTCACTGCCAACGACGTGATGTTCGACAACACGATTTTGCATGAAATTCGAAAATGTCTCGACGATTGGTCGGACAGAACGTTGTTGTCGGATCAGCGACCATTCATTCAGCGTCGTCTGACGGCGCACGGACAGAATCTAATGCCGATGATCGATCATCTTATGGCGGTCGAGAAGCGGAACATTCCTGAATCGTTGGACAGGGTTTTCGCCGAGGTGGAGCCGATGTTCGTGGAGATCGAAAAATTGAAGTCGGACGATATTTCTGTTCGGCAGCGTGCGGCGTATGAGTTGTCCCGATTGGGCGCGGCGGAGAGTCCGTCGAAACTTGCGGCGCAGCGGATGGTGGCACAGGCGGCAAAGCAAGACGATGCGAGGATTCTCGTTTCGATCATGAACGCTCTTAAAAATGCGGAGCCCGAGTTTGTGTGTCAACTTGCCCGACCGCTGTTGCAGTCGGAATCGGCAAAGGTGCGCCGGGTGTCATGCGAAATGCTCAAAGAGTTCGGAAGCGGCGAAGACGTGACACTGTTGCAAGACGCGTTGAACGATTCCAGTCCGGTGGTGGTTCGTGGAGCGTTGACGGCGATTGATGTCTTGTTGGACCCGGATGATGACGTTGACCCGGCAGTTGTCGAAACAATGAAGGGGATGTTGCTGCAAGGAGATTTTCGCATGCAAACGGATGTCGCGGCGACGTTGTACCGCTTGGGCTTTTCGGAAGGGATGGACGCGCTTCGGCGATTGGCGGCTTCGCCGGACTATCAGACCAAGATGTACGTTGCCCGGTCGGTTTCGGCACTCGACGATCCTGTATTTGTGCCGTTGTTGTTACGATTTTTGGAGGACGGCAACGGTAGCGTCCGCAGCGAGGCGTTAAAGGGTTTGCCGCTATTGACGGGACACGATATAGGCGGCGGTTCGACGCAGGAACAGATCGACCGCTGGAAGGAGTGGGGAAAACAGCGGCGATAGGGCGGATGTGTAAATAACTGCCGCTCTCCAGACGCTTGACGAAATTCCATAAACAATGGTATAATGTCCCTCGTATTGCAACAGTCGGATTGCAACAGTCGGGGAATTGCCGCATGCCGCTTTGGAAAATCGCCTATCGAAGTATTCAGTTCCGGTTCGTGTCGTCCATCTTGACAGCATTTTCCATGTCGCTCGGCGTGGCATTGATCGTTACCGTCATCGTTATTCACGGAGTCTTGGACGCATCCTTTAACAAAGGAGCACAAGGTTACGATCTGATCATTGCTGCCAAAGGAAGTCCGCTCGATGTTGTCTTGAGTTCCGTCTTCTATATTCGTCCCGCCGTCGGGAATGTTCCCGAAAGTTATCTGAAAATGTTTCAGCGGGGACAGTATTCGCATCTCATCGAAGAAGCGATTCCGATTAACATCGGACATTATTACCGAAGTGCGCCCATCGTGGGGATCACGCTGGAGTTTTTCACAAAATTGAAATACGCAGGAAACAAGACATACGAATTCGCCCAGGGAGACAATATCAAATACGGCGATCCCTACACCGCCGTCATCGGGAATCTGGCAAGCAGGCGCACCGGCTTGCGAATCGGTGATGAGTTCAAGCCTACCGCTGTTCGAAATGCCCAAGAGGAGGACGACTGCGATGACCATAAATCCTTCAAAATCGTCGGTATTCTTGCTCCTACCGGTACGCCGAACGACAGTGCGATTTTCGTGAACATCGACGGATTCTATGATATGCACGGACTTCCTCACGAAGAACATGACCACGAGCATGGCGAAGATGAAACGAAGCATTATTCGGCAATTCTGCTGATAACGAAAGAAAATGCGGTCCAGCCGCCGACGGGGACGGCAGTCGATCCGAACTCGCCGGACTTCAATCCCGCCGCACTGCTGGAGGATAGATCCTATGTTAATATCAATGCGATGGAACTGCCTCAATTGCTGGACAAGACATCCGATGTGCAGGCAGTCTCGCCGGTTCGGGAAATTTCGACGTTGCTCACCAACATCATTGGGAATATTCAAATCGTGATGCTCCTCTTTGCGGTACTCGTCGTTTTGGTTGCCGGTATCGGAATGATGGTCAGTATTTACAATTCGATGAGTGAACGCCGTCAGGAAATTGCGCTGATGCGGGCATTGGGCGCACGCCGATTGACCGTGATGGTGATTATTTTATTGGAGTCGATTTTGCTGTCACTCGGCGGCGGGGCATTAGGATTGGTGCTGGGGCATCTTTTGATTGCCGGCATGGGACCGTGGATTACGGAATACACTGGAATCGTTGTTCGGTTTTGGAACTTTCAGTTAGCGGAGATCATTTTGATACCGGGCTTGATCCTATTGGCTTCCATCGTCGGTTTCCTTCCTGCCGCAGTTGCCTACAAACAGGACGTTGCCACGTCACTTGCCCCGTAGAAACTTCTTTTACGCATTGTTCCTGACCGGCAGGCTTATGCCGACGCTCGTGCGCGATTGTGCAAACTCGTTAGCGGACTGCTCTTGTCCACACACCCACTGGAATCAGAACGTTGCAATTTTCCGAAAAGTACCTATAATGTTCTTATCGTCGGTATTTTACCTATTCCTGCCCTAGATAATGCCTAACACTGTCCAAATTGAAGTCAATGGTCGTCAAGTCGATGCTCCTCAAGGCGAAATGCTTCTTTCCGCCCTCCGTCGAGTCGGAATCGATGTGCCAACACTCTGTAATTACGAAGGTCTCACGCCAGCAGGTGCCTGCCGGGTCTGCGTCGTTGAAGTCGAAGGACAACGAAGCCTCGTCCCTGCCTGTGCCTTTCCCGTTACCGCCGGAATGAAAGTAAAAACCCAGACCGACCGCGTCGTCGCCGCACGAAGAATGATCATCGAACTGCTCCTCGCCGATCATCCCGACGATTGCCTCTTTTGCGAACGTAATGAAACGTGCCAACTTCGCAAACTTGCCGAATCCTTCGGTATCCGCCGTCGGCGATTTATCGGACAACGCAGCAGTTATCCCATCGATTCCTCCGGTGAGTCGATTGTCCGAGACGACGAAAAATGTATCAAGTGCGGAAAATGCGTCCGAGTTTGCGACGAAGTACAAGGCGTTGCTTGCATCGATTTTATCAATCGCGGCTCCCAAACGATTGTCGGCACCGCCTTCGACGAAGGAATGAACGTGTCGAGTTGCGTCAACTGCGGACAGTGCGTGACAAATTGTCCGACTGGCGCACTCATCGGCAAGTCGCATATTGAACGAGTCATGGCGGCTCTGCGTGATCCCCATTTGCACGTTGTTGTACAACATGCACCTTCCGTGTCGGTAACAATCGGCGAAGAATTCGGCATTTCGACCGGAGTCGACGTAATGGGAAAGATGCAAGCCATCCTTCGGCGTATGGGCTTCGATGCCGTGTTTGACACAAGTTTCAGTGCCGACCTGACCATTATGGAAGAGGCGACGGAACTGATCCATCGCATTAAACATAAGGGGGTGCTGCCGATGTTTTCGAGTTGTTCACCCGGCTGGATTAAATTCGTGGAAACCTTTTATCCGCAGAACATTCCCAACCTTTCGACGTGCAAGAGTCCGCAAGCGATGCTCGGAGCAGTCATCAAAACGTACTATGCCGAAAAGAAAGGACTTGATCCCAAAAACATTTACAGCGTTTCGGTCATGCCCTGTACAGCCAAAAAGTTCGAAGCGAGTCGTCCGGAGATGGGTCGTGACGGCTATCGGGATATCGATGCGGTTCTGACCACTCGGGAACTTGCTCAAATGATTCGTCGGTTCAATCTCGGCCTTGAGTTTCAACCGGAAGAGGCGGATTCGCCGTTCGGAGTGCGGAGTTCGGCAGGCAAAATCTTCGGGGCAACCGGTGGAGTCATGGAAGCAGCAGTGCGGTCAGCGTACTATTTCATGACTGGCAGCGAACTGGGAGACCTGAAAATCGAGGCGGTGCGCGGCTTGTCGGGAATCAAGGAAGCCCACATCGACATTGCCGGTTTGGAAGTCGGCATTGCCGTCGTCAATGGACTTGGTAATGCACGGCGATTATTGAAACAGATCAATGCCGGTACGAGAAAGGACATTCATTTTGTCGAGATTATGACGTGTCCCGGCGGTTGTGTCGGTGGAGGCGGTCAGCCTTACGGTACGGACATCAGCAAACTCAAGATGCGGTCGTGGGAATTGTACAACATTGACAATACGGAAACGTTGCGGGTGAGTCATGCCAATCCTGAAATTTTGCAGATTTATCAGGAGTATTTGGGCGAACCCAACTCACACAAGGCGCACGAGTTGTTGCACACGCACTATCAGCCGCGAAAAACGCTGACATAGCGCACACTGTCGCCCGGAGGTCGGCGGATACCTTCGGTTTTTCAAGCCGCGTGTGACGTTACAAAAAATCCAGCCGCATTCCTGCGAAAAATGGTATAATGGCAGTTCCGGTTTGCGATTACCAATATGCCCAATTACATTTACACAGCAAAAAACGAATTTGGAATCGAGGCGACCGGTCGGATAGTAGCGAATTCCAAGCGGGAGGCTCTAGATGCGATCCATCGGCGTAAACTGTTTCCGATAAGTATCGAAGACAGTGCCAAAGGGGAAATCTCACTCCAATTTTTCAAACGCCGAGTCTCTGAAATGCAGATTTCCGCTGCTCTGCTTCAACTTGCCGAACTGCTGGACAATGGCGTGCCGGTTCTCCACGCTTTTCAAATCCTTGAAAAACAAACGCCGAATCCTCGTTTGAAATCGGTCATTAGAAACATTCACGACCGCATTTCTGAAGGAGAATCTGTCGATAGTGCCTTCTCGGCTCACTCCGATGTTTTCAACGAACTGACAGTCAGTGTGTTACGTGCTGGCGCAGAAGGAGCCTTTCTCGAAGACGCGCTGCGACGCGTCGGCGGCTTCTTGGAAAAGCAAGCCGAACTCAAAGGAAAAGTCATCGGCGCATTGATCTACCCATGCCTTATCTTTGTCGTAGGCGTAACAGTGGTGCTACTACTGCTGATCTTCGTGGTGCCAATGTTTTCAGACGTGTTTGAACTCACAGCCGAACAAGGCAGACCGCTTCCTTTGGCAACGCAATCTCTCTTTTTCATGCGCGACTCGTTAATGAATTACGGTTTGTGGATATTCGGACTGGGAGTGATCATGTTCATTCTGTTTCAAGGGCAACTTTCTACATCGTGGGGAGTTCGTCTTTGGGACCGATTCAAATTACGACTGCCGCTGATCGGCAAAATCCTGCTGGACGGGGCGGTCGCACGATTCTGCCGAGTGCTGGGAACCCTCCTTGCCAACGGAGTGCCCATCTTGAAATCATTGGAAATCAGTGGTCAATCGACAGGAAATGCGATCCTATCCGATGCGGTGCGCCGTTCGGCAGAAAACGTGTCGAGTGGGGAAACGCTCGCCAAGCCGTTGTCCGAATCGGGCATTATACCGGCACAGGTGATGGCAATGATTAGTGTAGCGGAGGAGTCCAACACGTTAGAAACCGTCTTGGTCAACACTGCCGATTCGATGGAGCGGCAATCCGCCCGACAATTGGAAATGCTTGTCCGAATCCTCGAACCGGTCATGCTACTGGTCATGGGGGTTGCAGTTCTTTATATCATTGTTGCGCTCCTGTTCCCCATGTTTAGTCTCATGGATGCGTTCTAAAACAAAATAAGGTAGGTAAAAAAAGACAGCGTCGCGTGAAAGTGAAAGGATCATTCAACCGTAGCGGACTTCTGTGCGGAAAGAACGTTTTTGGGATTCAACCTGTCCCAAAAGGACTTCGACTGTTCCGGTTCCTCCATTTCCTCTTCCTCGCTGTCGCTGCTGCTTCGGCGATAGACCCTATTCGCTTCCGGCAAACAGTCGATTTCCAATCGGCATGATAACACTTTTTCCATGTCCGCCTGCCGGAGCATCTGTACCATGTCAGGATAGGTGCCGCCCATATCGACTACCGCTCGAATAATTTCGTCCAACTGATTCGAGACCGTCCGCTTTTCGTCCACTCCCGAAGGAACAAAGCGAGTCACCACCACACTTCCCGGCGTTTGACCATTCACATAGATGATTGGACCCGCCTCCAACGCAAACGGCTGCCTCAAAAAAATGTCTGTCCCAAACAATACGACTTCGGGATATTGCCGCATCGTGATATGCACCATAGAATCCGTTTGCGAAGTAATCCCGTGATAACTGAATTGACCCCCTAACAATTCACCACGAATCGTTTGATCCAACGGATTCCTGTCTTTCAATGCCCGGAATGCGCCGTATCGGGTTTCCCTACTCGGTACATGCAACAATTCCCGAAGGCACGATTCCGCTTCTAAATCGTTTTTCATGACGCTGAGCGCATTGAGTGCATAGACACGAAAAGCGGGTTCCAATCGGGCGATCTCTGCCAACACTTTTGCCGCAATGCCACTACTGTCTTCAAGGTGTGCCAGTGATGTTGCCGCATGAAATCGGACTTCCATGTCGGGACTTCGCAATGCCTGTTGTAACGCGTCGATTCCCAGTCTGCCGATGGCTACCAGTTGAAATGCCGCCTCTTGTGAGGTCTCCCGGTGCAGGATTTCCTCTTTGAGGCGCTCGATGCGTACCAGTTGCTGCGACGGCGTTTCAAAACATGCTATCGACTGAATCACCCGAACATAGCGGGGAACATCATTGGCGTAGGAAGGATGTAGATCGACAACAACCATCGCATCGGTTCTTGCATCGGCAACTCCTTTTCGAGTGCCTGTCGGCATACTAAAACGTTGATTGATGGATTTGGCAACACGATCCGTTACAAAAATAAATCTGGAATCATCTTTCATGTGGAGCGACAGCGACCGGGATTCTGCGGCGACGGCACCGCTCAAAATCGTTCCCTTTTGCAAGCCGCTCGGATTACTTACTTCGGTTGCCAGCGTATCGTCCACCAGGATGGGACCAGCGACTTCGGCACGTTTCGTTCCCGTCTGTATGTCCCCTCCAACACTTGCGATTTCATCGGTAAGCCGGGTCGGCATCAGTATTCCGCCACGTAGACTTTTCGTTTCCGAGTTCGGCGGAAGCGAAATTTGGACATCAAATCGGTCGCCCTGCTGCATACCGGGACTCATATATCCCATAATGGCAACGACGGCAGTGTCCGGTCTGGCGAGAATTGCGCGGATGTCCGAAACGTTGTGCCTCCGTTTCATGTCGTCTGAAACCCAATGATAGGGAGTCGAGTTGACATCTTCTCCGCCGGTGCCAGGCAGATTGACCACGAGTCCGAAACCGCGAACCCTGACAGTATTGAAATTGCCGATGCTCGCACAGTCTTTGACCAGTTTCGGTCTACCGTCTTTAGTCTCGACTTCGAAAGTGTCGAGCGGAGATTCTTTGTCCTTCTTTTTCCCTGAAAACCAGTTCTTGCCCGGAGGCATGCTGTTGCATCCGCTAAGGGGCAACAGTGTCCCCAAGAAAATAATTCCCGCCAATAATATGTATGGCAAAGGTATGTATTGAATGTGTTTCAACATAGCCGCTCGAACTGAAATGGTGCGAATCGGAGCGCAACAATGCTCCTCCAATCGGAAACGTAACGATTTTTCCCTTTTTCGTCAAGAGAAAAATATGAGCCCGTAGCATAAGAAACCCTTTGCGCTCCCCACGAGGATTGCAAAGTCACTTTAGTCAAATCCTCAATCCTCGTGAATGGCGGGCAGGTTACTTGACTTTTCGTCCGCACCGTGTACACTGCGAGTGTGATGGTACTTTGCAGTAAAATTCTTTCGAGATGACATTTGCTTACTTAGACTGCCCGTCGGGAATCAGCGGCGATATGATGCTCGGTGCCTTGCTCGATCTCGGTGTTCCTCTGGAACTGCTCAACGATTCGATACAGTCCGTCGTCAAGTCCGTGAAAATCTCTTCCTCTTCCGTTTTTCGTAAGGAATTCCGTGCCGTTCAAGCAGATGTGCATGCCCCTCACGAACACGTTCATCGGTCTCTTTCTGACATCTTGACATTGGTAAGTCACTCGAAACTTTCAGCGGACAATCAAAAGCGGGTGTCCGACATTTTCCGGCTCCTTGCCCAGGCGGAAGCCAAGGTTCACGGCATCGATGTCGAAAAGGTGCATTTCCACGAAATCGGTGCTGCGGACTCGATAGCCGACATTGTCGGTGCCGTCGTCGGAATGGATTATCTCGGAATCACCCATGTGGAAGCCTCCGCGATTCCGACGGGAACTGGAACGGTCAAAATGGCACACGGCGCGGCATGTTCGGTTCCTGCTCCGGCAACGACCGAACTACTCCGAGGGATTCCGCTCGCCGCCTCGAATGTTCCTTTTGAATTGACCACACCTACCGGAGCGGCACTGCTCAAATACTATGTCAAACGTTTCGGTGCCTTTCCCGCCATGACCGTTCAAGCGACGGGAACCGGTGCCGGTAGCCGCGATTTGGAACAGCAACCCAACGTGTTTCGGATCATCCTCGGCGACCCGCCGGTCAAGGAGACTCGAATTACCGGTTCGGTCGATCATCAGTATGAAGACTTGGTCAATTTGGAACCGCATCAGTATCCGGTAACGACCGAAGAGGTCTGGGTTGTCGAAACAAACATTGACGACACAACCGGGGAACTGATCGGATATTGTGTCGAACGTCTTTGGTCACTTTCGCCGCTTGACGTTTGGGTAACACCGATTCAAATGAAGAAGCAGCGTCCCGGTGTCATCATTTCGGTCTTGTGCCGTCAGGAACAGATTCAAGCGGTGAAGACGTTGTTGTTTTCGGAGACATCGACTCTTGGGGTTCGGTGTTATTCGGCGGCGCGGACGGCATTGTATCGGGAGCCGCATCGAATCAAAACGCCGTGGGGCGAAGTGGATGCGAAGCGGGCATTCTTGCCGGACGGTACAGAAAAGATTTCACCAGAGTTCGAATCGGTCAAACGTCTTTCCGCCGCCACAGGTGTGCCCGTCTGGAAAATCATGGAACACTTTACATGAAAACCGGAAACGGTGGCGATACGGTAGGCAGCAGAGCCGACCTTGACCCGCATCGCTTCTCGTTTTACACTTGACGCATGCTGACGAAGATGCCCTACCAGCCGTTGCCGCCGTTGCTCTTCACTGCAATCATAGGGATCCTCGCGGATCGACTCGTCGCACCGTCGATTGTTTTGTGGATATTACTCTGCATCGTTGCTCTTGTTGTTTGGTTCTGGTTTCGTAAGTATCCGCTCATTCTTGTTGCGTGTGCCGCCTTCTTTGGGACTTGGCATCACGAGCACTGGTATCGTTATGCTCACGATGATATTGGGTGTTATGCGCCGGAGTACCGGCTAAATGCACAGCCCGCCGCCATCATCGGAACCGTCGTCGAAATGCCGAGATTCTATCCCAAACCGCCGCCGCTACCGGGACAAATCTTTGATACTTCCGAAAAAACCGTCTTCACTTTTCGTGCCGAACAACTCCGGGATGGACGCGATTGGATTCCCGTCAGCGGAAAAATCATGGTTACAGTCTTTGACGACGGACGTAAATACCGTATCGGTGACCGACTGCAACTCTTCGGAGAACTTCAGCAACCGCTCGGCGCAAGCAATCCCGGCGATTTTGATTACGCCGATTACTTGCGAGGTCTGCGAATCCGTGTGCTACTCCGCTGTTCCGATGACTCCGCCGTTGCACTGCTTTCCAGCAATCGACTTTCGCCTGGTCGTTGGATCGAATCGATTCGCCGCACAGGAGTTGCCAATCTCGAACGGCATTTGAGCAAACAAACACATCCGATTGCTGAGGCAATGATCTTTGGCGTGCGAGAATCCGTTGGCGATGAAGTCCGACAAAGTATGATTGAAACCGGTACAATGCACCTCCTGGCAATATCGGGACTGCACGTTACCTTGATAGCGGGCATTGGTGCTTGGTTTTTGCGGCTGCTAAAAATTTCCCGGCGCAAGACTGCCGTTGCGATGATTATTTTCATCCTCTTTTATCTGCCTCTCACAGATGTCCGCACGCCTGCCATTCGAGCGGTTGCACTCACATGTTCCTTTGCGATTGCACTTTATGTGAACCGACTCACTTCAGCAGTGAATCTTCTTCCTGCGTCGGCACTCGTCGTGTTGCTTTGGCATCCGTCGGAACTCTTTCAATTCGGCGCACAACTCTCTTTCATTGCGATAGGCAGTTTTCTGTGGATGCCGTACTTATATCAAATGTTTCAGAATTTTTTAGGCATGTTTGGTCTTGGTTCGATGTTTATCACCTCCCCTTCAAGTCCAACCGCTGTCGAAGTGGGTACTTTACGCGATGTCGAACAAATCGAATTGACTTCGTGGTGGTGGGTTCGACGAATCGTAGGATTTTTTCGCAGAATAATAGGGCTGTTTCTTGCCAGTTTGACAATCTGGCTTTTTGTAATGCCGATTCTGTTGAGCCACATTCACGTCTTTACGTTGTTAGCGGTTCTGACAAATCTATTCATTTGGATACCGCTGATACCGGCGATGGCTTGCGGATTTATCACGGCAATGATCGGACAAGTTCCGATAATCGGCAGCGTCTTCGGCTTCTGCACCGATTGGTCGTTTTGGCTTCTCTTGGAAATGGTCGCATGGTTTCAACGACTCGGCGGATACTACTGGGTGCCGGGTCCGCCGAGTTGGTGGAACCTCGGATTCTACGGTGCATTCGCCTTCTTCACGTTCTTGCCGGTGCGTCGTCCGCACTGGAAAATTTTGCTCACAGCGTTGCTCGTTTGGATACTCATCGGCATCGCAGCGGGCTACTATCGGGACTTTGACCGTTGGCAAAATGACCGATTGACACTCACTGTGCTTTCAACGGGACATGGTAACAGTGTACTGATTACTACACCGGAGAACCGCTTGATTATTTGCGATGTCGGGTCGCTCACGTCGCCGCAATATGCAACTGATGCAATGAGCAAGTCGATTTGGCGATTCGGCAAAAGGCACATCGACGCAATCCTGATTTCGCATCCCGATAATGACCATTTCAATGGCGTGACAATGCTATTGGATCGCTTTTCGGTCGGTGCCGTGTTGGTTTCGCCGTACACTATGGAAATGCACAGTGAGTCGGTTCGCCAATCGTGGGAGTTGTTCATGGAAAAGTTGGAAGCCAAGAAGATTCCCGTCCGCATCGTTGCCGACGGAGATGACTTAGCGGAGTTTGGACTGCCCGATTCGGTCATTCTGCATCCGCCAAAAGAGGATTTCGTAGATCAACACATCACGAATGCAACGAGTTTGGTCTTGCGTGTAGAACATCGCGGTGTAGGTTTTTTGCTTCCGGGAGATTTAGACGGTCGAGACACTGCGCCGTTTCTGTTGCGTGAGCCGATGCCGACGGAGATCGTGATGGTGCCGCATCACGGAGGACGTTCGACGCAAACGGATAAAGTTTTAGAGTGGACGACTCCTAAAACATTGCTTTTCAGTACCGGAAAACTCACGCACAACCCGGAAAGACTGGAAGAATACCGGCAGAAGAGATATGAAGTACGCAGTACATACGAAGAAGGAGCGATTGAAATCAATATAGGGAAATATACCTTACCTTGCCATAATTTGGTTGTTTTTGAAAGTTTGAAATTTCGGTGCCATTAGCGATTCGACTTGTGGTTTGTATTTTTGATCAATGTCCTTCA
>Ga0123353_10005598_pt1 | contig 16534 bp, 7 predicted proteins | sample TergutLab28metaG_3_FD_92763 | JGI IMG/M metagenome (GOLD analysis project Ga0123353, IMG submission 92763) | Labiotermes labralis P3 segment gut microbial communities from Petit-Saut dam, French Guiana - Lab288 P3 | ecosystem: Host-associated > Arthropoda: Insects > Digestive system > Gut ...
TAGTAGTAGTAGTAGTAGTAGTAGTAGTAGTATTTCCTTTTTTTCTGTTAGAAATGTTATTAAAATACTCAACCAAGAAGCAGTTACATTTTTTATTACAAACTGATTCATGTTAATCAATTTGGGGAACCTTGTTAGTTTCCAAACTACCAACCATTTTTTGAATGGCGTGGTTCTCCTATCAACTGATATCATCATTTATATTTACTATAGTATATACTTAAATGAAAATCTAAACCCACCATTCTACCAACGATATAACCATGGTAGATGGGTCTCTAATGATTACCAAGACTTTGCCTCCAAATGTAACTCAGTTTCTTTCCGAATTCTGACCATTTAATTAAGAAACAAAATGAAATTAAATATAGATCAATTTAAAGACGTTTGGATCGTTCTTTGGCAATAAGGCACCTCGTAGAAATAAACTTAATCATATTTTGATTAATATTAATTAGAAACGTACTTTGGGTCTTATAATCATAATGATACGCATCTTCGTGTAAATTTCCACTTAATGAGTCAATTTATGACAATTGCATTTGTGTTTTAAAGAACATGGTTTCCATCTGTCTCGTTTTTTTGTTGCCCTTTTTAGTGTGTTTCTTTCCAATGCTGATCACTCTGAAGTGAATCAGTCGACACAAGCGGCATGCCTCCCTCCCTTACAGGTAAGGGAGGGAGGCATGCGGTTTCGAGATACACTTCTCTTGCACTAGAAAATTTGAGGAAGAGTGACTAGATGATTATTCCTGTGTAATCTTCCGCCATAATTTGTGTGCGCAATACAAAATAAAATGGAATAATTTTTGTATGTGACATCCCGTTATGTTATGATAGTACAGTATGCAAAATATTTCACAGTGGAGACACAACTGCTGTTAGACAATGAAGTTCATATGTCTAAAACAGCGATGTGTTTCGACATGTATATGGGTCATTTTCAAGGTCGCAGTAATTGCAAAACCCCATGTTGGGGAAGATAATGTATAAGTAGATTTATAAATTATCTTTCTCAGCATGCGTGTTGCGAAGTGCTATTAGCTTGATAATGACCTAATATAGGTCGAAACTTGTCGCCTGTTGTCTAAATATAGTTGTGTTCTGATTGGTACATATTTTGTACATTGCAAAACGAAAAAAATCCCAAATTTCATTACTATTTTCATGTATGTGTATAATCACAGTTCATATAAAAATAAATTTGGCTGTCAGCTTGTGACTGCTTCTACATACGAGCGTACTTTAAATGCATTTTTGTGGAACTCTGTTGTAACAACTGTCACATTGATATAAGGGCAAATCTAAATTTATCCCAGTGTACGCCATGAAGGCTCTTGAGGGATTTGTAGCAGGTTGCAGCTCCACTTATATTAGACACCAAAACTGGATTGAGGTGAATTATTATCTTCACTCTCCGGCCGCTCTGCCTACTTTGCCCATTAAGTAGGAGGCTTGATGGGCTCCTGATTTGGTATGGGCGCTTTGGAGATTTGAAAATGTCGTGTCTCTGTGGGGAATCGAACTGCCTGCATATGTACCTGAGTAAGGTACAACCGTTAGCTGAGCGTGAACCCAAAGTTTCATAATTCATGCTGTCATTATTATGTACGTCCTCATAGTGTATTTTGAGTTGCAGCGTGATTTTGAATATAAGAATTAATTTGAATTCCAAAAGAGAAAGATGCATTTTTAAATTGATGGTTAGAGGACGTAATTTCCATAGCAATTCTGAATCCCCGATTTCAGACACTGAACATGCTGTTTCAGGATGGGCGTCTTGCAGCCTTTCCTGTCCCCCGGGCTTCTTAATGAACGGAGGCCTACATTTTAGTGGAATGTTCTTTATTTAAACAGCGTTATGAGTTACGTAATTTTATGCGATCTTCTGGAGAACAGATGAGGTTTTGGAATTGCAAATCCCGTATCTGGTTTACGAAACTAAATACGGGTGGAGGGGTAACTTAAAGCAGAAATCATCTGGAGAGAAAATCTTGGCACAGTTTGCTTTCCTGTGTAGTCGATTACCAGCACCTCTGTAACTTTTCATTAGAACCCCTGAGTCATATTAAATAGTGAAACATTAGGGTACAAAATACTTATACTGGAATCATTACAAAAAATACTCATCATTCGACATTTTAGTGATAGATTAATGTATAATGTAATTAGTTCCGTTAGGATTTTGTGGAGCATACAATGAACATTGTCTTTCTAGCATAATGACAATACAGTTTAAAGCAGCATGCACTAAAAATATCGTGCACAAAATTTATTATTCCGCCAAGTCCAAATGCAAATCACGAACTGTACGTTAGGACATAAATGATACTGAATAATATTATTGTTGTCTGTGTACACAAATATATTGTCCAGTTAATGTCTTCAGCTTTGGTTTCGAATTTCGTGAAGTCGATATAAATATTACTTTTGTGTTTCTGCCTAATTACTTTAATGTAAATTGAGATATAATTTAATTGCAAGGGCGATAGAGGAGTACGTATTTTCCGTGAGAATACTTATGTCCACAGTTATGTAGGTATATAAACAATTTGAAATGCTGATCCTTTGTTAAATTGCACTTTATCTTATGTGTCTGGCTTCTCTCCTTTTAACGTTTCTCTGCCTAGTTCGAACTACACGTCTTATGTGCAATCGGGAGAGGCAAATATGAGATCTGAGGATTTTTACTTCGGTGAAGATCCATATTATTGACTTCTTGGTTGTGAACGCATGCAGGCTGATAGGTGGGTGCAAACGATCCGAAGAAATATACCACCCCCCGCTTCAGGGTGTCATGAAGCAAAACATCACAGCATGGAAGAATAGCTAAACAGTGTCTTATGTTACCAGTATGTATATAATTTTATTGAGAATTGCCAGTATAGGTTTTGGTTGCAGCGTTTTCAGTTTTCGTACGAAAGAACAGAAGTCTATATCCTACATATATTTCTGATAAGTTATTTTAACTCCGAATCAGGGATTTATACCTGCGAAGTTTTGTTGCACGTGGCCCATGCTTCTTCCAAATGATGGGCCTTTGCTGCCCATAATTAATACCAGCCTTCCACTCTGTACACAGTTCAAGCAGAATTATGTCATACGTAAAACTTGTTTGTTTCAGCTTTTTTGCTTTTACAAATGCAAATCAGCTGCCTTAATCCATGTAACACAAAATATGAACCTACTTTATCCAAATGCCCACATTAGCAGTCATTTCAAGCCGAACTCCGAGGTGTGATGATAGTCTCTCCCAATAATATTCCGGAAGTCCCTGGTGCCAATCTCAACAAAACACAAATCATTCCCTAAAGTTCTGTAGTTCTTTGAGGGAATAACTTTAGAAGGGAACAAAGGCTTCCTCCTCGAACACTTTTTAGTCCGTATATGATAATAATAATCCTCCCTTTCCAGACTTTATAACAACTTCTGGCACTGAAGGACGCCTCTAAACAAAGAATCGATAACAACACAGTATGTGTATAATTCACGTCCTTTTCATCCTCTGCCTAATCAACAAGGAAAGCTTGTGTATTCGTTGAGCTCTTCTAAGCTCAATGGTTACTGTGTGTGTCACTGGTGTTACTGTGTGTGTCACTGGTGTTACTGTGTGTGTGTCACTGGTGTTACTGTGTGTGTCACTGGTGTTACTGTGTGTGTGTCACTGGTGTTACTGTGTGTGTCACTGGTGTTACTGTGTGTGTCACTGGTGTTACTGTGTGTGTCACTGGTGTTACTGTGTGTGTGTCACTGGTGTTACTGTGTGTGTGTCACTGGTGTTACTGTGTGTGTGTCACTGGTGTTACTGTGTGTGTCACTGGTGTTACTATTCAAGAGATCTGTATTCTGTCTACAGAAAGTATTCCTGTGGATTTTATTGAACTCAGAAGAAGAGGCGATATTTTAGATACGCAGCATGCACAGATTGATTACTTTTGTAATCGAGACAAAATGTTTACTGTTCGGTAGGAGTAGAATATTTGTATGTGATCCGCGTTAATATTCGTCTTTGTAAGGCTTAAACAGAAGTGTGTTGTACAAACTAAGCTGTAGATCATCCGGCAAACAACAGACATTGTTACTGATGATGTTACACTAAATTCATATAGTTTACATTCCATGCAAGAATTTTGTCCTTTCACTTTCTTTCTAATGGCCAGCTGTCCGTACTTACAACACTTTTCAGCAAATTTTCGTCTGTGCCAGAAAATTTATGATATCCCAGCCACCTTCTAGCCAAGTTTACTTCAGCCCAGAACAGCCGACATCTGCAGTTGCTGTGCTGGCTACCGTTTCATTTTTCCTTGTGGCGCTACAGCCAAAATCGTGCCTAGGCCGCCTATTTTTGACGGTTTTAGGCCAAACACAGACAGACACACGCCCGGTAGAACCCTCAACGAATGATCAGCCCGTCGTAGAGGCCGCTACCTACATAACACAAACGAAAACGAGAGACGAATATCCATGACTACAGCGGGATTCGAAGCCGCGGTACCAGCAATCGAGCGGTAGCAGACCTACACCTTAGACCGTGTGGCTACCGGAATTGACTGTGTCACGGTGCACTGAGGTCTTTCATAGAGGCAGATGTAGGGCATAATTTTAAAATATGCCACTGTTTTCTTTAAAAATGCATATTCTACACTTCGTTGGGCCAGAAATCGATAAAATTGCGATGGCGTAACAAAGGATAACGTTATTGTAGGACATCATTAATTGGTGAATTATTAATTAGCGAAACTTTCATGGAAGGTACCTATTTTTATCTGCAATACGTCATGACATACGAACCTATCTGCACATTTGAATCGTTTGTGGGGGCGGGTGCTGGGGGGGAAAATACCCTGAAAATTTGGACTCAGAATTTAGTTGAGAAGAGATTTATGTAGTGACCGTTCTGGTTTAATCTTATCTTATTACAAGAAGGATAACATTAATATGTAAAATGTAAAAAATGTCCTCCGCGACTTGATGCCATGTTGACTGGTGGTTACGTACTGAGGTGCCGGAGGAGCCTTCTGCCTCCACTTGCACGGTGGTATAAGGAATGTGAATTTCTTGAAAGAAATTACTTACTCTTTTTAGAATGAAGACCGATGCAGCAAGCTCCTCCCAAACGCCGATAACTGATTGCCAGCAAACCAGACGACATTTTCCGGACTGTAGTTGTATCATTAGTATTGTGAAAATCCTCAAATCCCGCAACAAGGATGTAACAATACAAAGAATATTGTTTGAATGTCATTTATCATTTTGAAGTAGCATTGGTTAATATGTTCAACGATGCTGTTTTGGTCGTTCCTGAAATGTGTCTAATGGACACTTGCGGAGTCTTTGAAACTCAGTTGTACTTACTGCATTTGGAGTTTGTTGATTCGCAGAATAATCAACAATCGTTTCGTTTCACTGTAGACAGGGATTCGCGGTTCTTAATGAAGATGCGAATGAAATGAGTTGTTTAGTGCCTCAGAGGTGACAGTCGAATAGCCTTTGTTACAGAAAGATATTATACAGCTTGATTTAAAATTTATCGGACCTTGACATTCGCAATTCATGTTTATCCTAATTACGTGCATTCATCCTGTTTAATTATTTTTTTAACCAAGTCATTTAGAAATCTTAGGCAATTTTATCACGAATTTGTACAGGTTATATAAAACATTTTTGGACAAACTTCAGGGGTGAGTTTCTCTCTCTCTCTCTCTCTCTCTCTCTCACACACACACACACATCAAGGACAATGTTCGTATCAATGTCCGCAGACATTTTTCGTAGTATAGCACCAAAGTTCCTCCGACATCAGTCTTCTAGATATTTATCTATCTTGAGTCTTAAAATCCTTAGTGTATTCAGCTACAATTGCAAACGAACAGCCAATTAACCAACTCACTTTTGCTGCCTGTCAAACCATCAGCAGCCACCCCAGTACGTTTGCAAGTGTGCGACAGTCCATGATCAGACGTTACCATGCCTGCATTCAATCACTGGAAGATATTCTGAGCATTTGTTGTGAATTATTACTTGATAAACAATAAGAACTTGACACTTATTAAATTGGAAACGTGTACTGCGAAAGTATCGTGCCAGTTGCAAGTAAAATATTACATAATTAAGGTATTTATTGTTTCAATTAAATTAAAAAAAACCACTAATTTTCGGACACATGTTGATAGGAGAATTTTTTTTTTATTTTGATACGAAAAACTGACCCATGGATTTTGTCCAAGCGTGTTAGACACACTCTGTATCTTCTTATGTATTTTTGTCAAATACCAACGCCTTTTTCTGTGATAAATTAATTTATTCAGTCAAACACAACACATATATTGTCAATTAATACACCGTTGGCAACATGTTTCGGTTCTAGTGAACCATCTTCATGCCAGTTCTTACTATATGGCCATGGTGCATTGATTGCGCACACTATGGGATCCCATGTTGTTTACAAAACATTTTTATTTTAAATTTTATTTTAAATTTTAAAACTCTATTGACCAATAGTTTTAACTTGAATATTAAAATAAAATGGTTTGTAAGCAATATGGGATCCCATAATGTGCGCACTCACTGAATGCACAATGTCCGTATAATAAGAACTGGCCTGAAGTTGGTTCACTCTAACCGAAACATGTTGCCAACTATGTATTATTTGGCAAGATATATGTTTTGTATTTTACTGAATACATTACTTTATCATACTGTGTAACACAGCGGGATGGCTCCTGTCAAACCCTTTTTCTGTGTTGTGGTTACTGTAATTTAGCTGCTAATTAACTGTACGAGTACTAGTACTAAAGCAGATGAATAATAAGACAGTATTAGTAAAAATGTCGGGCAGAAAGTAAAGCTTTGTGACTCTGAACTTATCGTACGGAGTAAGATTTTATTGCTTGAATCGGACCCAATCATAAATCAATATGTTATATCAATAATATAATAATCTTACTCCGTAACTGCATTATGAATTCCAATCTAATATTCAGACACGCAACTGAATCGATGACAAATGTAATTTTCCTTTAAAATGTTCCTACTTTACCTTCAAATCATTGAAACCAAAAGTCTGTTCCGACCCACTAAGTAAGTTGTCCAAATGTGTGGTATTCCAGTCCTTTAACTCTTTGTTTCTCTGGGTATTTAAGGACAGTGTATGAATTTAATGCATTATTTACCACTGAAACGACGTATGGTAAGTCGTGACGGGTTGAAGGAAGAACCCAAAACCAATGTATTCTCCCATCATACTGCTCAAGAAACCGAAGAAAACCATGAATGATATGAAACAAGTTAGCTGGTCAAAATTTCGAAATCTGAAACCGGGTTTCCTACAGGTGCAAAGTAGCTACGCCGGTCTCTGCACAATGAATCTTGGGATTAAATTATGTTTTGTGTGAACAGAATATGTTAATATATCCTTTCCTCGTACTTTAACTCCAAGAATTGAACTCGATATTGATATATCACTGTCCAAAAATATATTTTCATGTACATACAATTCCCAAAAAATATATACTCTTGACAACTATTTAATTTGTTTTACCTTCGTGTAAGAGTCTCACTGAAGAGGGCTGACCCGTGTCGAAACATGTAGGAGAGTGTATATTATGAGATAACGAAAATTAAACAGCTGTCAACAGTAAGTGTCTTTGTGGAATTTTATGTATGATATATTTAATGCACGCTATATGAATAGTTTTCACGTTTTGTTAATACTCTCTTTCAATTTTAATAAAATTATCACTGATTATCTTGTTCCCCAATATAATCAGGTGGGCCTGTCCGCTGAGGACTGAAGTGTGACTTGAAGTACCAGTGGATTCGTGACAGTCTGTGCGGACTTACAGAGAAGGAGCTACAGCTCTGCAATATTGCACATCCCAGTCCGCTCAAACTACTGATGCTCTCTTATGCTAGGAATAATTGCACAACTGCTTGTGTTCTTGTAGAATGCATTTTTTTCTGGGATACGCAGGTGTTTGGTCTGAAGGTAATTTACGAACTTTTTGGGTAAACCTATTGCCTCAGTCTTCAGGAAACACTGATTACCCTGACTTACATTTCTTTTGAAGAATAAAAGACCAACTTGATGTCACTTGCTATTTTATTTCACTTCTTATGTGCTCAGCATGTTTCGGACATTAATATATCCATCATCAGGAGTTTGCGACTGTGCTGTTGAATTACCACATCTGTCGTTTTGTTCTCGGTTCATTGTGTGTTGGAGATTTGGTGCGGTTGGGTTTGAGTGGTGTACGTGTTGCAGGCTGCAGCCTGCAACACGTACACCACTCAAACCCAACCGCACCAAATCTCCAACACACAATGAACCGAGAACAAAACGACAGATGTGGTAATTCAACAGCACAGTCGCAAACTCCTGATGATGGATATATTAATGTCCGAAACATGCTGAGCACATAAGAAGTGAAATAAAATAGCAAGTGACATCAAGTTGGTCTTTTATTCTTCAAAAGAAATGTAAGTCAGGGTAATCAGTGTTTCCTGAAGACTGAGGCAATAGGTTTACCCAAAAAGTTCGTAAATTACCTTCAGACCAAACACCTGCGTATCCCAGAAAAAAATGCATTCTACAAGAACACAAGCAGTTGTGCAATTATTCCTAGCATAAGAGAGCATCAGTAGTTTGAGCGGACTGGGATGTGCAATATTGCAGAGCTGTAGCTCCTTCTCTGTAAGTCCGCACAGACTGTCACGAATCCACTGGTACTTCAAGTCACACTTCAGTCCTCAGCGGACAGGCCCACCTGATTATATTGGGGAACAAGATAATCAGTGATAATTTTATTAAAATTGAAAGAGAGTATTAACAAAACGTGAAAACTATTCATATAGCGTGCATTAAATATATCATACATAAAATTCCACAAAGACACTTACTGTTGACAGCTGTTTAATTTTCGTTATCTCATAATATACACTCTCCTACATGTTTCGACACGGGTCAGCCCTCTTCAGTGAGACTCTTACACGAAGGTAAAACAAATTAAATAGTTGTCAAGAGTATATATTTTTTGGGAATTGTATGTACATGAAAATATATTTTTGGACAGTGATATATCAATATCGAGTTCAATTCTTGGAGTTAAAGTACGAGGAAAGGATATATTAACATATTCTGTTCACACAAAACATAATTTAATCCCAAGATTCATTGTGCAGAGACCGGCGTAGCTACTTTGCACCTGTAGGAAACCCGGTTTCAGATTTCGAAATTTTGACCAGCTAACTTGTTTCATATCATTCATGGTTTTCTTCGGTTTCTTGAGCAGTATGATGGGAGAATACATTGGTTTTGGGTTCTTCCTTCAACCCGTCACGACTTACCATACGTCGTTTCAGTGGTAAATAATGCATTAAATTCATACACTGTCCTTAAATACCCAGAGAAACAAAGAGTTAAAGGACTGGAATACCACACATTTGGACAACTTACTTAGTGGGTCGGAACAGACTTTTGGTTTCAATGATTTGAAGGTAAAGTAGGAACATTTTAAAGGAAAATTACATTTGTCATCGATTCAGTTGCGTGTCTGAATATTAGATTGGAATTCATAATGCAGTTACGGAGTAAGATTATTATATTATTGATATAACATATTGATTTATGATTGGGTCCGATTCAAGCAATAAAATCTTACTCCGTACGATAAGTTCAGAGTCACAAAGCTTTACTTTCTGCCCGACATTTTTACTAATACTGTCTTATTATTCATCTGCTTTAGTACTAGTACTCGTACAGTTAATTAGCAGCTAAATTACAGTAACCACAACACAGAAAAAGGGTTTGACAGGAGCCATCCCGCTGTGTTACACAGTATGATAAAGTAATGTATTCAGTAAAATACAAAACATATATCTTGCCAAATAATACATAGTTGGCAACATGTTTCGGTTAGAGTGAACCAACTTCAGGCCAGTTCTTATTATACGGACATTGTGCATTCAGTGAGTGCGCACATTATGGGATCCCATATTGCTTACAAACCATTTTATTTTAATATTCAAGTTAAAACTATTGGTCAATAGAGTTTTAAAATTTAAAATAAAATTTAAAATAAAAATGTTTTGTAAACAACATGGGATCCCATAGTGTGCGCAATCAATGCACCATGGCCATATAGTAAGAACTGGCATGAAGATGGTTCACTAGAACCGAAACATGTTGCCAACGGTGTATTAATTGACAATATATGTGTTGTGTTTGACTGAATAAATTAATTTATCACAGAAAAAGGCGTTGGTATTTGACAAAAATACATAAGAAGATACAGAGTGTGTCTAACACGCTTGGACAAAATCCATGGGTCAGTTTTTCGTATCAAAATAAAAAAAAAATTCTCCTATCAACATGTGTCCGAAAATTAGTGGTTTTTTTTAATTTAATTGAAACAATAAATACCTTAATTATGTAATATTTTACTTGCAACTGGCACGATACTTTCGCAGTACACGTTTCCAATTTAATAAGTGTCAAGTTCTTATTGTTTATCAAGTAATAATTCACAACAAATGCTCAGAATATCTTCCAGTGATTGAATGCAGGCATGGTAACGTCTGATCATGGACTGTCGCACACTTGCAAACGTACTGGGGTGGCTGCTGATGGTTTGACAGGCAGCAAAAGTGAGTTGGTTAATTGGCTGTTCGTTTGCAATTGTAGCTGAATACACTAAGGATTTTAAGACTCAAGATAGATAAATATCTAGAAGACTGATGTCGGAGGAACTTTGGTGCTATACTACGAAAAATGTCTGCGGACATTGATACGAACATTGTCCTTGATGTGTGTGTGTGTGTGAGAGAGAGAGAGAGAGAGAGAGAGAGAAACTCACCCCTGAAGTTTGTCCAAAAATGTTTTATATAACCTGTACAAATTCGTGATAAAATTGCCTAAGATTTCTAAATGACTTGGTTAAAAAAATAATTAAACAGGATGAATGCACGTAATTAGGATAAACATGAATTGCGAATGTCAAGGTCCGATAAATTTTAAATCAAGCTGTATAATATCTTTCTGTAACAAAGGCTATTCGACTGTCACCTCTGAGGCACTAAACAACTCATTTCATTCGCATCTTCATTAAGAACCGCGAATCCCTGTCTACAGTGAAACGAAACGATTGTTGATTATTCTGCGAATCAACAAACTCCAAATGCAGTAAGTACAACTGAGTTTCAAAGACTCCGCAAGTGTCCATTAGACACATTTCAGGAACGACCAAAACAGCATCGTTGAACATATTAACCAATGCTACTTCAAAATGATAAATGACATTCAAACAATATTCTTTGTATTGTTACATCCTTGTTGCGGGATTTGAGGATTTTCACAATACTAATGATACAACTACAGTCCGGAAAATGTCGTCTGGTTTGCTGGCAATCAGTTATCGGCGTTTGGGAGGAGCTTGCTGCATCGGTCTTCATTCTAAAAAGAGTAAGTAATTTCTTTCAAGAAATTCACATTCCTTATACCACCGTGCAAGTGGAGGCAGAAGGCTCCTCCGGCACCTCAGTACGTAACCACCAGTCAACATGGCATCAAGTCGCGGAGGACATTTTTTACATTTTACATATTAATGTTATCCTTCTTGTAATAAGATAAGATTAAACCAGAACGGTCACTACATAAATCTCTTCTCAACTAAATTCTGAGTCCAAATTTTCAGGGTATTTTCCCCCCCAGCACCCGCCCCCACAAACGATTCAAATGTGCAGATAGGTTCGTATGTCATGACGTATTGCAGATAAAAATAGGTACCTTCCATGAAAGTTTCGCTAATTAATAATTCACCAATTAATGATGTCCTACAATAACGTTATCCTTTGTTACGCCATCGCAATTTTATCGATTTCTGGCCCAACGAAGTGTAGAATATGCATTTTTAAAGAAAACAGTGGCATATTTTAAAATTATGCCCTACATCTGCCTCTATGAAAGACCTCAGTGCACCGTGACACAGTCAATTCCGGTAGCCACACGGTCTAAGGTGTAGGTCTGCTACCGCTCGATTGCTGGTACCGCGGCTTCGAATCCCGCTGTAGTCATGGATATTCGTCTCTCGTTTTCGTTTGTGTTATGTAGGTAGCGGCCTCTACGACGGGCTGATCATTCGTTGAGGGTTCTACCGGGCGTGTGTCTGTCTGTGTTTGGCCTAAAACCGTCAAAAATAGGCGGCCTAGGCACGATTTTGGCTGTAGCGCCACAAGGAAAAATGAAACGGTAGCCAGCACAGCAACTGCAGATGTCGGCTGTTCTGGGCTGAAGTAAACTTGGCTAGAAGGTGGCTGGGATATCATAAATTTTCTGGCACAGACGAAAATTTGCTGAAAAGTGTTGTAAGTACGGACAGCTGGCCATTAGAAAGAAAGTGAAAGGACAAAATTCTTGCATGGAATGTAAACTATATGAATTTAGTGTAACATCATCAGTAACAATGTCTGTTGTTTGCCGGATGATCTACAGCTTAGTTTGTACAACACACTTCTGTTTAAGCCTTACAAAGACGAATATTAACGCGGATCACATACAAATATTCTACTCCTACCGAACAGTAAACATTTTGTCTCGATTACAAAAGTAATCAATCTGTGCATGCTGCGTATCTAAAATATCGCCTCTTCTTCTGAGTTCAATAAAATCCACAGGAATACTTTCTGTAGACAGAATACAGATCTCTTGAATAGTAACACCAGTGACACACACAGTAACACCAGTGACACACACACAGTAACACCAGTGACACACACACAGTAACACCAGTGACACACACACAGTAACACCAGTGACACACACAGTAACACCAGTGACACACACAGTAACACCAGTGACACACACAGTAACACCAGTGACACACACACAGTAACACCAGTGACACACACAGTAACACCAGTGACACACACACAGTAACACCAGTGACACACACAGTAACACCAGTGACACACACAGTAACCATTGAGCTTAGAAGAGCTCAACGAATACACAAGCTTTCCTTGTTGATTAGGCAGAGGATGAAAAGGACGTGAATTATACACATACTGTGTTGTTATCGATTCTTTGTTTAGAGGCGTCCTTCAGTGCCAGAAGTTGTTATAAAGTCTGGAAAGGGAGGATTATTATTATCATATACGGACTAAAAAGTGTTCGAGGAGGAAGCCTTTGTTCCCTTCTAAAGTTATTCCCTCAAAGAACTACAGAACTTTAGGGAATGATTTGTGTTTTGTTGAGATTGGCACCAGGGACTTCCGGAATATTATTGGGAGAGACTATCATCACACCTCGGAGTTCGGCTTGAAATGACTGCTAATGTGGGCATTTGGATAAAGTAGGTTCATATTTTGTGTTACATGGATTAAGGCAGCTGATTTGCATTTGTAAAAGCAAAAAAGCTGAAACAAACAAGTTTTACGTATGACATAATTCTGCTTGAACTGTGTACAGAGTGGAAGGCTGGTATTAATTATGGGCAGCAAAGGCCCATCATTTGGAAGAAGCATGGGCCACGTGCAACAAAACTTCGCAGGTATAAATCCCTGATTCGGAGTTAAAATAACTTATCAGAAATATATGTAGGATATAGACTTCTGTTCTTTCGTACGAAAACTGAAAACGCTGCAACCAAAACCTATACTGGCAATTCTCAATAAAATTATATACATACTGGTAACATAAGACACTGTTTAGCTATTCTTCCATGCTGTGATGTTTTGCTTCATGACACCCTGAAGCGGGGGGTGGTATATTTCTTCGGATCGTTTGCACCCACCTATCAGCCTGCATGCGTTCACAACCAAGAAGTCAATAATATGGATCTTCACCGAAGTAAAAATCCTCAGATCTCATATTTGCCTCTCCCGATTGCACATAAGACGTGTAGTTCGAACTAGGCAGAGAAACGTTAAAAGGAGAGAAGCCAGACACATAAGATAAAGTGCAATTTAACAAAGGATCAGCATTTCAAATTGTTTATATACCTACATAACTGTGGACATAAGTATTCTCACGGAAAATACGTACTCCTCTATCGCCCTTGCAATTAAATTATATCTCAATTTACATTAAAGTAATTAGGCAGAAACACAAAAGTAATATTTATATCGACTTCACGAAATTCGAAACCAAAGCTGAAGACATTAACTGGACAATATATTTGTGTACACAGACAACAATAATATTATTCAGTATCATTTATGTCCTAACGTACAGTTCGTGATTTGCATTTGGACTTGGCGGAATAATAAATTTTGTGCACGATATTTTTAGTGCATGCTGCTTTAAACTGTATTGTCATTATGCTAGAAAGACAATGTTCATTGTATGCTCCACAAAATCCTAACGGAACTAATTACATTATACATTAATCTATCACTAAAATGTCGAATGATGAGTATTTTTTGTAATGATTCCAGTATAAGTATTTTGTACCCTAATGTTTCACTATTTAATATGACTCAGGGGTTCTAATGAAAAGTTACAGAGGTGCTGGTAATCGACTACACAGGAAAGCAAACTGTGCCAAGATTTTCTCTCCAGATGATTTCTGCTTTAAGTTACCCCTCCACCCGTATTTAGTTTCGTAAACCAGATACGGGATTTGCAATTCCAAAACCTCATCTGTTCTCCAGAAGATCGCATAAAATTACGTAACTCATAACGCTGTTTAAATAAAGAACATTCCACTAAAATGTAGGCCTCCGTTCATTAAGAAGCCCGGGGGACAGGAAAGGCTGCAAGACGCCCATCCTGAAACAGCATGTTCAGTGTCTGAAATCGGGGATTCAGAATTGCTATGGAAATTACGTCCTCTAACCATCAATTTAAAAATGCATCTTTCTCTTTTGGAATTCAAATTAATTCTTATATTCAAAATCACGCTGCAACTCAAAATACACTATGAGGACGTACATAATAATGACAGCATGAATTATGAAACTTTGGGTTCACGCTCAGCTAACGGTTGTACCTTACTCAGGTACATATGCAGGCAGTTCGATTCCCCACAGAGACACGACATTTTCAAATCTCCAAAGCGCCCATACCAAATCAGGAGCCCATCAAGCCTCCTACTTAATGGGCAAAGTAGGCAGAGCGGCCGGAGAGTGAAGATAATAATTCACCTCAATCCAGTTTTGGTGTCTAATATAAGTGGAGCTGCAACCTGCTACAAATCCCTCAAGAGCCTTCATGGCGTACACTGGGATAAATTTAGATTTGCCCTTATATCAATGTGACAGTTGTTACAACAGAGTTCCACAAAAATGCATTTAAAGTACGCTCGTATGTAGAAGCAGTCACAAGCTGACAGCCAAATTTATTTTTATATGAACTGTGATTATACACATACATGAAAATAGTAATGAAATTTGGGATTTTTTTCGTTTTGCAATGTACAAAATATGTACCAATCAGAACACAACTATATTTAGACAACAGGCGACAAGTTTCGACCTATATTAGGTCATTATCAAGCTAATAGCACTTCGCAACACGCATGCTGAGAAAGATAATTTATAAATCTACTTATACATTATCTTCCCCAACATGGGGTTTTGCAATTACTGCGACCTTGAAAATGACCCATATACATGTCGAAACACATCGCTGTTTTAGACATATGAACTTCATTGTCTAACAGCAGTTGTGTCTCCACTGTGAAATATTTTGCATACTGTACTATCATAACATAACGGGATGTCACATACAAAAATTATTCCATTTTATTTTGTATTGCGCACACAAATTATGGCGGAAGATTACACAGGAATAATCATCTAGTCACTCTTCCTCAAATTTTCTAGTGCAAGAGAAGTGTATCTCGAAACCGCATGCCTCCCTCCCTTACCTGTAAGGGAGGGAGGCATGCCGCTTGTGTCGACTGATTCACTTCAGAGTGATCAGCATTGGAAAGAAACACACTAAAAAGGGCAACAAAAAAACGAGACAGATGGAAACCATGTTCTTTAAAACACAAATGCAATTGTCATAAATTGACTCATTAAGTGGAAATTTACACGAAGATGCGTATCATTATGATTATAAGACCCAAAGTACGTTTCTAATTAATATTAATCAAAATATGATTAAGTTTATTTCTACGAGGTGCCTTATTGCCAAAGAACGATCCAAACGTCTTTAAATTGATCTATATTTAATTTCATTTTGTTTCTTAATTAAATGGTCAGAATTCGGAAAGAAACTGAGTTACATTTGGAGGCAAAGTCTTGGTAATCATTAGAGACCCATCTACCATGGTTATATCGTTGGTAGAATGGTGGGTTTAGATTTTCATTTAAGTATATACTATAGTAAATATAAATGATGATATCAGTTGATAGGAGAACCACGCCATTCAAAAAATGGTTGGTAGTTTGGAAACTAACAAGGTTCCCCAAATTGATTAACATGAATCAGTTTGTAATAAAAAATGTAACTGCTTCTTGGTTGAGTATTTTAATAACATTTCTAACAGAAAAAAAGGAAATACTACTACTACTACTACTACTACTACTACTA
>Ga0123353_10005599_pt1 | contig 16534 bp, 13 predicted proteins | sample TergutLab28metaG_3_FD_92763 | JGI IMG/M metagenome (GOLD analysis project Ga0123353, IMG submission 92763) | Labiotermes labralis P3 segment gut microbial communities from Petit-Saut dam, French Guiana - Lab288 P3 | ecosystem: Host-associated > Arthropoda: Insects > Digestive system > Gut ...
GTGGCAGACGGCGGCACACATACAAACAAGTACGTTTAGTTATTCCGCCGCCGGATGACGGATAAGGTTATATCGAACATCAAATCACAATAAATAAATATATTATATATCACCTTATCCGTCTGCAGGTGGCAGCTCTTTCATAACAATTTGAAAATAATTTTGCCACCTGCCGACACCTTCTCCTCTTTGAGGAGAAGGAATTTTCATCTTCTCAATAGAGCATGTGCCCTATTGAGAAAAGCGTTGTACCGGAGATTATTCATATTTTGTTCTATGAGTTACATTCAACAAAATTCTACATTTTTAGGCAAATCTATACTGCACAAAACGCCTATAAATCAACTGCTTAATAAATCTGATTACCAAAATGTCAAAGAACGGAGTTAGTGATTAGTGGTTAGTGATTAGTGATTAGTGATTAATCTTCTCTTAATTCTTAATTCTCTTAATTCTTAATTCTTAATTCTCTTAATTCTTAATTCTTAATTCTCTTAATTCTTAATTCTTAATTCTCTTAATTCTTAATTCTTAATTTTTAATTATTTTTTTCGTTATAATTCCGGTTTAGGTGGTTATTTTCAGGAAATAGATGCCGTTGGGCAAATGGGAAATGTTGATTGTGACAAGTGACGCGTGACAAGTGACGCTTAAATTCTGTTACAAGATAGAGTTCAAATTCCGCAGAAATCCATGCTGCAAATTTGAAAGCAATATCTGAATGAGCGTATGTTCCGCCGCCGTAACGACCTGATTTTGAGGTCATACCAATAGCACTTGTTTCAGTAATCCATTTTTGAGGCGACATCCAAAAGTGCGGTTTTGCAGACTCGTTTTTAAACCCCTCATAAATGTGGGGGTTAAAATTCGGATTATTCAACATTTCCCACAAACCAAGATATTCAATAGTATTATAAGTTCTTAACCACAAACTAATTATCTGAGACGGATTATCTCTGTCACGGACTTTTGCAATATCGGTCAGTGAAATGTAGTTTTCCTGCTCTTTTTCATAAAATACTATTTCCGTATTCTGTACTATTATTTTTGCCATACTATTGCTGAATTATTGTTTTATTACCTTCCTTGTAATAATATTTCTTGCCACGTTTCCCGTTGTGCTGTTGTTGCTGCCACTTAACTGCAGCGTTCCGGCTTGAACCACGGTACCACCCGCATAAGTATTGTTTCCGGTTAAAACAAGCCTACCAGGTCCATCTTTCCCAAGAGTGAAAAAGTAGCCGGCGTTGGCACTAATCACTCCGGTAACTGTTACGGTAACTCCTGAAGACACATTAACGGTAGCGTCCGACATCAGGACAACGTTCACAAGGTTTGTGTTGGAGGTATAATTTACCGTTCCACTCCAAGTTGTTTGCGACCAAGCGCACGCGGTAGTCATCAGCGCGATCGCCAACGTTAAAACCGACTTTTTTAAAATAGGATAAAGATTTTTCATAATAGATAATTGTCAATTGTTAATAGGTTTTGCCCATAGCAACGCTTTTTCACGGGGCAAAAAAACATAAACTTTTAATAATTACTGTCGGAAATTTGACCGACATAAGTGTCGGTAATTCGACCGACACCTATGTCGGTCTTCTGGGGTACAGAGGATAGCGTTAAGAGGTAAAAATTAGATGATTATATAATTATCTCAATAGAAGAGGTTTATTCCGAATATTTATCTCCATGCCATCTCCCCACTTTAATAGAGCCGTTACGTTGAAACTCAATTCCATTACCATCTCTTATGCCATCTTTCCATTCTCCATACCAGGCTTCGCCTTTAGTTCCAAACAAGATTCCTAATCCGTGTTTAATCCCTTTATTTGTTTCTCCAAGAAAGATCTCTCCGGAGTCATATTCAATACATTCAAACTTCTGCGTACTGCCGTAGGATTGCGGGAATGTTTCCATAGGTTTGTCATCATTAAAATAGCCTCGGTAAAGCAGTTCGCCTTTATTATCGTAGCATTTTCCTAACCCATTCTTCATGTCGGAGCTCCAGCCACCCACATAAAATTTACAACTTGGGCAATTGGAGAAAAAGGTATCTCCCTCTTTTCCTATAATATAGATTCCTTTTCCATTACTCTCTCCGTGTAGAAAATCGCCCCAATAACTCTCGTTGTCGGCAATAAAAAAATATGCTCCGAGACCGTTTCTTATACCTTTATTTGATTTTTCTCCCCTATATACGGCATTTTCATAAGTTGAAGCTTCACTATAGATTACTTTGTTTATGGCTTGCTTCCAATTTCCCTGTTCTAAAAAGGTAATCCCTTTTTGTTTAATCCTTATGGTTTTAGAAACGTTGCCTGCAAATAGGGTAAAATTTTCACTACGCTCATGAGCGTATGCGTTAGACTTACAATAAAAAGTGATTGTGTTTTTTGATATTACCATAGGACACCATGAGATTTCGTATGATGTATTCCAGGATGGTGCGTTCGTATGAATGGTAAGGTTTTTACTTCCACCACTATTCTGAAATTCTATAACGGTGTCTGACAGTGCAATAAAGATAGATTCTTTTTGTGAAATTTGTATCGTTTCGGATTTGCCATCCGCTTTAACTTCAAAAGAATGATTTCTTTTGTTGGAGGTTTCATTAGCAAAGCAATCTAAAATAATCTTATTAGCATTTTTCTTCACAGAGCACCACGAAGGGTTTTCTGATATTTCCCAAAAAGAGGCATTCGTATTTACTTCAATCTCTTTTTTCCCGCCGGCACTTTCAAACTCAATTTTTTTAATAGCAACCGATAGTGAGATCACTTTTTTTTGTTTGACCCATATTTTTTTGGATTGGTCGGCTGCCATTAGAAAAAAGTGTGCGATACGTTCATTCGTTTTATTATTGGGTTCACAAGTTACAATAAGCGCATTATTTGTTTTTTGTAGCGTACACCAGGAGGGAATCTCCGACGGATCCCATGTGGTTTCATAATAATTAGCCGTAAATATTTCTTTTCCTCCCGATTCGTTAAAGAAAACGGTATCGGGCAGTTGGTCGAAGAACAACTTTGCTTTTTGTTGCATCCTTCTATTCGCTTCTTCTTTTTTCAGTCTTTCTTCTTTTTCTTTGGCTTCGGCAAGTTCTTTCTCTTTTTGGGCTTTTGCTTCGGCGAGTTCTTTCTCTTTTTGGGCTTTTGCTTCGGCGAGTTCTTTCTCTTTTTGGGCTTGTACTTCTGCTATTTCGCGTTCTTTTTGTATGAGCGCTTCTGCGAGTTCTTTTTCTTTTTGTGCCAGCGCTTCCGCAATCTCTTTCTCTTTTTGGGCTTGGGCTAAGGCAATCTCTTTCTCTTTTTGGGCTTGGGCTTCCGCAATCTCTTTCTCTTTTTGGGCTTGGGCTAAGGCAATCTCTTTCTCTTTTTGGGCTTGTGCTTCCGCAAGTTCTTTATCCTTTTGGACTTTTGCATCAGCCAACTCTTTCTCTTTTTGCGCTTTCAACTCCGCAAGTTCTTTTTCTTTTTCTTTAGCATCGGCAAGTTCTTTATCTTCTTTTTCTTTAGCATCAGCAAGTTCTTTCTCTTTTTGCGCTTGTATTTCGGCAAGTTCTTTCTCTTTTTGCGCTTTTAACTCGGCGAGTTCTTTATCTTTTTGTACTTGCGCGGCGGCGAGTTCTTTATCTTTTTGGGCTTGCGCGGCGGCGAGTTCTTTTTCTTTTTGGGCTTGCGCTTCGGCGATCTCTTTCTCTTTTTGGGCTTGCGCATCGGCAATCTCTTTCTCTTTTTGCGCTTGTGCCTCGGCAAGTTCTTTCTCTTTTTGGGCTTGGGCTTCCGCAAGTTCTTTTTCTCTTTGGGCTTGTACTTCTGCAAGTTCTTTTTCTCTTTGGGCTTGTGCTTCGGCAAGTTTTTTCTCTTTTTGCACTTGCGCTTCAGCAAGTTCTTTTTCTCTCTTTGACTGCGCTTCTGCAAGTTCTTTTTCTCTCTTTGCCTGTGCTTCCGCTAATTCTTTCTCTTTGACTTTGGCTTCCGCAAGTTCTTTTTCTCTCTTTGCCTGTGCTTCTGCTAATTCTTTCTCTTTGACTTTGGCTTCCGCAAGTTCTTTTTCCTTTGCTTTGGCTTCCGCAAGTTCTTTCTCTTTCTCCTTTGCTCTGGATTCGGCTAATTCTTTTTCTTTCTGCGCTTGAATATTAGAATTATCATTGTCTTTAGAAACTGACAAAAAATTAGCAAGAAGATCGTTTTCTGATTGAGGCTCGTTTTCTGTTTTTACAGAAGAAAGAGTCTCTTTTTGTTTAAAGATCGTTTCCATTGAATCTAATATCTCTCTTATCAATTGCCGCGATACACTTGTTAAATCATTTTGCCCATTTCGGGTTTGGGTAGAATTTTGTCTTAAAACATAAGTGGTTAATACATCAATTACTTTACAAGATATTCCAAAATTTTTCTTGCCCTCTTCAACAACGGTAATTACAAAAACATATCGGGCATCCATCATTTTACACATTTCGCAGATTTTCAAGTTATCCATCTTTAAATCAAATCGGAAATTGTTATCTGCAAGAACCTTGTTTACTTCTTGTTTTCCTATTATACTAATATCGCCGTAGGTTTTTGTATTAGCAATAATCTCCTCGTAAACCATATTTTTAATACGATATTCAACAGCGCCCAGGGGTTCGAATATGACTATTTTTTTGACTTGCGCCATTAATGGCAAGGCCGCCAACAGCATAACTATCATATTAGAAATAATAATAATCTGTTTAACATAGGTGCGCATAATTGTAATATTTATTGTAATTTTTGAATATTCTTTTAAAACAAGACCGTACACCAGCCAAATTTATCCTCCACTTCGCCGTATTGGATGCCTGTTAAGCGGTTGTACAGTTTTTGGCACCAGGGTCCGGCATTACCATCTTTTGAATATTGATAGACCTTGCCGCTATCTCTATCTTGAATCATTCCGATAGGTGAGATGATGGCAGCTGTTCCACAGGCGCCGGCTTCCTCAAATGTATCTAATTCATCAAGAGCAACATGGCGACGTTCAACTATCAGTCCCATATCGGCGGCTAATTCGCGGAGCGACATATTGGTAATGGAGGGCAGAATAGACTCGGAGTCAGGGGTAATATATTTTCCATCTTTGATAGCGAAGAAATTAGCGGGCCCTGCTTCATCAATATACTGTTTGGTTTTAGCATCTGCGAAGATTGCTGTTGCAAAGCCCTCTTTGTGTGCACGTTGCCCTGCGTATAAACTGGCGGCGTAGTTTCCTCCCACTTTAATGTGCCCTGTTCCGAGCGGCGCAGCCCTGTCAAAATCGCTTATTAATTGCATTTTAACGGGTTTAAATCCCTCTTTAAAATAGGGACCTACCGGGGTTACAAAAACCATAAACAGATATTCCTCTGCCGGACTAACACCCACTTTGGGTCCTGATCCTATGAGTAATGGACGTAAATATAAAGAACCGCCTGTGCCGTAAGGCGGAATATACTCTTGGTTTAATTCAATAGCCTTGCGGCATGCTTCCTCAAAAATGTCTTTAGGAACCGGCTGCATGAGAATCCCTTCTGCAGACCTCTGCAAACGAAGCCAATTTTCTTCCCAGCGAAACAACCGAACTTTGTTGTCTTTGCCACGATACGCTTTCATGCCCTCAAATGCTTCTTGCCCGTAGTGCAAACAAGTAGCTGCAATGTGAAGATCAACCGTTTCCGAAGTACTTACTTCAAGAGAACCCCATTGACCATTTTTGAAATAACAACGAATGTTGTAATCTGTTTTAACATACCCGAAAACCAAGTTTTTCCAATCAATATTTTTCATTTTTTAAAATTTGTAATTAAGTGCGAAAATATAATTTTTATTATGATAATTACAATTTTTATCTTTTTCTTAAACCCTTTTTATTCTCACACTTGGAATATTTAGGATTTCCTATATTTTTGCAAACTTGTAAATCTTATATGGCAAACACTATCATCAACAAGACACGCATCGCGAAAAACACAGCACTCCTCTATTTCAGAATGTTGCTTATCATGCTGATTACGCTTTATACAACTCGCGTAGTGTTGAATGTATTGGGTGCCGTGGACTTTGGGACAAATGAAGTGATTGCCGGAATTGTGGCTATGTTTGCGTTCTTGAGCGGCACAATGGCAACCGCCTCCCAACGTTTTTTTGCCGTTGAACTCGGTATGGAAAACCATACTAAACTGAAACAACTTTTTAGTATTAATGTTTTGATTTTTATAGTGATTGCTATTGCTATTTTTATACTCGCCGAAACAATTGGATTATGGTACTTCTATCACAAATTGAAAATTCCTGCCGACAGATTTGAAGCCGCCACATGGGTGTATCAATTTGCTATATTGACCTTTATGGTAAGTATTATGACTACACCCTATTTAGCAATCATTACCGCAAGAGAACAGATGCAAGCATACGCCTACATCAGTATTTTGGAGGTACTATTCAAACTGGCTATCGTTTTTATACTCATTTATATCCCTGTTGACAAATTAAAATTATACGCCTTGTTATTGTTTGTTGTACAGGTTTTAATATCAACTTCTTATATCCTGTATTCAACATTGATGTTTCCGGAATGTAGAATCAAATATTATTGGAATAGAGAAATGTTTAAAGAGGTTTTCGGTTTTGCCGGATGGAGCGTATTCGGAGCCTTGGCAATGACCGTAAGAGGTCAGGGAATCAATCTGTTACTCAATTTCTTCTTCGGAGTGCTCGTTAATTCTGCCCGAGGCATCGCTTTTAGGGTTTATACTGCATTGAACCTCTTCATACACAATTTTTTTACTGCAGTACGCCCACAGATCATCAAATCGTATTCTGTTGACAATGAAGATAAATCGGGCGAGATGATGAAGTTGGTGTTTCAAAGTTCTAAATTTTGCTACTATTTAATTTTAGTTCTTTCTATACCCATTCTCATTGAAACAGAGGAAATTTTAAGTATTTGGTTAAATATTGTGCCTGAATATACAATCATCTTTACCCGCTTTGTAATTATCAATGCGATTATTGAATCTTTGGCAAATCCGTTTATTGCTTCTATTCAAGCCACCGGAAGAATAAAACGGTATCAAATTGTTACCGGTTCTGTTATTCTGTTGAATTTACCCATATCGTATCTGTTTCTAAAATTAGGTTTTGCACCGGAAACGACTATGATTATTGTTATCTTAATTACTATTATTGCCCACTTGTGTCGTATGTATTTTATGAAAACCATGTTGAAAATGAATATCTTCAACTATTTCAAACAAGTGATAGTTCCCATTTCGGCAGTAACTGTTTTAACATTTGTGTTGCCATTGCTTTACTATTTCAGTTTTAGCGTTTCGTTTTGGAGAATTGTGGGAGTAACTGCTATTACTCTCTTTTCTTCATCTTTTATTATCTATTATATCGGGTTAACAAAAGGTGAACGGGAGCGTTTAAAAATGTTTGTTCTAAATAAGGCAAAATCATTAAGAGATTCTTAATTTAAAATGATATACCATTGCTATTGGACTGCAATAGATTTGAGTGTATTTCAAAAATCTGAAATCGCAAATTGCGAATAGAAAAAATATTGTTTTGGCAGGGGAAGAGAGATTCGAACTCCCATCAACGGTTTTGGAGACCGCTATTCTACCCTTAAACTATTCCCCTATATTTTGTTGGGACAAGGTTGAACCTTGCCCCAACAAAAAGTATTAGTCTAATATTTTAGTTACCTGTCCTGCACCAACGGTACGTCCCCCTTCGCGGATTGCGAAGCGAAGACCTAAGTTGATAGCGATTTCCGATAACAAATGTACGGTAATTGTTAAGTTGTCGCCGGGCATTACCATTTCTACTCCGGAGGGCAGAATCACTTCGCCGGTTACGTCGGTAGTACGGAAATAGAATTGCGGACGATACTTGGTGTGGAATGGCGTATGACGACCACCTTCCTCTTTTTTCAGGATATACACTTCAGCTTCAAATTCTTTGTGGGGTTTAATAGAACCCGGTTTTGCGATTACCATACCACGACGAACTTCATCTTTATCAATACCGCGAAGTAAAAGACCTACGTTATCTCCGGCTTCTCCTCTATCCAAAATTTTGCGGAACATTTCTACTCCGGTAACTACGGATTTCAATTTTTCAGCGCCCATACCGATAATATCTACAGGGTCTCCTGAGTTAATAATCCCTGTTTCAATTCTTCCGGTAGCCACAGTACCACGACCGGTAATGGAGAACACGTCTTCAACGGGCATTAAGAACTCTTTATCTTTATCACGTTGTGGAAGCGGGATATAGGTATCCACTGCATCCATAAGTTCAACGATTTTTTCTACCCATTCGGGTTCTTTGTTCAAACCGCCTAATGCAGAGCCTCGAATAACGGGAGTGTTGTCGCCGTCAAATCCATAGAAAGAGAGGAGCTCACGCACTTCCATTTCCACGAGGTCTAATAGTTCAGGGTCATCCACTAAATCTACTTTATTCATAAAAACCACCAATTTAGGTACGCCAACTTGGCGGGCTAAAAGGATGTGTTCTCTGGTTTGGGGCATTGGACCATCGGTAGCAGCTACCACGATGATAGCGCCGTCCATTTGCGCAGCGCCGGTTACCATGTTTTTAATGTAGTCGGCGTGTCCGGGGCAGTCCACGTGTGCATAGTGCCGATTCGCTGTTTGATACTCAACGTGCGCAGTGTTAATAGTAATACCGCGTTCTTTTTCTTCCGGCGCGTTGTCGATTGAGTCAAAACTACGTATTTCGGAAAGACCTTTTTCAGCCAAAACGGTTGTGATTGCAGCCGTTAAGGTAGTTTTTCCATGGTCAATGTGACCAATGGTGCCCACGTTTACGTGGGGTTTGGAGCGTTCAAATTTTTCTTTTGCCATTTTTTTATCAATTAAAAGGTTATTAAATTATTTATATCTATTTAATTAGCTAAATAGAGGTTGTTTTTAGAGCCATTGACGAGAGTTGAACTCGTGACCCCTTCCTTACCAAGGAAGTGCTCTACCACTGAGCTACAACGGCTAATCGCCCCAGGTTTTATTTTGGGGGTGCAAAAATATATTTTTTTCCCACTTATTAAATTAAAGGATCATATTTTTTGAATAATCTCTATGCACTAGTTTACAAATAGAGCTCGTCTCTATTCAATTTTATATATCTGTTTACAGAGAAAAAAGATACAATGATTGTAAATAAAAGCGAAAAGACAAATATCCCGACAAGGAGCAGAGATATATGAGTAATATATTGAAAATTTACAAATTCAGGTAACATAATATTTCCTTCCCATAATACCAATGCCACCAAAAAAGCAGCGATAAATCCACCCCAAACACCTTGAGCAAATCCTTTAATCAGAAAGGGTTTACGAACAAATGCACGGGTAGCGCCAATTAATAACATGCTTCTAATACTAAAACGTTTGGAATAGATATTTAAGCGAATTGAATTTCCGATTAGTAACATGGAAATAAGCATAAAAATAGTACTGATAACCACAATAGCCATTTGCACTTTAATAAAGTTATCCAACACTGTTTTTACAATAGATTCGGGATATTCCACATCTTGTACTTTATTATTTTGTTTTATTTTTTTAATGATTATTTTGAGTGAATCTCCGTTCGCATATTCCGGAGTAACATTAAGAAGTATCGAGGCATTGATTGGATTGGTAATAATTTCAGTAAAATCATTACCAATAGTTTTAATAGCTTCGGCAGTATTATCCTCCTTGGAACAAAAACGGGATTGAGAGATATAAGGTTCTGTTTTAAGGCGTTGTTCGAAAGCCATAATGTCGGCTTCTTTTATATCGGAATAGAAAAGAACTTCCATTTCAACTTTTTGAGACAGATTTCGGATATATTTCATAGAAAAGAAAGCGAAAAACACCAAAGTCCCAATAAAAAACATAGTTAGTGAAATACTAAAAACAGAACCCATAGACGAAAAGAAAAGTCGTGTACGAGTAATTTTGTCTAATGAAGATTCTGATGATGCCATTGTACTACTTGAGTTCGAAATAGGTTTCGCCAAGGTACTGATTTTCGGTATAGAGTATTACGGTGTATCTACCTTTCAGCGCTTTATCTCCTTCCACCAAATCCCAGGAAACAGTAACCGTTTCGGCTTTATTATTATAGTTTACGGTTGATTTTGCTGTGTATTGTAATTTTTCTCCTTGAAAATCGAAGGTAAAAGCATCCCCAGCACCAGGCGTTAAAATCCTTCCGGAACCCGGAACAGAAATACGGCAGTAAACATTAACAGGCCCTGCCGGAATTAAAGAGTTTGCACCTAAGATAAAGGTTGTTTTGAGTTGATCTACCCGATTCGCCTTCTCAGTAATTACCTCCTCCTTACTTCTATTTTTATAATACACCGCTCTGCTATGAATATTATATGCTTGGTGCACCGCAGCAGTAGAAATAGTTTGATGGAGTTCATCTTTATCTTTTCTTATCGTAGCTATCTCTTTTTTCGATTCTTCCAAGTTCGCTTTTACTTGGGAATTTTCTTCTTTCAACTTCTTATTTTCCGTATAAAGTTGGTCAATCTCTTCTACATATTCTTTTGTAATATTTTGCAGACGCTCTAATTGGCGTTTGATCTGACGATAATCGGCTTGCGAAGCAATAAGCTTTTTAATTTGGTCGGCATTGGCTAATATAATACTGTCTTTTTCCGTGAGTTGTTCCGATAAATTTCCGTATTCTTTTTTAATACGTTCATGCTCAAACAACAAAGAATCTAATTCCCCCTGCAAAAATTCTTTTTCAACATTTGTTTTAATAAACTCTTGGTTAAACACAGGTTTTGCGAAGAACCCATAATATAAAGTTGTTCCTAAAAAAACAACAGATAGAATAGCTAATAAAATGACCCATTTTACCAATGGATTTTTTTCAGAAGAATCATTCATATATAATAAAATTTATTGCACAACGCAGATTATGGCGAAAAAGTATAAATTTTTATGATTAACAGATCGTTTTTTTCATATTAATAATGTGTTGACTCTGATTATTTCATTTTCCTTTAACCCTATTTTTTCTTTTTTTCTATATTTGCCGTCCAATTTTTTCTGCCCTATTGTGTAATGGTAGCACCGCAGATTCTGGTTCTGTATGTCTGGGTTCGAATCCTAGTAGGGCAACAAATAATGGCTATGCCTATCTTTGCATCGTTAAAAATTGTTAAAGCAAGATGCTATCGGTATCAAATGTTTCTTATTGTTATCAGAATGACTTGGTTTTAAAAGAGGTCTCTTTTGAATTAGAGAAAGGAGATTATTGCGCCATCATCGGGCCTAATGGTTCAGGGAAAACTACGCTGTTGAATTTAATTTCCGGCGTGTTACAAAAACAAAAAGGTGATATTTGTATTTCAGAAAAAAAAATTGAAAATTACGATGTTAAAGAATTGGCAAAACAAATTTCCGTAGTGCCGCAGCGATGTGAACCGGTGTACCATTTTTCCGTATTTGAGATGGTGATGTTTGGAAGGCATCCGCATCAAACGCATTGGGATGCATACAACCATGAGGATGAAGATATTGTCATTGAGGCTTTACGAAAAACGCATTTACTGCCTTTAGTAAACCGGATGACTTTCCAGTTGAGCGGCGGAGAGTTTCAGCGCACATTGATTGCCCGCGCCATTGCCCAGCAGGCACCGCTGATGTTGTTAGACGAACCGTTGGCAAATCTGGATATTCCGCACCAGTTTGAAATCCTTGAAATATTATCGGAACTGAACTGCACCAAACAAACCACGATTTTGATGATTATTCACGACCTCTCGTTAGCCATGCAAACTATTCCGAAAAGTTTGCTGCTAAAAAACGGGCATCTTACGTATATAGGTGATACCTCAAATATTTGCCGAAAAAATTTAGTTTTTGGACTGTTTGATTTGGATGACAGTTATGAAGTGGACGAATTAGGAAGGGTAAGGAAAAAGAATATCAAGCCCTAAAAAATGGCGGGGTGGAAGGTTTTACAAATGATTCTCCCTAAAGCATTTCAATCTTTGCTCCAGGGTTGGGAGTTGTTCCCTCGTTATCAGCGAAACGCAGGCGCGAAGTCCTTCGGTGCGTTCGCTTCCTGTAATGACTAAGGAAATAGCGCTAATGCCGTAATAAAGAAACTCTTTCAGCAATTCTTCGCCGCTTAATCCGGGGTAACAAATCGTGAAATAGAAACCATCGGCAAGTGGTTTCTCTTCATCTTTATCATATACGATTTCGAAGCCATTTTCTAAAAACATCCGTTTCATGATTTGCGCTTTTTCGGCATAAATTTTAACTCCCTCTAAGAAGTTGTATTTTCCATCATTACAAGCTTTTAAAATAGCAGCCATCCCATGTTGCGCAGAATGAGAGGTACCGGAACTGATAGCATATACCGTACCATAAATAATGGCGCGACCTAACTTTGGAGTACCGAAATAGGGGATCAAATCGGGAAACTCTTTGTGATATAACATATCGGAAAGCACTAACATTCCAATTCTTTCTCCTGCATAGCTAAATATCTTCGAACTGGAGATCAGCAGGGCGTAGTTTTCGGTATATTTACCAACTGAAGGCTGAAAGGGCAGCGCGCCCGGATGGGAAATATCATTACGAAAGTCCATCCCAAAATAGGCTAAATCTTCAAAAACGCAAATATCATATTGGGTTGCCAATTCGCCGATAGTTTTTAATTCTTTCTCGGTAAAACAGATCCACGACGGGTTGTTGGGATTTGAATAAATGATAGAGTGAATATTCCCTTTTTCCAAATATGCAATGAGTTTGTCGCGCAACTTGTCGCCACGAAAATTATAAACATCAAATGTCTCATATTTCAGTCCGAGCACTTTGTGTTGTTGTTTTTGCACCGGAAATCCGGGGTCAATAAAAAGAGTAGTATCTTTTTCATTGTGCGCCCGAACGAATGTCATAAACCCTGCCATGCCGCCCATCATTGAACCTACGGTGGGGATACAACTCTCTGGGGAAACGTTTAAGTCTAAGAAATTTTTAACGAAACGCGACATCTCAATTTTCAATTCCGGGGTGCCGTCAATATCGGGGTAAATGGCGGCGCACCCGTTTTTGAGCGCTTCAATTTGAGCGTTCACGCCAATTTCGCAAGCCGGTAATCCGGGGATTCCCATTTCCATGCGAATAAACTTCGTGTCGCTCTCTTCTTCAATGTCGTTAATCAGTTTTTTTATTTCTCTGATAGAAGCTCTTCCTATTTGGTGGATGCCGCTCTCGGCAACAATCTTATCTACAATTTGTTTTTGAATAGGTGTTTGTGTTTCAGACATAAATACGATTGCAAATTATTGATTTTTTATTGATTTTCGGGAATTTTGTGGAGCGTACGGGAGTCGAACCCGTGACCTTTAGACTGCCAGTCTAACGCTCTAGCCAACTGAGCTAACGCCCCATCCTAAAACATGCGGCAAAAGTAGAAAAATTATTCAACCTCCAAGATCTCTATATCAAAAATTAGTGGAGTATAGGGTTGAATAACATAACTTGGGCTTCTATTTCCGTATGCTAATTTTGAAGGAAGTAACACCGTAGCTTTGTCGCCGCCTTTCATTAACAATAAAGATTCTTCCCAGCCCGGAATCGTACTGCCTTGTCCTACGGTAAATTCAAAGGGAGTGCCGCGCTCAACAGAACTGTCGAAAATGGTACCGTCTAATAATTTACCGGTATAATGAACCGAAACTTTTGATCCCTGTTTTATCGCTTTGCCTTTCCCTGAAACGGTTTTTATAAAATATAGTCCGTTTTCAGTAGGTTTTACTTTAATGTTGTTCTGTTGAATATAATCATTAATCAAACCCTCTTCCGCAAGTCTAAACTCTTCAACCATCTCTTCATATTGTTTCATTTGTTCCATTTGTTGTTTTTCAATTTCTTCTATTGGAATAATATTATTCAACTTTACATCAAAATAGAGTTCTTTCGAATCAAAGGGAAAAGGTTCTCCCATAAAATAGTGGTAGAAAGTGTCTCCATCCATAATAAAAGTGGCGCTATCCCCCAAATGCAATTTACGAAGTACTGAATAAATATCTCCTGCATATAATGATTCAACAATCATATCACGAACCAGCGCATTATCCACTATAACAGTATCCTTTGTACGAAAATTATAAGTTATTTCAACCACATCATTGAGTTGAGGTTGTATCTCTTTTTTGTTTTGTACATGAAATTTGTAATAGAATCCATCTTTGTCTTTTTTAAATCCGGAATACTTTGAACAGGCTATTCCTAATGCCGTTAATACCACAAGGGCAATCATTAATTTTGTTACTTTTTTCATTATTATAAGTTTAAGTTATCAGTTATGTATTAATTTCTACCTACTTTTATTTTCATGACTACCGTTTGGTAAGGTTTTATTTTATTTCCATCGCCGGCTACTCCATAGGCTAAATGAGAAGGAATAATTAAGCGCATTTCTGCACCTCTATTTACCAATTGAGCAACTTCGTGTAAGCCTGCGATCTCTTCCGATTTTTCTACCACAAACCGCTTTAGTCCATCATCATTCGAGTTATATATTTTTTCTCCGTTCAACAAAAAAGCGCTATATTCAAAGGTTACGGATTCTCCCGATTTAATATTTTCTCCAATTCCTTTTTTTGTAATCTCATAACGCAACCCTGTTTCTGTTTTTGTCATCTCCCATTTATATCTTTTCAAAAAGAGTTCAATATCTTCATTTTCAAGTTCTACAATTTTTCTATTTCCTAATATGAACGGATCTGTTTCTTCTAATTTCGTGGATTTATTTTGAATAACGCCCGTAGGGGAAGGATTATTGCACGAAAGCAGAAAGCAGATGACTAGGAATGAGAGGTACGAGGTGCGAGGGAAGAGGTACGGGGTAAGAGGTTCTTTAAACATTAAATATTAAATTTTAAATCTGAAATTTTAAACTATCTCATCTTTTGAGTTCCGGATGTTTTTGTATAATCTCCTCAAAATATTTCATTGTATTTTCTAATGTATCGTTGTGATAGGAGGCAGCCGCGTTTTATGTCCGCCGCCATTAAAATAAGTTTGTGCAAATTTATTTACATCAAAGGCGCCTTTGGAGCGAAATGAAATGCGAATACGTTTCTCTCTTTCAATAAAAAATGCCGTGAAAAAAATACCCTTTAAGGAGATTCCATAATTAACAAAACCTTCTGTATCTCCTTCTTTAAAATTATTAGTTTGCATTTCTTTCTGTGTAAGATACATATATGATGTTCCCAAATGGGGTAAAACTTTTAATTTGTTCAAACTTAATCCCAATAAATGGATACGACTTTCGGAGTAGTTTTCATAAATTTTTCGATGTATATCTTCGCCATCCACTCCAATATTCATTAATTCAGTCAGTAGGATATAAGTTTCAGGGTGGTTGCACGAAAAACTCAAAGATCCTGTATCAGTTATGACACCGGTATAAATAGATGTTCCTATCTCTTTATTAAGAAATGGTTTGTTGGTTATTTCATTCAAAAAACGATAAATGTTTTCACAAGTAGAAGAAGTATTTATGCATGAGAAAATAAGCCGGCACTGTGCGGTTGGATCAGGATGGTGATCAATCAGCACTTTATAGGCAGTTGTTTCTAACAGAATATTTTCTAAATCAATGCCGCTTCTGTGTTCGGCGTTCATATCCACCAAAAAAAGAATATCTGCTTCATTGAGAATTTTTCTTACTTCTTTAAACTGTTTTTGTGCATTAACTATTGCATCTGCACCGGGCATCCATTGATAAGACTCGGGCATATTATTAGGAATCACGCATTTTACTTCTAATCCAAGGGTTGTAAAATAGGATTGCAAAGCCAAAGAAGAGCCGATAGCGTCTCCATCGGGATTATAATGTGTACAAACTGCTATTTTCTTGCTTTCTGCTATTTTTTGTTGAATTTCTGAAATTTGGGAAGGATTAAGCACGCGGGTTTAAATTGGGGGGCAAAGAAACAAAAAAAACGGTTTTCTCAACAACGTCATTAAAGGGCAAACGCATAAAAAAATTTTGCACCCCGAAAGACCACAAAATTAATCGGAAAAAAAACGCCGGCTATTATACTACCGGTTCACCACCATCTTTTGCGTGAGCATGGTACCATCTTTTAGAATGATTACTACAAAAAACATACCTGATGCTGAATTTTGTAATTGAATGGTATGTTCCGTAACATTTTGCGCTTCATAAACCGGAACGCCCATTAGGTTTGAGATTTTGAGATTTGAGATCTCAGACAGAGATAAGTTAATTTCTAACTGAAATGTGCCGGAGTTAGGGTTAGGGATAATGGTAAAATGAGGAGGTATGGTTGCAGATTGAGGTGGGGTATTGTTAGGATTGGGAGAGGGAAATTGAGGAGGTGTATACTGTTCACCAGATTCTTCGGTTGATGATTTCCACCAAGGATTACCACAACCCCAAAAATTATATTTGTTCTCAACTAAAAACTTCTGCATAAGGTAACTCTTCATCCCATTGCAGTAA
>Ga0123353_10005601_pt1 | contig 16528 bp, 12 predicted proteins | sample TergutLab28metaG_3_FD_92763 | JGI IMG/M metagenome (GOLD analysis project Ga0123353, IMG submission 92763) | Labiotermes labralis P3 segment gut microbial communities from Petit-Saut dam, French Guiana - Lab288 P3 | ecosystem: Host-associated > Arthropoda: Insects > Digestive system > Gut ...
CAACTTGATGTCACTTGCTATTTTATTTCACTTCTTATGTACTCAACATGTTTCGGACATTAATATATCCACCATCAGGAGCTTGTGACTGTGCTGTTGTGCTTCAGCCTGCAACACGGACACAACTCAAACCCAGCCACACCAAATCTCCAACACACGACGAACCGAGAACAAAACAACCGATGTGGTAATTCAACAGCACAGTCGCAAGCTCCTGATGATGGATGTATTAATGTCCAAAACATGTTGAGTACATAAGGAGTGAAATAAAATAGCAAGTGACATCAAGTTGGTCTTTTATTCTTCAACTATTACAATGATGCACGGTCCAATAAACATAAGATTCACACTACAAATATATTTTACAGCAATGGTTTGCTGTATAAAATAAATCTAGATTAGTATGATTACTATTCATGAGATGTTCCAAGTAATCATTTTGGTGTTCAAACCTTACAGAATGAACTCACCATTGCAAGTTCTATATGTGCTATTTGTAACAGCTGCTCATGATTAATTGCAATGAACTTCGTCCTGCCTGTAATTGGGTCCTTTTCAAGATGACTCAAGTAGTACCATAACAGTCCTGCTGAAACCACGGCACCAGATGCTGTAACACCATTGTCACGGTTACTCTTAGAGACATAAATATATTCAATCCAAACTGAGCAAACTGAGCTGAACTTTCATTTAAACTCTTTATAATATTATCCACTACATCGCAGAAAATGTGGCATACTGCTAAAAGGAATGATATGTGTGACGTATCATGGCTGCAACAGGAATACAAAATGCTTCCACCTAACAATGCCAGGTTAAGTTCTTAACATTGGCCTTGATATCAAAGACATGTGTAATTGCATTTCACATTGTTTTCCTACATCAGACGACACGCTCCTACACACAATAATGAATCGAGTTATACAAACAAATCTTCATCACTCTACACACACACACCAGGCCACAACAGAACCAGTTCAATCCAGTTCAAATCTTCACAGTAGATCTGTTAAAGCAAAGAAACATACAAAACACAGAATATTTTATCTCACCAAGTCCTAAGAATTGTGTCTTAAATACATTTTGATCAAACAATATTAAAATAATGTGAGCTGGGTAGCTCAGTCGGTATAGCAACTGACTACGGGCTAGACAGTCCACGATCGAATCCCAGTGGGGACAAGATTTTCCGCCCGTCCAGAAAGGCCCTGGAGCCCACCCAGCCTCCTGTACAATGGGTACCGGGTCTTTCCTGGGGGTAAAGTGCGGCCGGGGCATGCTGCTGACCACTCACCCCCTTCTAGTGCTGCGGTCATGGTAGAGTAGAGATGTAACTCTACCCACCCTCTGGGCCACACCGGGACTGTAACGGGATCACTTTACCTTTTATATCAAAATAATGTCTGTATTTTATTGTCTGGGTGAACACAACTTTTCGAACACTGTACATTCAGTTGCCATCCACCACATGTTTCAGCCACTTCTGACCATCATCAAGAAGACTGTACAACATAAAAAGGAACGAGCACGGTGGTGGTGGCTTCCAATTCACAGTTAATACACTGAAATACACCAGATTTACGCTATTACTTACTTACTTACTCCACGGAGCAGAGTCCTTCTTGAGAATCTAACAGGTTCTCAGCTAGTCAATAAATTCCCCACATTTTATGGAACCCCAAGGTTCATTACTGCATTCACAAGTGCCCACCACCTGTCCCTATCCCAAGCCAGCTCAATCCAGTCCATGCCCCCACATCCCACTTCCTGAAGATCCATCTTAATATTATCCTCCCATCTACACCTGGGTCTTCCAGGTGGTCTCTTTCCCTCAGGTTTCCCCACAAAAACCCTCTATACACCTCTCCTCTCCTTGACTTCAATCTGCTCTTATATTCTTCCTGAATAGAATTTTGATTTGTTAAGGCTGTTCCCAAATATTTTAACTCCTCCATCCTTTCAAAGGAACTATTATCAGTCTTTATACTGTGCCTTGTCCTGCATCCTGATCTCGAGAAGTGGACTATTACTCCCTATAAGAAATAAATAATATATACACTAGTGGTTAAAATTGGTTAAAAATTAAAATACAAGTACTGCCAAATTTTAGCTAAAAGAATAGTGGACAGAACACGTAACTTATAACAACTACAAGGCACACAAGCAACGTTACATTATACATACAGTAACTATGACCTTCACCTATCATCACTTTGGAACAGATGAACTTACAGATCTCTGCATATAACAAAACAAGTCACAGAGTTCAACAGCTCCTCTGCCAGCACAGGGTGTTCCAAAGAAATCAACGCTGTACACATACATCTAACAAAACTACGTACGTGAAAAACTGTGCAATACACTGTAAATAAATACTCAGCACATTAAAAACTACAACTGTGAAAAACCAACACCAATTACACAAACCACATCCACTATACAGATCATTCTATAATTATATCTCTTTTATGTAAAAATTCAATAATTATTATATAATTTAATTTCTAACCAATTTTAACCACTGCTGTACATTTTATTATTTCCTTATACAGAGCAATAGCCTATATTTCACATACTTCAGTGTATTAACTGTGAAGACAAGACCTCCACCTTGGTATTCTTTTCCATGTATGCTGTTGTAAAATCTACCTGATGATGGCCAAAAGTGGGTGAAACATGTATTAGATGACAACTGAATGTGTTGTGTTCTGACAGTGGTGTTCACACTGACAATAAACACAAACACTGATTCACAACACACAACAGGATGACAATACAAAAAAAAAATCAAAATAACTTTGATCCTTAAGTCAAGTGGCAGTCCTAGTTTGCTGATATAAAGTGGCAGATAAATATCATTACAATATCACATTTTATCACAAAGAGTTTAGAATGAAGAGGTTCCTTTTTCTGGAAACACCAGAATGCACTCAGTTAAGCCTCTACCTTGGAAACAAATATGGCCAGAAAGACAACTTAATAAAATTTTTCAGTTAATGGCTGTGATGGTTTTGTCCATACAATAGTGTTTTAGCAGTAACTAAGCCCACAGTCAGCCCTACTGCAAAAGCTACTAGTCATTCAGCTAGTAAAAAATTCCCTTCCTTTTGTGCTGCCCTCACGTTTATTCCCATATTCACTGTTATATATTGTGCCAGGTGAATCCAGTCCACAATCTCCCATACCATTTATTTAACATAACTTTTAATACCATCCTACCAACTAGACTGTGGGCTGGGTAGCGTAGTCGGTATAGTGACTGGCTATGGGCTGGATGGTCCAGGGATCAAATCCCGGTGGGAGCGAGATTTTCCACACCTGTCCAGACTGACCCTGGGGCCCACCCAGCCTCCTGTATAATGGGTCCCGGGTCTTTCTCAGGCGTAAAGAGTGGCCGGGGTGTGACGCTGACCCCTCACCGCCTTCTAGTGCCATGGTCAAGAAAGAGCAGAGCTATACCTCTACTCCCCCTATGGACCGTACGGCCTGTACAGAGCCTCAGTGCCTGTACAGTAGAGCTATACCTCTACTCCCCCTATGGACCGTAAGGTCTGTACAGAGCCTCAGTGCCTGTACAAGGGTGCACTTTACCTTTTTTACCATCTAGACTAGGTACCAGTAGGTATCTCTTCTTTATTTTTCCAAGCAAAAATTCATACATTTATAACCTTTCCTGTGTTTAAAACAAACCCAAACAAACAATGCCTCCCCCCACCCCCTCAATTTTATCAGCCTGCTACCACCTGAAGAAGAATATGTAGTTCTGCATTATGCCATTTTCTCCAGCCTCCTGTTACTTTCTACATCCTACATCCACATATTCTCAACCACCATCACCCTGTCTCCAGCCCTTAACATAACAGGCCACTTCAGCACTAAGTTCGATATAATATTGAAGTGCACCTATACAGAATTCAATGTCTGTATCAGCAATCCTATCTTGTCCAGCTTCCTTTTGGAACAGGAGACACCATTTCATTACCAGATACACTGGTTTCAGATTCTAACCTTTTGCTGTACCTAACACTACACAGCACAGCATGTGCACATTGGTATGGCTGATCAAAAATGTCCAGGACAGAATTCCTCCTACAGAAACTACTAGCAGTGTCAGGTGAAAACACTGTAGGGTATTTGGCAACACCCTCTAACAATGCCCATAAGAGAAGCAGGTGGCAGGTTGACTCACTGTGCAGTGACGGTCTGTATAGCGCGTTATTTAACTCCATCAGATTGTAGAATGATGTGTTCAAGGAGCAATGTAGAGCAAAATTCCATTAATCCAACTCACATGGGACTGGACAGGTGTTGAATTATCGAATATTCCAGATCGGATGATACCTTACAGATGTAAGATACTACAGGTAATTTTTTTGTTACTGCTCCTATACTTGGCCAGTACAAGTCAGAGGTGCATTCCACCTGTATAGTTGTCCATCATCTGCTGGTTCAGGGTACTCTTTTGTATTTTCTGGAGTCCTGCATAACTGAAGGAGTTAACAGAATAGGAGCTAAAGGATCAAAAGATACCACAACAGTTGATGCAGAGACAATCTTGAAGGTCTTTCTGAACATGTTCCAGGTATCTGCTCGCTTCATTGCTGTCACGTCTATTTGGTAAAAAGCAAAACTTCTGGTCTTAGGACTACTCTCATCAAGTACCAGATTATCAGAACTTTCAAATTATTGGACATCATGTTAATAGAATTTCGCTGCATTTCCATTAGTTCTGCTACAAACACCTAAGATAATGGAAGCACTTGAAGAAACAGTGCTGAGTTTGTCCTAGACATACAAATGTCATTCTCATTCAAAATTATTACAGTTTCAGTCAAAGTTACAACAATGCTAATCACCTTCCTTGGTGTGGAGTGTCTGGTCCATCACGAATTTATTCCTCAAGGCCAGACAAACGAATTTATTCTGCAAGGCCAGACAAACGAATTTATTCTACAAGGCCAGACAAACAAATTTATTTCCCAAGGCCAGACAAACGAATTTATTCCCAAAGGCCAGACAAACGAATTTATTCTGCAAGGCCAGACAAACGAATTTATTCTACAAGGCCAGACAAACAAATTTATTTCCCAAGGCCAGACAAACAAATTTATTCCCAAAGGCCAGACAAACGAATTTATTCCCTAAGGCCAGACAAACGAATTTATTCCCAAAGGCCAGACACACGAATTTATTCCCCAAGGCCAGACAAATGAATTTATTCCCCAAGGCCAGACAAACGAATTTATTCCCCCAAGGCTAGACAAACGAATTTATTCCCCAAGGCAAGACAAATGAATTTATTCCCCAAGGCCAAACAAACAAATTTATTCCCCAAGGTCAGACAATAAATCACACTGTTCACAGACGCACTCTGCAACATCTTCAAGATGCAGTTACTTGGAAACAGCCTCATAAATGATCTTCGAATACCTGGCTTCTTCACCACGACAGTGCGATGTGAACAGCGGCTCCCGGTGTCAGGAAGATCCTGGTCAACCACAGCATCCCAGTGACTCCCCACGCACCTTACTCATCATATTCGATCCCCTGTGACTTCTTCCTCTTCCCCAGGCTGAAGATAACCCTGAAGGGGAGAAGGACTTCAAGACTTCACAGAGAAACAACTAAACACAGCAGGGAAGCTGAAGGCCAATCCAAAACAAGCCTGCCACATATAAACTGATAAGTTCACGGACCGCTGCAATTGCTCCACATAATCTGAACGATCCCACCTTGAGGAGATATCTTAGAGTGTCTTCTAAGTGCTTTAGTTTTCTTACGATAAATACTGTCCCCAAACATTTCTGATCAGCCCTCGTGTGCACTGACACACAGTATAACGTCAGGTATTGCAGTACAGCACACATAATTTAAACAACACATCTTCCACTGTGAGCCTAATGATAGCATGATACAGACATGTTATTTATCTATCATCATCTCTAGTTGTATAAACAGCATTAAAACAATTTTTTTTCTTACGTTTGTATATACATTTTTATTTCACCAACAGTGATAAATTTTAAGACTTTGTTTGGTACCAGTACAGTATCACTGTGCTAAATTAAGCAACAAACACAACAGGGCAAACACAGTGTCCACATTATTCAAGCACTGCATGGGGACGAGCAGGCACCACCATGCCCTAGCCCATTTACCCTATCCCCTGGAACCCATGGGATATGAGGCAGCCAGTCAGCATGCTGTGAACAAGAGTGAAATCACTGGACATGCTGTGAATCACACTGCCATTCTCTGGTCATCAAGCCCTTAGCGTTGGCCTATACTGAGTAACATTAGTTCAACATAAGACCCAAAGATGGGGCCAGCAAATTCCTCAAAACATCAGTCACGCTCTACCTTACTACACAGTACCAAAGTCAGGATGGTAATCTCTAGGATTTATAATTAAAATATTATTGTAATCTCAGATGTTAGCACTGCGTAGTGTGAGAGATATGTAAAAATGTTTCAGAGGAACCTGCCGCTGCCATCATCATTGTACGTGTGCGCGCACACATCCTAAACAAGGAGGAAGCAGTACATACCTACCAGACTACAAGCAGCTCAATAATGGCAATCACGAGAACCTCACATCTCATGCAATTTAATCTACGTTTGTGACGGGTAAAGCAAAGCAATCCCATTACAGGTCTGGACAGGCGCTGAGGGTTCCAGGAGGTTGAGGCTACCATATTTCAAGACAATCAGCACATGAAGGTGGCAGGTTGCCAGCCCTACACACCGGCCGCCTTTACAACCCAGGAATTATTCCTGGTACTCATTTCTGTTGGGAACCGCAGTAGCACAGTGGTTAAGGTGCTGTGTTACAAATCGGAAGGTTGCTGGTTCAATTCCATATGGTGTCATTGGAACTTTTCATTGACATAATCCTTCTGATCGCACTATGACCCTGGGGTCAACTCAGCCTCTAACAGAAATGAGTACCAGGAGTATTTCCTGCGGGTAATAAGTGGCTGGTGCGTAAGGCTGACAACCTTACCACCATCCTGGGCCACTGTCATGTAAACTGGGAACCTTAACTTCCTGGAACCCTATGGGCACCTCCAGCCTGTAATGGGACTGATTTACCTTATTTACCTTCGCTCATTTCTCTAAGAGGCTGAGTTGACCCCAGGGCCACAGTGAAGCTGAAAGGATTATGTCAGTGAAAAATTCCAATGACATCATGTGATGGGTCTAGTAATTAAAAAAAGAGATGAGGACTGTTTTGACGTTTAGCAATTAATAATTACATGTGTGTGTACCTGAAAAGGCTCAAGCAGATTGTTATTGTATTTTAAAGTGACCCTTAAAAGGAAAACTAGTGTGACAGTGTCAACATATCATGAATTTAATGAATTTAGACTCTGTGGAAAAAGGATAACACACCTAGCAATGTCATTTTCCTTTTCTTCAATCTGAGTATCAAATCTTGTTTCCGTTCTGGAGGCAATGCTCTCCACCACTTCCTCAGCCTCCTTCCGAACAAAATTGCTGCAATCCTTGAGAGAGGCCTAAGAATGATGATGACAAGGGGCGGAAGAGCTTGTCTACTTGCCGAAACATGAAACAGTTTCCTTTGCAGCTGAAATTCAACTCTGAATCCACCACTCTGAAGTGCAACATTTGCATTATTCAAGCTTGCCGGTTTCGTAACACATCTGTCAATTCTTACAGCACTACTTAGTTTTATGCCACTTAAATTAAACTCGCTTCTCACTGGTAGCAAAAACCGCTGGTACTTTACACACATTCCGTTTTTATTAAGTACACGAAACATGTTTACTTATTGTTTTAATTTAATGCAGAACACATCAATTTTGATGCCTCCTCACAAACTGCAAACTAAAAAGAAAAGAGACTTCACAATAACAAAACCACTGACATTACAATTACGTTAGGCACAGACAAAAGGAAAAGAGGTAAAATAAAAGCACATAACACATGATTTGTCTAGGTCACAGTTACAGAATAAAGCACATCACAGCAGCACTAAAACAACACATAAGCCCAAAATGTTCATAGCGATTGATAAGATATGCTGCCAGTCCAATCCTGAGTGCAGCCATCATGACGCGGCGCCTGAAGAAGATCCCAATGAAGGTCAACCACACAGGAGGTTCTCTCTTCGTTACAGAAATGTCACTGCATGCATAAAGAATGCCACCAGCACTTATGCAACAGCCGTAACCACTACTTCTGGTTTCCATTTTATACTTACATATTATGAATTCCTGCAAACACAAAACCAGAAAGTTACAAGATTTGCTACAATAAACATAATTCAACCTGTCTATTTTATCAGTAAAATTACTTCATCAAAACACCTGTACCACAAACTACCATCTACAGTCTACACGATCACCCTTCGTAACTTTGTTGTCCCGACATTCTCAGTCTGGTAGGAGATCCTCTTTCGGTAAATGGGTGTGGTTCACCAAATCACATATAATTTTATTCATTTCTTTTCACTTAAATTTCACTTATTCATTTTACTCTTGATATAAAATAACGTAGCGCTATATCCAGTAAAACAACTAGATCATTTCTAGCAAACTGACAGTCACTTCTCTGCACTCCCTCACACCACACCCGTACACGACTGACTTCCTTACTGGACTGCTAGCGTCCGTTATCAGCTCCCAACTGTTTCGGCATTTAAATCTCTCCCCCCCCTACCTATCACCAACGGTTCTGAACATACGTTGACAGATTAACCTACAACGCATGGCCATGAACCGTCCATAACTGACACCAGCAATCGTAAGAAACAATTAAACTAAAAATGATCGGTTACAACAGGTATCAAAATATACTGCTAATATGGGCAACAGCTGATATCCGGCAATGGATTATATGGTACGATCTATGAACCAGAAGTTCCATCAACTGAGAGCACCCACTAATGATACCAAGAGTTCAGCCATTTCTGGTATATTTTTGGTTTTGTAGATTACACATGCAATAAGTACTGATTAAAAAGGAATATTGTAGCAGGGTAAACAGAACAGGATATCAAGCGTTAAATTAAATGGTTAGATCTGTCCATCAAGTTAATAGGCACACTATGATACATGTTAGGTATAACATTATAATGTGAGAAACTGCTCTGTCTGGCAACCCTTTGGTCCTGGGGTGATACATATCACAACTTTCATTATAGTAACTACCAAGTAAAGAAAATTCACTACAGAAAATGTTTTAGGATTTTAAAACAAGTAATTAAACACAAAACATATCTGTATATACGTACATGTTTTCAAACTGATTACACCTAAGAAGAGATATAAACATTCCAGAAAACTACAGAAAAGAAAATAGATGAATATTCTACAGTAGAAAAGAGCCTATTAACAAAGATAAATAATCATATTATCAACAATCCTAAACTTATGGCATACTCATTCAGTCCTGACCTCTCAATGATTCTGGGAAGAATTACAATTATACTCAAAATTAAACAATGCATGAACAAAAGACTGAAGTGAAGCCTATCAACTTTTCAAATGGACTATAGTTAATAATAACATTGGAGTTATCATCTCTATGGACCTATGTAATAAAAAATGCAGTTCATTCTGTCAAACAAAATAATTCATATGTTTGATGAAACTTAGCTATGTAATGAATCAAAGGACACAAGAAATTTCCCAGGATAACTTACGTACTCAAAAATGAAACCATGAACTAAAATGGCAAAACATCTTTACCTCAAAATGCAAAATTTGCAGACTTCGTTTTTGTGTCATTTATTAGAAAATCCACATTGGTGACATATTTTATAACCTCACTAAACAATGTGATTATGTGACTCAAGAATTATGATAAAACTAAAATTTTATGATTCTGAACCCAAGCTTGACAGTAGTTTAATTCACATCTTAAAGAGTCTCTCCCCTGAACACACACAAACAAAAAGAAAATAAAGCCAGCAACACTGAAACAAAAACACCAGCTCACACTGAAACACATGCAAGTCGCTCAAGGTTCAGCATTTGGTTCTCATCTATACATCAATAATCTGCGTGCATGCATAAACTGTCCTACGCTGCACACTTTGTTAATCACATAATCATTTCACATCTGGAAACAGACTACTATCAAAACTGTATGCATGCTGTACTTGCTACCTTGATTAAATGGTTTGAAAATTTTTACAAAAACAAACTTCATTATTATTTTTTCCTAATAATAAAATATGTACTAATCTCAAGTAGCAGGGATAATAACAAAACAATTGGAATGGGCACAACAGTCCTTGGGCTACATATTGATAAAAAAAACATGTAAAAAGTACAATAAACATATTTGCCATAAAGTAAGTTCAAGATGTTTTGCTATATGGGCCATCACACCATTCATCAGTGGTACATTAAAAATAACTTACGTTGCCTACTTACACTCCATCACATCATATGAATAATAATCTTGAAGAGTATCAGAGTAAGAATGTGTTTACCCTGCAAAATTAAATAATTACAATGACAAGTGTTAGGGAGAGGTTACTATACAGAATTATTAAGAAACATAATACAGATCCCCTTCCCTGCAAGTTCTTACTCTTGTTCCTGCCACTGGTTGTGGAAAACACAAAAGAGTATAAAAAATATCTAGGCCAAACAAAGTACAAACGTAATCTCCATATACTGACTGCTTACCTCATCAGTTATTCGAAATGAGATACTTTTGAAAAAGTTTCTGACATATTCATTCTTCTCTGCATTAACACACGTAGTTATAAATACATCATCATTTATTCCCATCCTACTAAAACGAGTTTACATAGAAACCTTTGAATATGTAATTGGTCCACATAAGACATAAGATAATAGACAAGATTACTTATGATACAATGAAGTGTAATATTACAAGGAACTGTATCTATAACACTACGGAAGTACAACATATGTGAATCACGTACCGTATTTGCAGTGTGTTCTACAACCTTGGCTTTGTCCTATATAGGTATATAGAAATTAAATACACTTACTCCTAACTGCACATCAACAGATAATTTTACACACGGCAAATCCCTAGCTGTATGCGATGCTCTAATCATAACGTAAGTAATTATCACTTGGTGTCAGCTTGTTACCTTCTATATATTGTTGGTAGTCATCACTGAAATAAGACGGAAGTGTGGCAGAAGAAATTTTATGTCCAGTGTCATAACATTATAGACGTACTTTAAGGTATAATGATACATACTAGTTTCATGTACTTATCGTTATATATTTTTGGTACCACGACTTGCCCTTTAGCTGGCAAACCTCACACGCCTCATGTTTGTCAAAAACGGTATGCGGCTACTAACATGGATCACAGCGCTGCCACCAGACTAATATCATGGCAGCAATGCAGACGGGGAGGATCCACAATAGTATGTGTTCCGTATAATTTTATAGATTAATAATGAATTAGCTAGATGATTAATGAATGACTTTATTAATTAAATAATGCTTTGGTTATCTGTGTTTTCTCCCATGAACTACACTGCCATCTACATTGAAACACTCAAACCCCATAGTCGAGACGTCACTGCTCTTAAACTTGCATACTGACGAAAATCAGTGACGTAATACTAAAGACGAGTGAGCTGCACGACAGTAAATAGCATGCTCTAGGGGGTCACGAATAATTGTCTCTGAAAATGAGGTCCACGGTTCAGATTTGAATTTTACTGGGATGTTGTGTCCGTTGGTAGCCAGGTGTAGTTAGTGGAAGTACCGGTACTTTGCAAATCACGCACTTTTTTTCAACAATTAAATACACACATTTATAAAAAGGAATATATTATTACTTGTGATATAAACCGAAAAGAAATCCAGGTTCGCTTATGCACAAGGATAGTGAATAATAACACAATCACAATTTGTTAGAATTATGTTTACTAATTTCATACTGAAGCATAAATGTTTACTAAACTCCTGCAATGGGATTTCGCAGAGCATAGATTGAATACCGCTGGTCTTGTAATTGATTATCCCTGGTGGTTGATGTAATCAATGATGTGAGGTGAGGTGGTGACGTTAAATCAAATGATGGCGTGAATTGGAAGCTTATGTGCACTTAAAGTTTTTATTTGCTATTGCCATGGACTTGAATGACTTATTTTCTAGTTGTAAGAGAGGAGACTTGAATAGAATTGAGTGAGTATTGTTAGTTCTTGCCTCACAAAAATGTGCTAATTTTTTATATTCTTATTACAACTTAACAGCAAAACCAAAAGAGCTTTCTCAGTTCCAGATTTCATTTAATTTCCTCTGAGTCCCAAGAATTTTAATGCTTCAACTTGCCACCATAATTGTTATTTTGGCAGCTTAGGTTATGCGTGTTAAAATTTTTCTTCCAGGTATCTTGTTGAACACAAGGAAGTAAATGTCAATGTGCGTGACAAATGGGATAGCACACCTCTGTAAGTTTTCCAGTAGTTTACAAGCATGATACATTGCTTTTAATGAATACTATATCTGCGGTAAAATACTGAGTTCCCGTTACTCAACCTTAGTTATAACATAACCCTAAGAGATGTTCAACATTTACTGTTATGTCATTTTCAGATATTATGCCTGTCTGTGTGGCCACACTGATATTGTGCGATATCTCTTAGCTAATGGAGCAAGGTGTGAGGCCAACACATTTGATGGTGAGCGGTGTTTGTATGGAGCACTAACAGATCAAATTAGAAAAGTACTGTTGAATTATAAAATTGTTACAAGTCACACAATGCGGAGGGACTTGTATGACGAATTCCTCAGAAGGTAAGTTATTAAGAGGTGTGATTAAAAAAAAAACGTATTTCAGGCTTGGAGGAATGTGAAAATGTAGCTGATAGGCTCTTAAGTCATTCCTTCTTTAGTGTTTTAGTTCCATAATTTGTTTTGTACCTCAGTGCTTAGACTCTTAATGTGTAACACTAAATAATGCAGAAGTGCAGCTATTGTTGATGCCAAGCCTTGCAGTAATTATGACACTGTTAAGAATACATCAAATTGAGAAGAATTAGATTGGTGGGGCATGTATCATGTATGAGGGAGAGGTGAGGTGTGAAGGGTTTTGGTGAGGAAACTTGAGGGAAAGAGACCAGTTGCAAGACTCAGGCATAGATAGAAGGATAATATTAAGATGGATCTTCAGGAAGTGGGAATTGGGGCATGGACTGGATTGATCTGGCTCAGGATAGCGACAGGTGGCAGGCACTTGTAAATGTGGTAATGAACCTTCAGTGTCCATAAAATGTGGGGAATTTTTAGACTAGCTGTAGCCTGTAGGACTGGTTATTCATTGTAATCTGTTTGAGCAAATGTTATTGGTTTTGATGATTTAGTCTCATTCACTTTCCTTCTGTCCTCGTATCTGTGATTGTATCTGGTTTGCCAACATTTACATATTTCCAAGAGTAGGTCACCCGTAATGCTAAAGATATTTTGGTTCAGTTATTGACTGTGTAATTCGGTACTTTTCATAGTGTGCTACATTTATGTGTTTGTTGAATGTTGATCGCCTTTCTAGCTGAGATAGCTGAGGTTTGGAGTTCTTATGGCAGATCATGTTGGTGAATATTACGATGATGGTGTACTGGGATACAGTGCTGTATACCCCAAGGATCCTGCTGCCTTCATCTTCAGCTTGTAATTTGATTGTGGGGGCTGTAGTTTTCTCTGAAATATTCGTGGTTACCAGATTGTATGGCGTCGCTGATGTGTGGTGACCGGCATATAACAAGACACAAATTTTGCTGGCCCCTGTCCATCATTAAAGACGGTATAATGACAATTATTGATGAGCATGGCTTGTTTGGTGCCACAAATGCTGGCAGACACACACACACACACACCACACACACACACACACACACACACACACACACATATATTCAAGAAAAGCAATCACTAGTGATCTTTCACACCAGTACAACAATGAAGGTGATGGCTTCCTATCACAGATTGCCATGGGGGATGAAACCTGCATCCACCATTTTGAATCCACATTCAAACAGAAATTGATGGAATGGTGCTATGTAACATCCTCAAGGATCACCAAGGAAGAAGAAACTCAGGAGTGTGCCATGAGCTTGAAAAGTCATCGTTACAGAGTTTTGGGGTGAGATGTGTTATTCCTACGAACTTCTCGCCCAGGGGACAGAATTGAATTTTGACAACTGCTATACTGAAATGCCAAGAAATCTGATTGTCCACATATGTTGACTTCATCCCACAAGAAAAGTGAAATGTTGCTCTTACATAACATTGCTAGAGCACAAACATGTGCGCACCATGGAGGATGTTACAGATTTTGGATGGGCAGTATTGCAGCATCCACTATATGGTCATGACCTCACTTCTTCAAAGTATCACTTGTTTGGTTCTTTGACAGAGAGCCTGCAAGGACATCATTATGCCAAAGGTAAGGCACTGCAGAATGCTGTGCCAATGGCTTCAGGAGCGAGACCAACTGTTACCAGGTGGAAATACATGTGCTTGTTCAAAGATGGCAGAAGACTGTTGACAGATGGAGACTGCACTGAAAAGTAACTACGCCTTCATCATCATAATAAAGTTCTGTAAAGTTTTTGCTTTTCCAGCTTGTAAATAGCATGGAATTAAAAACATCAAAGACTTTGCTTTTGTACTGCCGTTTGTAAATACCCTCTGTGCTTGCCCTTTAGGATCATGCACATCTCATGTATGATGGCTCTGAACCTAAGACTTTGATAGATCACTGTTGAATAACCAGCAGTTAATTAACAATTTCAGACTTCTGGAGACTGGTGAGCTGAGTGATGTGACATTTGTGGTGAATGGGTGTACATTCAACGTGCACAGGTGTGTGTTGGCAGCAAGATGCGTTTACTTCTGTGACAAATTTCAAACCAGGTGGCAGAACAGACGTGTCATCGACATTAAGAACAACCTGGTAAGCCCCAGCTAACACCATTCTGTTTCCTAACCAATTGACTTATATCATTATAAATGCATTGTTGTTTTTAATGGTTCCATTACTAAATGGTTGTGTGTTTGTTTGTAGGCCACATTAGGAAGGTCTTTTTATTATTTAATTTTATAATATATCAGAATTATAGATTATATATTTATGTATTTGTGATATATTTGATGACCCTCTCAGTACTTAAGACTGTTTAGTGCTGAATTGTAGGATGATTAATTAGCTAAATTTTTTTTTATCATACTGTGCATGTTGATGTATATAAAGTTCATTCACCAACAAATGCACTCTTTATTAAACATGACAAAGTTTTAAAATTTACATTAAAAATCACTTTGACTTGCTCCTACATGTTTTGGTCTACGACCATCATCAGGGAGCCTTCACTAGAGCCTAGCTAATGTTATATTTAGGCTAAAATTTGGTAAAAAAACTACGTTGTTATATGTTACGCGGTGGTGTGGCAGCATATAATGGGTATGGTATGTGTACTGTTTGCTGTGTAGAGTCGCACTCAATTTACCGAATTTTAACCTAAATATAACTTTAGCTAGGCTCTAATGAAGGCTCCCTGGTCATAGACCAAAACATGTAGGAGCAAGTCGAAGTGGTTTTTAATGTAAATTTTAAAACTCTGTCCAGTTTAATAAAGAGTGCATTTGTTGGTGTATGGACTTTATAGCTGACTTACTATTTGTCATTTTCATCACAGAATTGTTTTTGTAGAAGTGTACGTCATATCATGTTCTCATTCACATTATGATGTAGGCAATCTGGACAGTTCAAATTCCATATACTGCTTGTTTCATGTTTTGCAGGGCGCTCAATCTTGGTATCTCTTTTGTTTGTACTGTTGAATCTGTTTCAGTTTGCTGTCATCGGTCATTTTGTGCCAACAGTCTATCCATTCTTGTGTGTTTTACCTTATTCTACATATGCATAACTTGAGGAGAGGTGCACTAATCCCAAGGGCCAGGTCCCCAGGTTGATACAATTTTGTACAGTGGTGCTTAATATTTGTGGGTGTTCGGTATGGAACTTGCTTCAAGTCCCTATTCTTGCACCTTAAGTTTTAAGAACTCTCCTAGATTTTTGAAAAATTTATGTATCCATACGTAAATTTAGAAAGCTTGTAACAAAAATTATGAAATCTTATTTATGATTGCTGCAGGTGAACCTGTCTGGTATTTGTCACATATGAAAACGTGTGATTGCTTCTGAAGGTCGTCTTTGAGCTAGGTCCTTATGTTGCTTTATTTTGCTTCATCAGTGTGGAAGCTTGTTAACAAACATTAGTGTTTCTGAACAGCCTTGTATAACACTTGCCAGCAGCACACCAAAGTTCAATAGAGCTTTGCACTTCAAGGTGCTCCCATTATATTGAAGGTCATTATATCATCATCAAATCCTTTTACTCCTTGTGGAGCATAGGGCATCTGTGAAGAGCTTCCAGACATTGCGGTCTCCAGCTATCCCCTTGACCTCATACCATGATCTTCTTGTGCTTCTTATCTTATCCTCTATTGTCCTTCGCCACGTTCTCTTCAGCCTACCTCTCCTTCTAATGCAGTTTTCTCTA